>Ga0306923_10006514_pt1 | contig 11539 bp, 9 predicted proteins | sample sta12Can44000108_FD_203841 | JGI IMG/M metagenome (GOLD analysis project Ga0306923, IMG submission 203841) | Lab enrichment of tropical soil microbial communities from Luquillo Experimental Forest, Puerto Rico - statanox.12C.anox.44.000.108 (v2)... | ecosystem: Environmental > Terrestrial > Soil...
CCGGTACCAGTGGATCGGCGCGAAGGCCTCGCTCGGCGAGCCGGAAACCGCGGTCGACCTGCACCGCGAGCGGGTTGCCGCCGCGCCGGGCGACGTCCGCGAGCTGCGGCTGCTGGCGTCCGCCTACCTGGCGGCGCACGACGACGACGCGGCGGCCGGGGTGATCACCGCTGCCCTCGGGCTCGCTCCCGGCGACGCGAAGCTGACCTGGGACCGGGGCGAGCTCAAGGCCCGCGGGGGCGATCCGGAGGGTGCGCTCGCCGACTGGCGGCGCGCGCACGAGCTCGACCCCGAGGATTTCAGCCCGGTCTATTCCAGCGCCTTCCTGCTGGAACGGGAGGGACGGCTGGCCGAGGCCGCCGAGGCATGGCGCCACATCGTGGACTTCGCCACCGAGCGCGGCTGGGAACTGACGGCCGCGTGGCCCAGGCAGGAACTCCAGCGCGTGCTCGGCCTGCTCGGCGAGCGCGACGATCGCGACGGGTGAGCGTGCCGCGCGATCACACCGCGGGGCGGGGCTTACCGGGAGCGACAGTGCGGGCGAGGATCCCGAGCGTGGCCCGCAGCGCGCTCTCCGGAATCACCGGGAAGACGGCGGCGTCCTTCCATTCCTGTTCGGCGCCCGACCAGTCGTAGTAGGACGTCACCAGCGTCCCCTCCGGGATCGGCTCGAGCCGGTAGCCGTACACGTGGCCAAGATTCAGCCGGCCGCGCACCGTCCAGGCGATCTCCCGATCTTGCTCGAACGTGACGATTTCGACGGTGACGTCGTAAAGGCCGAGGGGATAATCGTTGAGCGCTTCCCGGTCCATGTGCACGACGAAGGTATCGCCCGCCTTGGCGACAACCTCCCCGCTGGCCTCCATCAGCATGCCGGAGCTGTCGATCGCCACATGTCCCCGGGGATCGCTGAGCAGGGCGAAGATCTCGCTCGCGGGTGCGGCCACGGCCCGCTGCACTTCGAGTCGTTCCACCATGAGCCCATTGTGGCGTCTTTTCGTTGGATCTCGCGCCCGGTGCTCCCTGCCGTCGTGATCACGGTCAGCGCCCTCCGGCGGCGGCGCCGCCAGATGTCCAGGCTCGCCCGGAAATTACAGCCCCATGTCCTTGGCGATGATCGTCTTCATCACCTCGGACGTGCCGCCGTAGATGCGGTTGACCCGGTTGTCGGCGTAGAGGCGGGCGATCGGGTACTCGTTGATGTAGCCGTAGCCGCCGTGCAGCTGCAGGCAGCGGTCGATGACGCGGCTGGCGACCTCGGTGCAGAAGAGCTTGGCCGACGCCGCCTCGGCGGCGGTCAGCTCGCCGCTGTCGTGGGCCTCCAGGGCGCGGTCGGCGACGGCCTGGGCAGCGTCGACCTCGGCCTTGCAGGCGGCCAGCTCGAACTTGGTGTTCTGGAACGAGGCCACCGGCTTGCCGAAGATCTGCCGGTCCTGGGTGTACTTCTTGGTGAACTCGATCGCGGCGGCAGCCTGGGCGTAGGCCCCGTAGGCGATGGCGAGGCGCTCCTGCGGGAGGTTCTGGCCCAGGTAGGAGAAGCCCTTGTTCTCCTCGCCCAGCAGGTCTTTGGCGGGCACCGAGACGTCGGAGAAGGACAGCTCGGCGGTGTCGGAGGTACGCAACCCCAGCTTGTCGAGCTTGCGGCCGACCGTGTAGCCCGGCAGCTTGGTGTCGACGACGAGCAGGGAGATGCCGTAGCGCCGGTCGTCGTCTTTCTGCGGGGCGGTGCGGGCGCAGACGATCACCCGGTCGGCGTGCACGCCGCCGGTGATGAAGGTCTTGGCGCCGTTGAGCACGTAGTGGGAGCCGTCCTGCGACAGCTTCGCCGTCGTGCGCATGCCAGCCAGGTCCGAACCGGTGCCGGGCTCGGTCATCGCGATGGCGAACATCGTCTCGCCGGAGATGAACCCGGGCATCCAGCGCTTCTTCTGCTCCTCGGTGCCCAGCTTGAGCAGGTAAGGCAGGCACAAGGCGACGTGCGCGCCGTAGGCGCCGAAGCTCACGGCGGCCCGGGCGGTCTCCTCGGACTCGACCGCGGAGTACTTGAAGGACTTGACCCCCGCGCCGCCGTACTCCTCGGGCACCTCGATGCCGAACAGGCCGAGCTCGCCCAGCTTGTAGTAGAGCTCGCGCGGGACGATCCCGGCGTCGAACCAGTCCTGGTAGTACGGCACGACCTCGGCCGCGATGAAGTCCCGCAGGATCTGCCGGAAGGCCTCGTGGTCCTCGTTGAACACGGTGCGACGCATTGGCTGTACTCCCCCTGGGATGGCGGCTCTTAGTGACCAGGATAGAGCTACTGCTCAGTAACTTCATAGTCCGGCCGCGCCGTCGCCGGCTAGGCGGTCACCGGGACGGCGAAGCGGCACTGGCCCCGGGCAGACGGCCGGGTCCGTTCGGGATAATGATCTTGATTTTCCCGAACGGAAGCCGCTGACTCAGCCCCGGTCACGCTAGTCGGCGAGTAAGCGCCTACTTGACAGCGGTACCGGCCGGCCCCTATCCGTTGACCATGGATCAGGACAAGCGTGGCAGGGTGCTGGTCACTGGCGCCACGGGGTTCGTGGCGGGGCACTGCATCGGCGACCTGCTCGCGCGCGGGTACGACGTGCGCGGCACCGTCCGGAACCTGAAGACGGCCGACGTGGCGCACCTGCGCCCGGCGATCGACAGCGCGAGCGGCGCGTTCGACCTGGCCGAGGCCACCCTGGACGCCGACGATGGCTGGGCCGAGGCGGTGCGCGGGTGCGACTACGTGCTGCACGTCGCCTCGCCGATCCCGTTCAAGGCGCCCAGGCACGAGGACGAGCTCATCCGCCCGGCCGTCGATGGCACCACGCGCGTGCTCACCGCGGCCGCCAGGGCAGGGGTGCGGCGCGTCGTCTGCACCTCCTCCCTGGACGTGGTCACCCGCAATAGCGCGACCGCGACGCGGCAGCGGACCGAGGCGGACTGGTCGGACCTGGCCGAGTGCAACGCCTACGCCAAGAGCAAGCTGCTGGCCGAAAAGCGGGCCTGGGACCTCGCCGCCGAGCACGGGATCGAACTGGCCGTCGTCCATCCCGGCGCGATCATCGGCCCGCCGCTGCAGGCTAAGAAGGAGAGCTCCGCCGACATCATCCGCCGCATGCTGGCCGGCGAGATGCCCGCGATACCGCCGCTGTACCTCGCGTTCACCGATGTCCGCGACCTCGCCGCCGGGCACCGCCTCGCCCTGGAGGTCCCCGAGGCGAAGGGGAACCGGTACATCTTCTCCAACGGCCACCTGCCGATGACGGGCATCGCCGCGATCCTCAAGGAGGAATACGGCCCGCGCGGCTACAAGATCGCCACCCGCCCGCTGCCGGCCTGGATCCTGCGGGTCGCGGCCCCCTTGAGCGGCGAGGCGAAACTCGCCGTCGACATGCTGGGCATCCAGCACGACGTCACCGTCGAAAAGGCCATCCGCGAGCTCGGCTGGACCCCGCGCCCGCTGCGCGAGTCGATCCTCGATACCGCCGAGTCCCTGATCAGCGCGGGCATCGTCCGGCCGCGAAAGCCGGTGTCCGCCGGGGCCCGCTTATCCGGCATTTACGAGGCGTTCGCGTAGGAGAGGGTGACGACGCCGTTGCGGCGCTCGGTGACGGAGACCAGGCGCAGGTTCGTGCGCTTGCCGGGGCGGAACAGCATGCTCCCGCTGCCCGCCATGACCGGGCTGACGACGAAGTTCAGCTGGTCGACCAGGCCGGACTCGAGCAGCGTCTGGGCGAGCTGGCCGTAGCCGTAGATCACCAGGTGCCTGTCCCCCTGCTCCTTGAGCTCCCGCACCGCCGGGACTGGATCGCCGCCGATGATCGTGGTGTTGTTCCAGTCCGCCGCCATCAGGGTGGAGGAGAAGACGTACTTGCGCATCTCATAGATCCGCTCCAGGTACGGCCCTGACGGCGACGACCACCTGGGGGCGAAGTATTCGTAGGTGTTCCTGCCCATCAGCATCGCGTCGCTGTCGACCAGCACCGCGAGCGACTCCTCCGCGGCCTGTTCGTCGAAGTAATCCCCGACCCACGACTGCGGGTCACCGTGGATGCCGTCGAGTGAGACCAGGCTGCTCACGATCAGGTTGCGCATATCGCCTCCCATGGCTGCCGCGGGCTGGTTCCCGGGTCTGCCGTCGACATGTAGACCAGCCCGGCCGCCCAAAGTAACCGCCGCTGTGGCCCACCATGGCATGGCTGTCCGGCGGGGTGGCCGCCCTTAGGTGAGCGCGTTGTCGGTGGAGACGACGACGGCATCGACGCCGGGGCGGCAATCCAGCGGCGGAGGGGCCTGCTCGCGGAGGATCCCGGCGGTACCTCCGTAGCTTGCCAGGGTCTGGTGGACGGCTGCGAGCAGGTCCTGCACCCATGGCCGCGGTTGGCCCTGCCAGGCGACGGTTACGGTCTGGTCGATGACGAAGGGGTCGATGCCGGACAGCGCGGCGAAGTGGTGCCCCATCGGGACCCATTCGCCGCCTGCCTCCTTGGCGGCGTGGCTGTTGCCGCTCCAGACCAGCAGCGGCTGCGCCGGTGCCGTCGCCAGGATCTGGCACAGGTTCTGGGCCTGCTCGCGCTCTCGCCAGTTAGTGAATTCCTGGGTGAGCAGCTTCGCCCGGTCGGTGCCGGGCTGGATGTCGGCTTCGTATGCCCACAAGGTCCAGCCCAGCTCCAGCGCCGCGGTGATCAGTCTGCGCATGTCCGGCTGAGCCAGGTAGCCACCCGGTAGCGGCGGGATGGCCCGGATCGGCCCGGATGTGCCGTCCGCCGGCCGGGGCAGTGCTTCCATTGCCAGTCGCCGTACCCCGGCCTGATGAGCCGCGCCGATTATGCGGACACCGACATCGCGGGTCCGGATGCAGCGCCTCAGGCCGTTGTGCGCCTCATTGGCCATTACCACCGGCGCATGCGCGAATCCCCACCGCGCCAGCTCCTCCACCGAACACCACCCATCCACCGCTGTCATCCGCCCCTTGTCGTAGATACGCGGAACACACCCATCTTCCAGCCTTACCGTCGGCTGGTCACTGCTGCTGACCCCTCGCTTGTAAGGAGCGCGGATGTTTTCCAGAACCTGCGTGACCTGCGGCGAAAGGATGTGTGACCCCTCGTCTGCGGTTTAGCACCTCGACCGTTGGAACCGGCGATCCGTCAGCCGGTGGCTTGCGCCCGGTCTGGGCTGGGTCGCGTTCTCGCAGCTCAGCGCTATCTGACGTCCAGCCCGGTGACGGCTCGCCCGATGATCATGCACTGGATCTCGGACGTGCCCTCGAAGATCGTGAAGTTGTCAGGGTGGTCACCGGCGACTAGGGGTTATGTTCGTGATCTTGCGTCCGGCCTGGGGATCTGCCGATGGTCGCTGATGGTTGGTCACCTATGTTTCCGGCGTCTTTGCGGTCTTTCGTGGAACTTAGACGGAGCTGGGGGACTTCAGTGCCGCTTGGGTCATAGCCAGGCGGTCAGAGCGCGATCTCCTCACCTATCCCGTGCTTCCGTGCAGCCATGAGGACCAAAGCCGCAGCTGCGGCGTCCTGTACCGCTACCCCGACGGACTTGTAAAGCGTGATCTGGTCGGGTGAGCTCCGGCCTGGCTTGATCCCGGCGACAAGCTCGCCCAGCTCGGCGTGCACATGGTCCGCGGTGATGACGCCATCCCGGATGGGCATGAGCAGGTCGTTGCTGCCCGAGGGGAAGGGAGCGAGTGCGGAGCGCCTGGATTCCACGCATACCAAAGCATCAGCGACGGTGGCGTCGTCGATCTCCCGGCCCCCATACCCCACCGAGGTGACATGCACCCCCGGAGTCAACCAGGAACGTCGGATCACAGGCTCAGCCGAGTGGGTCGTCGCACATGCGACGCCTGCGCCCTGCAGCGCCTCGCGATAGGTCTCTACGGCTTGGGCGTCGGCCTGGAGTGTGTCTGACAGCTCGGCGGCCAACGCTACCGCCTTCGCATAGTCCCGGCCAGCAACCCGGATCCGGCGGATCGGCATGACCCGGCGCATTGCCTGGGCATGCGATCGTGCCTGCACGCCTGTTCCCAGGATGGCCAGCACATCAGCGTCGGGGCGGGCGAGCAGCCGCGCCGACAGCGCCGAGCAGGCGCCCGTCCGGATGGCGGTGATGGCGGTGCCGTCCAGCAATGCCACAGGCTGGCCACTGTCTGAATCGAACACGACGATGACTGCTTGATGGGTGGGTAGCTCCGTGCCTGCATTGCGCGGAAACAGCGAGACCAGCTTGCTCATCAATACCTTGGCTGACGGCACGAAACCCGGCATCGCGGCCAGGAACCCTTCGTGTTCGGGCACGAGCGCGGCGACTCGATCGGGCACGGAGGCACGCCCAGCGCTCAGGTCTGCCATCGCCGAAGCCAGAGCATCGATCAGCGCATCAACATCGAGCAGCGCCTCGACCTGCGAGCGATTCAGGATGAGCATTTCGGAACCTCCTTACTGGGCGACGCCCAGGGCAGTCGCCTGCCGCGCGCACCCGCGACCTGGTGGCCCGGGGCAGACCGACAGGCAGGACGTGGAGATCAGGTGAAGGCTACTTAGGAGTGGCTGCCTTCTGGCGAGCATAAGTGGCTGCCGGGCTGCTCTAGCCACTGCCGGACCTGATGTCTTCGGTGATCCGCGCCCGGAGCTGCTGATCGACGTGGCGCGGGTCCAGCCTGAGCCGGGAGGCGACTGGGTCCATCTAGGCCGGCTGGGCTTTCGTTCGACTCAGCGGGTGCGGATCGGCGACATCCCCGGCGGCGTGGCGGTGGCGACGTGGCCGGCTGAGCTGAAGCCGCAGGCGTTTTACCTCTATGGTGGCGGACTCGGCTCGGCTCTCATGGCTGCTGCGACCGAGCGCGGATGGACAGTCGAGCCATCGCCCCACCTCGCGTACCACACAGCACCGGGAGCCAGACGGCTGTACATGCGTCCGTCGATCGCACCACTTGACTATGCAGCGTGCTGGGAGGACGAGGACGCGCTCCGTCGCGTCGGCAACCACACCCGGGAGGATGTCGAGCGTGAACTGTGGCCGTGGCTGAAGCAGAAGGGATTTGCTGACGACGGCGACGACATCGAGCTACGACGTTTTCTCGACGAGTCTCTCCGTCGTCGGCCCGCGCATATGCGCCCAGGCCTTCGATTGCGCCGCGTGTGGACGTCCGCCGAAGGGACCGAGCTCGGCTCCGCGCTCGCTCAGACGATCCGCAGCGAGTTCGATGCCGTGTTCGCTACTGCGCATGAGCCGACGCTGAGTTCGGCTGAGATTGTGGGCCTGGCAGCCCAAGAGGGCAGGAGTCCGCGAGCCGCGAGCGCTCACATCGACGGGTTCGCGCGGGAGGCGATACCGGAACGGGTACGCCACGAGGTTTGGCGCCGCGACCAGGGACGATGCGTCGACTGCGGTTCCCGCGAAAGGCTTGAGTTCGACCACATCATCCCAATCAGCAAAGGAGGCTCGAATACCGCACGCAACATCGAGCTCCGCTGCGAAGCCTGCAACCACCGCAAGAGTGCTTCTGTCTGATATGGGCCTTCCCCTACGCGTGCGCCGGATAAGCCCGAGGGCGGTCGTGAGTCGGCCTGTAGGCCGGGTCTTGTGTCAGGGTGCTTCTGACCTCGGCGGATGCACCAGGCAGACCGTCTGACCTGCGGCTGAGATCTCGGCAGTTCTCAACGTTTCTGGGCAGGTCGCGTGTTGATGTCCCCCCGGATGTGCCCCAGGAGCATCGCCGCATGGTCGTAGCCCGGCGTTACATCCGTTACCTAGGTCGTAAGGCCCATTGAGACGTGACGGATGCCCCTGGACCCGGGAAGTCACGTTAAATCTGATGAGATTGTTGTTTAGGAGCAATGGAGGTGCTGCCATGAAGCGGATTCCGGCTGGTTCGCCGATTTCGCTGGACGACATCCAGGCAGCAGCAGAGGTTCATCGTGAGTTGGGTCCGGAATACGACAAAGCTGTCGTCGAATCCTTCCTCGAGCGACTCGGCCCGGAGATCGACGCCAGAGTAGACACTCGGGTCGCTCAGGAACTCGAGGCAGGGACCGGCCAGCCCCGTACCCCATCGATGAAGCTTGCCATCACCTCGATGGCCCTGGGCATCCCGCTCACCGGTATCGTCGCCGGAATCGACGATCATGCCGTCGGCCTCCTCGGCGTCCTGATCATATGGCTGGCGATCGCCGTGATCAATGTGGCGTATGCGATTTCCTCTCGCCCTGCGGCTCCCCGTCGCTGAAATGCAGTGGCTCGGGGCTGGATCTCGGAGGCGGGGTTCCCCGACCGCGACGGGAGGAGCGGGATTCGAACGTGTGAGCCGCTGCTTAAAAGGCTGCGACTAGTCCTTGCCCGACCAGCGCTCATGCAGGTCAACGTCATGGTGCACGTCTCATGAGTGACCGTGAGTGTCCGTGTCTGACCCCTCGATCGGGCACGCAACACGGCACCAGGCCGTCGAAAGCGAATTGGACCGAGATGGCGATGCTCATCGAGCCCAACGCTACGTTCCTCAAAGCATGTTGAGATTCCTGGCCGCGGCATATGTGCGGAGGCATGGTGGGTGGCAGGAGGGTTCTGCCATGCCGAAGCTGCTGTTCGCGCGGCGGCCGTGGCGAGCGACACCCGCGGGAGCGTCAGTCTTGTCATGTCCTGCTGATGGGTCCAGAGTGGGGCTGGTGGTACAAGCGGACTGCCGGGGACGGCGCGAGAACCGCCCGGCCCCATGGAACAAGGGAGGGCCGATGCAAACAATGAGGCTTGCTGCGGCTGCCGCCGCCGCTTCATTCCTGGTGCTGGCGGGGGCCGGAACGGCCATGGCCAGACCACTCACCGCGGACCCAACCACGGGCACGCTGGTCACGGTCGGCAGCCCGATGTCTCCGTTCTCGCAGAACAAGCAGAACGAGCCGGCCGTGGCGATCAACGCGGACGATCCGTCGATGGTGGTGGCCGGCTCGAACGATAACATCGACGACGAGGCGTGCAACGCCGGTGACCCGACTACGTGCCCGTTCACGTCGGGAGTCGGCGGCTCCGGAGTGTACTTCTCGTTCAATGGCGGCCAGTCGTGGACCCAGCCGACGTATACCGGGTGGAGCGCGCGGAACTGCCTTGGCCCCGCCGCCTGCGTACCGCAAGTCGGGAAGATCGGCACGCTGCCGCACTACTTCGAGAACGGCCTGGTCTCCGACGGGGACCCGGGTGTGGCGTTCGGCCCGCGACCGGGCGCGAATGGCACGTTCTCGTGGGCGAACGGCTCCCGGCTGTACTACTCCAACCTGACGTCGAACTTCCCAACCGGCGCGGCCTTCAAGGGTTTTGAGGCGATCGCCGTCTCGCGCACCGACAATCCGGCCGCTGCCGCCACCGGGGACGCGTCGGCCTGGATGAACCCGGTCATAGTTTCCAGGCAGAACGCCACGACGTTCTCCGACAAGTCACAGATCTGGGCGGACAACGCGCAGAGTAGCCCCTTCTTCGGCAACGTCTATGTCTGCTGGGCAGATTTCCGCGGCCAGGAGAAGGGTAAGGCCATGGCGGTCCCGCTGATGGTCGCCCGGTCAGCCGATGGTGGCAGCACCTGGGTCGTCAACCAGGTAAGCCCGGCGAGCAACAACGGCATCAACAGCCAGCCCGACGGCTGCACGGTCCGCACCGACAGCAACGGCAACGTGTACGTGCTCGGCGTGGGCATGCGGGGCGGGGTCTCGTTCGAGATGATGTACAAGTCGACCAACGGCGGGAAGCAATTCACCGGCCCGACGCTGGTGTCGGACGCCGTCAACCCTGGGGTTCTCGACCCGGTCACCGGCCGCCCGGTGATGGACGGCATCGCGGGCGCGCGTAACGACCTGGCCTTCGCGCCCAGCGTGGACATCGCCAACGGCGCGCCCACCGGAGCGGACGCGACCAACCAGATCGTGCTGACCTGGGCCGACGGCAGGCTGGGGCTCAACCATGAACAGTTGCTCATGATGACGTCCACCAACGGCGGCGCGTCGTTCAGCGGGCCGAGCGCGGTCCCCCTCGCCACGGGCGACCGGCCGTATTACACCGCGCCGGCGATCTCGCCCAACGGCACCGACGTGTACATCACCTACAACGCGTTCACCACCCCGTACCGCAACGACACCAGTTCTGACAGGGGCCTGGTCGGCGTGATCCTGCACGCGGACGTGACCGGCGGGTCGATCGGCACGTTCGGCACGCTGGCCCGGGGCACGGTCGGTGACCCGCGCGCATCCTCGCAGAACGACCTCACCGCCGAGTTCCTCGGCGACTACGTCTACGCGGCCGCCACCAGGACCGGCGCGGTCGGCGTCTGGAACGACGCCAGCAGCGCGGCCCACTGCCCGGCCATCGACGCGTGGCGGCTGTCACTGCAGACGAGCACGCCCCTTCCCACACCCGCACCGCAGCAGGACTGTGCCCCCACCTTCGGCAATACGGACATCGTCGGCGCCACGGTCTCCGACCCCACGCCCTGACCCATGCCGGTAACGGGCGGGAGCCCCAGCCCACCGCTGGGGTCCCGCCCAGCGGGCTCGGCCGCCTGATGAGCGATCCGGAGAGCCCGGAACGCTTTCACAGAACAGAGACGGAACAGGCCTGATCATGAAGGCCGCGCAAACCGGGTGACTGGCTTGTCGATTGCCTGCGCTCGGTCCTCGCTCGCTGGTGTTCTCGCAGCTCAGCGCTATCTGACGTCCAGCCCGGTGACGGCCCGCCCGATGATCATCCGCTGGATCTCGGACGTGCCCTCGAAGATCGTGAAGATCTTGGCGTCCCTGTGCCACCGTTCCACCGGGTACTCGCGCGTGTAACCGTTGCCGCCGAGGACCTGGATCGCCTGCTCGGTCACCCGCACCGCGGTCTCCCCCGCGACGAGCTTCGACATCGATCCTTCCGCCGCCGTGAACGGCAGCCCCTGGCGCGCCATCCAGGCCGCCCGCCAGGTGAGCAGCCGTGCCGCGTCCACCGCCGCCCGCATGTCGGCGAGCTGGAACGCCACGGCCTGGTTCTGCCCGATCGGCCTGCCGAATTGCGTTCGCTGCCGGGCATAGTCGGTGGCGTACTCCATCGCGGCCCGGGCGACGCCGACCGCCATCGCCGCCACGGAGGGCCGGGACGCCTCGAACGTCTTCATCGCCGCCTGCTCGCCGCCGCTCTTGCCTTCGCGCACCCGGGCCAGCCGCTCGTCCAGCTTGTCCTTGCCCCCGACCAGGCAGCGCCCGGGGACCCGGACGTCGTCCAGGATCACCTCGGCGGTGTGCGACGCCCGGATCCCGTGCTTGCGGAACTTCTGCCCCATGCGCAGGCCGGGAGTCCCCGGCGGCACGATGAAGCTCGCCTGCCCCCGCGTGCCGAGCGACGGGTCGACGGAGGCGACCACCACGTGCACGTTGGCGATCCCGCCGTTGGTGGCCCATGTCTTGACGCCGTTGACCACCCAGTCGCCGGACGCCTCGTCGTAGGCGGCCCGGGTGCGGATCGCGCCCACGTCGCTGCCGGCGTCAGGCTCGGAG
>Ga0306923_10006519_pt1 | contig 11535 bp, 10 predicted proteins | sample sta12Can44000108_FD_203841 | JGI IMG/M metagenome (GOLD analysis project Ga0306923, IMG submission 203841) | Lab enrichment of tropical soil microbial communities from Luquillo Experimental Forest, Puerto Rico - statanox.12C.anox.44.000.108 (v2)... | ecosystem: Environmental > Terrestrial >...
CTGCGGACCGGGCCTTCTACCAGGGCAAGCTGGCCACCGCGCGGTTCTTCGCGCAGACCGTGCTGCCGCGCCTTGCGGTGGAGCGCGAGATCGCCGAGGCCACCACCCTGGACCTGATGGAACTCCCGGAAGAGGCGTTCTGAGCGGCTGCCCTCAACGGCCATGATCCTGAAGGATTTCCGCGTATACGAGGCCTGGAAAATCCTTCAGGATCATGAAATCAGCTCCAGGCGATCATGCGGATGGGGTCGGTGAGCATCGCGCCGACGTCGCGCAGCACCGCCGAGCCCAGGTCGCCGTCCACGATCCTGTGGTCGAAGGACAGCGCGAGCGTGGTCACCTGACGCACCGCCAGTTCACCCTCGTGGACCCAGGGTGCCTGCTTGACCTGGCCGAGTGCGAGGATCGCCGACTCGCCGGGGGTCAGGATCGGCGTGCCGGTGTCCACGCCGAACACGCCCACGTTGGTGATCGTGATCGTGCCGCGGGCCAGGTCGGCGGGCGGGGTCTTCCCGTCCCGCGCCGTGGTGGCCAGTTCGGAAATCGCGCGGGCCAGGCCGGGCAGGGACAGCGTGTGCGCGTTCTTGATGTTGGGCACGAGCAGGCCCCGGTTGGTGGCGGCGGCGATGCCCAGGTTCACGTAGTGCTTGACCACGATCTCCTGGGCTTGCTCGTCCCAGGAGGAGTTGATCATCGGGTGCCGGGCCACGGCCAGCATCAGCGCCTTGGCCACCAGCAGCAGCGGCGAGGGCCGCCATCCCTCGAACTCGGGCAGTTCCCGCAGTCGCTGCACCGCCGACATGGTCTCGGTCACGTCGATCTGCAGGAACTCCGTCACGTGCGGCGCGGTGAACGCACTGGAGGACACCGCAAGCGCCGTGTGCTTGCGCACCCCCCGAATGGGAATCCGCTCCTCGCCCCCGGCGGGCACCATCGGAACCGACATGGCCTCGGGTGCCTCGGCCACGGGTCCCGACGCGGCCGCCTGCACATCCTCCCGGGTGATCGTCCCCTCGGGCCCGCTACCGGTCAGCGCCGCCAGGTCCACGCCCAGATCCTTGGCCAGCTTCCGCACCGGCGGCTTAGCCAACGGCCGCTCCGCGGCCCCCGCCCGCCCCGAAGCCCCATTTCCTTCCACAGCCGGGGGGACTACGGGTTCTGCCGGGACCCGTCCAGCCCCGGACCCACCTCCCGCTTTCCCCCCCTTACGCGGCCGCCGTGCGGTCGTCCCCAGCTTCACCCCGTACCCGACCAGCACCGCCTGCCGCTCAATCTTCGGCGCAGGGCTCCCCTCGATCCCAGGTTCCCGGGCCGCGGTGTCAACCCCGACAGCCGTCGCAGCCGGGGTCGTCGCTGATGTCTCGGCAGGCGTTGAGCCAGCCGAGACATCAGCGTGCGGCCCAGGCCCCCCCGATCCGCCTTCCCCGGACACATCAACCGCAATGATCGGCGTCCCGACATCCACCGACTGCCCCTCTGGCACGAGCAGGTCAGTAACCACCCCATCAAAAGGAGAAGGCAACTCCACGAGCGACTTAGCGGTCTCGATCTCCACGATCACCTGATTGACGGTCACCGTGTCCCCAGGCTTCACCTTCCACGACACGATGTCCGCTTCGGTGAGCCCCTCACCGACATCCGGCAACTTGAACTGCTTCACATCAGCCATGAGATCTCCCGCCTCAGAACGCGAACACGCGGTCGACGGCGTCGAGCACCCGGTCCAGGTCGGGCAGGTAGTGCTCCTCCAGCCGGGACGGCGGGTAGGGGGTGGAGAACCCGCCGACCCGCAGGACCGGGGCTTCCAGGTGGTAGAAGCACTCCTGGGTGACCCTGGCGGCGATCTCGGCGCCGAGCCCGGCGGTGACCGGGGCCTCGTGCACGACCACGCACCTGCCGGTCTTGCGCACCGACGCGACCACGGTGCCGATGTCGAGCGGCGACAGCGAGCGGAGGTCGATCACGTCGACCGAGCGCCCGTCCTCGCGGGCCGCCACCGCCGCTTCCACGCAGGTCCGCACCAGCGGCCCGTAGGTCACCACGGTCACGTCGCTGCCCTCGGCCACGGTCCGCGCCGAGGTCAGCGGCACTGCCGCGGACAGGTCCGCGGCGGTGTCCACCTCGGCCTTGTCCCAGTACCGGCGCTTGGGCTCGAAGAAGATCACCGGGTCGTCGGAGGCGATCGACTGCTGGATCATCGTGAAGGCGTCCGCCGGGCCGGAGCAGGCGACCACCCGCAGGCCGGCCGCGTGCACGAAGTACACCTCGGGCGATTCGCTGTGATGCTCCACGGCGCCGATCCCGCCGCCGCACGGGATCCGGATCACCACGGGCATCTTGACCTTCCCGAGCGAACGCAGCCGCTGCTTGGCGAGCTGGCTGACGATCTGGTCGAACGCGGGGAAGACGAACCCGTCGAACTGGATCTCGCACACCGGGCGGTAACCGCGCAGGGCGAGCCCGATCGCGGTGCCGACGATCCCCGACTCGGCGAGCGGCGTGTCCACCACGCGGGATTCACCGAAGTCCTTCTGCAGCCCGTCGGTGACCCGGAACACCCCGCCCAGCTTGCCGACGTCCTCGCCCATGATGAGCACCTTGGGGTCGGCTTCCAGGGACTTGCGGAGGCCCTCGTTGAGCGCTTTGGACAGCGTGAGCACGGTCACCGTGCCACCTCCTCGGACTCGAAGGTGTCCAGGTAAGCGGCGAACTGCTCACGCTCGGCGTCAAGCAGGGCGTTCGGCTCGCTGTAGATGTTGTCGAAGATCGACAACGGCTGGGGATCCGGCATGGCCAGGCAGCCCTGCCGGACGCTCCGGCCTACCTCCGCCGCCTCTGCCTCGATCGCCTCGAAGAACGCGGCGTCGGCGGCACCGGTGCGGGACAGGTAGGCCTTGACCCGCTCGATGGGGTCTTTGAGCTTCCACGCCTCCAGTTCGGTGGCGAGCCGGTACCTGGTCGGGTCGTCGGTGGTGGTGTGCGCGCCCATCCGGTAGGTGAAGGCCTCGATGAACGTGGGGCCCTGGCCCTCGCGGGCGGCCTGCATCGCCTTGCGGGTAACGGCCAGGCACGCGAACACGTCGTTGCCGTCCACCCGGACGCCGGGGAAGCCGAACCCACTGGCCCGCTGGTAGAGCGGGACGCGGCTCTGCCGCTCCAGCGGCTCGGAAATGGCCCACTGGTTGTTCTGGCAGAAGAACACCACAGGAGCGTTGAACACCGAGGCGAAGACGAATGCCTCGTTCACGTCGCCCTGGCTGGTGGCGCCGTCGCCGAAGTAGACGATGACCGCCTCGCCGTCCTCGCCGACCAGCCCGTCGCGCTGGATCCCCATCGCGTAGCCGGTGGCGTGCAGCGTTTGGGCGCCGATCACGATCGTGTAGATGTGGAAGTTGTGCTCCGCGGGGTCCCAGCCGCCGTGGCTGACGCCGCGGTACAACTCCAGGAGCTTTATCGGGTCGACCCCCCGGCACCATGCCACCCCGTGCTCACGGTAGGTGGGAAAGGCCATATCACGGGGGCCGAGCGCCCGCCCGGAGCCGACCTGGGCTGCCTCCTGGCCGAGCAGCGACGCCCAGATGCCAAGCTCGCCCTGGCGCTGCAGCGCGATTGCCTCTGTGTCGATGCGGCGGACCAGGGCGAGGTCGCGGTACAGGCCCTTCACCTCGTCGGCGGACAGCTCCAGGGGATATTCGGGATGTTCGAGCCGCTCACCCTCGGGGGTCAGCAGTTGGATGGTTTCCACGCGCGATCCGGCCTGCCGGTCCAGGCTGGCGGATCCCGGTGCGGCGGTGACCGCACCGTCAGCGTCGACGGTCACGTGCCACTCCTTATGATCTGGGCCGGCTGCGGGATCACCGCGACCGGCCGGCGGGGGTCCGTACGGCTCTGTGGGCCTGGACCGTTAAAGCCATCGTGACAGACAGCGCGGGGTGGGGCTAACCCGAGATGAACACTCACCGGCCCGCCGTGAGTCGCGTACGCTGCGTGGCCGGTGGGCAAGGAGCAAGGAAAGGCTGGGGAAAGTGACGAAAATCATTGTCGATGTGATGCTGAAGCGCGAGATACACGATCCGCAGGGAGAGGCCATCTCGCGGGCCTGTCAGCGACTTGGATACGGCGATGTGGTGGGCGTGCGGCAAGGCAAGCGGTTTGAGGTGGAACTGCGCGGTGAGGCCGATGACAGCGCTCTGACCAGGGTCGGAGACCTTGCCGGTGAATTGCTGGCGAACCCGGTGATAGAGGAATTCGTGCTGCGCGCGGAGTGATTCATGCGGTGCGCGAAGTGAGGGCATCAGTTTGGCGTACCCGGCCCAGGGGTGTTAAACCCGTGCGACGTCACGCATGTTAACCATGGTGTCACTCAACTCGACGGTTACCCCGGCCCAGGCGGGGAACGCACAGAAAGTGACCATCGTGGGCCGTGCGAACGGCAACCAGGGGGCAGGTGCATACGCCGGTGTCCAGTGCCGAGGAGCCTAACGTGGACGTGAAGCTCTGCCTGGTGTTTCCGCGCGAGGCGCTGAGCGTGCCGGTGATGCGCCACATGCTTGGCGATGCCTTGCGGGGCCTGGGTGCCGAGGACGATGGGCTCGCAGAATTGCTACTCGCAGTAACCGAAGCTTGCACCAACGTGGTGCGCCATGGTGGCCCGGGGCGCCGATACGAGGTGGTGGCCAGCCTGGGCCGGCGCGGCTGCCGTATCGACGTGCAAAATACCTGGCAGGGATTTGCCGGTGGCCGGATTCCCGGGCTGCGGCGCCGTCCCTGGCCAGGAAACACCTCGGCGGTGCGGCCCCGGCGCCGCGGCGTGCGCCCCACGACCCTCGGCCGCTCGCTGCTCAGGGTCGGCTCCGGCCCCGGCGCACATACCGGGGAGGCGCCGACGGAGGAGGACATCGCCGCCTTGCCCGAGTCGGGACGGGGGTTCGACATCATGCGGGCCTGCGTCGATGACGTCAGCATGACCAGCGGTCCGGAGCACCGCACGGTGGTGTCGTTGAGCAAGCGCCTTGCCTGGCGTCCCGGTGCCCCGTTCGCCGACTCGCTGGACGGCGAATTCGAGAACGGCGAACTCGCCGACGCCGGCTGACCCACCGCCCTCTCCCGCCCACCGCCCCCTCCCGCTCAGGGTTGATTGTGATGGTTGCGCCAGCCATCACAATCTTTTGTATTGGCTGGGCCAGCCACTACAAACGCCATGGCGGGCGGGGCAGTCTGTTTTGACACCGGTGAGCCGGTAGCCTGCGTCCGTGGAAGGACGCCCGTGACGGCCAGGGTGGGGGTCGTCACCTTTCCAGGGTCGCTCGACGACCGCGACGCAGCCCGCGCCGTCCGCCGGGCCGGGGGGCAGCCGGTTCCGCTCTGGCATGGCGACCGTGACCTGCACGGCGTCGACGCGGTGATCCTGCCCGGCGGCTTCTCCTACGGCGACTATCTGCGCTGCGGCGCGATCGCCAGGTTCGCGCCGGTCATGGCCGACCTGGTGCCCGCCGCCCGGGCCGGGCTGCCGGTGCTCGGCATCTGCAACGGGTTCCAGATCCTGTGCGAGGCGCACCTGCTGCCCGGCGCGCTGACCCACAACACCGGGCTCCGGTTCATCGACCGGGAGGTCCGGGTGCGCATCGAGCGCGACGGCACCCCGTGGACCGGTGACTACGAGCGGGGCCAGGAGATCACGGTGGTGCTCAAGAGCGGCCAGGGCCACTATCTCGCCGACGCCGCCACGCTGGCCCGGCTCGAGGCGGAGGGGCAGGTGGTTGCCCGGTACACCGGCGGGAACCCGAACGGCTCCGCGCACGACATCGCCGGCGTGACGAACCCGGCGGGGAACGTGGTCGGCCTCATGCCGCATCCCGAGCACGCGATCGACCCACTGACCGGCCCGGGCAGTGACGGTCTCGGCTTCTTCACCTCGGTCACGCGCGCGCTGGTGGCACGGTGAGCGCCCGGGCCGCGCCGGGGACGGTGCCCGCCGCCGATACCGTGGCCGTGGCCGCCGCCACACCACAGCGCGCCCAGCCCTACGCCGAACTGGGCCTGACGCAGGAGGAGTACCAGCGGATCCGCGGGCTGCTCGCGCGGCGGCCCACCGACCCGGAACTTGCGCTGTACTCGGTGATGTGGAGCGAGCACTGCTCCTACAAGTCCTCCCGGCGGCACCTGCGCCGGTTCGCGGACAAGGCGCCGCAAGTGAAGGTGGATGGAGAGGCGGGCACCCTCCTGGCCGGCATCGGGCACAACGCCGGCGTGGTGGACATCGGCCAGGGCTACGCGGTCACGTTCAAGATCGAATCGCACAACCACCCGTCCTATGTGGAACCGTTCCAGGGCGCGGCGACCGGCGTCGGCGGGATCGTCCGCGACATCCTGGCCATGGGCGCCCGGCCGGTCGCGGTCATGGACTCGCTGCGGTTCGGCCCGGCGGACGCGCCGGACACCGCCCGGGTGCTGCCGGGCGTGGTCGGCGGCATCTCGTTCTACGGCAACTGCCTCGGCCTGCCGAACATCGGCGGTGAACTGGCCTTCGACCCGTGCTACGCGGGCAACCCGCTGGTGAACGCGCTCTGCGTGGGCGTGATGCGGCACGAGGACCTGCGCTTCGCCGCGGCGCGCGGCGCGGGCAACAAGGTGATCCTGTTCGGCGCCCGCACCGGGCCGGACGGCATCGGTGGGGCGTCGGTGCTGGCCAGCGCGTCGTTCGGCGCCGGTGCGGCGGCCAAGCGGCCGAGCGTGCAGGTCGGCGACCCGTTCATGGAAAAGCTGCTCGTGGAGTGCTGCCTGGAGCTTGGCGCGGCGGGGCTGCTGGCCGGCATCCAGGACCTGGGCGCCGCCGGGGTGTCCTGCGCGACCGCCGAACTCGCCGCGGGCGGCGGCTCCGGCATGTCGGTGAACCTGGATCTCGTGCCGCTGCGGGACACCTCGCTCGGGCCCGCGGAGATCCTCATGAGCGAATCCCAGGAACGCATGATGGCCATCGTCGAGCCGCGCCATGTGGAACGGTTCGCCGCCATCTGCGCTCGCTGGGACGTGCCCGCCACGGTGATCGGCGAGGTGACCGGCACCGGGCGGCTGGAGATGACCTGGCGCGGCGAGGTGGTGGTGGACATCGCGCCGGAGACCGCGGCCAGCCAGGGCCCGGTCTACGACCGGCCGGCCGTGCGACCGGCCGGCCAGGACGAACTGGCAGCCGACGTCCCGGACCGGCTGCCCCGGCCCGCGCCCGCCGAGCTGGGCGGCACCCTGCTGGCGCTGCTGCGCTGGCCGGACCTGGCGGACAAGACCTGGGTGACCGAGCAGTACGACCGGCACGTGCTCGGCGACACCGTGCTCGCCGCCCCGGAGAACGCCGGGGTGATCAGGGTCGATGAACAGACGGGGCTCGGGGTGGCCCTCGCCACCGACGGGAACGGCCGGTACTCACGGCTCGACCCCTACGCGGGCGCCCAGCTCGCGCTGGCCGAGGCATACCGGAACGTGGCGGCCACCGGAGCGCGCCCGGTCGCGGTGACCAACTGCCTCAACTTCGGCTCACCAGAAGACCCGGGCGTCATGTGGCAGTTCGCCGAGGCCGTGCGGGGCCTCGCGGACGGCTGCGCGTTCCTTGGCACCCCGGTGACCGGCGGCAACGTCAGCTTCTACAACCAGACCGGACAGGTGCCGATCCACCCCACGCCGGTGGTCGGCGTGCTCGGCGTACTCCCCGACGTGCGGCGGCGGCTGTCGCTGCGGTTCCGCCGGGCCGGGGCCCGCCTGGTGCTGCTCGGCCGGACGGGGGAGGACTTCGGCGGGTCGGCCTGGGCCTGGGCGGTGCACGGCCACCTTGGCGGCCGGCCCCCGGTCGCGGACCTGGCCGCGGAGCGGGCGCTCGCCGCGGTGCTCGCGCCGGCGGCGGAGGACGGTCTGCTTGCCGCGGCGCACGACCTGTCCGAAGGCGGCCTGGCCGTCGCTCTGGCCGAATCGTGCCTGGCCGGTGCGACCGGCGCACGGGTGAGCCTGCCCGGCGACCCGTTCACCCTGCTGTTCAGCGAGTCGCCCGCGCGGGTGGTGGCCGAGGTCGCCCCCGGCGCGGACGCGGCGCTCGCCGCGCTGTGCGAACGGCACCGGGTTCCCCTGATGGACCTGGGCACGCTGGGCGGCGACAGGCTGGAGGTCGCGGGCTGCTTCGCCGTGACGCTGGACGAACTCGCCACGGCGCGTGCCGGGGTGCTTGCGGCCCTGTTCGGCTGAGGTCCCGTGTCCGCCGCCAGCGACAGGGCCACGCAGCGGCTGCGCGCCGCCCTGGACGAGCAGCGGGCCGCACTGGGCGAACCCGCCTGGACCGGGCCCGGTGATCTGGACGCGCTCGGCCGCGCCTGTGCGTTCGCGGTCTCCCGGGCCCTGGCCGCGGGGCAGCCGCCGCACACCGCCGCGCTGCGCGAGGCGGCCAGGTACCTGGCCGTGCTGCTCGCCGCCCAGGCCCCCGGCCGGGCGGTGGAGGTCCGGGTGCCGCCGTACGCTGCGGTCCAGTGCATCGACGGCCCCAGGCACACCCGGGGCACGCCGCCCAACCTCGTGGAGATGGACCCGGTGACGTGGGTCCGGCTGGCGCTCGGCCTGACCAGATGGGCCGAGGCGCGCGCGGCGGGGGCGGTGCGGGCCAGTGGCGTCCGCGCTGACCTGGGCCCTTACCTGCCCGTGCTGGAGATGCCGTGTGCAGTCGGCTCGGAACATTAGACTGACCGGGTGGTCAAGCCCGACGGCCGACTCACCGGCGACTTGGATCCGGAGGATCGGCCTCCTCGGGACGCTTGCGGCGTCTTCGGCGTCTGGTCCGAGGGTGAGGACGTCGCCAAGCTGGCCTATTACGGCATCTACGCGCTGCAGCACCGCGGCCAGGAGTCGGCCGGCATCGCCGTCAGCGACGGCATAAGGATCGTGGTCTACAAGGACATGGGCCTGGTGGCCCAGGTGTTCGACGAGCGCGTGCTGAGTTCCCTGCACGGTCACATCGCGGTCGGGCACTGCCGCTACTCCACCAGTGGCTCTTCGGTGTGGGAGAACGCCCAGCCGACGTTCCGGCCCACGCCGGCCGGCGGCGTCGCCCTCGGCCACAACGGAAATCTGATCAATACGCTCGACCTCGCCGCCCTGACTGCCAAGGCGGACGACCTTCCGGGGCTGACCAGCACGTCCGACACCGACGTGCTGACGGCGTTGTTCGCCAGCCCGGCCCACGCCACCCTGATGGAGGCCGCGCTGGCCACGCTGCCGCTGGTCCGCGGAGCCTATTCGCTGGTCTTCGCCGACGAGCGGACCCTGTACGCGGCGCGGGACCCGCAGGGCTTCCGGCCGCTGGTGCTCGGCCGGCTTGCCCGTGGCTGGGTCGTGGCCAGCGAGACCGCGGCCCTGGATATCGTCGGCGCCGAGTTCGTCCGCGAGGTGGAGCCGGGCGAACTGATCGCCATTGACTCAGGCGGCGTCACCTCGGCCACCTTCGCCCCGGCGCGGCCGCGGGGCTGCCTGTTCGAGTACGTGTACCTGGCCCGCCCGGACACCACCATCGCGGGCCGGGGCGTGCACGCGGTGCGGGTGGAGGTGGGACGGCGTCTCGCCGCCGAGCACCCGGCCGAGGCCGACCTGGTCATCCCGGTGCCCGAGTCGGGGACCCCGGCCGCGATCGGTTACGCCCAGGCCAGCGGCATCCCCTACGGCCAGGGACTGGTGAAGAACTCCTACGTGGGCCGCACGTTCATCCAGCCGAGCCAGACGATCCGCGAGCGGGGCATCCGGCTGAAGCTGAACCCGCTGCGCGACATGATCGCTGGCAAGCGGATCGTCGTGGTGGACGACTCGATCGTGCGCGGCAACACCCAGCGCGCGATCGTCGGAATGCTCCGTGAGGCGGGCGCCGCCGAGGTGCACGTGCGGATCTCCAGCCCTCCGGTGCAGTGGCCCTGCTTCTACGGGATCGACTTCGCTACCCGCGCCGAACTGATCGCCGGCAGCCTCGCCGTCGAGCAGATCCGTGGGTCCATCGGTGCCGACTCGCTCGGGTTCATCTCGCTGGCGGCGCTGACCGAGGCGACCACGGTGCCCGCGGACCGCCTGTGCCGGGCCTGCTTCGACGGCGACTATCCGGTTCCGGTCGCCGAGGCCGAGCGCGGCAAGCACGTGCTGGAAGGTGCGGCGGCCGCCGGGGCACAGCGGTGAGCGCTGCTAGCCCGGGGGAGCGACCCCCCGGAGCCCCCCGGGGCGGGCTGGACTACGAGGACGCCGGGGTGAGCATCGAGGCGGGGGATCGCGCCGTGGCGCTGATGCGGGAAGCGGTCGCGCGGACCTCGGGGCCCGAGGTGGTCGGCGGGATCGGCGGGTTCGCCGGCCTGTATGACGCCTCCCGGCTGACCGGCTACCGGCGCCCGTTGCTGGCTACGGCCACCGACGGGGTGGGCACCAAGGTGGTGATCGCCCAGCGGCTGCGCGAGTACGGCACGATCGGGCTCGACCTGGTCGCGATGGTGGTCGACGACCTGGTCACCTGCGGCGCCGAACCGCTGTTCATGACCGACTACGTGGTGTTCGGCACCCTGGTGGCCGAGCGGGCCGCCGAGGTCGTCCGGGGGGTGGCCGCGGGATGCGAGCTGGCCGGTTGCGCGCTGCTTGGCGGCGAGACCGCCGAGCATCCCGGCCACCTGGGCCCCGACGACTTTGACCTGGCCGGCGCGGCGACTGGTGTCGTGGAGGCGGACGCCCTGCTCGGGCCGGACCGGGTGCGGGCCGGAGACGCGATACTCGCGCTGGCCTCCTCCGGGTTGCACGCCAACGGGTACTCACTCGTCCGCCGGGTGATCGGCGAGGCAGGCCTTGCCCTGGACGCCGAACCGCCGGACCTCGGCCGCCCGCTGGGCGAGGAACTGCTGACGCCCACCACGATCTATGCGCAGGACTGCCTGGCCCTGGCCGCCATGAAGGGGGAAGGGGAGGCGGGTGGGGTGCACGCGTTCGCGCACGTGACCGGGGGCGGACTGGCCGCCAATCTGGCCCGGGTGCTGCCCCAGGGAACGGGTGCCACCGTGGACCGCGGAACCTGGCACCCACCCGCGATCTTCGGCCTGCTGGCCGGGCATGGCGGTATCGGCCAGGACGAGATGGAGCGGGTGTTCAACATGGGCGTCGGCATGGTGGCCGTGGTGGGCCCCGGCGACGCCGACCGTGCCGCAGACCTGCTGAACGCGCGCGGTATTCGTACGTGGCGCGCCGGTGAAGTCACGCCGGGCGAAGGCGCGCGCCTCGTGGGTGCCTATCGGGCCTGAGGGAAGCTAGTCGGCTTCGTCCTCATCTTCGTCTTCGCCGGCGTAGTCGTCGAAGTCGCTGTAGCGGTCGGCGAGTTCGGAAGAGGCGTGGTCGTTGTTGTCCCGCCCGCTATCTTCACCGACGCCCAGCTCGGTCCGCAGCCGGTCAAGGTCAGTGCCGCCGCTGTTGTACTTGAGCTGGCGTGCCACCTTTACCTGCTTGGCCTTGGCTCGGCCGCGCCCCATTGGCTCGACCCCCTCGACA
>Ga0306923_10006520_pt1 | contig 11534 bp, 11 predicted proteins | sample sta12Can44000108_FD_203841 | JGI IMG/M metagenome (GOLD analysis project Ga0306923, IMG submission 203841) | Lab enrichment of tropical soil microbial communities from Luquillo Experimental Forest, Puerto Rico - statanox.12C.anox.44.000.108 (v2)... | ecosystem: Environmental > Terrestrial >...
GGCCGGGAGGTATCCGATGACCACTGCTGCCCCGTCCACTGCCCTCGTCACGATCCAGCCCGCCTTCACCGACCCGAAACGGCTCGCCGTTGCCGAGTTCGTGGTTTCTGCAGGGGCACCACAGATTTGGGGGTGTGATCCGTACTGGGCTTACGGGGCGCGGCGTCCTCGTCGCCACCGGGCAGTTGCGGGCAAGGTTGTCCCGGGGCGAGCCGGGAGAGGCACGGGGGCGTCAGCTGATCGGGCCCGTCATTATCCCGGTGAGAGCCAACATGAGCAGCCGGTTCTCGTCGCCTGAGGTGCGGCCATGCCCGCTGTCGGCGCGAGCGAGGGCGTTGGCCAGCGCGAGGAGATCGCGGATGTCGACGTCGGGCGGGCAGTACCCGAATCGATCGCGTGTTCAAGGTGGAGGAAGCGGGGCGGTTACGGAGCAGGCGGTTCCGTTCGGGTTTCAGCGGGACGGGTTCCGAGGGTGAGTACTCGTTTGAGGGCGGCCTCGGTCTCGTCTACCAGGGTGCGGGGGTTGCTGGCGAGGCGTTTGGCGGTCTGGTAGCAGGCGAGGGCGACTTGCGCTGCGAGGAGGGCGGTGGCCTTGTCGGTTCCGCGGTGGATGAGGAGGTCGCTGAGCTTGTCGGCGATTTGCTGGGTCTTGGCGGCGTCGCGGTCGCGCAGTTCGGGGTGCTGTTCTATGAGCTGGAAGTGACGGCTGTAGGCGTCCGGGTCGGCGGTTGCCCGGGCGCAGAGGGCGAGGAGGACCGGGCGGAGCTGCTCGACGGCCTCGGCCGCGCTGCGGGCGGCTGGGGTGTGGTCTGCGTGGCCGGCCGCGGTGATCGTGTCGAGGAGTTCCTGCTCCTTGGCGAAGACGACTTCCTGCTTGTCGCCGAAGTGGCGGAAGAAGGTGGTACGGCCGACTTCGGCGCACTCGGCGATGTCGGCGACCGAGACGTCGTCGAAGCCGCGGGCGAGAAAGAGCTCCTCGGCGGCCTGGATGATGCGCTGCCGCGCCTGGCGTCGCTTGCGCTCCGCGAGGGGCAGGGGCGGGGTCATAGCGGCCAGCATACAGTTGCCCGGTTGCGGTTCCGAAGGGAACTTAGTACAGTACGGTACTAAGTACCGAAACGGACGGAGGCCCTGATGACGCGTGGGCTGCACGCGCGCATGACCCCGGCCGCCCGCATCCCGGGCCTTGCCGCCCGACGTTTCTGCCGGCCCGGCCCCGCGTAGTGACACCATCAACCGCCATCGAAAGGACAGACCATGTCAACGACCCCGAGTCACGCCGCAGCGCAGACGTTCATGGTGGTCGCAACCGTCCGCGACGACACGAACTTCGCGGAATTCGCCGCGCTGAGAGATGACGAGCAGAAACAGCTGGAGGTGCTGCGCTCGGACGGGAGGATTGGCGCCCACTATGTTTCCCCCGCCCGGCGGGCAACGTTCATCGAGATCATCGCCGCCGATGAGAAGCAAGTCGCGGAGACGCTGGCAACTCTGCCTTTCGCCCGGTTCTTCGATGTCGATGTCTACCCGACCACGCCCCCGGACGCAGCGGAGGCCGCCCACCGGGCGCGGTCGTGAGCCGGGAGCCGCTCTCCCCGCGGCGATTACGTCCCTCTCCGGCGGGCGGCCCGCGCCGCCGTCGGGGGCGCGGCCCAGGACCACCGGTGCCGGGCCAGCAGCGCGGCCAGGCTGCTGGCCCGCCCCGTTCATAGCGTTTATCGACACAAGGAGGCGCCGCCATGCAGATTGCCAAGGGTCTGTACCGGATCGGATCAGACATCGTGAACAGTTACCTGGTCGTCGACGGGGATGGCGTGACGATCATCGACGCGGGACTGCCGCGTTACTGGAAGCTGCTGAACCGCGAACTCGCACGGCTCGGGAAGAGCTTGGACGACGTGCGGGCGCTGATTCTCACGCACGGCGACACCGATCACATCGGTTTCGCCGCCCGGCTCTCCCGCGAGAAAGGCATCCCGGCCTACCTGCACCCGGCCGACGACGACCGGGCCCGGCTGGAGGTGAAGAAGCCCCGCAGCAGCTGGGGTCCGGTCAAGGCCGGGCCGCTGGCCGGGTTCCTGTGGTACACAACCCGTGAGGGCGGGCTGCGCATCCGGCCGGCCAGCGAACTGCGGCCGGTCAAGGACGGTGAGGTGCTCGACGTCCCTGGCTCACCCCGGATCATTCACACTCCCGGTCACACGCCCGGCAGCGTGGCGGTGCATGTCCCGGCGGCTGACGCGGTGTTTCTCGGCGACACTATGACGACCCGCAACGTGCTCACCGGCGCGACCGGCCCCAGGCCCGCGCCGTTCACACTGGAACCCGGGCAGGCCCTGGCGTCGCTTGGCCGTCTCGAAGGGGTGGACGCGACCTGGGTCCTGCCGGGTCACGGCCCGGCCTGGGACGGCGGCGTGGCCGAGGCGGTGCGGCTCATCCGGCAGGCGGCGGACCAGTAGTAGTGCCGTGAAGCAGGTGGCGGCGGCTCATGACCGCTCCTGCCCGGCGCAGGAACGCAGTCCGTCGATCAGGACGCCGACCATGCGCTGGCTGTGCGCCAGTGCCTCGCCAGGTACTGGTGTGCACAGATGGGCGACAGCGTACAGCAGGTCCGTGGCGCTGATGTCAGCACGAACCGCGCCTGCCTCCACCGCGGCTTCGAGCAACGACGCGAGGGTGGGGCCAACTCGCTGCATGAAGTAGCCGGGCAGGGCGTCGAACGCCGGATCGCCCGAGTGAAGCGCCGAAGCGAGCCCTCTTTTGGTCCCGAGGAACTCGGCGTAAAGGTGCAGCCACGTCGTAAGTGCCTCTCCCGGCTCGTGCGCGGCACTCAGCGCCGGGCCCGCATCGGCGCACGCATCAATCCCGCTCCGCACCACGGCCTTGACCAGGTCCGACCGCTTCGGAAAGTGCCGGTAGACCGTTCCGACCCCGACGCCGGCCAGGTCAGCGATTTCCTTCGCGGGCGCGTCCACTCCGGAGGAGTCGAACACGGCCTTCGCCGCCTGGAGCAGGGAGTCGATGTTGCGCTGCGCGTCGGCGCGCAGCCGCCGCGGCGCGTTTCCGGGCACGCCGCGGCCCGCCACACCAGCCTGGGCCGGCGCCGTGGTCTCCATCACGACACTCCTTCGCTTGCATAAACGGAATACCTTTCCATATACTTCCGGAAGAGCTTTCCGCTTATGGCAGGGTATGCCCACCGCCGAACCGCTTGCGACACCCGCGCCGCAACTTAGGGAGAAATCGCATGCAGTACCGCACCCTCGGCCGCACCGGCATCAAGGTGAGCCCCTACGCGCTCGGCGCACTCGCGCTCGGCACGTCCATCGGCAACCCCGACGCTGACGACTCGATCCGCATCATCCACAAGGCGCTGGACGCGGGGATCAACCTCGTTGACACCTCCGACGCCTACGGCGATTCCGAGGGCGTGGTAGGGAAGGCGCTCAAGGGACGCCGCGACAGCGTCGTCCTCGCGACCAAGTTCAGCCGCCCGATGGGGACAGATCCCAACCAGCAGGGCGCCTCGCGACGCTGGATCATGACCGCGGTCGAGAACTCGCTGCGCCGCCTGCAAACCGACCACATCGACCTGTACCAGGTCCACCGGCCCGATCCCGCCACCGACATCGAGGAGACGCTGTCCGCGCTCTCGGACCTGATCCACAGCGGGAAAGTCCGTGCGGTCGGGACGTCCGCGATGCCCGCATCCGACATCGCCGAAGCCCAGTGGGTCGCCGAGCGGCGCGGCCTGGAACGGTTCCGCACAGATCAGCCGCCCTACTCGATCCTCAGCCGCGGCATCGAACGCGAGGTGCTGCCGATCGCGCAGCGCTACGGGCTGGGCATCCTCGTGTGGGGTCCGCTCGGGCAGGGAATGCTCACCGGCCGCGTCCGCAAGGGCCAGCAGACCGACCTGCGCCGAGCGCACATTTTCAGGCACCTTAACGACGAGCGCCGGATCGACGTCGTCGAGCAACTCATCCCGCTCGCCGAAAAGGCAGGTCTGCCGATGACACACCTCGCGATAGCCTTCACGATCGCCCATCCCGGCGTGACCAGCGCGATTATCGGGCCGCACACGATGGAGCAGCTCGATGACCTGCTCGCCGGCGCCGACGTCACGCTCACCGACGACATCCTCGACTGGATCGACCAGATCGTCCCGCCCGGCACCGACGTCGGCGCGCTCGACCAGGCCTACCTGCCCCCGGCTCTGCAGGACCCGAGCCTGCGCCGCCGGCCCGCCAGCGAGCGCTCCGCCGCCTGACCAGCGCGGCTGACAACCCGCCGCCACCCGTGGCGGTTCGCGTTCCTGGCGCTGACTCCCCTGGCCGTGCTGACCGTTGCCTACGGGTAGTCCAGAGCTTGCTCGCGGCTACCGGCACCGTGACCTGGAACGCCACCACGGCCGCTTACCCGTACTGCTGGCCGCCGGTTACCGCATGCTGATCCTCGAGCGTACGCATCGGACCCTAAGCACTCCCTGCCGGAATATAAAGACCCGCGCACCCGGATCCTGGGCGTTTCCCCGATTCGCGCGGCCCGGTCTTAGCGCGAGCCTGGATGGTGGCGCGGACCGGACGGGCTGGCCCGCGCGCTCGCAGCAATCCTCGAGTTAACCCACGGAGGTCCTGGACGATGACAGTGCTGGACATGGCCGCCGCACGGGCCCGTCGGCCCGGTCGGGCCGGTGCGGCTGTGCCCGGGATCAGGATCTCCATCGACGATCCCCGCGCCAGCGACGTTTGCGGCCTGGTCGAGTACCACCTCAAGTTCGCCCGGTCGCACAAGCCACCTGGCGACGTCCATGCACTGGACGTAGCCGGTCTCCTCGATCCTGCCGTCACATTGTTCAGCTGCCGGGCGGGAGGCGAACTACTGGCAGTCGGGGCACTGAAACACCTTGATCGGAGCCGCGCCGAACTGAAGTCCATGCACACTGCCGAGGCGGCCAGAGGTCGCGGGATCGGCCGGGCGATGATCGCGCACATCATCGGCGTGGCCCGCGATCGTGGCTTTCGCCAGGTCAGTCTGAAGACAGGCTCGCAGCCAGCGTTTGCCCCGGCGCGAGCGCTGTACACCAGCGTCGGATTTACGCCATGCGGGCCGTTCGGCGGCTACCGTCCGAGCCGCGACAGCACCTTCATGACGCTGGCGCTTGATGGTCCTCACCTGGCGGCCTGACCACAGGCAGCGGGCGTCGGCGGTCTTCTGCCAGGACAGTGGGCCGCGCTGAACGAGGGCACCGCGCGGACGCTCGTCACGGTGGCCTCCCCGCCTCGATAGCCACCCGACGCTGGGGACGCTCCCCAGCGACCAGCTCCCGGCGTTTTGGCGCGAGAACCGCCTGTATTCCCAGCGGCGCCGGTCGACTGAAGGCCTTTGCCGCACAGATCGGGTTGATCGGTGCGGCGACACTGCTGCGGCCACGTCATACCTGGTTAGCCCGGTCGCGTCAGTGGGCAGGGCATGCCGTGGTGGGCGGCACTGCGCGAAACCGGGCCTGAACAGGTCGCCGCACAGCAGCCAGAGGGCTGCGCGGTAGTCGAAAGCGGAAATCTGCTTCAGGGCTGCCGGGGGTGCAGCAGGCCGGCGCGTTCGGCCAGGGCGGCGGCCTGGACCCGGCCGGAGACGCCCAGCTTGCGCAGGATATTGCTGACGTGCACGCCGGCCGTCTTGGGGCTCATGTGCAGCTCGGCGCCGATCTGCGCGTTGGTGCGCCCAGCGGCCAGCAGCCGTAGTACGACCAGCTCCCGGGCGGTCAGCCCGTAAAGGGCGGGGATCTGCGGCGGGGGCTGGGCGGTGGATGCGACCGGGGTGGCTTCCGCCGAGGGCGGCAATGGGATCCGGGCCCGCTCGGCCAGCGCGCGAATTGCCGCGAGCAGGGGGGCGTGCCCGTCGGCGGCCACCGCGGCGGCGCGCAGCGGTCCGGCGGCCACCGCAGCGGGCTGCCCGTTGTCCAGGTGGACCTGGGCCTGCCGCCACCAGGCATAGGCGGCCCGGTGCGTGCAGCCCAGATCCTGCCAAGCCTTGGCCGCGCCTCCCCACGCCTGCGGATTGCCGGGCCCAGCCAGCCGAGTCCACTCGGCGTCCCAGCTGGCGCGCTCGGCCGGAATGGCGGCCACCAACGGGTGGTCGGTGAACGGGACGCCGCCCATCTGCCGCACCCAGTCGGCCAGGCTGTCGGCGGCGGCCGCGGCGGCCGCGGCGGCGGGTGGGTCGCGGCGGGCCCGGGCCTGCTCGGCCAGGTCGGCGCAGGCCCGTATGCCCGAGGCCAGCAACCGCCCGGACAAGATGGTCAGGTCCGGGACCTGGAACAGGGCCAACGCCCGCCGGGTCTCCTGCAAAGCCTCGCCGGGGCGTCCAGCCCACAGCGAGGCCTCCGCAGCCTGCGGTGCGGACTCGCAGGCGAAGTCGGCGGTATTGATGATGGCAGGCAGAGCGTAGATGAGCTGCCACCGACCGGTGGCCCCGCCGGTGTCGCCGCGCAGCAGGTCGATCTCGGCGCGCGCCGCGTGTACGAGCCAGTGATCACGGTCTGGCGGCATGGTGGTCAGCGGGTCGATCAGCCCGGCCGCCTGTTCGGTGCGCCCCAGGGCCAGCAGCGCCGCCGCGGCGTCAGCGGCCAACATGGTAGCCGGATACCAGGCCTGCAGGCCGGCCTGCCGGGCGGCCTCAAGTCCGCCGGAGGCCACCTCGGCGGCACGCTGGAACTGGCCGAGCTTGAGCCGCGCATCACTCTCGTTGACGGCCAGCCGGACCAAGGACGGGCCGTCCTGGGAGGCCTGGGCCAGCGCCCACCCCCGCTCCAGGGCGGCGAATCCCTCCTCGACCTGCCCACGGATAAACGCGCCGTACGCGATCATGGCCAGGATGCGCGGGATCAGCGCGGTGGCGCCGGCTGCTTCGGCGATCTCCAGCGCCCGGTTCAGCGCTGTGACGCTGGCCTGGAGCCGTTGCTCGATGTGCACCAGGAAGAGCATGGCGTAGTCGAGCAAGGCGTTGGCGTGATCGAATGATGGCGGAGCCAGTTCGAACAGCCGCAGCGCCTCGTCCATCAGCGGCAGCCCGACGGCGTGCCCGTCCAGCGCGCGGAAGAACGCGGCGCGGTGATAGATGACAGCGGCGGTGGCGGGGTCTGGGCGGTCGGCGAACCGGCGGTAGGCCTCCTCGGCGACCTCCCCGGCACGCACGCTGTTACCGGACAGGTTGAGTGCGTCGATGGCCCGCACATAGAGCCCGGGCAGGTGGATTCCGTCCGTGGCGGCGACCCCGGGCTCGGCGTGGGCCAGCTCGATGGCCCGCTGCCAGTGCGCCGCCGCCTCGGCGTACCCGAATACCTGCACGGCGGCCTCGGCCGCGGAAAGGCGGGCGCGGAGTTCTTCGGCTGGGCGACCCGCGGCCTGCCAGTGTTCGGCGACCTCCGCGGCCAGCGCCTTGTCTCCGGCCAGCGCCAGCGCCCGAGCCGCCCGCTCGTGCAGAACAGTCCGCTCCCCCGGCAGCAGCCCTCCGGCCACTGCTTCGGCCAGCAGCGAATGCCGGGGCCGGTGCCCCCCGCGGGGGGTGTCCTCGGCCAGCAGCCGGGCCGCGGCCAGTTCCCGCAGCCCCCGCCGCACGACCTCAGCCTGCAGCCCGGTCACCTGGCTCAGCAGGTCCTCGGCCAGCGGCCGACCCGCCACCGCCAGCCCGGCCAGCACCGCCTGGGCCTCCCCGGTGCACCGGGCCGCGCGCGCCGCCAACAGCTCCGCCAGCCGGGCGGGCAGCCCTGCCGGGACAGCCAGCCTGCCCCCGCTCCCGGAGCGCCCCGGAAGCGCGGCGGCCACCAGCTGTTCCGTGAAAAACGGGTTCCCCTCTGCCCGTGCAAACAGCTCATCGGCCACGGGGGCCAGCACCGGGCCGCCCGCCAAAGCGGCCACCTGTTGCGTGGCCTCCGCCCGCGACAGCGGCCCCAGCCGGATCTCCTCCACTCCCACCGCGGCCCGCGCCTGCGCCAGCCATCGGGCCACATGCACCGCCAGAGGCGCCTCATCTCCTCGGCAGGTCACCACCACCGTCACCGACCCCGTGCGGCCAGCCCGGCCCAGGAAGGTCAGGCAATCCAGCGTCGCGCTGTCCGCCCAGTGCACATCCTCCACCACCAGCCCCACCCTCCCGGCCACCGCCGCCAGCAGCTCCGCTACCGCACTGAGCAACCGTCCCAGGCTCCACTCCTCATCCCGGCCACCCGGCGACGTCTCGCCACCCTCGCCCAGCCCCGGCAGCAGCCGCGCCACCTCCGCCCGCACATACCCCGGAGCCGCGTCCAGCGCCGCCGCCAGCACCTTGCCGCCGTCCAGCCGGTCCAGCTCCCCCAGCGCCCCGGCCACCGGCAACAGCGGCAGCGCCCCTGCCAGCGGCAGGCACTCCCCGCGCACCATCACCATCCCCGCCGCCGCGGCCCGGCCCATCCCCTCGGCCACGAACCGGGTCTTGCCTACCCCCGCATCCCCCACCACCAGCACCAGCCGGGCATCTCCGCCCAGCGCCCCCAGCAGGGCGGACAACTCGCCCGCACGGCCCACAAAGCCCACCGGGCCCGCCATGCGCCCAGCCCACCAGCCCGCGCCCGTCCAGTCAACCCCCAGTACCCGCGGTCGGCCAGGCCTGCTCCAGGTTCGACTGGTGGATGCCGGAGAGCCAGTCTTGACCCAGGCGCGCGTCGACCGGTTCCCCTCCTCGGCGCAGCGCGTCGATGTAGGCATGATCGGCGGCAAGGCGGGCCGCCACCTCGGGACCCTCGGCGACGGCCCCATGACCGGGGACCAGGACATCGACGTGCCGGGCAGCCTCACCCAGCCGGTCCAGTGCCGTCTCATAGGCGGCCAGCTGACCGGGGCGGCGAGGGTCGAGCAGCGGAATCAGGCTTCGCGGGCAGCCTGGCCGCCGCCGGGGGTGGCGTAGCGCGGCACGTCGCCGAACCGGGAATGCCAGAGCAGGTGGTCCCAGTGGGGATGGGTGGAGAACCCGGCGACCACCGGAATGCCGAGCCGGTCTGCCGCGCATGCCACGAGGGCATCCACACCGGAAGCCCTCCACGATGAGCACCGGAGAGCCGAGATGCCCGGAAAACGGGCAAGTCCGGTTCGGAGGGAGGCCGTCAGAAAAGGACCAGCTCATGGCACCTCGCTGGCGGCCCACCCTGCGGCCCGCGGGGTTCGGACCGAGGTCGCTGGAAAAGGACCCGCCTCCGGCGGGCACCTCGCCAGCGGCCTACCGGAGGCGGGCGCGTTGCGGTTGGAGCCCGCCGCGGTCCGATGGGTCGCAGGAGGCGGCTCGGGTCAGCGGTGCACTTTGGTGACGTACTTGCCGCGGCCGTGGCCTGCGGCGAGCAGGTCATGGATCGCGGCCACCGATTCGAGCGGCTCGACGATCGTCACCTCCGGCCGGACCTGGCCGGCGGCGATCATCTCCAGCCCTTTGGCCAGGGCGCTGGCCACGGCCCTCGGGGCGGTCGCGCTGAGCCGGCTCATGCTGAACCCGAGCACACCCACGTTACCGCCGATGAGGCGGCCGGCCGGCGGGAGTGGCGGCTGAGCACCGCCAGCGGCGTTGCCGAACAAGACGACCCGCCCGCCGGGCGCCGCGATCGACAGGTCCAGATCCAGCAGCGCGGTGCCGGCGGGGTCCAGGATCACGTCCACACCGTCAGGAGCAACCTGCCGGACAGCCTCGGCCAGGCCAGCCTCCCGCGCGAACACCTCGTCCCATCCGGCCGCCAGCCCGGCCGCGATCTTGTCCGGCCGCCCGACCGTGCCGATCCGGCGGCCGCTGCCGAGCGCGGCGGCGACCTGGCTGACCACCGAGCCGATCCCGCCGCTGGCCGAGTGCATCAGCACCGACTCGCCGGGGCGGATGCGGGCCCGGTCGGTCAGCAGGAGCAGCGCCGTCGACACCACCAAGGGCGCCGCGGCCGCGGTCCCCAGCGGCACCTCCGGCGGGACCTTGACGGTCACCTCGGCAGCGGCGATCGCGACCTCGGCCAGGCCCCCGCCGGGTGTGAACGCCGCGACGCGCTCGCCGGCGCGCAGATCGCGCACACCGCTGCCCACCGACCGGATGGTGCCCGCGACCTCCAGACCCGGGACGTACGGCCACGTGGAGGCATAGCCCGGATCGCCCCTGCGAGCCATGACGTCGATGAAGTTAACCCCCGCGTAGGCGACATCGATGGCCAGCTGGCCCGGACCGGGCAGCGGCTCGTCGATGTCTGCGACCCTGGTGGTGCTCCCGTCCCCAGCGGGCGCCGTCATGATCACCGCTTTCATCTCCAGCTCCTTTCCGATGTTCATGGTTGACAGCTTCATGCGCGGGCTGGTGTCTGCGCGCGGGCGGGCTGTAGCTGGCGGAGGGCTTCGGCCGGGGCTCAAGGCAGTTCACAATGTGGCTGTTCATTCGCCGCTTGCAGCGGTCGGGTGGCCGTTGCCGGCGGAGCTTGCAGCCGGAGCCTGTTATGACGCTACCGCGTACTGCTGCTGAGGCCCTGTCCGGGCACGTGAGGTTGGAGGCCCGCTGTATCGACCGGGTGCTGCTGACCCTCCGCCAGCCGCGACTGCAGTACGGGGCAGAGCATCCACGGGTTCTTCTGCCGTCACCGCGGCAACCAGTTCGCCTCCACGGCGCTGATACTGCCGATGACCGAGCGGTTCACCGCCGACATCCGCCATTACATCGATACGCGCCGGCTGGACCTGGTCCGGTTCGCCAAGGGGCAGAGCAAGGACAAGGTCGCCCAGGGCTACCTGGCCGGGAGGTCCGGCAGCGGTCAGATTTTGTTTGCCGGGCAGATCTACCTCAATGGGCACGAGTACGCCAAGCGGCAGTGCCTGAAGGTGCTGTGGCTGCGGGCGGAGCAGGGAAAGCAGCCACGATGAATCGGCTTCAGCGAATGCCGTTGGCTCCCCGGTGGCGGACCACCTCTGCGGCACATATCTGGATCGCAGTTCTGCCTGGTGAGCGCGTACCCGCCTGTTCACCCGCAAGGTGATGTATCAGATTGAGTGATTGCCTGCGAGCAGTACCTCAATATAACGATCTTAGTTTCGAATATCAATCTTCCATTATTCCATTATTCGGCCAGTACGCTTACGTCGCAGCGGCAATTGCTGCGCAACCTTCTCACGTAGACTCATAGAGCCAGATCGCCGAGTATGAGCTACGTGTTTACGGCGAGGTCGCTCCGCGCAGGCGGCACAGAATTGCTAGTTCTGGCGCGGTTTCTCGAGGTTAGGTTTATCCGGTTAGGAACCTCGCATGTGTGGGCCGGCGCGCCGGGTCCGGCAGACGGGATGAATCTCAGACGCGGCGGTGAAGCGCTACCGCACCCAGGTCTGATCGAGCAGAGGTCCATATTCCGCGGATTGCTGGTAGTTTCCGACTCGGGAGGAGACGAATACGGTTGGTGCTGCGTTTTCCAGTGGCACCCAGGGCGCCTGGTCGGTGACGATGCGGTCGACCTGCGCCCACAGCTTCCGGGCGGCGGCGGGATCGGTCAG
>Ga0306923_10006525_pt1 | contig 11529 bp, 12 predicted proteins | sample sta12Can44000108_FD_203841 | JGI IMG/M metagenome (GOLD analysis project Ga0306923, IMG submission 203841) | Lab enrichment of tropical soil microbial communities from Luquillo Experimental Forest, Puerto Rico - statanox.12C.anox.44.000.108 (v2)... | ecosystem: Environmental > Terrestrial >...
GACGTGATCGCCCGGGCGCGCGCGGCCGGCGTGGGCCGGGTGATCTGCATCGGCCTGTGGCGGGGCCCGGGCGACTTCGGCGACGCGCTCGGGCTCGCCGAGCGCGACCCGGCCACCTTCGCGGCGACGATCGGCGTCCACCCGCACGAGGCGGTGCAGGTGCCGGAGGAGGACTGGGCGACGGTGGAGCGGCTCGCGTCCGATCCGCGGGTGGTGGGCATCGGCGAGACCGGGCTCGACTTCTACTACGACCACTCGCCGCGCGACGTGCAGGTGGCCGCCTTCCGCCGCTCGATCCGGATCGCGAAGGCGGCCGGGAAGCCGGTGGTCGTGCACGTCCGCGACGCGGACGACGCCTGCGCCGACGTCCTCGAGTCGGAGGGGATTCCCGAGGCCGGCGGCGTCATCCACTGCTTCACCGGCAACCGCGCGCGCGCCGAGCGCTACCTCGCGCTCGGGCTCTACCTCTCCGTCGCCGGGGTGGTCACCTTCAAGACCGCCGACGACCTGCGCGAGGCGGTGCGCCACGCCCCGCGCGACCGCGTGCTCGTCGAGACCGACTGCCCGTTCCTCGCGCCGATCCCGTTCCGCGGGAGGCGCAACGAGCCCGCCCACGTCGCGCACACCGCGGCCAAGGTGGCTGAGCTGTGGGGGATCTCCCCGGCCGAGGTGGCCGAGCTCACCACCGCGAACACGCGCCGGCTGTTCCGGCTCGGGTGAGGCCACCGCCCGGATCGGGCGGCGGGTCACCCTCAGTGAACCATTCCGCCGTCCCCGGCGACGCGATCCTGCTCGACGTGCGAGTCGATCTCGTCGTCGGGCGTCGGGACCACCGGCGCGGCCTCCACCTCGACCTCCCGCTCGAGATCCTCCTTCGTGTAGCCGAGGTCGTCGAAGCCTTGCTCGAAGGCGTGGTCCTTCATCGCGATCACCGGATGCCGGTCGAGCAGGTGCCGCATCTTCTCCACGAACGCGAGCCGCATGGCTTCCTCCTCGGCGCAGTCTGCGCGCCTCGCACGGAGGTGGCGCACGGCCTCCTGGGCCCCCCCTTGCGCCGGTCCGCGGCGGGTGCGGCATCCGGACGCGTCCATCCGCGGGCACACCAGACGGCGGGCGGGCCTTCGGGCGCGTGGGCGAGAACGCGAGAGCGCTAGAGGACGCCGAGCGCCCGCAGCCGCTCGACGAGCGCGCGGCTCGCGCGCGCATGGTTCGCGCGCCACTCGTCGTGCGCAGCCGGGCCCACGCGGTTCGCCACCACGAGCGCCGCCGCGCAGGGGACGCCGGCGGCCGCGCAGGCGGCGAGCACGCCGGAGAGCTCGAGGTGCTCGGCGGGCGCGATCGCCGCGAGCAGGGCGGCGCCGCGGGCGCTGCGGGTGATCGCCGGGACCACCGCTACCGGATGGGCGGGGAGGGGGAGCGCCCAGGTCGCGGGCCAGCGCGTGCGCTCGATGGCCGGCCGGTAGGCCTCGCCCGCCGCCTCCTCCACCGACGTCGCGATCGCCTCCGCGGCGGCGAGGCTGTCGCCCACCGCGAGGCGGTCGTCGTAGGCGCCACAGGTGCCGACGAAGAGCACGCGCCGCGGGCGTACCTCGGCGACGAGCCGGGCGGTCTCGATCGCCGCCTCCACCGCGCCCACCGCCGTGACCGCGACGCGCCAGCCGGCCGGCGGCGCGGCGTCGAGGCCGGCGAGCTCGGGCGGGAAGGCGGAGAGGAGGAGGCTCGACATGCGGGGCTCCGGCGGCGCTCAGCCGTCCCAGCTGCCCCACTCGTCGGCGGTGTCGGGCGGGAGCTGCCCCTTCGTGCGCTCGTGCCACTCCACCACGTTCCAGCCGCGCTCCTCGGCGAGCGCGCGGAAGGGCGCCTTCGGGTTCACGACGTACGGGTTCCCGATCGACTCGAAGAGCGGCGTGTCGGCCGCCGAGTCGGAGTAGAGGAACGAGCGCTCCAGATCGATGTCGTACTGTGCGGCGACCCGCTCCACCACCGCCCGCTTCCCGTCGCGGAAGACCACCGGCGGCACGATCTGATCGGTGAGCCGCCCGTCGACGATGCGCGTCCGCGTGCCCACCGCCACGTGCACGCGCAGGTGATGGCCCACCTCGTCGATGATGTACTGCGGAGATCCCGACGCGAGCACCACCAGGTGGCCGGAGAGGAGGTGCTTGCGGACGAGCCGCACGGCGCCGGTGGTGATGCGCTTGCGGATGTGCTTGTGGAAGCACGCGTGCGCGTGCGCCTTCAGCTCGTCCGCGCGCAGCCCCTGCTGGCAGCGCGAGCCCACCTCCACCATGTCCTGCTCGGTGAGCCGCTTCCGCGCGTACTCGTAGATGATGCGCGGGATGCGCGCGCGCATCTCGGGCCGCATGATCTTCTCGCTGTAGAGGTACCAGCTGAAGATCGTGCCGGCGTTGCCGTCGAGCAGCGAGTCGTCGACGTCGAAGATGGCGGCAGTGCGGCCGAAGGGGACCACGAGGTTCCTCCGGCCGCGAGTCTACCGGCCTTCGCCGCCCGAGGTGGAGTCCCCGGCGGTAGGCGTGCCCTCCGGCGCCGCGGGCGCGCTCGGGGTCTCCACCGGACCGGGCGGAGCCGCCTCGGCGGCCGCGGGAGTGGGCTCCGCAGGAGCCGCGTGCTCCGCCGGCTTCTCGCCCTCTCCCTGACCCTCGAGCTTCGCCGCGAGCGCGGCGAACGGGTTGTGCGTGAGGTTCTTCGCCGGCCGCGCCTGCGGACCCTTGTCGCCCGGGAGGCGCGGTCCCATGTAGCGCGGCTTCCGGTCGCCGGGGCCACCCGGCCCGCGCGGACCACCGCCGCCGTGCGGACGATCGCCATGCGGCGGACGATCGCCGTGCGGACGCTGCTCACGCGCCTCGCCGGCGGCGCGCGGCGCGCGCTCGCCCTCCGCGCGCTGCGGCCGCTCGGGCCGCTCCGCGCGCGGCTCGGCCGGCTTCGCCTCGGCGGCTGCCTCGGGCCGCGGCTCGCGCCGCTCGCCGGCCTGACCGCCCTGGCGCGGGCCCTTCGCCTTCGGGCTCTTCTTCTCCGGCCGCCACTGCTGCGAGCCGTGCCGCGGCACGTAGATGACGGGCGTCATCACCTCGGCCGCCGGGGCCGGCTTCTCACCCTGCATCGTGGGGAGCGCACCGCGCCAGATGTGCTGGTTGTAGACGTTCTGGGCGTCGGTCCAGCGCTTCGAGCCGCCCTCCTTGCCCATGAGGTTGAGCCAGGAGTTCACGCGCGAGTCGATCTCGTCGATGTAGTGCGTGAGGAGCGCCTCGAGCGTCATCGGCGGGCGGGGCGAGCCGTACTCGATCTTCCCGTGGTGCGCGAGCACCAGGTGGACGATCTGCGTCTCCAGCTCGCGCGGGATCCCGTTGCGCCGCGCCTTGTCGTGGATCCACTGCGCGGTCATCACGTGGTGACCGAGCAGCCGGCCCTCGTCGGTGTACTCGGTGTTCTTGTCGAGCGAGAGCTCGCGGATCTTGCCGAGGTCGTGGAAGAACGCGCCGGCGACGAGCAGATCGCGGTCGACCTGCGGGTAGTGGTCGGCCAGCCGGTGCGCGAGCTTCAGCGACGACACCGTGTGCTCGAGGAGGCCGCCCGGGTAGGCGTGGTGGACGCTCTTCGCGGCCGGCGCGCGGCGGAGCCGCGAGGCGACGTCCTCGTCGTCGAGGAAGGCGCGGATGAGCGTCTTGACGAACGGATCGACGACGACGTCGACGAGCGCCCCGAGGTCCTTCCAGAGCTGCTCCTCCGTCTCGGAGTAGCCTTGCTTCTCGGGCTTCTTCGGCTCGGGCGCGGCCGGCGGCGGCGTGAACTCGAACTCGGCCGCGTCGAGGGTGGCGGCGTCCACCTTCGACACCGCCTCGATGCGGAGCTGCGGCTTGCCCTGGAACGCGCCGATCAGCCCCTCGACCTCGACGTAGTCCTTCTCCTCGAAGCTCTGCGCGATCGCCTCGATGTTCTCGAAGGCGCGGGCCTCGAGCTCGCCGGTCTTGTCGTGGAACGTGACGGAGAGATAGGTCTTCCCGCTCTTCGCGGTCGGGATCGCCTTCCGCGAGACGAGGAAGACGCTCTTCAGCTTCTCGCCTTCCTTCACGTCCTTGGCCCAGAGCTTTTCCATGGTCGGCGGAAGCTAGCGCAGCGGCGGCGGCGAGACAACACGGATCCCGCTAAGCTTTCTGCATGAGAATCGACCGCGAGAGGGACGCGCTGCTCGTCGTCGACCTCCAGCACGACTTCCTTCCCGGAGGCGCGCTCGCCGTCGCCGCAGGCGACGAGATCGTGACGCCGATCGCGCGCGCGATGAAGGCGGTCCGCACCGTCGTGGCCACGCAGGACTTCCACCCGCCGGGCCACGTCTCGTTCGCCTCCTCGCACCCTGGCCACGCGCCGTACGAGACCATCGACCTCGGTCACGCGCGCCAGGAGCTGTGGCCCGATCACTGTGTCGCGGGCATGCACGGCGCGGCGCTGCACCCCGGGCTGCCCGACGGGGCGCTCTCGCTCATCCTTCGCAAGGGGACGCGCAGCGACGTCGACAGCTACTCCGCCTTCCGCGAGAACGTCGGGCCGGACGGACGGCGGCCCCCCACGGGCCTCGCGGGCTGGCTTCGCGAGCGCGGGATCCGCCGCGTGCTCGTCTGCGGCCTCGCGCGCGACTTCTGCGTGAACTGGAGCGCGCAGGACGCCGTCGAGGCCGGCTTCGAGGTGGTGATGCTCGACGACCTCACGCGCGCGGTGTTCCCGGAGCGCGCTGCGGAGGTCGACGCTGCGCTCGCGCGGGTGGGCGTCGCGCGGGCGCTCGCCACCGACGTGCTGAGCCGTGCGCTCGGCGCCGATTGATCCGGGTCAATTTGCAGCCGAAGGGTGCTTCCATTTGTCATGTGGATTGGAGTATGCGGATGTAGACGCGCCAATCGCGCAGGCCTTGCGTGATCCCGCGCCCGGAGGTCCCCGATGCCCGCCGCCGCGATTCGCAGCATCCTCGTGCCCGTGGATTTTTCGCAGAGCTCTCGCGCCGCGCTCGACTACGCGGCCGCGCTCGCCGATCAGATGAAGGCGCGCGTCGACGTGCTGTACGTGCACGAGCCGGCCGGCTATCTCGGCTCGGCCTCGCTCGTCGCCATCCCGCAGGTGCCCGCGCCGGCGTGGGACGAGACCCGTCGCGAGATCGTCCGCGAGCTCGACGGCTTCATCGGCGCGAACCGGACCCAGGTCCGCAACGTGAGCATCGAGCCCGGGAACCCGGCCGACGTGATCCCCGAGATCGCGAAGAAGGGCCACGCCGACCTCATCGTGATGGGAACCCACGGCCGCAGCGGCCTGAACCGGCTCCTCATCGGCAGCGTCGCCGAGTCGGTGATGCGCAAGGCGCCGATGCCGGTGCTCACGGTCCGGATGCCGAAGCGCGAGGCTCGGGAGCGCGTCCCGCTGTAAGGCCGCGCCCGCGTCGCCGCCGCTGCGACCATTCGCCGCAACACCCTGAGTCGCTGCGCATTTCTCCCCCGGCCTCCCCCTTGCTATGCCAGCCCAGGGGGAGGGGAGATGGCGAAGCACACCGTCGAACGGTTCATGACCGCGAACCCGGTCGCCATCACCAGCGATCGGACGCTGGCCGACGCGCACCGGGTGATGCGGGAGCGGCAGATCCGTCACCTCCCGGTCGTGGACTCCGGCCGCCTGGTCGGGGTGGTCTCGCAGCGCGATCTCTACCTCCTCGAAACCCTCCAGGGGATCGATCCCGACGCCGAGCGCGTGGAGGAGGCGATGACCGCCGAGCCGTTCACGGTGGCGCCCGACGCGCCGCTCGAGGACGTCGCCTCGGTGATGGCCGAGCGCCGGTACGGCTCCGCGGTGGTCCTGCAGGGCGGCGAGGTCGTCGGGCTCTTCACCACCGTCGACGCGCTGCGCGCCCTCGCGACCGTCTCCCGCGGCGCGCGGCGGGGCGGCACCGCCCGCGAGTCGTAGAGCGCCTCACCGGCTGGTCGAGAAGCGCCCCCCTCCTTTGCGCAACGCGTGCGCCGGGCCTACGCGCCTGCGCAGCTTTTCGCATTCGAATCGCTGGAATCACTGGCCTTTTTCGTGGGCACGCTCCGTGAACACCGGGCTGCTGGTCTCCGTCGTCGGGGGACGCACGGAAGACATGAGCCGGATCGATCAGGAAGCCCGAAACCTCCTCCTCCGCCGGCGCGAGCACCTCTCGCGCCGCAGGGATCCGGTCCCGGCCGATCCGACCTCGAGCTGGCGCGACTGGGAGTCCACGACCGCCCCGCTCTCCGACGCCGCGCGCCGCGAGCTGGACGACATCGACTGCGCGCTCCGCCGGATCGAGGACGGGAGCTACGGCACCTGCCAGGCGTGCGGCGGGCCGATGGGCATGCAGCGGATCCGGGCGATCCCCGAGGCGCGCTACTGCGTCTCGTGCAGCGGGCTCCGGGAGCTCACGGAGTAGCGAGCGGTCGAGGGGCGCTTGCCCCGACGAGGGCGCGCCGGTACAAGCGCGGCGTGGCGGAACCAGTCCTCGCCTACGTCCTCGGCGACGCGCTCTACGTGAACCTCACGAGCGCCTGCACGCTGGCGTGCGTCTTCTGTCCGAAGATCCGGGACGGCGACTTCACGGTCGGCGGCTTCGACCTGCGGCTCCGCGCCACGCCCACCGCCGACGAGGTGTGGGCGCAGGCGCTCGTGGCAGGGCTCGCCGGCCGGCCCGAGGTGGTGTTCACCGGTTTCGGCGAGCCGACGCGGCGCCTCGACGCGCTCCTCGACCTCACCCGGCGGCTCAAGGCGTCGGGCGTCGCGCGCGTGCGGGTGGACACCGACGGGCTCGCGAGCGCGCGGGAGGGGCGCGACGTGGTCCCGGAGCTGATCTCGGCCGGGGTCGACGCGCTCTCGGTCTCGCTGAACGCCGCCGACGCGGGCATCTACGCGCGGCTCTGCCCGAGCGCGCTCGGCGAGGGGGCCTACCCTGCGGTGCAGTCGTTCATCCGCCGGGCGGTGGAGGCGGGGCTCGAGGTGGCCGCGAGCTGCGTCGCGGTGCCGGGGCTCGACGAGGCTTCGTGCCGCGCGGTGGCAGAGTCGCTCGGCGCCAGGTTCCGCTGGCGCCCCTACGATCGGGTGGGACGGATTCCGGGCGTCTGAGCCCTATTTGGAGTGCATTCGTTGGAGCGTCGGTTTAGAAATGGCGCACGAATTGCGCCGCTGGCGCATTGAAAGGCAGGAATGAACGCACCCCGCCCCGCGACGCGCATGACGAAGGAACGGATCCTCGTCGTCGACGACGAGCCGAACGCCCGGGTCGCGCTGCGCACGATCCTCGGCGAGGAGGGCTACGAGATCCAGGAGGCAGCCGACGGCGAGGAGGCCCTGGCGCTCCTGCCTGGGTTCGCGCCGGCGGCGATCCTGGCCGACGTCCGGATGCCGCGGATGGACGGCCTCACGCTCCTGAAGCGCGCGAGGGAGCAGGGCTCCGACGCCGTGTTCGTGATGATGACGGCGTTCGCGAGCGTCGAGGCGGCGGTGGAGGCGATGCGCGCCGGCGCCGAGAACTACCTCGTGAAGCCGCTCGACGTGAACGCGGTGCTGGTGGTGCTGGAGAAGGCGCTCGAGAAGCTGCGCCTCCAGCGCGACACGCAGAACCTCCGCGAGCGCGTGCGGGAGCGTTACCGCTTCCACCACATCGTCGGCGACGCGCCCGAACTCCAGGCGGTGTACGAGGTGGTGAAGCGCGCCGCGCCCACCCGCGCGACGGTGCTCATCCTCGGCGAGTCGGGCACCGGCAAGGAGCTCATCGCCCAGGCGCTCCACGAGGAGTCGCCGCGCTCGGACAAGCCGTTCATCAAGGTGAACTGCGCAGCGCTCTCGGAGACGCTCCTCGAGAGCGAGCTCTTCGGCCACGAGAAGGGCTCGTTCACCGGCGCGGTCGGGCGCAAGGAGGGACGCTTCGAGCTCGCCGACGGCGGCACGCTCTTCCTCGACGAGATCGGCGACATCTCGCCCGCCATCCAGATCAAGCTCCTCCGCGTGCTGCAGCAGAAGGAGTTCGAGCGCGTCGGCGGCACGCAGACCCTCAAGGTCGACGTGCGCCTCGTCGCGGCCACGAACCGCGACATCGCCGCCGAGGTGAAGGCCGGCAAGTTCCGCGAGGACCTCTACTACCGGCTCAACGTGGTGGCGGTGACGCTCCCGCCGCTCCGCGCGCGCAAGGGCGACATCCCGGCGCTCGTCTCGCACTTCATCGACAAGTACTCGAGGGCCTACGGCAAGGAGATCCGGGGCCTCGCGCCGGGCACGCTGAACGCGCTCCTCTCGCACGACTGGCCGGGTAACGTCCGCGAGCTCGAGAACGTGATCGAGCGCGCGGTCGTGCTCTGCAAGGAGACGCAGCTCACCGCCGAGGACCTGCCGCCGTCGCTCCGCGGGCCGCGGCCGCGGGAGCGCGCGCCGGGCGCGCTCATCCCGGGCGCCACGCTGTACGAGATCGAGCGCGAGGCGATCCTGCGTACGCTCGACATGGTGGGCGGCTCCACCTCGAAGGCGGCCGACATCCTCGGCATCAGCGTGCGGAAGATCCAGTACCGGCTGAAGGAGTACGCCGCCGCCCAGGGCGAGGGCGGCGCGCCGCCGCGCCAGGACGACGACGAGGACGAGAAGCTGGCGGATTAGGGTTGAAACCGGCGGTCAGGTTTCGTTCGCGGCGAGGGGGCCGGCGCGGACCGAGCCCACTCGCGTGAGGTTCAGGCCCTCGGCAGCCGCAACGTGAAGCGGGCGCCGCCGCCCGGCGCGTCGTCGATCGAGATCGTGCCGCGGTGCTGGGTCACGATCGCGTGCACGATCGAGAGCCCCAGGCCGGAGCCGGTGGCCTTCGTCGTGAAGAAGGGCTCGAAGAGCCGGTCGCGGAGCTCGGGCGGCACGCCCGGACCCGTGTCGTCCACGTGGATCGCGATGTCGCGGCGCTCCTGACCGTCCGGCAGCGTCTCCTCCTCCTCCACCTGGCAGGAGACGCGCAGCGTGCCGCCGCGCGTGGCGGCGTCGATCGCGTTCAGCGCGAGGTTCATCACCACCTGCCGGAGCCGCTCCTCGTCGCCCGCCACCGGCGGCACCGGCGCGAGGTCGCGCACGAGCGCGAGGCCCCGGCGCTCCGCCTCGCCCTCGAGCAGGTCGGCCACCTTCGTGAGCACCACGTGCACGTCCACCGGCTTCGGCACGAACTCGCGCGGGCGCGCGAACTGGAGGAAGTCCTCGAGGATGTGATCGAGCCGCCGGATCTCGTCGCGGACGAGCGTGAGCGGCTCCTGCAGGGGCCCCTGGGCGTCCTTCGGGAGCTTCCCGATCCGGCGCTCGAGCACGGAGAGCTGCAGGGCGGCGGCGTTCAGCGGGTTGCGGATCTCGTGCGAGAGCCCGGCGGTCATGGTGCCCACCGCCGCCAGCTTCTCGTGCATCTGCGCGCGCCGGGCGAGCTCCCGCTTCTCCTGGTGCAGGCGCACCTGCCGCATCGCCTGCTCCACGGTGACGAGCAGCTCCTGGGTGGCGCACGGCTTCACGAGGTAGGCGCACGCCCCGGCCCGCACCGCCGCCACCGCGGACTCCAGCGTCGCGAACCCGGTGAGGAGCACGACCTCGCCGTCGGGCGAGGCTTCCTTCAGCCGCGGCGCGAGCGCGGTGCCGTCGCCGTCCGGGAGCTTCAGGTCCACGAGGGCCACGTCGAATCCCTCGGCGGCGCGATCCAGCGCGTCGGCGCAGGTGTTCGCGCCGTGCACGGAGTAGCCGGCGTCCTCCAGGATCTCGGTGAGGTTCTCGACGAGCGACTGGTTGTCGTCGACGACGAGGACGCGAGGGGTGGGTGCGGTCATCGCGCGGCGACCGCCTTGTCGTGGAGGCGCTCCACCGCGCCGAGCAGCTCGCCCGTGTCGAACGGCTTCACGAAGATCGCCTCGAACGGGAGCGGCGGGTCCTCGTGGAAGGCGGTCACGACGAGCTGGGGGAGGGCAGGGAACTTCTCGCGGAGCTTGTGCATCGCCTCGCCGTTCGGACCGCCCGGCACGTGCAGATCGACGAGCGCGACGAAGGGCCGGACCGGCCCGAGACGCTCGGTCTCCACGACCGAGGTGGCGGTCACGGTGCCGAAGCCGCGCGTGCGAAGCGCCTCGGTGAGATTGTCGGACATGTGCACGTCGTCCTCGACCACCACCGCCAGCGCGTCCCGCCGCGCGACCTGCACGAGCTCGAGCAGGCGCGGGACCGGCAACGGCTTCTGGAGCACCGCCAGGAGCCCCTCCTCCCGCGCCTTCAGGAGCTCGTCGTCGCCCACGTACGCGGTGACGACGATCGCCGGCACGCCGGGGTCGATCCGGCGCAGCTTGTGGACCAGCTCTGCGCCGCCCATGAACGGCATCCGCATGTCGGTGACGACGCAGTCGAACCGCCGGTCCTTCGCGAGCGCGAGCGCCTCGTCGCCGGACTCCGCGATCGCCACCTCGTCGCCGAGGTCGCGCACGATCTCGGCGACGTTCTCCGCGAACGCCCGGTTGTCGTCGACGATCAGGTAGAGCCGCATCCGGCCTCCCGTCAGGCGGAACCCGGCAGCCGCACGGTGAAGCGCGCCCCGCCCGCGGCGGCGCGGTCGTAGTCCACCGAGCCGCCGTGGCGCTCCACGATGCGCTTCACGAGCGCGAGCCCGAGGCCGATGCCCCGCTCCTTGGTGGTGATGAGCGGCTCGAAGAGCCGGCGCGCGGTCACGTCGTCGACGCCCGGGCCGGAGTCCTCCACCGCCACCGCGACCCCGCCGCCGCTGCCTGCCGCGCTCACCCGCACCTCTCCGTCCGGCGAGGCGGCGTGCACCGCGTTGTCGAGCAGGTTCGTGAACACCTGCCGGAGCTGGCCCGCGTCGCCGTCCACCTCGAGCCCGTCGAGCCCGCTGAGCTCCACGCGCACGCCGTCCGGACGCTTCACCGCGTCGGCAGCGCCCGAGATCACCTCGCCGAGCCGCACCCGCTGCTTCGCGAGCGGCCGGTTCCGGATCATGTCGAGCAGGTTCGTGATGATCCCGTTCGCGACGCCGAGCTGCTCCCCGATCCGATCGAGGTGCTTCTTCACGCGTTCGTCCTCGCCGGTGCGGTTCCGGAGGATGAAGACCGAGGTCTCGATGACGCCGAGCGGGTTCCGCAGATCGTGCCCGATGGACCCGACGAGCTGGCCGAAGGTGGCGAGCCGCTCCGCGCGCGCGTTCTGCGAGAGCAGGTCCTCGCGGTAGGTGTGCAGCATGATCGCGAGCTCGAGGTCGAGGATGCGCGACACCGCCGCGCGGGCCGCCACGAGCCGGGCGGGCTGGCCGCCGTACGCCTGATCCACGATCTGGTTCATCTCGCGGCGGATGACGTTCATCGCGCCGAACATGTAGTGCTGCGGCAGCGCGATGCGGACGTGGTAGCGCCCGATCCGGCAGCGCGCCTCGTAGTAGGCCTCGTCCCACGGTCCCGACAGCAGCCGGTCCATCCACGTCTGCAGCGTGAGCCGCAGGTGGCCCACCATCGACTCGCC
>Ga0306923_10006528_pt1 | contig 11528 bp, 8 predicted proteins | sample sta12Can44000108_FD_203841 | JGI IMG/M metagenome (GOLD analysis project Ga0306923, IMG submission 203841) | Lab enrichment of tropical soil microbial communities from Luquillo Experimental Forest, Puerto Rico - statanox.12C.anox.44.000.108 (v2)... | ecosystem: Environmental > Terrestrial > Soil...
AAAAGGAGGAAGTAACTCTAGCAGCTTGATTCTTCGGGATTAAAGTGGTCGGGGCGAGTGGATTTGAACCACCGACCTCCTGGTCCCGAACCAGGCGCTCTAGCCAGGCTGAGCCACGCCCCGACGTTCTCGCAGGCTCGCAGCAGCCTCAAATCGCTTTAAACCCGCAAGCACCTTTAGAATAGCACACCTATGCGGTCGGAACCAGCTCTCCTCTCCAACCTGTCAAGAGAATTGCGCCCTCTCGCTGAAAAGTTTCTTAAATACTCTCCATTCGCGCCGCGAATCGTTCCCTCTCACCCCAAATGAATCAATCTCGCCTGTGTTATCGCGCTGTTTTCCTTCAGCGGTCCCAAAATTTCTTCCGACACCTTTCCGTCCACCCGTACCAGCGATACCGCTTCCGCACCGCGTGTCGCTTCGCGCCGTCCAAGCGCAAACGTCGCGATGTTCACACCGTGTTTTCCGAGGGTCGTGCCTACATATCCGATCACGCCCGGTTGATCCACATTCCGCAAATACAACATCGTCCCGTCCAACTGCGCTTCCAACGCAATTCCATCGATATTGATCACGCGCGGCGTCCCATCATGCAGCACCGTACCTTCGGCGCTGAACCCCGCGCTCCCCGCCTTGTCCGGCAGCGCCGCTACTTCCAGCGTGTGTGGGAACCCGTGCTCCCGCCGCCGTGTCTCCTCTTCCACCGACAATCCTCGCGCGGCCGCTATTGCCGGCGCGTTCACCACGTTTACCTTTTCGTCTAACACCGCATTCAGCAATCCTGCCAGCACCGCATTTCGCAGCAAATGCGTCCCCAATTCCGCCAGTTCTCCCGCATACCGAATCTTCACACGTGCCGGACGTGTTGCCGCCGCCTGCGACACTAGCGATCCCAGCTGTTGCGCCAACGCCAGATACGGTTGCACTCGCCGGTACTGCTCAGGCGACAACGCCGGCAGGTTCACTGCGTTTCGAATCACTCCTTCCGCCAGATAATCACGCACCTGCACCGCCACCTGTATTCCCAATTCCTCCTGTGCTTCTGCCGTCGATCCCGCCACGTGCGGCGTGCAAATCACGTTCGGCAGTCCTAGCAGTGGCGAATTCTTCGGCGGCTCTTCCGCAAATACGTCCAGTGCGGCACCGGCCACGTGCCCGCTCTTCAGCGCCTCCGCCAAATCGGCTTCGTTGACCAATTCCCCGCGCGCCGCGTTCACAACCCGCACGCCTTTCTTCATCATCCCGATGGCTTGCGCGTTAATCATGTTGCGTGTCAGCGGACTTACCGCGGTGTGCAACGAAATGAAATCGCTCTCCTTCAGCAGTTCCTCCATCAACACCAACTCCACATCCATTTCTTTCGCTGCTGCTTCACTGATATACGGATCGAACCCCACCACCCGCATATCGAACGCCCTCGCTCGCCGCGCTACCTCGCTCCCGATCCGCCCCAACCCCACCAAACCCAGCGTTTTCCCCCGCACTTCCGCCCCCGACGACGACTTCTCCCACCGCCCCTCGCGCATCGCCGCATCGAATTTCGGCACTTGTCTGACCAGCGCCAGCAGCAACGCAAAGGTGTGCTCCGCCACACTGACCGAGCTTCCGCCCGGTGTGCTCATTACCAGCACGCCGCGTTTGGTGGCCTCCTCGAGATCGATGTTGTCTACCCCCACCCCCGCCCGGCCCACCACCCGCAATCGTGGTGCCTTGTCCATCAGTTCCGACGTCACTTTTGTGGCGCTGCGAACAATCAGCGCTTCCGCGTCCGCTAACTCCCCTCCCAGCGTCTCTTTGGTGGTCTGCACCACGTTCCATCCCGCCTGTTTCAGAAACTCCACTCCGCGTTCGCTGATCTTGTCCGCTACGATAACTTTCATCTTCCCTCGTTTCCAGGTAACAGCCACTTCGCTCTGCGGTCTATTCCCAGTTATTCGAAACACTCCAAGGTACTGTGCGCCCCTCACCCTGTCAATCGACCTGTGGAACTTGTGGAATCTCTGAGACCCAGCCCACTTTTCTCGAGTCGGGGCACAGGCACTCGGTCTGTGCACCACACCGACCGGCAAAGCCCGCAAGCCACGACTTCATAAATAGCGCCCACTTCGCCAAACTTTTCCCGGCTTTTTTCGTATCTTCCTTTGACCCACCTGGGGGTTCGAAGATGACCATGCCCGAAGGCGGCCTCGCCGCAGTCCGTCCGGCCTTACACCGCTTCCTCGACACTTTTCTGCGCGACCTGAAGTACAGCTTCCGCACGCTCGCCGGTACGCCCGGCTTCACCGCCGTTGCCGTTCTTACCCTTGGCCTTGGCATCGGCGCGAATACCGCGATTTTCACCCTGCTCGACCAAATCCTCCTGCGCCTGCTACCCGTCAAAAACCCTCAGCAACTCGTCCTTCTCACCATGAAAGGGCACTACTACGGTAACAACTGGGGTGGAAACGCCATCTCTCATCCCATGTTTCGCGATTTTCGTGAGCACAACCAGGTCTTCTCCGAAATGTTCTGCCGTTTCCCGTCGGCTGCTAGCCTCTCGGTCGGGCAACGCTCGGAACGCGTCCCGGTGGAACTGGTTTCGGGTGCTTACTTCTCAACTCTCGGTGTCGTTCCCGCGGTGGGACGCCTGTTCACCTCGGATGATGACGTCATGCCCAGCGGTCATCCGCTTGTTGTTCTGAGCTACAGCTATTGGAAATCCCGTTTCGCCGGCGATCCCAAAATTGTCGGTAGCAGTCTCACCCTGAACAACTATCGCATGACCGTTATTGGCATTGCCCAAGCCGGTTTTGACGGCGTCGAGCTCGGCTTCTCCCCAAAAATTTTCGTCCCCATCATGATGCAGCCCCAAATTATCGTCGGTAATCCGGAAGATATGCTCAAGGAGCGCCGCGACCGCTGGGTGAATGCCTTCGGCCGCCTAAAACCAGGTGTGTCGCTGCAACAGGCCAAAGCCTCCCTTCAGCCCTTCATGCGTTCCATGCTCGAGAACGAAGTCCAGCTTCCGGCCTTCAGCCGTGCTTCCAAATACGACCGCGACGAGTTTCTAAAATGCTGGATTGACCTTCTTCCAGGTTCCCAGGGGCGCTCCTATGTCCGCAGTCAACTCTCCGCTCCCCTCTGGGTACTGATGGCCACCACCGGCATGGTTCTGTTGATCGCTTGCGCGAATCTCGCCAATCTCATGCTGGTGCGCGGCTCTAGCCGTTCCAAGGAAATTGCGGTTCGCCTCGCCATGGGCGCCACGCGCTCTCGAATCGTTGCCCAGCTTTTGACCGAAAGCCTGACCCTCTCGCTGCTTGGGGGTATCGCCGGACTCGCCATCGCATTCTGGGCTGACCGGGCGCTCATGAAAATCTATCTCCCCTCCGATTCCGGCGGAATGAATATCACGAGCACCCCCGACCTGCGGATCCTCGTTTTCAATTTGTTCGTAGCTGTCCTCACAGGCGTTCTCTTCGGTTTGGTTCCTGCAATACGAACGACCAAGCCCAATCTTTCCGGTACGCTCAAGGATCAGGCCGGTGCGGTAGTCGGCGGCGGGGGCCACCATCGTTTGCGTAAAGCACTGGTCATCGCCCAAGTCACTCTTTCTCTCCTGCTTCTTGTCGGCGCTGGCCTCTTCGTTCGCAGCCTGGCGAACCTGCGCAATCTCGGTCCCGGATTCGCGCCTGAGCACCTCGTCGCATTCAACATCGACCCATCTCTCAACGGCTACACGCCCGACCGTATGAAGATTTTCTACCCGCAAGTCAGCCAAGCCCTCGGCTCCATCCCGGGAGTCCAATCGGTCGGGTTGGCCTCGGTACGCATTCTCGAAGACAACGAATGGGACAGCGGGATGTCCGTCGAAGGATTCACACCCGATAAGCCCGACGACCACGCCCAACCCTACATGAACTCCATCAGCCCCAACTATTTTGCGACCTTGGGCGCCTCCATCGTTGCGGGTCGCGATTTCCGCTCCACCGACAATCATGAAGTGAAACATGGACCCGAGGACTGGAATTGGAGTCCCACCGCCGTCATCATTAACGAAAAGTTTGCCAAGAAATTCTTCCCGGGCCGCAATCCCGTCGGCCTTCACATTGGTTTCGGAACCGATCCCGGAACCGCAACCGACATGGAGGTCATCGGCGTCGTTAAGGATTTCAAATACACCAACCTCCGCGACGATATTCCCGTGCAGGCCTTTATTCCCTATCTTGGCTCTCGCTACCTCGGCGAGATGACCGTCTACATGCGGACTACTGCCGATCCCAACCAGCTCATGTCTGCCATTCGCTCGAAACTCGCCGAAATGGACTCGAATATCCCCATCTATGCCATGCGCACTACTGAAGTTCAGATTAGCAACTCGCTTTCCACCGAACGCATGATCGCCAGCTTGTCCACCGTCTTCGGTCTGCTGGCCACTCTTCTTGCCGTCATCGGCCTCTATGGCGTGACGGCCTATGCCGTCGCGCAGCGTACTCGCGAAGTCGGCATTCGCATGGCTCTCGGCGCTGCCCGTCGTGACGTGATCTGGATGGTGATGCGCGAAGTCCTCATCCTCGTCGCCATTGGCGTCACCGTTGGCGTGATGGCGGCTTTGGCTCTCACGCGCGCCGTGCAAAGCCAGCTCTTCGGTCTCAGGCCGCACGACCCCTTAACTCTCGGCTTCGCCGCTGCTGCTCTCGCCCTGGTCGCTTGTGCTGCCGGTTACATCCCGGCACTGCGCGCCAGTCATTTGGATCCCGTGGCGGCTCTGCGTTACGAGTAACACGCGTACACAGCCGTCTAACCCTGCTTTCCCTTCCACCTCTTCTGCTATAGTTCTTTCCAGAGGGAGCCTTCATGTCTCTTTCCGAACGAGTTCAAAAAGACATTGTCACCGCCATGAAATCCAAGGACGAGCTGCGCCTCAGCGTCCTTCGCATGATCAAATCCGCTTTGCAGCTGAAGGAAGTCGACAAAAAGCGTCCACTCGACGAGCCCGAATCCATTCAACTCCTGCAAACTCTCGCCAAGCAGCGCAAGGAATCCATCGATCAATTCGCCAAGGGCGGCCGCCAGGATCTTGTCGACAAGGAAACCAGCGAACTCAAGGTCCTCGAATCCTATCTCCCAGCCGGGGCGTCCGCCGAAGAAATGAATGCTGCCATCACCAAGGCCATAACCGATACCGGTGCAACTTCCATAAAACAAATGGGTGGCGTTGTTAAGGCCGCAAAGGACGCCCTCACCGGCAAGGCCGTCGATGGCAAAGTCTTAAGCGACCTCGTTCGCGACCACCTCTCGAAGTTATAGTCACATGCTTTTGTGGCGGCCGCCGGTGTATGAGGGGGCCGGCCGAGACACGACCTCAAGCGCATGCACTCGCGACGGTAACCGGGAGGTAACGCCGGTTTTTTGTCCCGCTCGGTTTCTTGCGACTTACAATTTTCTGATGCCGCTACCCGACCAAATCCCTCTCCGCTACTCCGACGAAGACGCCGGCTACGTCAGTATGCGTCCCGTCGTCAAACAATCCTTCCGTCTCCCCGAACTCATCGACATGATCGTCCGCGTCGTAGGTAAAGATCCCGATCGGGTCCAGCAAATCCTCCACACCGGCACCATCGTCTACAACGGCTACCGCTACACCTGGGATTCCCTCTCCGCCGATCCCTCGGAACTGCCCGCGCTTCTCGCGCCCTTCGCTGACGACGATCCCTCGCGTCCTTTCGATCCTGCGCAATCCTCCGCCGTTCTTCTCGAGAGTGGCGGCGGCACGCAACGCAACGTCATCGAACTCTCCCGCCGCGATCTCTCCTCCAAAAAACTTTTCGCCAAGCACTCCCCGTGGGACCTGCTCGTCAAACTCGCTGCCGTTGATCCTCCGCGCTACGAAAAATATTCACACGCGCGCCACGCCGATCTCTTCCGCCTCACACTCCAATATGATCGCGGGCAACAACTCCTGGTCGCTCTTCTCGACGCCGCTCCCCGCGCGCTCCGCCATCGCTGGGCCGCCCTCCGCCCTCCCGCCGCCGTCACCTTCGTCTCTCCCCGCTAGCACCCCATTCACTCGAATATAATGGAGGTCATTCCGAGCGGACTCTGCGTAGCGAGGAATCCCTCTTCTTCATCGTCAGAGCCCGCCTCCTTTGCATCTCGAGGGCTCTCACTCCAAGATCCATTCACAGCTTTCTTCCCTTTTCCTCAGTTCTTCCTCAATCCTTCCTCGCTCTTTCCACAGGGTTCTCTTGTGTGCTGCACCCTTTTCGCACATAGTCTCGCCTCCCAGCCTAAACAGCTTCGGAGGAGTCCATGCTTTTCGCCATTGTCCGCCGTGGTAAATTTGCCGGAACCCGCTTGCTCCCGCATCGTTTCGAAGACGACCGCTACCACGTCAGCCTCACGCGCCAAGGGCCGGACATTCCTCTCGCCAATCCCATGGACATCCCCGACTATCTCGCCAACGGCTATTCCCTGCGCATGAGCCGCGAAAATCAAAACACCAAGCCCAGGCTCATCAGCCCCAGGTCCATCCAGGGCTGGCGTTAGTCTCCGCTTGTTGCATTAATACCACGAATGCGTCTTTATTTTTGGAACGTTGACCGGCAGAGGAATACTTCCTTACTTCCCCGCGGGCTTCAGCACCGCCGTGCTCCGCTCATCTCCGCCAATCACGCAGTAAAACCTCTTCAACTCCTCCGTCAAGTCCAAAGGGACGCTCACCTTTTTGATTTCGAACACCCGCGTATACACGATCGACTTCCCTTGTACCGCCGTCCTGCTTTGATAGCTGCCAAACGGATAGTCCACATCCACCGGCGGTGGGAGTTCATCGACCTCGTATCCTTCCGGCAACGGAATCTCGATCCGGTCCGTATCTTTCCGCGGTCCTTCAAACTCCCCCGGATACTTCCGTGCTTCCTTCTTCTCCAAAATGTCGCTCGATTTCTCCCCCAGAACCCGCGGCCTTTGCCGGAGCACGACGAAAAGACGGATGCGGTGCTGATGTTATCCGCATCACTGTCCGTCTCCCTCGCCTCCGGCTCTCCATCCAGCGTTTCCGCTGGCTAGCAAGACACACGGGCGCCTCTTTAAGGACTCTCGCTTTCGTTCGGGTTACGAATTGGATATGTTACTTGCTGCGAACCTACTTTTCCCTTGCTCGTCTGTCAAGGGTACTTTCCGCTGTCTGTTCCTCTTCCTACGATGCCCTTTGCCCATCGCCTCCGCCTGAGTCATAATCCCTTCACCGAAGCTTCACATTGGCCTTCAGCGACACCTTCACCCAGGAGGACACGGTGACTGACCGTTCATGGAGTTCCACGGCAGCGGCAACTGAATTTCGCAGCTATATCCCTCCCTCGCAGAGTCCCGCCGAATTCACTCTCCGCGCCGTTCTCCTCGGCGGCATCTTCGGCCTCCTCTTCGGTGCCGTCACCGTCTACGTAGGCCTCCGCGCCGGTCTTACCGTCTCCGCGTCCATCCCCATCGCCGTGCTTTCCATTAGCATCCTTCGCGCCTTCGGCCGCTCCACCATTCTCGAAAACAACATCGTACAAACTACCGGTTCCGCCGGCGAATCCCTGGCGGCCGGCGTGATGTTCACCCTCCCCGCCCTCATCTTTCTCGGCTTCGGTTCCGAGTTCACTTTCTGGCGCATTTTTCCCATGGCGCTGCTCGGCGGCTGGCTCGGCGTGCTCTTCATGATTCCGTTGCGCCGCCAACTCATCGTGAAAGAGCACGGGAATCTCAGTTTTCCCGAAGGCACCGCTTGCGCTGACGTTCTCGTGGCTGGCGAAAAAGGTGGCTCCTTCGCCGGCCGCGTTTTCTGGGGACTCGGACTCGGCGGCATCTACACCTTCCTCATGAACACCGTTCAGGCCTGGACCTCGCAGCCGGAAAATCGCCCCGCCTGGTATCCCGGCGCTTCCTTCCGCGCCGCCGTCACCTCCGAATATCTCGGTGTCGGCTACATCATCGGTCCGCGCGTTTCCGGGATTCTCTTCGCCGGCGGCATCGTTTCCTGGCTCGTGATCATGCCCGCCATCAAGTTCTACGGCCAACTCGCCGGGAACAACGCCCTCTATCCCTCCACCATTCCCATCCCGCAGATGACTCCCGACGATATGTGGCGCAGTTACATTCGTCCCATGGGTGCCGGCGCCGTTGCCGCTGCCGGCCTCATCACTCTTCTTCGTACCTTGCCCACCATCGTCTCCGCACTTCGTGCCGGCTTGAAAGACGTCCGCACCGAAAACACTTCCGCATCCGATTCCGCCGCTTCCGACCGCACCGAACAAGACACTCCCATGCGTTGGGTCATCCTCGGCTCTCTCCTCATCATCGTCATGATGTGGATCCTCCTCACTTTCCACCCCATGAAGGGCGCGTCAACTTTCTGGTATCAGAATCTTTTCGCCGCCGTTTTCGTTGTCGTCTTCGGCTTCTTGTTCGTCACCGTGGCGAGCCGCATCAGCGGCCTCCTCGGCAACTCCTCCAACCCCATCAGCGGCATGAGTATCGCCACTCTCATGGCCACCTGCGCCATCTTCCTCCTCGCCGGTTGGACCGCTCCCAACTACGCCGTCCTCGCGCTCATGATCGGTGGAGTCGTTTGCATTGCCGCCGCCATCGCCGGCGCCACCTCGCAAGATCTCAAGACCGGCTTCCTCGTCGGCTCCACTCCCTTTTGGCAACAGATGGGTTTGCTCATCGGCGTCACGATTTCCACTCTGGCTATCGGCGCCACCCTCAACCTCATGAATAAGGGTCTCGAAAAATACATCCCCACGCCAATTCCCGTGAACATCTCCGCGCTCCCCTCCGGGGTCAAGGTCGAACGCACCAATTTCGGCTACAAGGACAAAACTTATGTCCTTATCAATTCGCTCGGCTCTCACGAAATTCCCGATGGCGAATACCTCTACGACAACGATTCCCAGCGCATCGAGTATCAGTGGGCCCAAGGCATCGGTAGCGACAAAGCTCCCGCCCCGCAGGCTCGCCTCATGGCCACCGTCATCAGCGGTATCCTCAATCAACGACTGCCTTGGCGTCTCGTTCTAATGGGCGTGGCTATGGTGATCGCCGTGGAAATTCTCGGCATTCGCTCGCTCGCCTTCGCCACCGGACTGTACATCTCCGTCGCGACCACCGCCGCCATGTTCGCCGGTGGTCTCGTGCGCTGGCTCGTCGAAGCCACGATGAAGGAAAAACAGGAGGGCGACAGCGAAGCCAGTCCCGGCGCGCTTTATTCCAGTGGTCTCATCGCCGCCGGCGGCATCTTCGGCCTCCTTGGCATCATCATCAATCTCCTTCAGGACCCCGAAATCGCGAACCGCGTCCCGCACTGGTTCGCGTCCACGCTCCGCCTCCCGTGGCATCCCGACCTCTTCTCCTTCGGTCCCAAACTCCTCGGCTCCCTCGCCACGAACAATCTCTTCGGCCTCATCATGTTTCTTCTTCTCGCCGCCTCGCTCTTCCACTTCGCGCGCAAAAAACTCGACTAGTTTTCTCATCTGTGGAGTGGCGGGTCCCCGTGTTCTCTATGGTCGCGGGCGCAGCGCCGCTTCGCCCATGCCCGCACGGTCATCAGGCTCTTGACCACCACATGCCTCGAACGCGTCCAGGAAACCGTTGCTTGCAACAAACGCACGCTCGTCATCGAAGCGAGGGACCCCTCTCCTCTTGCCCGCGCCAACATCCAGATTGGGCCCAACGTCGGTCATTCGTGCCCCGCCTCCCTCCTGTTTTTCCCTTGCACGATGTATGTAGAATGTAAGTCGTTGTCCTCATCGAAATGCATTCCCACCGCGGCACCACGGAGCGCAAAATGCCCCCAGTTCTCGCCGATCTCCAACCCATAGAACTCTGGAAACACTTCGTCCAACTCTCCGCCATCCCTCGCGCCTCCACCCAGGAGGCCGCCGCCCGCGAATACGTGCGCTCCGTCGCCAACAAACTGGGCCTCGAATCCATCGAGGACCATTCCGGCAACCTCATCGTCCGCAAACCCGCACACCCGGGCCGCGAATCGGCCCCCACCACGCTCCTCCAGGCTCATCTCGACATGGTCTGCGAAAAGAACGAAGGCACCGCCCACAATTTCGATACCGACCCCATCCGACTCGTACGCGATGGCGATTGGGTCAAAGCCGACGGCACCACCCTCGGCGCCGATAACGGCATCGGGGTCGCCGCCGCTCTCACCGTTATGGAGACCAAAAACCTCAGCCACGGCCCTCTCGAGTTTGCCTTTACCATCGACGAAGAGCGCGGCCTGACTGGCGCGTCCGAATTCGAACCCGGCCTTCTCGAATCCAGGTACTACCTCAATCTAGACAACGAAGAGACCGACACCCTCTGCATCGGTTGTGCCGGTGGACTCAACACCACTCTGCGCCGCAAGCTCACTCTCCACCCGGCTTCCGGCGACTCCGCCTATCGCCTTAAAGTGTCCGGCCTCCACGGTGGCCACTCCGGCGTCGACATCCATCAGGCCCGCGGCAACGCCATCTGCATCCTCGGCAGCGTTCTCCTCGATCTTCTCGACCGTCTGCCGCTCCAGCTCGCCTCAATCAACGGTGGCAGCGCCCACAACGCCATCCCCCGCGAAGCCGTCGCCATCATCGCCCTCCCCGCCTCGCGCGCGGACGAATTGCGATCCCTCGTCCTTTCCGCTGCAGGCGCACACCAAGCCGACCTCGGTGCCTTTGATCCTGAACTCCAAATCACCGTCACCAAAACCGAACTTCCTGCCAGGATCTTCGCCGCCGCGGACGCGAAAAACACCGCCGCGGTGCTCGTCAGTTTGCCCCACGGTGTACTTTCCATGAGTCCCGACGTTCCCGACCTGGTGCAAACCTCCACGAACATCGCCACCGTCACCACGCAAGGTGATCTCCTCACCATCGGCACCAGCCAACGCAGCGCCATCGCTTCCAGCAAAGATGCCGCCGCTCACCGCGTCGCTACCGTCGGCCGCCTCGCCGGATTCGAAATCGAACACGACAGCCGCTACCCCGGATGGAAGCCCGAACCGGACAGCGAACTCACCCACAAAATGCAGGCCGCGCACCAGAAACTCTTTGGCCATCCCGCCAAGCTCATCGCCATGCACGCCGGTCTTGAATGCGGCGTGATCGGCGAAAAATATCCCGGTATGCAGATGATTTCCTTCGGCCCCACCATCGTCAGCCCTCACAGCCCCAAAGAGCGGGTCCAGATCTCCTCTGTCCAGTCCTTCTGGAGCTACCTTACCGTGGTCCTCGAATCCCTCTAACTCGCCGCCCGCCCCGCTTCCAGGTCTCAAAACGCCGTCTTTTCCCCTCCCCTTCTTTTCTTTGCTTGCCTCCGCCCGTGCTTCCTTACTCCTTCGCTCCTTTCTCTTTTGACGTCACCCCTGTCCTCGCCTTACACTTGCCTCATGAGTTCGTCGTTCGGCGCGCCGCGGATCCGCTTCGATTGGCGCAGCTTTATTACTCCCGCGATTAAACTGCTCGTCTTAACCTGCGCCGGCGTCTTCCTGATTCAAACTCTCATCGCCATCT
>Ga0306923_10006529_pt1 | contig 11527 bp, 13 predicted proteins | sample sta12Can44000108_FD_203841 | JGI IMG/M metagenome (GOLD analysis project Ga0306923, IMG submission 203841) | Lab enrichment of tropical soil microbial communities from Luquillo Experimental Forest, Puerto Rico - statanox.12C.anox.44.000.108 (v2)... | ecosystem: Environmental > Terrestrial >...
TTTCCTGATGGGCTACACCTACGCCCATGCTCTCGACAATGTCGGAGCCAACTGGGACTTCGGGGCCGGTTCCGGCCTGCCCATGAATAGCGCCGCTCCGCAAAACGAATATGCCAGCAGCGACTTTGACATGCGCAACCGCTTCACCCTCTCGCTCACCTACCAGATTCCCAATGTCAAGACCTTCGCGCAACTCCTTGAGGGTTGGCAGATCAACAGCATCATCAGCGTCTACGGCGCTCAACCGTGGGGCCCCATTGACGCTGGTACCGACGTCAGCGGCACCGGCGAATTCGTTGACCGCTGGGACTTCTTTGGCTCGCCCTCCTCATTCAAACCGACCATCGCTTCCGGCGTCCCCTGGTTCCCAGGAAACAGCAATCCTGCCAGCAATCCGGCCTGCGCCGCCAAAGCGCTTGCCCTGGACGGTGGCACGGCGGGCGGGCACACCGCAGCGCTCGGTATGTTTGGTTGCTATGTGATGGGCAATGGCATGATGCTGCCGCCGGCGCTTGGCACTTTCGGCAGCATGGGCCGCAATACCTTTCGCGACTTCGGCTTCAAGAGCGTCGACTTTTCGGTCATGAAGAATTTCCGTCTCGGCGAACGCCTCAACGCGCAGTTCCGCGCGGAATTCTTCAATCTCTTCAACCATCCCACTTTTGCCAATCCTTACGGCGGCCAGAATGGTTGGGGACACAACGATCCCTCCGTACCGGGTCCCGGGGGCTTCGGTTGTTCATGCGCCACGCCCGACGTCGCCGCTTCGAATCCCGTGATTGGTTCAGGGAGCAACAGGGCAATTCAGCTTGGCTTGAAGTTCGTGTTCTAACCGCTAAAGCTCATCAAGCCAGGATGGAGGGGCTGGGTCCGATGCCCAGCCCTTGTTGCTTTTGGCTTCCTTTTCGCCGACAACGTTTGCGTTTACGAAATGGCGATTTGCCAGTGCTTGGCTCTTGGTGCGATGAATCCTCTTCGCTTTAGGACACCCCCTTGGGGCCTTCCATCTCCAACTTCCGCCCCAGCCAGGGCACAATGACCTTCCGCAAGATCACCGGATCCGGATACACCTTGACTTGCCGTCCCAGATGCCCGCCCTTCGGATTGATCCACGCTTCCTTAGGCACATCGCCGTTATTCAGCAAAAGATATGCATCCGCCACCGGCACTTGCGTATCTAACACGCCCGCGACGATCAGCATCGGCGCGGTCGGCTTCCCGATCAAACCCTGATTGACCAGCGACAGCTTCGGAAACTGCTCCGCCACATCCGTCTCGCTTTTGGCGTTATCCAGAATCGCTGCCATTGCCGAAACCATCCCAAACAGATACTCCCGATTCCCGTGCAATTTGTTCAGCACATAATCCTTCTGGAACGCCCCGTCCACCGGCGGCGATTGCGCCACCACGGCTCGCAGCCGGTCATGCTCGACGATCGCCAACTTCGCCGCCCAATACCCGCCAAAACTCTGGCCCACCACCGCAATCCGCGCCTTGTCGACTTCCGGCCGCGTCAGCAGGTAATCGATCGCCCGCGAAAACATTCGTTCCGAGTTCTCCCCCGCCTGGATCGGAGCCTGTCCCGTCCCCGGCGAATCGATCGCCAGGAATCCGATCCCATACTCGAGGATCGCCCCGTAGTTCATGCTCATGTCTTCTTTGCGGCTATCCAATCCGCTGATCGCCAGCAACACCGGCACCGGCGCCCCGGCCCCCTTGGGCAAACGCAGGTAGCCCACGATTTCCTTGCCGTTAAACGGAATCCGCACCGTCTCTAATGGCGGATCGAATGTCTTGCTCGCCGCACGAAATGCCTCGAGCGCCTTGGCGTACGACTCTTTCTTCCCTGCCGACGCAGGCACCGGCCAGCGTCCAAATGAGTACAACCGCCAGGCTCGTATGTAGGCCGCACTCGCCTTCGCTGGATCGCTCGCCTCGAGCGACTTCCCTTCCGCCATATAACGATCGGCCACCTTCATGAACGCCGCCGCCCACTCGTCGTTGTCCATTTTGTGGATGGACCTGAACGCCTCTCGCACATCCGCCGGGTCCAACCCAATCATTGGGTACATTCCGTTCTCGGCGCGCTTCAGGGCCTCTTCCTTCACTTCCTCCAGCGTTCTTTCCCCCGAACCTTGCCCGACCGCTTTGGGTACCTTGCCCAGGAGAGCCACTACGATCGTTGCTAAAAATACAAACAGACACGCACGTGCGGAAGGAGCGGAAGACATTCTCAATTCTCCAATTGTTTGGAAATGGCTCGAACCAGAGAGAGTCTAAACTGAGCGAGTCAATAGGTCCAGTGGTATTACCACCGGACCAGGCTACCTAGAAAACGGGTACATCACCCAACCTATTCCGATTCCCACCAACAGGAACAGCAGGAACGACCACAATATATATTTCACCCGTTCCTGCGGTTGTCGTCTGCCCAAAAATCCGAATGCCACCGACATTACCGCCGCAAAGAGCAGAAATGCCTGGAAGTGCGAAAGCACCAGGCCGTTGAGCCAATTCATGCTTTTCGACCTCGCGCGGCTTCATACGCATGAAGTGCCGCCAGCAGATTTAGCACCCCTGCGGTCGCCAAAAACCTCGTCCCGTAGTCGCCATTGGCATGCGACACATCAGCCCCACTGCGTTCGATCGATCGCGCCAGAAAGTAGAATCCGCCGGTTCCGAGGTCCGCCACGTAGCCGAGCATGTCGAAGGCATCGTTCCCTCTCGGCGTGAACACATTCCCGCGCATCGACGCGCCCACCACGACCAAAAGTCCGACCGACACAAAGATCACCGCCGCTCGTCCCCACATCTTCTGCAGCGCATGGCCAAGTCCGGGCACGATCCAACCTGCCACCGCAAGGAGCGTAGCCCAGTCCTGCGTCGGCGTTTTTGCCGCGCGTTCGGGCGGGGGCTGCGGTGCCGATTCGCGTACTTGGTCATTCATCTCGTCGCTCTTTCCAATCGCCAACCTCGCTACGCCAGTAGGGGCAGAATCTCCGTCTGTACCGCACCAGTTACCCGAGCTTCCTTTTCATCGACGTACACGTCCACTTCCGTCCGCATCCCAAATTCCGGCAGGTAAACTCCCGGCTCCACCGAATTGCAAGTTCGTGCGATCAAGTGACGGTCGTCATGCGTTTCCAGTCCGTCCATATTCACGCCATTGCCGTGCACGTTCGTACCTATGTTGTGCCCCGTGCGGTGGAAGAAGTACTTCCCGTATCCCGCCTTCTCTACCACGCCCCTAGCTGCCCTATCGACTTGCCAGCCTTGAAGCGGTCGCCCCTTCTTTACGCTCGTTTGGATCAACTCCACGGCGCGGTCCCGCGCTTCGCGCAGCAACCGAAACAATTTCGCATATTTCTCCGGAACGTTGGCTCCCAGGTAGCCCATCCAGGTAATGTCGTAATAAACGCTACCCGCGTTCTTCTGTTTTCCCCACACATCCAACAGCAAAAGGTCACCCTCGCGGATCGGTGAAGACTTTTCCCGCGTCGGCCCGTAGTGCGGGTCGCTCGCATTCGAATTCACCGCAACGTCGGGTCCCTCCTCGGTGGCGATTCCCTCTTCTTCGAATCGCTTCAGAATCCACTGCTGCAGTTCGTATTCGTTCAGCGCTTTCTTCTCCCGCACGCATTGCGCCGCGTGCCGGAACGCCTCACTCACGATGCGGTCAATCGCTCGTCCCGCGGCCAAATGCGACTCCAACTGCTCTTTGCTCCAGCAAGCCTCATACTTTTGCACCAAGTCCGCCGAGCTCACCACCTTCGTCCCCCAACTGCGCACCAACTCCACCGTTCCCGCATCCACCATTGCCACGTACGGAATCGCGTTCTTGGGCGAGTACTGCATGGCCACCTTGCGCGCCCTTCCCAACGCTTTCTTCACACCATCGCGCAACTCTTTCTGCCCGGCGTAGTACAGCGTTTCGCCCGGCATCGCCGCCAGCGCACCTGCTTCAATCTTGTGCACCAACTTCTTCGGCGTTCCCTTTGCCGGCACAAAATAAAACCATCGTCTCGTTCTCATCCCGGGCGGCAGATTCAAAATTCGCTGCGCGATCGGATCGCGGCCTCGAAAATCGTAGAACAACCAGCCATCCACCTTCGCTTCGCGCAAATCCTTCTGCATTTCCCCGATTTCAACCATGGGATACCTTTCTGCTTCGGTTCGCTTGGCTGTGCTTATGCTTCCGTGTGAAGCAGGTCCCGCACCTGCTTCGCGGTAACGCCGGAAATTTCGATTCGCTTGGTCCGGCTTTCCTGGCCGCTCCGGATTCTAACAGCCGATTTCGAGGTTTTCAAAATTTCCGCCAGGAACTTCACCAACGCCTCATTCGCCCGATGCTCCACGGCCGGCGCGCACAGCCGGATCTTCAAAGCGCCCTCCACGGTCCCGGCGATCTCCTCCCGACCCGCCCGCGGCTGCACCCGCACGGTAAACAAAACCGTACCCCGCTCGCGGTCCTCTTTGATCTCCAGAAAACTCAACCCTCACCACGCTCTTTCGTATTGCACCGGCGCCTTGATCTTCTCTCCCAGCTGCTGCGCCGCGCGCCTCGGCCAGTATGGATCGCGCAACATTTCCCGTGCCAGAAACACCATATCCGCTTGTCCCGTCGCTACGATCGTCTCCGTTTGCGCCGGATCCGTGATTACCCCCACCGCCCCCGTGGCGATCCCGCTTCCCTGCCGGATCGTGGCTGCAAACTCTGTCTGGTAGCCCGGACCCGCCGGAATCCGGACCCCCGGAACCGCTCCCCCGCTCGAAACGTCCACCAGATCAATGCCCAGGCCCTGCAATCTCCGGCACAATTCCACACTTTGCGGAAGATCCCAGCCGTTCTCTTGCCAGTCCGAGGCGGAAATGCGCACCAACACCGGTTTGTCCTCCGGCCAGAAATCGCGAATCGTTTCTGCGACTCGCAGCAACAGCCGTATTCGATTCTCGAAGCTTCCACCGTATTCATCTTTCCGAAAATTGCTCAGCGGCGAATAAAACTCGTGCAACAGATAGCCGTGTGCCGCGTGAATCTCCACAATCTGGAAGCCGGCTTTCCACGCCCGCTGTGCCGCGGCCTCAAAATCCTGCACCAGCTGATCGATTTCCGCGACCGTCATTTCCTTCGGCACGTTGTAGCCGGTATCGAAGGAAACTGCACTTGGCGCCACCGGCGTCCACCCTCCCGCTTCGAGCGAAATCGGCTTTCCGCCCAGCCACGGGGCCCGTGTGCTCGCTTTGCGGCCCGCATGCGCCAACTGCATCCCCACTACCGCCCCTTGCTCTCGAACAAACTCGGCGATCGGCCGCCAGCTATCCACATGGCAGTCCACATAAATTCCCGCGTCCGCCGGCGAGATTCTTCCGATCTCCTGTACGCCGGTCGCTTCCGTCATCACCAGCGCGGCGCCTCCGACGGCCCGGCTTCCCAAATGCACCAGGTGCCAGGCCGTGGGATGGCCATCCTTCGCCGAATACTGGCACATCGGCGAAACGGCAATGCGGTTCTTGAATTCGATTTCTCGCAAACGCAGCGGTGTGAAAAGCTTCATCTAAAACCTGTTCTCTCCATTTCCGACAAGCGCAAATCATCCGGCTACGGATCGTGCGCCAAAGATCGCCGTCCCGATTCTCACTTCGGTTGCACCTTCCCGAATGGCAGCTGCAAAGTCGTGCGACATGCCCATCGACAACACCGGCAACTTCTGCCCCAACCGCTTCTCCAGCTGATCTCGCAAGTCGCGCAACCGCGCAAAATACGGCCGAACGCGCTCCACGTCCTGCTCATACGGCGGAAGGCACATCAGTCCGGCCAATTCCAACTGCGGCAACCCTGACACGTTTTCCGCCAATCCCGGCAACTGTTCCCCGGATACTCCGCTTTTGCTCTCTTCCCCGCCGAGATGCACCTCGACTAATACCCGCAACTTGCCATTGCCGATATACTCCCCACTCGCGCGCGCCAGCCTTTGTGCCAGCGCGAAATCGTCCACTGCATCAACGCAGTGAAACAGTTTCGCGGCCTTCGTCGCTTTATTGCTTTGCAAGTGCCCAATCAGGTGCCACGTCGCCGGCAGGTTCGCAATGGCTCCCCGCTTCCCCTCCCACTCCTGCACGCGGTTCTCTCCGAAATGGCGCAGCCCCGCCTCAAACGCTTCCTGAATCGCTTCACCTGGATGCGTTTTCGAAACACCGATCAGCGTGATCTCGTCCACACTTCGCCCCGCACGCTTCGCGGAATCGGCAATCTGTTCCTGTACCCGTTCCAGGTTTTCTCGAATGGTCATCGCATCTCGGAACCAATGCTGCATCGTAACATGCTGCTCGTCCTTCGATGTTTTCGACACCTTTTCGGTCATTTCATTGCAGGCCCCCCGCTCTACGGTTAAACTGGCTTCACGAGTGGTTCCCACCTCCACTTCGTGACCATGACGACACGCGGATTACTCATCGCCATCGAAGGCATCGATGGCAGCGGCAAACATACGCAGGCCAAGCTCCTCGAACACTCGCTGCAGTCCCGCGGCTACGAGGTGCTCGCGACCGGTTTTCCCCAATACGAATCCTGGTTTGGCAACCTGGTCGGCAAATTTCTGAATGGCGATTTCGGCCCGCTCGAAACCGTCGATCCCCACTTTTCCGCGCTGCTCTATGCCGGCGACCGCTTCGAAGCCAAGCCGCGCATCGATTCCGCACTCAACGAAGGCAAGATCATGCTGGTCGACCGTTACGTCGCCTCCAATCTTGCCCATCAGGTCGCGCGGGCCTCCGCCGAGAAGCGCTCCGAGTTTCTCCGCTGGATCGAGCACCTCGAGTATTCCATTTACGGCCTGCCCCGCGAAGACCTCATCCTGTACCTGCGCGTCCCTCCGAGCCAGGCACAAAAGCTCGTCGCCCGGAAAGCCGAGCGTAATTACACGCGCAAGACTCACGACATCCAGGAAAAGAGCCTGCATCACCTCGAAGATGCCGCCGAAATGTACGATATGCTTTCGCGCAGCAAGCCTTGGGCGACCATTCAGTGTTACGATGCCAACCGCAAGGCCCTTCGGCTACCCGAGGACATCGCCAACGAAATGCTCTCTGCTGTGGAAACCGTTCTCACCACCATGACCAAAGGCTGACACATGGGCTTCTCGGAATTCTTCGGTCACGCGAAGATTGTCGCCGCCCTGCGAGGCGCGCTTCGCACTTCGCGCGTTCCACACGCCCTGCTTTTCACCGGCGCGCGTGGAGTTGGTAAGTTCACTCTGGCGCGCATGTTCGCCCAGGCCGCCAACTGCGAGCGTCACCCCGACGATTTCTGCGGCCAATGCGCGCCGTGCCGGCAAATCTCGCAACTCGCCGATCCCCAAAAGCTCCTCGAGCATGGATTGGCCGAGCGCGGCGACGCTGCCGACGCCGCCACCGTGGAACGTATCCCCTTGATTCTCCAAAGCCATCCCGATGTTTGGGCGCTGGTCCCCGATCCCGTCCGCCTCAAGAATCCGGTTGCCCGGCCCATGCTCCGAGTCGGCCAACTCCGCGCCGTACAACGCGCCGCGTATTTCCAACCCATGGGCCGGCGCCGCATTTTCATCCTCGACGGAGCCGAAACGATGCGCCCTGACGTTTCGAACGTCTTCCTCAAGATTCTCGAGGAGCCTCCCGGTTCTGCCACCTTAATTCTGACTGGCCCCTCCCCCTTCGCCCTCCTGCCCACCATCGTGTCCCGCTGTATGCAGTTTCATTTCGCGCCACTCTCCACTCCCGAGGTCGAAAAGGTCCTCAAGTCTCACTCCACCCGCAAGCCTGCGGAGATTCGCCTCGCTGCGCAGCTTTCGGAAGGCAGCCCCGGCATGGCACTCGGCATGAATCTCGACGAAGCTGTGGAAAAATCCAAAACCGCTTTGCGTGTACTCGAAAAAGCCGCCCGGAGTCAGGGCTTTGCTGTACTTTTTTCCGACACCTCGGCTCTTGCTAAGGATCGTGAGTCCTCTTTCGACGAGCTTCTCGCAATTTTTTACAGTTTGCTTACCGACCTGCTCGAACTGACGTCCAACCTTCGAGCCCCTGTTCTTCGCAATCCACACCTGGCCAAAGACCTGCAGGCGCTGGCTGCAATGGTCGATGTCGGCTGGGTCAATCGCTCTATCGCAGGAATCGACAATCTGGCGGCGGGCACTCGTCGGAATCTCAGCCGCCAGCTCGGATTAGACGCCTTCGCCGCCTCTCTCGCCACCGCGACCCGTTCTGCCTCCGGCGATTAGCGATTTCCTTCTTTTCTTTCCTGTGCTGGCCCATAATACCGGAAACGGTTTTTCCGCCCCGTGCATCTAACACGATAGAACCACCCTTACTTTTCAAGGAGCAGTCATGGTGAATCGCCGCATGTTCCGTCCCAGCTTCGCGGACGCGAAGGAGCCACCCGCCCCTCGACCCCAACAGCACAATGGACCGGTCCCCAGCAAGAAACCGGCCCCCCCCGAACTCACCCATGCCGAGAATTTTTACTGGGTCAAGCAGATGCAGAGCCGGACGCCCATGACGGTGGTGATGGAATCGGGCGAGACACTGCGCGGCATCATCGAATGGTACGACCGCGACTGCATCAAGCTCACACGCGACGGCGCTCCCAATCTAATGATCTTCAAACGCCACATCCGCTACGTCCACAAAGACGAAGAAGACTCGCAGGTCGACGAATAGGCTCGTCTATTTTTTTGGATTCCAACGATCCTGAGCGCAGGGGCAGCTTTCGGCCGCCTTTCCTAGTGAGCTGGATACGGTTTACTTCCCTGGGTCCATCGAAAACCCCGTCGCCGCCGAAAACGTAAGCAGCGCTTTCGCCGCCAGTCGGCCGGACTCGTTAAAAATCTCGCACTCTGTCACGATAAAATTCCGTCCCGCCCGCAACACGCGCGCATCCGCCTTCACCCGCCCCCCGGGCACCGGTTCCAGATAATTGATCTTCAGTTCCAACGTCGCCAGTTCCACGCCCTTCGGCACCGCGGTATACGCTGCGATCGCCGCCGTCGTGTCCGCCAGCGCCGCGAGGATTCCACCGTGTACCACATCGTGAATCTGCTTGTGACTCGGCCGCACATCCAGTCCAAAGATCGCGCGACCCTCATGCACGCTTTCCACATCAAATCCCAAAAGCTCGATCGCCTTGCTCTCCTTGATACGCTGTCTCACCAATTCCGTCACTCGTTTCTCTTCGTCCGTCAGCTTCGGTACCATCTTTCGTTCGCTCCTCTAATACGCCGTCAAACCACCGTCCAACGGTATGGCCGTTCCAGTGAGCCACGACGATTCATCCGATGCCAGAAACACGGCCAACTCCGCTACATCTCGCGGCTGCCCGAATCTTCCCAGTGGCAACGTGGCGATCCTCGCCTGTTTCCTCCTCTGCCCTTCCTCGCTATCCGAAAACAGTCCTTTGACCAGCTCGGTCTCCACAATCGACGGACAAATACAATTCACGCGAATGTTCTCATGCGCGTGGTCCAGGGCCATCGCCTTGGTCAGCATCGTCACTCCACCCTTCGACGCGCAATACGCCGCTCGGTCCTTCATCGCCACCAACCCCAGCACCGACCCCACGTTCACGATGGACCCAGACCCCGCCTTGCGCATCGAGGGCAGCACCGCCCGCGACATCAGGAACGGCCCCTTCATATTGCTCTCCATCACCCGGTCCCAGTCCCGCTCCGAAATCGTCTCCACCGTCGACACGCTCAGCATCCCGGCATTGTTCACCAGCACATTCACCGCACCAAACGCGCGCTCCGCCTGCGCTACCGCCTCGCGAGTCGCTTCGGCCCGCGTCACATCGCAGACAACAGCCCTCCCCTCGGCTCCCCCTTCGCCGAGCTCGCGCACTACCTCCTCCAACACTTCCCGCCGGCGGCCCAAAACCGCCACCCGGGCCCCCGCCCCTCCGAACGCCAGTGCGATGGCCCGGCCAATCCCCGTTCCTCCCCCCGTTACGATCGCTGTTTTCCCCTTCAGCCGTGTCACGGAATTTCCCACCCTTGCGTCTAATCGGTGTACTATCGCGGGTAAGCACTTTCATCCGCGGTCCGCGCGACTCTAGCACCCGCACTTGCCTCCCCGCAAGGAAGGCGCTCACCAGGTTGCAGCGCGGGATCTTTCCATCGAGGGGTCCTATGCGTATTGGCATCACCGGATACCCGACGTACGGTGGCTCCGGCGTGGTCGCGACCGAATTGGGACAGGAACTGGCCGCCCGCGGGCATGATGTCCACTTCATCACCTACGCCCCGCCGATCCGCATGAATCCCAACGACCCGCGCGTGCACTTCCACGAAGCCGCGGTGGTCTCCTATCCCCTGTTTGACCACTCCCCCTACACGCTCTCGCTCGCCGTCAAGATGCTGGAAGTTTTCGAGGCCGAATCGCTCGACATTCTCCACGTCCACTACGCCATTCCTCACTCCGTCAGCGCCTTGCTCGCTCGACAGATGGCCACTCGCCGCCGGCTTCCGTTCATCACAACGCTTCACGGCACCGACATCACTCTCGTCGGCAACAATCCCAATTTCTTGCCCATCACTCGCTATTCCATCGAACAAAGCGATGGCGTCACCTCCATTTCGCATTATCTGTACCGTCGTACGATCGAGGAATTCGGCATTCAGCGTCCCATCGAAGTCATCCCGAACTTCGTCAATTGCGATCTCTACTGCCGCAAACCCAATCCCGCCTTGCGCGCCGAATGGGCTCCGGATGGCGAAGCGATCCTCATGCACCTGTCCAACTTTCGTCCCGTGAAGCGCATTCTCGATGCCGTCGAAATCTTCGCGATCGTTCGCGAAAGGGTGAAAGCCAAGCTGGTCATGGTTGGCGACGGGCCCGATCGTGGCCCTGCCGAGGAATTGGCTCGCAAGCGCGGTGTGGAGAAGGATGTTCTCTTCCTGGGCAAGCAAAACAACATTCGCGAAAAACTCGGCCAAGCCGACCTCTTCCTGCTCCCCTCCCAGCTCGAGTCCTTCGGTCTTGCCGCTCTGGAAGCCATGGCTTGCGAAGTTCCGGTCATCGCCACCAATGCCGGCGGGGTGCCCGAAGTCATCGAAAATGGCGTGGATGGCTATCTGGTCGAACCGGGTGACGTGAAGCTCGCAGCGAAATACGCAATCGATTTGCTTTCCCGTGCCGACCGCGGCCGTGAAATCGGCCAACTCGCTCGCGTTCACGCCCGCAAAAAGTTCTGCGCCAACGACGTCATCCCCATGTATGAGCGCTACTACGAGCGGGTCCTTTCGCAACAAGCCGTCGCCGTCACCTCTTCCACCCGAGGCATTTGATTCAACCCTGCGTGCCACAGACACCCTTGTCTGTGGCGTCTTTGTCACCTCCTATCGATAGCGCAGAAATCCTGTAGTGGCGCGCTAGCTCCGATGAATATTTGCGCCCTAGGAGGCTTCCGTTCTGTTCGAGCCATTCCGTCAGCTGCGTTTCGCCGGTCGCAGCTCCCCCGGGCGCGAGCAGCCCATCCATGAGTCCTTTATATTCTTCCCAC
>Ga0306923_10006531_pt1 | contig 11526 bp, 6 predicted proteins | sample sta12Can44000108_FD_203841 | JGI IMG/M metagenome (GOLD analysis project Ga0306923, IMG submission 203841) | Lab enrichment of tropical soil microbial communities from Luquillo Experimental Forest, Puerto Rico - statanox.12C.anox.44.000.108 (v2)... | ecosystem: Environmental > Terrestrial > Soil...
GGAATTCGCGCTCTTTCACCTGCTCGACGAGCTGCGCCACCTTGGGATGGCGCGGATCGAGCTCGAGACCGGCCTCGCGCAAGCGCGAGAGAATGTTGGAGCGGCCGGCCTGGTCGGACACCAGGATATGCCGTTGATTGCCGACGAGCTCGGGGGCGATGTGCTCGTAGGTGCGCGGGTCCTTCTCGACGGCGGCGACATGGAGCCCCGCTTTGTGGGCGAAAGCGGAGTTGCCGACATAGGCGGCGTGCCGATTGGGCGCGCGGTTCAGGAGCTCATCGAGAAGCCGCGAGGTCTGTGTCAGGTGACGGAGCGCCTCGGCATCGACGCCGATCTCGAAGCGTTCGGCATAGTCGGGCTTGAGCGCCAGCGTCGGGATGAGCGAGACGAGATTGGCGTTGCCGCAGCGCTCGCCCAGGCCATTGAGCGTGCCCTGCACCTGGCGCACGCCGGCGCGGATCGCGGCGAGGCTGTTGGCGACGGCGTTCTCGGTGTCGTTGTGCGCGTGAATGCCAAGCTTCTCGCCGGGGATCTCCTTCACGACCGCGGCGACGATGCGCTCCACCTCATGCGGCAAGGTGCCGCCATTGGTGTCGCAGAGCACGAGCCAGCGCGCGCCAGCTTCCTCGGCCGCTTTCACGCAGGCGAGCGCATAACCGGGATTGGCCTTGTAGCCGTCGAAGAAATGCTCGGCGTCGAACATCGCCTCGCCGCGCGCCGCGGTCACCGCGATCGACTCGCGGATGAGCGCGAGATTCTCCTCGAGCGTGATGCCGAGTGCCAGCGTCACGTGGAAGTCCCAGCTCTTGCCGACAAGGCAGGTGCCCGACGATTTGGCATCGAGCACGGCGGCGAGGCCGGGATCGTTGGCCGCACTGCGGCCCGAGCGCTTGGTCATGCCGAAGGCCGTGAGCTTCGCCCGAGAGAGGCGCGGCGGCGCGGCGAAGAAGCTGGTATCGGTGGGATTGGCGCCGGGCCAGCCGCCTTCGATGTAGTCGACGCCGCTGCGATCGAGCGCCAGCGCAATCGTGTGCTTGTCCTGCACGCTGAAATCGACGCCCTGGGTCTGCGCGCCGTCGCGCAAGGTCGTGTCGAGAAGGTAAAGGCGCTCGCGGGTCATGCGCGGTGGTGGTGAAGGCGGAGCGCTACTTCACCCCCCTCCCCTCCCTCCCCCTCAAGGGGGGAGGGGGAAGAATCTCGCACAGAACCGCAATCCAATCCCCTCCCCCCTTGAGGGGGAGGGTTAGGGTGGGGGGTGCGCTTCTCCAACGTCGGAAGCATCAGCTCTGCCGCCGCCATTCGGTGGTGCCGTCGGGCTTATCTTCCAACACAATTCCTTCCGTCGCGAGCTGAAAGCGGATGCGGTCGGCTTCGGCAAAGTTTCTCGCTTTGCGCGCTTCCGATCGCTTCTTGATGAGATCGTCGATTCGCTCGGACTCATCGAGTCCTTTAAGCCACAGCTCAGGGTCTTGCTGCAGCAGCCCCAGCAGAGCGCCGCTTGCCAAGAGCTCGCCTTTGAGCCGCCCCCGCTCATTCGCGCCCGTCGCCTTGTTGAGCGCCGTCAGCACGTCATGCAGCGCCGCGAGCGCAAGCGGCGTGTTGAGATCGTCTTCGAGCGCGGTCTCGAAGGGCGGCGGCAGAGTGGCAACGCTTGCCATCGGCAACTCCGCGACCGAGCGGAGCGCCAGATAGAAGCGGTCGAGCGCGCGCTTCGCCTCGCCCTGCCGTTCGCTCGTCCAATCGAGCGGGTCGCGATAGTGGCTCATCAGCATGGCATAGCGCGCCGCCTCGCCCGGCGCTTCCGCCAGCACATCGCGGATGGTGCGGAAGTTGCCGAGCGACTTCGCCATCTTGGCGCTTTCGACGGTGACAAAGGCGTTGTGGAGCCAGTAGCGAACGAACGGCTTGCCGTCATGCGCGCACACGCTCTGGGCGATCTCGTTCTCGTGATGCGGAAAGATGAGATCGATGCCGCCGCCGTGGATATCGAAGGTCTCGCCCAGATGGCGCTCGCTCATGGCGGAGCATTCGAGGTGCCAGCCGGGACGGCCGCGGCCCCACGGGCTTTCCCAGCCGGGCTGCTCGGCGGTGGAGGGCTTCCACAGCACGAAATCGGCGGGGTCGCGCTTATAAGGCGCCACCTCGACGCGCGCGCCGGCGATCATCTCGTCGCGCGAGCGGCGCGAGAGCCGGCCGTAATCGCTCATGGACGCAACGGCGAAGAGCACATGCCCCTCGGCGACATAGGCATGGCCCGAGGCGACGAGCTTCTCGATCATCGCCAACATTTCTGGGATGTATTCGGTGGCGCGTGGCTCGGCGTCCGGCGACAAGGCGCCGAGCGCAGCAACGTCTTCATGGAAGATGCGCGTTGTGCGCTCGGTGAGCGTGCGGATGTCCTCGCCCTTCTCCCGCGCCGCGGCAATGATCTTGTCCTCGATGTCGGTGATGTTGCGCACGTAACGCACGTGCTCGTCCCCGTAGATGTGACGCAGCAGGCGGTAGAGCACGTCAAAGACGATCACCGGGCGCGCGTTCCCGATATGCGCATAGTCGTACACCGTCGGCCCGCAGACATACATGCGGACGTTCGTCGGATCGAGCGGCACGAACGTTTCCTTGCGGCGCGAGAGCGTGTTGTAGAGGACAAGCGGCACGTTGCTGCGCTCAGGTCACCACCGGCGCAGGCGCGCGCGGCGTCTCGCCGGGATCCTGCACCGGCGCCGCGCCTTTGTCCTGGAAGCCGTTGGTGATGGGATAGCGACGGTCGCGGCCGAAGGCTCGGCGCGTGAGCTTGACGCCGGGCGGCGCCTGGCGGCGCTTGTACTCGGCGCGGTCGAGCATGCGCCAGACCGCGCGCACGGTCGCTTCGTCATGGCCGCGCGCCACGATCTCCGCCACCGTCATCTCGTGCTCAATGAGGCATTCGAGGATGCCGTCGAGCGCGTCATAGGGCGGCAGCGTGTCTTGGTCGGTCTGGTTGGGCTTGAGCTCGGCGGAGGGCGGCTTGGTGATGACGCGCTCGGGAATGACCGCACCGGCCGGACCCAGCAAGCCCGCCGGACGATGCTGATTGCGCCAGCGCGAGAGCGCGAAGACCGTCATCTTGTAGACATCCTTCAGCACCGCATAGCCGCCGCACATATCGCCATAGAGCGTCGCATAGCCCACCGACATCTCCGACTTGTTGCCGGTCGAAAGCACCATCCAGCCGAATTTGTTGGAGAGCGCCATCAGCGTCACGCCGCGGGCACGCGATTGGATGTTCTCCTCGGTGATGTCGGCGGCGCATCCGGCAAAGGACGGCGCCGTCATCGCCGCGAAGGCCTTCATCGCCGGCTCGATGGTGATGCTGCGGAGATCGACGCCAAGCCGACGCGCCACTTCGGCCGCGTCCTCGAGACTTTCGCGCGAGGTGTAGGGCGACGGCATCATCACGCAATGGACGCGATCGGCGCCGAGCGCATCGACGGCGACCGCCGCCGTGAGCGCCGAATCGATGCCGCCGGAAAGGCCGAGCACCACGCCGGGAAAGCGGTTCTTGCCGACGTAGTCGCGCAAGCCCACCACCATCGCTTCGTATGTGGCCGCGAGGCCTTCGGTAGGCCGCGCCATGGCGCCGGATTCGATCGTCCAGCGCTCGCCGTCGACGCGGCGCCAGACGGTCGGAACGACGGCTTCCTTCCAATCGGGCGCCTGGACGCGAAGCGCGCAGCCGGCGTCGATGGCGAAGGAGGCGCCGTCGAAGACGAGCTCATCCTGACCGCCCACCTGGTTCACATAAAGAAGCGGCAAGCCGCTCTCCTTGACGCGCGCCACGGCGAGCGAGAGGCGCTCATCACGCTTGTCGCTTTCGAAGGGCGAGCCATTGATGACGATGAGGAACTCTGCTCCCGTCTCTTGCAGCGCCTCGGTGCTGTCGGGCGTCCACATGTCTTCGCAGATCATGAGGCCGAGGCGCGCGCCGCGGAAGGCGATCGGCCCAGGCGCCGGCCCGGCGCGGAACACGCGCTTCTCGTCGAAGACGCCGTAGTTCGGCAGATCGTGCTTGAAGCGCAGCGCCGCGATCTTGCCGCCCTCGAGCAGCGCGGCGGCATTGTAGCGCTTGCCGTCCTGCTGCCATGGCGTGCCCAGGATGATCGCCGGCCCCTGTGCCGTCTCCAGCGCCAAGTCGTGCACCGCTGCTTGGCAGGCCGCGACGAAGGCGGGCTTCAGCACGAGATCTTCCGGCGGATATCCCGCAACGAAGAGCTCCGAGGCGACGATGAGATCGGCGCCTTGGCGCGCCGCCTCGGCACGCGCCTGTCGCAATTTCGCGATGTTGCCGGCGATGTCGCCCACGGTCGGATTGAGTTGGGCGGCGGCGATGGTAAGCCGGTCGATGCTGGCGCTCATCCGCGCCCCCTTATGCTAGTGCTGAGCATAATCTGGGTTCACCAAGCCGGCTGTCAATCGCCGGGCGTCGAGCGCTTGCGCATCAGGAACTCCCGCCCCTTCTTGACGAGCGGCGTGCCGTCATAAGCGACGATATCGGCGGTGGCATAAGTCTCCGTCCAGATTTCCGGCAGGTAGGAGCCGGTGCCAACGACGTCGATCGGCGCGCCTGCGACCGCCATGATGCGGCACTTGGCCGGAGTAAAGCCGGAGCTGGCGACGATCTTGGCCTTGCCGAAGCCGGCGCCGTCGAGCCGCTGGCGAACGTGCCAGACCGCCGCGGCGGAAACGCCGGTACCGACGAGATAACGCAGCTCCGCTTCGGTGCGGTAGCCGCGAATCGCCTGCGGCGCGTGGCGCTCCAGCACCTCGTAGGAGCGCGCGAGATCGAGCTCCTCGATATAGCGCCCGCCATGGGTGTCGATGCGGAGCGCGAGGCGACCTTGCGCCACAAGCTCGGGAAAGCGCCGGCACACTGCGAGTGAGTCCGTGACCTCGAGACCGAAGTAGTCGACGAGAACGGTGAGCGTCTCCTCGGGAAACGCTTCGTGGAACATCTCGGCCGCGCGCAAGGTCGAGCCGGCATAGCCGACAAGCGCGTGCGGCATCGTTCCCTTGCCGGTGGCGTTGCCGAAGAAGCGCGCCGTCGCGTCGGTGGCGTTGCCGACGAATCCCACCGCGCCCACTTCGCGCTTCGCCGCCGCCGCGCCGACGGATGCTGCATACGCCATCATCTCCGCCATTTCCGCACCGGCGCAGTGGCGCGCATCCATGGCGAGAAACGCCGTCTTCGGCAGGTCGACGCACATCGCATAGGCGTTGTAGGCGGCGACGCAAGCGGGACCCAGCTTTTGCAGATAAATGGTCTCGAGATCGACCAGGTGGTAAAGCGAGCCCGAGATATAGGCGAGCGGCTCGCCGGCGCCGACCCATTCGCCTTCCTCATAATTGAGCTCGACGGCGAATTTCGTCTGGCGCGCCGCCGCCATCTGATCGAGAAAATCAACCATGAGCCGCGGCGTGCAGATCACCGGGCGGCGCATGAAGACCGCATATGTCACGGGCTTGTCGCCGAAGCGGCCGACGATCTCCCTGGTGCGGAGAAAATAAGTGTCGGTGAGACGCGGGAGATCCTTCGGCTCAGGCTGCATGCGCGATCTTCCGACGAGTGGTCCGCAGCGCGCTCAATACGAGGCGGCAACACGCGGCCGGGCCTCGCCGGCACGCTTCGTCTTGAGTGCTTCGGCGAGAAGGAAGGCAAGCTCCAGTGCCTGGCTCGCATTGAGCCGGGGATCGCAATGCGTGTGATAGCGATCGGCGAGCCCGGTTTCGGTGATCGCCTGCGCCCCGCCGATGCACTCGGTGACGTCTTGACCGGTCATCTCAAAATGAACGCCGCCCGCGTAACTTCCTTCCGCCGCGTGCACGGCAAAGAAGCCCTTGACTTCCGCCAGGATGCGCTCGACCGAGCGGGTCTTGTAGCCGGTGGAGGAGCTGACCGTGTTGCCGTGCATGGGATCGCAGCACCAGACGACATTGCGGCCCTCGCGCGCAACCGCGCGGATCAGCGGCGGCAACTTGGCTTCGACCTTGTCGGCGCCCATGCGGGCGATGAGCGTGAGCCGCCCCGGCTCGTTCTCGGGATTGAGCAACTCGATGAGGCGAAGCAGATCGGCGGGATCGAGCGTCGGTCCGCATTTGAGCCCGATCGGATTCTTGACGCCGCGCAAGAACTCGACATGGGCGCCGTCAGCTTGGCGCGTGCGGTCGCCGATCCAGAGCATGTGCGCGGAGCAGTCGTACCAATCGCCGCTCGTCGAATCGACGCGCGTCAGCGCCTGCTCGTAAGGCAGGAGGAGCGCCTCGTGGGAGGTGAAGAGATCGGTCTCGCGAATCTGCGGCGTCGTCTCCGAGGTGAGACCGCACGCCGCCATGAAATCAAGCGTCTCGGTCAGGCGGTTGGCAAGTTCCTGATAGCGCTCGCCCGCCGGGCTATTGGCGACGAAGCCCTGGTTCCAGCTGTGGACCCGGTGCAAGTCGGCGTAGCCGCCTTGCGCGAAGGCACGCAGCAGATTGAGGGTGGCCGCGGCTTGGCTATAGGCCTGGATCATGCGCTTCGGGTCGGGCCGCCTCCCCTCGGCGCTGAATTCCATGCCGTTGATGATGTCGCCGCGGTAGGAGGGGAGCGTCACCCCGCCTTGCGTCTCCGTATCGGCGGAGCGGGGCTTCGCGAACTGACCGGCCATGCGGCTTACCTTCACCACCGGGCAAGCAGCCCCATAGGTGAGCACCACCGCCATCTGCAGCAGAACGCGAAATGTGTCGCGGATGTTGTTGGGATGGAACTCGGCAAAGCTCTCCGCGCAGTCGCCCCCTTGCAGGAGGAAGGCGCGGCCCGCGACGACGTCGCCGAGCGCGCGCTTCAAGCGGCGCGCCTCGCCGGCAAAGACCAACGGCGGATAATTCTTGAGCGTCGCCTCGACGGTTTCGAGATCCGCATCGTTCGGATAGTCCGGCACCTGCTTGATCTTGCGGCTGCGCCAGCTATCGGGGTTCCATCGTTGCGCCATCAAAGCCTCACATTGCACGCAAAGAATGCGCGCCAACATCAAGTGGTATACGGTTTTTCCTCCATGCGCCAGTGCCGTCGCACCGCGCCCCGCCATCGCCCGCTGCGACGGAAGGCGCTATCCTGCCGAGCGGGCCGGCGAACGGCAAGCCTCGGCTGATGCGGCTCACCGGCGACATCGCGACAACGCTCGCATGCGCAACGGGCGTTTGTGAGCCTGTCCCAGCTATGACGTGATCGCTGCTTTCGCATCGGGAGACGGAGAGGAGCACTGTGCCGGACGATACGCCCCAAGCCGCATCGCTGACGGCACCGCGCACGCGCCGCGGCTGGGTGCTGATCGCGGCGTTGATGGCGGTATTCACCGCAGCGGTCGAGAGCACCATCGTCTCGACGGCGATGCCCACCATTGTCGGGCTGCTGGGCGGCCTCGATCTCTTGAGCTGGGTCTTCGCCGCCTATCTCCTCACCCAGGCCGTCACCATTCCCATCTATGGCCGGCTTGCCGATCTCTATGGCCGCAAACGGATCCTCATCATCGGCTCGGCGATTTTTCTGCTCGGCTCCGCCTTGTGTGGCTTCGCTCACGGCATGCTTGCGCTCGTCCTCTATCGCGGGCTTCAAGGTGTGGGCGCCGGCGCCATCATGCCGGTCGCCACGACCATCCTCGGCGATGTCTATGGACCGCAAGAGCGCGCACGTATCGGCGGCTACATCTCGAGCGTGTTCGGCATCGCGGCGCTCGTGGGACCGTTGCTCGGCGCGTTTCTCGTGCAGCAAGTCGGCTGGCAGACGGTGTTCTGGATCAATCTGCCGGTGGGCATCGCCTCGATCGGCATTCTCGCCGTCGCCCTGCACGAGCATCAGCCGCCGCGGCCGCACAGCATCGACTATTTAGGATCGGTCCTGCTCATGGCTGCTTCCGGCATGCTTATTTTGGCGCTGGTGCAGGCGAGCGCGCTCGGCCGCAGCACAGTGGTGGCGCTCATCGGCCTCGCGGTGCTGTCTCTCATCGCGCTCGTCATCCATGAGCAACGCGCGCCCGAGCCGATGATGCCGCTCGACCTCTGGCGCCAACGCGTGCTTGCTGCGGTCAATCTCGGCGGCTTGGCCATCGGCACGGTGATGATGGCGACGGTGGTGTTCTTGCCCACCTACGTGCAGGGCGTCATGGGGCAGAGCGCATTGGTGGCCGGATTTGCGCTGACGGCAATGTCGGTCGGGTGGCCCGTCGGCGCAACGATCTTCGGCCATCTCATCAAGCGCAGCTCCTACCGCGTCAATGCAGTGCTCTGCGGTGCGGCGCTGCTGGTTGGCAGCCTCGTGCTGGTGGCAATGGAGCCTGCGCATGGCCCGCTCTGGGCTGGGTGCGGCGCGTTCGTCGTCGGTCTCGGCATGGGCTTCGGCAATACCGGATTCGTCGTGGCGGCGCAGACCAGCGTCGCTTGGAACCGCCGCGGCATCGCCGTCTCGATGAGCCTCTTCATGCGCATGTTGGGCCAAGCGTTGGGGGCCGCGCTTTTCGGCGGCATCTTCAACGCGGCGCTGGCAGAGCGAGTGCCGGGCGCGGATGGCGTGGTCGAGCGTCTCATGCAACAGAGTGAGCGCACGAGCATTGAGCCCGCGACGGTCGAGCGCCTCGCCGAAGCGGTGGCGCAAGCGGTGCACCAGGTCTATTGGGTCGCGTCCACGCTCGCCCTCGTGGCTCTGGTCCTGGCGTTTCTCTTCCCACCGGGTCTCAACCCGGCGCAAGCGGAGGAATAGCGAGAACCTTCCGGATCTACGCCGCGGCTCTGGCCAAGCCCACAGGCCCGCATACCTGGCATGCGCGTAATTGGGGCCGCCTGACGCTACGGGCGGCAGCGAAACGTAGGCGCCTGTGCTTCCAGCCTCGGATGCTTACATTGCATCCCATGAGCGAAGATCCGAGACTGGCAGGGTGAGCCCGCAGGCGTGTTAGATTAGCGAGAAGCCGCAAGGGAAAGGCAATGGCGAAAGCGGTGGTGCAACGCGGCGAGCGGGATTTCGCGATCATATCGCTGGTCGGCATGGCGCATTATATGAGCCATGTGCTGCAGCTGGCGCTACCGCCGCTCTTTCCCATTCTACACCGCGAGTTCGGGGTCAGCTTCACCGAGCTTGGTCTTGTCGTCACGCTGTTCTACGTGGCCTCCGGGCTCGGCCAGGCGGCAGCGGGCGTGCTGGTCGATCGCTACGGCGCGCCGCTTCTCCTCGTGGCGGGGCTGGCGATGTTGGGCGCGGCGATCGCCCTGGCCGGCACCGCCCCTTCCTACTGGACCCTCTTGCCGCTCGCGCCCATTGCCGGGCTCGGCAACAGCGTCTTTCATCCGGCGGATCTCGCCATACTGAGCCATAAGGTGAGCGAGCCTCGGCTCGGACGAGCCTATGCGGTCCATGGGCTTTCGGGATCGCTGGGTTATGCCAGCGCTCCCGTTGCCGTCACGCTCCTCGCCGCCTATGGCAGCTGGCGCACGGCTTTGATCACCGTCGGCCTCGTCGGCATTATCGTCGCCGGCGTGCTGCTGTTGCAGCACGCGCTGCTGGCCGTTGGTGCAGAGACGGGAAGCCGCAGCGGCAAGCCCGGCATGCGACGGGTGAATTACCTGAGCGTCATCGGCGCGCCGGTCGTGCTCATGGCCTTCGGCTACTTTGCCATGACCGCTTTCGCCGGTTCCGGCATGCAAACCTTCGCCATCACGGCGCTCACCTCCGGTTACGGATTGCCGCTGCGCACCGCGACGCTCGGACTCACGGGATATCTCGTGGGCGCCGCCTCCGGCATCGCGCTCGGCGGCTTTCTCGCCGACCGCACCCGCCATCATCATCGCGTGGCGATGACCGGCATTGCCACGGCGGCGCTGCTCATCCTTGCCGTGGCGTCAGTGCCAGCGCTTGGCCCCCTCGTCGTGCCATTGATGGCGATGGCGGGAATGGCAAATGGCGTCACCGGTCCCTCGCGCGACGTGCTCGTGCGCCGCGCCGCCGCCGGCATCGGCACCGGCAGCGTCTTCGGTTTTGTCTATTCGGGATTCGATCTCGGATCCTCGACGGCACCGTTGCTCTTCGGCGCGCTCATCGACCATCGGGCGCCGCAGGGCGTCTTCCTCGCCATCGCCGCGGCCTTTGCCTTGGCGGTGCCGACGGTGATGCAGGTGCAGCACCGCGTCGCCCTTGGCGCGCGGCGGGCAGCGGAGGCTGACTAGGGCGTGTACTCATAAACGCGAGCGGTCCCAGTGCCCGCTTCAGCGGGATAACCGGACATCGCAAAGCCACGTTGAATCGGTCGAAAATGACCCTATGCCGACGTCCACCGTGACTGCGGAAGTTGAGTCATGCCGTGACAAGGCTCACTACAACTCGTCGAGTAGCGCCTTCGCTTCCTGAAGGGCGTTTCGAATCCCTCGACGAACCGCCTGTAGACTGGCGCAAGGAGCGCGCGCGCTTCATCGGTTCTCTGCTGCCCGCGCAGAAACCGGCTGAGGGTCACGGCAGCGCGCAGCTCCCACCACTTCGCCGCTTGCTGCTGCGCGGTCGCGATCGCTTCGCGAAGCTTCGCTTCGGCGAGGTCACGATTCGGCGCGCGTGCCGATAACTCGAGGCTCGCTTCAAGCCGCTGGAGCTCCATGACCCAAAGCGGTCATTCGGACGCATTATCTGGACACCCTGTTCTGACTTAGACGATGATGATGGCTACCCCAAGAAGGGGGCGCCACCATGGATGTCGTCGGATGGCTGCGGAGGCTTGGTCTCGGACAATACGAGCCGGTGTTCCGCGAGAATCAGATCGATAGCGAAGTGCTGTCGGAGCTCACTGAAAATGACCTTGAGAAACTTGGTTTACCGCTCGGGCACCGAAAGCGGTTGCTGAAGGCGATCGCTGCACTCGCGGCAACAACGCCTTCGACGGTCGGCCTGTCTACCAGTCCTGAGCCGGCGCCGCGCGAGGCTGCTGAGCGACGTCAGCTCACCGTTATGTTCTGCGATCTCGTCGGCTCAACGGCGCTCTCTGCCCGCCTCGATCCCGAAGACATGCGCGAGATTATTGGCGCGTACCACCGCTGCTGCGCCGAGCAGATCACGAAAGCCGGTGGGTTCGTCGCGAAGTACATGGGCGACGGGGTGTTGGCCTACTTCGGCTATCCGCAAGCGCATGAGGACGATGCGGAGCGCGCAGTGCGAAGCGCCCTCTCGCTCGTCGAGGCGGTCCAGCGCCTCCACGCTGGTCATCATGCGACACTTGCGGTTCGAATCGGCATCGCTACGGGGCTGGTGGTCGTCGGCGACCTGATTGGATCGGGCGAAGCTCAAGAGCGTGGCATAGTCGGCGAGACGCCAAACCTCGCGGCCCGGCTCCAAGCGTTCGCGGCTCCGGGTCAGGTCGTGATCTCGAGCAGCACCCGCCGTCTCACTGGTGGCACGTTTGAGTACCACGATCTCGGCAAGCTCTCGTTGAAGGGGCTGACCGATCCGGCGCCGGCATGGCAGGTGCTGGGCGTTAGCGC
>Ga0306923_10006533_pt1 | contig 11521 bp, 13 predicted proteins | sample sta12Can44000108_FD_203841 | JGI IMG/M metagenome (GOLD analysis project Ga0306923, IMG submission 203841) | Lab enrichment of tropical soil microbial communities from Luquillo Experimental Forest, Puerto Rico - statanox.12C.anox.44.000.108 (v2)... | ecosystem: Environmental > Terrestrial >...
AGGTCTCCGAGCGGACTGTTCGTGGCCTGTGCCGCCGGATCGGCTCGTTCGTGCCAACCATCAGTCGTGCAGAATGTCGCAACTACTTCAGACATGCCGGCTACGCGTCCATATGATCGGAATCTGCTCTAAGCTGGTGCATAATTCGGTCGGGTTGAACTTATTCAGCGCGGCCCAATGCTCGTCGGAGTGCAGGGCGGTATGGTTGCAACCAACGGCGGGGATGGTGTCCGTGCAATCGCTACGGCGGTTCTTAGCTTGCTGATCGCGGGTACGAGCGTCGTGAATAACTTCGGCACGGGTGTTGTGGCGTCAGGTACGGCCGCAACTGTGTGGATCGGGGGAGCGACGATTTCAGGCAACGCTACTGGCGTCAGCTTTGCCGGCGCGACAATGCAATCGTTAAAGAACAACCAGATCGCTGGCAATAACACCACGTCGAGTACGTGGAGCTCGCGGCCATCCCCAATGCGTCCTAAGTCGCACCGCGACTAGATTGCGCCGGCATGCCCGCTTAACGATCCCCAACGGAGGCGCGGGAACCGCGCCAAGAGGGCCCACTTGTTCCTTTGGCTGGCGGTCGCCGTCGTGTCCGTTTCCCTTATCGCTGCTATCGCTGCGTTTCGCTTCGGCGTTGAGCGCGGTTTTCGACACCATCGGCAACGGGAATTGGGGGCCGCATTCTTTTTTGGCGCCGGCACAGCTACCGCCCAAATGGACCACGGTGGCTACGGCTACGCGTTGTCCACCGTGATCGAGACGATCCGAAGCCATGGCGGCCTGACCGATGACGCGAAGATTCTTGCGCCATTCGGCGTGGAATTTCCTGACAATTTTACGCGATCCGGCACTGATCAGCGCGGCTATCGACAAGGCGGCGGAGTTCCAGCAGACACCGGTACTGACCGCCTCGAGTTTCCTTCCTGCATTAACCCTTGCGTCTACCTGGATTATGGCATCTCGTGGCACCGCGCGAGTGATACGCGGCGGGTACCCGAATTGTGGTCCGAGACCGCTCCACCAGGCCTATAATTGCGCGCAGGGCGGCGCTGAATACAAGCATGATCCACCCCCCCAGCGCGATCAAAAGGACGAAGTACTGCTCCACCATCATCGCCGGAATGGTGAGAACAATCGGGAGCAGCGAGACGAAAAACGCGCCTGTCAACAGCAGAACGCCGCCCTCGAAGCGTCGATACTCGGCCCTGCCGCCGGTGGCGAGAAATCCAGCCAGGACCAGAAGTACGAGGAACGCCGCGGCATAGCCGATGGCGGAGCCATTGAACAGCGAGTTAAGATATTGCAACAAGAGATCGGCGATCCTTTTCGACTTGTGCCAAAAGACGGTCTCGAAAACGAATTTTGGATCGTTGATCAGAAAATCGAAGAACGCCTTTCGTGTGTATGTTTCGCGCGCGCCCACCGTCAGGTATGAACGATCTTCAGGGACATAGATGTCCGGATCGCTTGATGGGTGTTTCTCGAGGTATTTCTTGGCTGCCACGTCCGGCAGCAGGTCCCCGGTCGCGTTGTCGAATTGGGGCCCGTACTTTTCCTTCCACTGCGGATGGATCTGCAATTGATAGAACACGCCGTGCCAGAATACATGGTGCGATATTTCACCTTTGGCCCGGTAGATCGGGTGGAGCGCGATCGATACATAAAGAGTGTGCGCTGCCAAAACACTAAGCAGCACGCCAAAGCTCCACAGACGGGCTAGCTCGAGACGGCGATCGAAAAGCCCGTTGAGCACAATAAGGAGCGCGACGAGCGCCAAACCCACAACAACCCATATGGCCGACGCACGAATCCAGAAGGCAAACACCAGAATGGTCGATTGTACGCCGGCTAGCGCCAGATCGGCGGCCGACAACCGTGTACGCCAGAGCATCAGGCAGGCGATGTTCAATCCCGGAACGGTGGCAAGCACGCTCAGACATCGCGGATCCGCGATCGAAGCAGTTTGCTCCAAATCGAAAATACCGGATGCGAACAAAAACACGTGCGCGATACAAGCAATGACAACCAGCGCCAACACCTCCGGACGTGAGCGAAAGGTGACGATGAAAGCCGCAACCGAAATCCCGAAAAACAAGAAATATGCGAAATAGAGTGACTGCAGCCGGTGGCCAAACAAATAGAAGCTCGCCAGCGCGTAGTCGACGAGGCCGATATCGTCGCCGCCGCTGCCGCGAATCGACTCGTCCGGATTGAACGGCCATTTGAAACGCGCCGCCTTGTCGATCGCGCCATTGATCAGGTTCGGATCGCGGAGATTGTCGGGATACTTGCTTGCGGCATCGGCGAGAATTTTGGGATCGGCGGTCAGCCCGCCATAGGTGAGGATGGTTTCGATGACGGTGGACAGTGTGTAGCCATAGCCGCCATGGTCCATCTGCGTCACGGCAGCGCCGATTGCAAACAGCATGCGGCCCCAGGTTTGCGTTCCGATCGCGCCGGGGAAGCCGCGATCGACGCCGACGCGAAATGCCGCGAGCAGCGTACCGCAAACGACGATGACGGTCAGAAGCAAGAAGACAAACTGCCGGTTAGCGCCGCGAAGCGTGGTCGTCGAACCCATCATGTCGGAAGCACCCCCAGGAGAGCTAATCGCGGCGTTCCTTTGCGGTCAGGATCAAAGACACGAGGGGGCCTTCAGAGACATGGGTTTGGATCGCCCGTCGAAAGCGCGTGGACGAGACGGCGCCGCTGCTCAAAAGAGGACTCGCGCGACAGGGGTGGACGGACATCTCACCTGCATCCTAGTGCCGGGTGCTTGGCTGGGTCAAATGAGCTCCGTGTCATTGCCGCTTCCGGCACTATGCCTGCTCGCGATGGCAGATGACGGTCTGCAGATAGGACTTGTGTGAAAGCTGGCCAAGGCCGTTGAGCGCCCCTACTCCGAGGCGCAACACCGCGGCGCCCGCGGGCGACGACGCAGGCACATCGATCGCCGCAAACGGTGCATTGTGAAGAATGACGGCTTCGGGCTTGAGTCCCTCGCTTGCGAGCAGGTGCGACAGCGATGAGCGGCTGAAATGATGAAGGTGATGCCGGCTGTATAGACGATCGAACGCGATGCTGATGCCCACACGATTGAGCAGCCGCGCTGTCCGGTACAGCAGACTATCATCGTTGAGAGTCATGACGATCGCAAGCCCGTTCGGCTTCGCCAGCGATCGCAGGCGACGCGTGAAGCTGCGGACATCCGAGATGTGCTCAATGGTCGCGAGGCTGACCACAATGGAGAACTGCCGATCGAGCGCGGCGGATAGCACGTCGCCCCGAATGAACTCGATATTTGCAGTGGACTTATTTGCGCTGAGGTCGATGCCGACCAGCGCGGTCTTCGGTCCCAGGCGGACCGCGAGATAGCGGAGCAGGTTGCCGTTGCCGCAGCCGACATCGATTAAGGAGCGCGGTTCTGGTTCGCGCTCGGCACGACGGGCGATCTGCTCGAATAGGGCGAGGTCGGGATGGGCAAACCAATTGCGATGGGTCTTCTGGAAATATTGCGGATCGTATGGCTCAGCCGAGATACCGGGTTTTATCCGGCTGAAGCGATGCCCACACTGCATGCACCGAAACAGTTCCACCTCCGGATGGGGAGCATCGCGCCTCGACGTGCCTCCGCAGATAGGACAATCCATGCACACTCTACTCGCCGAACTCATCGCTGCGCCCGTTTGCTTCCGCGGCAACAGCGCGTTCGTCACACCTTGCCAGGAGCCCTTTGGACAAAACGCCTCGTCGGAGGGACATCTCGCCGGCATCTAGTGCTGGGTGGTTGGCCGGTCAAATGAGCTCCGTGATTGTTACCGCTTCCCGCGGGGCCCTTCCTGAGTTGGCGCATAGCGCCGGCTAGGACTGCCGTCGCGCGATCACGTACATGATGTCGAACAGGTTGACCGTCAAGTGCCAATCGAAAACGCGAAAGCCTTGCAACTTGTCATAAAGACTCTTCCGTTTCATCTGCAGAACGGTAATGAAGTAAAGCGCTGCCCGAAGGCTGCGCGAATTGCCGGGGTGGCCCAGATGAAGCACTTCGAACCCCTTTCGGTGCAGCAGTTCGCACATCGTCGCGGCCGAAAAATAGTGCAAATGGGTAGGGGGGTGAATCAGGCGCCAATGTCGACCCTGCAGCCGCGCGACGAGGCTGCCGATATCTCCAGTGGTAAGCGCAAGCAAGCCACCTGGTTTCAAATCTTGCGCGATCTTCTCGATAAAAAGGTGCGGATACTTCAGATGCTCGATGGTGTCCCACATGGCGATGACGTCAAATGTTCGACCGAGATTGAGGCTAAGATAGTCTCCTTGCGACGCTTCGACGCCTCGTTCCTGAACGGCGAAGCGGACGGGTTCAGCCGAAATGTCGATGCCGGACGCGGACCGGACCCATTGACTCGCCTCCTCGAGAAAAAAGCCATAAGCGCAGCCGATCTCGAAAAGGTCACAGCGAGGAAGGTGTGGAGCAACTGCCTTGAGTGTCGCAAGTCGATTGCGAAAATTAAGTCGCAGGCTGGGCTCCTCGGCGATATAGTCCAAATATTCCTCACCCTTGAAGTAGCCTTGGCCATACAGGACTTGCAACTCCTCATCCGAAATACTCAGATCCGCAGACAGGAAGCCGCACTTGTTGCACTGAATAAGACCGGGAAGCCGCTGGGTCGGCGCATGTGTCCCGCCGCAAACAATACATATTACATTGCCGGCCTGGCCTGCGGTTCTCGAGTCTAGGATATCGGCGGAAAGCATTGGAAATTATGGGTCTCACAAGCGCTGGTCCAGGTTCCGTCCCGTATCGACGTGGCAGAAACTCGCCAAGGCCTGACCAACTTGCTCGACAATGCGGGTCTTGTCGACCGGTCTATGGGCATCATCGATCAAAATGGCCATCCAATCGAATAATTTACTGTCGATTGCCCGGCTTGGTACATGGCAGAAGGCGCGGATTGCTTTCATTCCGATATCGACGGCGGTCTCGCCCTCACCGACAAACTCTTCGTAAGATTTCTCTCCAGACGTATTAAGTGGTGTTAGCAGAAGCGGCCATCGGCCGGTGCGAGCGACTCGCTCAAGGTCGCGCCGCGCGCCTTCTTCGTCTTCATAGAATTGAGGCGTCAGTCCAAAATGTTCGAGCACTCTCATGGCGATGCTTTCGAGGGACTGTAATTCGTCCAAAGGATTTAAATTCGGAAACGCAATGTGCTTATCGGGAGCGAGCAACGCTGCGATCAGACAGAGCTCGCCAGCTTCGATCTGGGAAATGAAATATCTACGCGTGTCGCGCGGCACAGCTAATGGCTGCCGCGTGACTAGGCGACGAAGAAACCCATCGAGCAGACTGCCGTTGGAAAACGCCACATTCGCAAAGCGCGCCGAGGTCGTCAATTGGGCCTCTGCGGCATATAACCCGAAGGTCAAGTCCTCCATCAATCTCTTGCTGGCGCCCATGAGACTTGTCGGATTGGCCGCTTTGTCGGTCGACACTGCAAAGTACAGCCGTCCGTGACCATACTTCGAAAGCCAGCGCTTGAACCGGGCATGCCGCATCAGGTTCGTGTCGAGCATCTGCAGTACCGAATAGATGTCCTTTTCGGAACGAACGTGCTTGAGAGCCGCGAAATTCAACACTATCTCATATGGTCGCTCCGCTTCCAGCAGAAATCGCTCCATGATCGGACTTCCATAGTCGATCGGTAACGTGCGGAGATCGACGTCCCTCAGACCAAGCGGGCGGCCTCTCAAATAGCGAACCAGTTCTGCGAGATAGTTCTCATTCTGATCAATGACATGGATTACGCTCGGCGCATAGTCGACCAACAGACAGGTGGTGGCGGAACCGATCGATCCGCCGCCGCCAATGACCAACACGCGTCGTCCTCTTAGCTTGGCCGAGATACGGGCGGAGTGCGCGTTCAGATCGCCCTGAAACAACGATTGCTTGCGCCGAGTGACTATGTAGTCGATTTCGCCATGTCCAGAGCTGGCCAAGCAGAGATCAGGCGGAGTAGTGTGCTCACTCATACAGAACCTCACTTATTCCCTTCAAATTCATCATTGAGGTTCGATGTACTCCTCCGTTCGTCATGGACAAGCGTGAGTCGGCCGCTCTGATAGTGGCGATCAAGTATGTAACGAGGGCGATTCTTGACTTCATCAAAGATCAGGCCGACATATTCCCCCACAACACCAAGGAAAAATAGCTGAATCCCGCCAATAAAACTTACGGCGGCGAATAGCGATGCCCAGCCGGGGACGTCGAAGTGGCCAAAAAAATAAATGGCAAGCTGGATCACCGCACTCAGCATGCTCATGATCGCTAAGATGCATCCGGCAGCAATGCAGAGCCGGAGTGGAACCTTGGAAAAGGAACACATGCCATTGAGCGCAAAATTAATGAGCGCCGCTACGCTGTATTTGGACTTTCCGCGCTCACGCTTTGCGGGCGTGAATGGCACGTAGACAATCTTAAAGCCGGCCCAGCTAACGAGCCCGCGCAGGAATGGATTATGCTCGCGAACCTGTGCGCGGAGCACATCGACCACGCGCCGTGACAACAGACGGTAGTCGGCTGCACCAACCGGCAATTCGATATCTCCTAGTTGCAGAAAAATTCTGTAGAACCACCGAGACATCAATCGTCTCAGCAGGTTCTGCCCCGGTCCATCTTGACGAACGCACTGAACAACATCAGCTCCGTCCCTCCAAATTTCCACGAGTTGCGTAATGAGCTGGGGCGGGTGTTGCAGATCGCTGTCGAGCATCACGATGGCATCGCCCCGACTGTGATCCATGCCGGCAATCAGTGCGAGCTGGTGGCCGAAGCGCCTGGACATCACCAACAGCTCGACCCGAGAATCAGAGCTGCAAATGTCTCTCAGGATCGCTTCGGTTCGGTCACGCGACGGATCCACAACGTAAAAGATGCAACAGGAGTAGCGCGAGGAAAGCTCGTCGGCGACAGATGATAGTTGTGTGTGGAACAGATGAATAGTCTCCTCCTCCTGGAATACGGGGCAGATGATGTCTATTGTTTTCATCGTCGAAGCATGCTCTCGATCATCAGCCGCAGACCATCGTCAATCGAAACTTTGGGGCGCCAGCCGACCGCCTTCCGAAACGCGCTGATATCTGCCCGGGTCCTATCGATTTCGTGCCGTCGCTTCTCTCCGCTCGAGCGGTAAGGCTTGTATATCCCAGCAGCCATGCTCGCCCGCTCGATGATCTCCTCGACAGTATACGATGTGCCATATCCGATGTTAAAGACCGATCCTCCCGCGGCGTGAGATGCCATGACGATGCTTTCGATGGCATCGGATACGTACACGTAATCGCGGCTCGGTTTAAGGTCTCTGACCCGTATCTCCGGCTGGCGGGGATCCAAGATTTGTTTCAAGATAAAAGGAATGAGGAAGCTCGTGTCCTGTCCGGGGCCATAGACGTTGAACAACCGAAGGGCGACCACAGGAACCTCATAGAAACGCGCATAGAATCCGCAGATTTGTTCCGCCAAAAGCTTGGAGAGCGCATAGGGATTTTGGATGTCGACCGGGTCCCGCTCGCGAATGGGAACTCGTCTGGGACTGCCATAGACGTAGCCGCTCACGAAAGTCACGGAGCAATGGCCTCGACACTGCTCAAGGACGCGAGCAGTTCCAAACGCATTTGTGTCCAGATAATCGAGCGGAGAGCGCCATGCCTCGACAACGCCGGTTTTTCCTGCAAGATGAAAGACGTGGCCCACGCCGTGCAGCGGCAGTTTGTCACGAGTGACATCAAGACCATGTGTGCGAGACACAGCCACGACGCGTTTTCCAATTTGGTTGAGATGCGCAACAAGATGCTGACCGATGAAACCCGAAGCGCCTGTCACTAGCACCTTGTGTATGCCCTTGAGCACGGATTCATTTCGTCGGTCCGGCTCCATTACAAGCCCATGGATACACTGAGGGTAGGCCAATCCTCGATGGCCTTCTCGTAGTCGTCCGGCCGACCGATATCCAACCAATATCCGGCGTGGGTCACCGTGCGGATGGGTTGGCCACGTGCGAGCAGTTCAAGAACCAGATGATCGAAACCGAACGGCCTTCCTTTGGGAATCCAATCGAGGACGCGTCGGTTCAGACAATAAATGCCCATGCTTACGAGGTAGGAAACCGACGGCTTTTCATGGAAGCCACGAAGCATATGGTCTTCAGCGACATCTAGCACGCCAAAGTCGATCTTTTGCTCGCGCGCGGCGGCAGAGATCGTGAAGAGTGCGCTTTCATTCGCGTGCGAACGGAAGAACTTCGCGTAATTTAGATCGGTAAGAATATCGCCGTTCAGCACTAGAAACGTTTCGGGCAGATCAGGTATGAGCTTCAACGGGCCCATAGTGCCAAGCGGCTCCGACTCGAGCGAATAATCAATTCGAACGTTCCATTTGCTACCGTCGGAGAAGTAGGCTCGCAAGATTTCCGCCTGATGACTGACTGCAAGTGTGATGTGCTCGATACCCTGTGCGGCCAGCTGTCCAATGATGATTTCGAGAATCGGCTTGTCGACGATCGGCATCAACGGTTTCGGTAGCGATATGGTGTAGGGTCGCAGTCGGGTTCCGCGACCACCAGCGAGAATGACTGCACGTGTCATGGAAAACCCAAACGGAGCTCCTGTCTCGAAAAGATGCTGCCGCAGGTCCGTCCGACCGACTGGCCGCAGACCATGTCTTGTAGCGATCCTGCAAAATGAAAGCAAACGCCCTTCCACCAGCTGACTACCCCCGGCGCGCCTCTAATCTTCACCGGCAACGTCCGTATTCACTGTGATCCGCCCCCAGCGAGGTGACGTATTATCGGTGGCGCCAGGAGTTCGGTGGGCTGAAGACCGAGCCGATGGATCGTGCATTCGGCTGCGGCCGGAGCAGCGCAATCATGTCTGGTCCTATGACTTCGTCGAGGACCGCACTCACGATGGACGCAAGTATCGGATGCTCAACGTGCTCGACGAGTTCAGCCACGTTGGCGATCCGTGTCGCCCGCAAGCTCAAAGCGATCGATGTGATCGACGTTCTGTCCGACCTCTTCATCCTACGGGGCATTCCCGCTCACATCCGGTCCGACAACGGACCGGAGTTCGTCGCCAAGGCGGTGCAGGACTGGATCGCGGTTGTCGGTGCCAAGACCGCCTACATCGAGCGGGGCAGCCCCTGGGAGAACGGCTACATCGAGAGCTTCAATGCCCGCCTTCGCGATGAGCTGCTCAACGGCGAGATTTTCTACACTTTGCGCGAGGCCCAGATCGTCAGACCGCACGCCTCAATCGGATACAAGCCACCAGCACCAGAGGTGTTCGTGCCCGCCTTCGCCGCGTGGCCGGCTGCGCTACGCCGACCGGCTCCGCCGGCTACGCTGGCGCAACGGCCAACCTTAAACTAACATTCCACCTGGACCACTCAGCGGGGGCCGATCAGTCATGCTTGGTAGGTGGATCGGTCGACCGGGAAGCACGTCGAATGCTTACGTGTCAACCTGTACGCCATAGACAGGGTTCAAATCTTTTGGCGGATCACAAAACGTCAGGGGTCCGTCCAGGCCTTGTCGCGCTGCACCTGGCGATCTCTTGCCATGCCACCTTGAAGCTGGGTACGAGCGCGAGCGATGAAGGCGTGGTAATAGTCGTGATGGCGTTGCTCTCCTTTGCGGATTCGACACCTAAGCCTAACGGCTCAAGATCGGCAACGCCTCCTTCCCTAATTCAACAGTGGCCGGGGCAACCCCGACGACTTGTCTTGCGATTGCATAATGATTTTTCGCAAATTGTCATCTGCTAATCCATGCTTCATTCCAACTCATATCCCACCACAACTTGTCCTTGAAGCGGATGATGGCAAAGCTTTTCAAGCATCGGTGTTAGAACGATGACGTCGAGCAACAGGGAGATCCATAGGCCCCTCACCGTGAGACTCACGGACGGCGCTTTATTGGACTATGACGAGTTTGTGAATTTTCAGCAACGTGCCTTTGCTGACCTCAATGGCATCGTACGGGCTAACACTATACAAACGATTCCATACTATCGCTGGAAATATCATACTCCCTGGGGAGCTGCAAAACTTGCAATCGCCAGAATCAATGGTGAGATGGTGGCTGGCATCGCGGCTATACCTTGGCCTCTCAGCGATGGCGTCAATGTGCGGAGCGGCTGGCAAATTTGTGATATTGCGACACATCCTCATCGTCGACACCAGGGGCTTTTCCGACGCTGTCTAAGGGACCTCCTTTCATCGCTGCCTACAAATTCGGTGGTTTTCTGTTTTCCTAACCGACAATCCTTCCCCACGCTGGTCGGCATGGGGTTCGTTCAAACCGGAGCGCTACGTCTGTGGGTATCAATTTCTCCGCTTCTACGCTTGGGCCGAATTAATGGCCTTGAAAAGACTTGGAACTTCAATGACCCGCTTCCGATAAAAGCACCGACACCCGGAACATTTCAAACTCGGGTTGACAATCCTTACCTGGAGTGGCGCTTTGGGAGGCGGCCTGATCACGAGTATCGTCCCATTGGGACCTCCGGTCACCGTGGGGAAGCGATCGTAAGAACTTTGGTTGCATGTGGCCAGAAGATTTCGATCTTGATGATGTTGACAGTCGAAGACGCAGTCGCCGTAAGCGCACTTCTGTATTCGGCCATTTCTCTCGAATCAAATCGAGGCGCGCGCGCGATGCTATATCTTGACTCGCATTGGCGCGGTTCGCTCAAGCCGCTATTCTTTCCGTTAGCGTCCTGGATGGCGCCTCGGGCTTTCCCAATTGTGACGACTGGTTTAAAAGGTGCCTCGCTGCGCCTGCGTACGAGCGATTGGGACGTATTGTGAGCAGCTTCCAGCGCGAAACTGACTACGATTTTTGATGGCAGCAAACTCAGGTGACGTTGCTCCCAACTTATCCGGCGGCGATTGGCGGTCGCTGGTGCCCTGTTGGGCGGTGATGGCGGCGGTCCGCGAAGGGGAGCCGTCGGTGGAGTAAAAAATGATCCCGTAGGTTCCGATCTGTTCAAGTACCGGCTCGATGCGCTGCAGGAGCATCCGGACGGTTGTCTTTTCCCGGTAGCTCGGAACCACGACGGAAACATCCGGAGATTCCAGTTGGACAGTTCTAGCGCTGCCGACCCGGGGAGCACAGTGGCGCGTACATCTGCAGCCGATCGTTTGGCATCAAAATCGATCCCTGTAAACGTCCAAGAACGTCTGGCTCCTTAATGCGTCGTCCCGCGTTCTTTCTAAGCTCGAAATGTCGATATCCGGTAGTGATTGGCCCCCGCTGAGTGGTCCAGGTGGAATGTTAGTTTAAGGCTGGCCGTTGCGCTAGCGGGGCCGGCGGAGCCGGTTGGCGTAGCGCAGCCGGCCACGCGGCGAAGGCAGGGACAGATACCTCCAGTGCTGGCGGCTTGTATCCGAGCGATGCGTGCGGCCTGATCGTGTTGTACAACAAGGCTTGAGAACGCCCACAATACCGAGTTTCGGGAGCTGCTGTAT
>Ga0306923_10006534_pt1 | contig 11521 bp, 10 predicted proteins | sample sta12Can44000108_FD_203841 | JGI IMG/M metagenome (GOLD analysis project Ga0306923, IMG submission 203841) | Lab enrichment of tropical soil microbial communities from Luquillo Experimental Forest, Puerto Rico - statanox.12C.anox.44.000.108 (v2)... | ecosystem: Environmental > Terrestrial >...
AGCGCGATCGCACCGATGAGAGCGAGTCCCAGCCGACGCGGATCGGCGCGGCGATCGCGGACGCCCTGGAGCGCCCGCATCGAGCCGACGCGGATCCACCGCTCCGACGTGTCCGACCGCACGAGGTCGTCGTCGCCGAGGAATCCGTGCGCGTACAGGTCGTGCAGATCGTCGAGCGAGGGGACGACGAGCTCCTCGCCTTGCGAATTTTTCACGTGATAGCGCATCGCGTCGTCGGCTCGAGGGCGAGGAGGCCGGCCCGAGGGGAGCATCTCACGCCGGCCCGAGCTCCGCACAGATCGCCTCGGCGACCTTGAGCCCGTCGACCGCCGACGAGACGATCCCGCCCGCATAACCTGCGCCCTCGCCCGCCGGGTAGAGGCCGCGGATGGCCGGCGAGTGGAGATCCGCGCCTCGGACGATGCGGCACGGAGCGCTCGTGCGCGACTCGATCCCGAGGAGGAGCGCCTCGTCCGTCACGAACCCGCGCATCCGCCGATCGAAAGTGCGGAGGCCCTGGCGAAGCGCCTCGCGGACATTCTGCGGGAACAGCGCCGAGAGGTCCGCGTGCGTCACGCCAGGGCAGTACGAGGTCCGACCCGGCGGCTCGCCCGGCTTCCCGGCCAGGTAGGCCGAGAGCCGCTGCGCCGGCGCGCGGTACCCGCCGCCCCCGAGCGCATAGGCCGCGCGCTCCCACTTCCGCTGCCACGCAAGGCCGGCGAGGGGACCCTCGAAGCCCTCGGCCGCGAAATCGGCGAGCGACACCGCGACCACGATGCCGGCGTTGGCGAGCGGCGACGAGCGGTGGGAGTTCGACATCCCGTTCGTGCACTGCATCTCCGGCTCGGTGGGCGTCGGGACGATCACTCCGCCCGGGCACATACAGAACGAGAACACGCCGCGCGGCGAGCCGCCGACCCGGGGGTTGTCGGCGAGCTTGTAGTCCGCCGGCGGCAGCTTCGGGTGACGCCTCGAGGTCCCGTACTGGATCCGGTCGATCAGTGGCTGAGGATGCTCCGCGCGGAAGCCGACGGCGAAGGGCTTCGCCTCGATGGGCCAGCCGCGCGCCGCGAACAGCTCGAACAGCTCGCGGGCGCTGTTGCCGGGGGCGAGCACCAGCCGGTCCGAATGGACCGTGCGTCCGTCTGCGAGCCGTAGTCCGCGGAACCGGCCGTCCTTCACCTCGAGGTCGACCGCGCGGGCGCTCCACTCGAACCGGCACCCGCCTCGCTCGAGCTCCTCGCGCATCGCCGAGATCGCGGCCGGCAGCACGTCGGACCCGACGTGCGGCTTCCCCTCGACCACGAGCCGCGCGACGTTCCCGAACCGGGCGAATAGGGCGACGACCGTTCGGACGGCAGGATGGTGGATGCGCGTCCCGAGCTTCCCGTCCGTGTACGCGCCGGCGCCGCCCTCCCCGAAGTTCATGTTCGACTCGGGGTCGAGCGCGCCCTCGCGCATGAGCTGCGCGACGTCGCGCCGGCGCGGCCCGACCGGGCGGCCGCGATCCACCACGATCGAGGGCACGCCGCGCTCGAGCAGCGCCCAAGCGCAGAAGAGGCCCGCCGGTCCGGCGCCGAGGATGATCGGCGGCACCTCCGGAGTCCGCACCCGCGTCGGGGCTGACTCCGGCGCGGGGACGAGCGCGACGTCCGCGGGGGCGCCTCGCAGCTCCCCCTCGATCGAGACCTCGAGGTTCACGAGCCAGCGCGCGTGCCCCTTCTTCCGCGCGTCGAGCGCGCGGCGGACCACGAGCGCGTCGCGGAAATGGGCCGGGGACAGGCCGAGCCGCTCCGCGGCGCGGCGCGTCAAGAGAGACTCGTCCTCGTCGAGCCAGAGCGGGATGTTCGAGATGCGGTAACGCATGGGCTCCGATCCGACCGCGAACGCTTCTACGCGCCGTGCACGAGCACCGGGCAGGGGATGCGAACGATCCTACGCACCATGGCAGGCGCCCAAGCAGGCGCTCAAGTGATCTAACTACCTGAAGTCGTGCGAGTTTACCGTACGGGACGCCCCGTGGCCTGCCCCTTGCTCACGGGGTAAACAACGAGACTCGGCGCGGTTCGTAGCCTCGGTTGGGAGAGAACGCAATGGTGCCAGGCATGCTCGATGCCAAGGGAACGAAGATCCTCGCGAAGTCGCTCTTCAAGGAGCTGCGTGGCAACGGTTACTCGACGAACCAGATTCTGAGCCTGTCCACCGAGCTCATCGATCTCGTCACGCAGGACCTGAAGGACGAGCACGCGGCCGCGGCGGCGCAGGCCGCTCAGGACGCCGCGATGCAGGTCCAGGTCGCCGTCTAGGCGGCCGCCGGGCGCGGGCCCGGATCGCAGTGTGCAGTGAGCGCGCAGGACCGGGGCGGCGCCGAGTGATCGGCGCCGTCCGATTCGTTTCCGCGCGAACGAGTCGAGCGCGCTCACGCGGCGTGCTCCCTTCGCGGCGCGTGCGCGCGGCCTGAAGTCCTCCCGAAGCGCGAAACGAGCGCCGCCGCGCGGGCGTGGGTCGCCCTCTCGTTTCCGTTGACGCACCCGGACCCCGTCGGTAGGTTACCCGCCGCTTTTCAACCCCTTGGGAGGAGGGAACATCCATGGCGCGCATCGCAATCAACGGTTTCGGTCGGATCGGTCGCTGCGTGCTCCGCGCGGCGCTGGAGCGTGGGGACAAGGACCTCGAGTTCGTCTCGATCAACGACCTCACCGACACGAAGACGCTGGCGCACCTCCTCAAGTACGACTCCGTCCACGGCATCCTGAACGCGGACGTGAAGGCGAGCGAGAAGGGGATCCTCGTCAACGGGAAGGAGATCGAGGTCACGGCCATCAAGTCGCCGGCCGATCTCCCGCACCAGAAGAACAAGGTCGACCTCGTCCTCGAGTGCACGGGCCTCTTCACCGAGCGCGAGAAGGCGGAGGGACACCTCAAGGCGGGCGCGCCGCGCGTGCTCATCTCCGCGCCGGCCAAGGGCGCCGACATCACCGTCGCCTACGGCATCAACCACGAGAAGATCGACAAGGCGAGCCACAAGATCATCTCGAACGCGTCCTGCACCACGAACTGCCTGACGCCGGTCGCGAAGGTCATGCTCGAGAGCTTCGGGATCAAGCGCGGCCTCATGACCACGATCCACTCGTACACGAACGACCAGAACCTGCTCGACCTCCCGCACAAGGACCTGCGCCGGGCCCGCGCGGCGGCGCTGTCGATGATCCCGTCGACGACCGGGGCCGCGAAGGCGGTCGCCGAGGTCATCCCGGCGCTCAAGGGGAAGCTCCACGGCACCGCGGTCCGCGTGCCGACGCCGAACGTGTCGCTCGTCGACCTCACCGTCGAGATGGACAAGGCGGCGACGCCCGAGGAGATCAACGGCGCCTTCAAGAGGGCGGCCGAGGGGAGCCTCAAGGGCGTGCTGCAGTACTGCGACGCGCCGCTCGTCTCGATCGACTTCAACCACAACCCCGCCTCGTCGATCTTCGACGCGACGAGCACGTTCGTGATCGAGGGCACCTTCGCGAAGGTGTTCGCCTGGTACGACAACGAGTGGGGCTTCTCGAACCGCATGGTGGACGTCGCGAAGTACCTCACGCGCTAGGTCGCGGGTCCGCCATGGCGCTCAAGACCATCGACGCGCTCGACCTCGCCGGGAAGCGCGTCTTCATCCGCGTCGACTTCAACGTCCCGCTCGACGAGCAAGGGAAGGTGACGGACGACGCGCGCATCCGCGCGGCGCTGCCGACCATCCAGCACGCGGTGAAGGCGCGCGCCAAGGTCATCCTCGGCTCGCACCTCGGCCGGCCGAAGGGGAAGCCGGACGATCGCAAGAAGCTGACGCTCGAGCCGGCGGCGGAGCGGCTCTCGGAGCTCCTCCACACGGACGTCATCCTCGCCGACGACAGCGTCGGCGACGGCGTGAAGAAGCTCGTCCGCGACCTCAAGGACGGCCAGGTCCTCCTGCTCGAGAACCTCCGCTTCCACCCGGAGGAGGAGAAGAACGACGAGGGCTTCGCGCGCGAGCTCGCGAGCCTCGCCGACGTCTGGGTGAACGACGCGTTCGGCACGGCGCACCGCGCGCATGCCTCCACGGCGGGCATGGCTGCGTTCGTGAAGGAGAAGGCGGCCGGCTTCCTCATCCAGAAGGAGGTCGAGTACCTGGGCAAGGCGCTCGGCAACCCCGCCCGGCCGTTCGTCGCGATCGTAGGCGGCGCCAAGGTGTCGGACAAGATCAAGGTGCTCGAGAACCTGATCGCCAAGGCGGACGCCGTCTGCATCGGCGGCGCGATGGCCTACACGTTCCTCGAGGCGCAGGGCGTGAAGGTCGGCAAGAGCCTGGTGGAGAAGGACAAGCTCGACCTCGCCCGCCAGATCCTCGAGCGGGCCCAGGCAAAGAAGGTCGACCTGATGCTGCCCGTCGATCACGTCTGCGGCGCGGAGCCGAAGGAGAGCGCGCAGCGCGTCGTCGTGAACGACCGGAACATCCCGGACGACCTCATGGGGCTCGACATCGGGCCGAAGACGCTCGACCGCTACCGCCAGCGGATCCTCTCGGCGAAGACGGTCTTCTGGAACGGGCCGATGGGGATCTTCGAGCAGCGCCCGTGGGCGGAGGGGACCTTCGGCGTCGCGAAGGCGATGGCGGACAGCAAGGCGATCACGGTGGTCGGCGGCGGCGACAGCGCCGCGGCCGTCGAGCAGGCCGGGCTCGTCTCGAAGATGAAGCACGTCTCGACCGGCGGCGGCGCGAGCCTCGAGTTCATCGAGGGGCGCGAGCTGCCGGGCGTGAAGGTGCTGGAGGGCTGAGCCGTGGCGCGCCAGAAGTTCGTCTGCGGTAACTGGAAGATGCACAAGACCGTCGCCGAGGCGGTGGCGCTCTTGCAAGAGCTCCGCGCCGCGCTCGGCGACGCCGCTTCGAAGGTGCAGGTCGCGGTCGCGCCGCCGTTCACGGCCCTCCACGCCGCCGCGCAGGCGGCGAAGGGGACGGGCATCGAGGTCGCCGCCCAGGACGTCTACTGGGAGAAGCAGGGCGCCTTCACCGGCGAGGTCTCCGCGCCCATGCTCGCCGAGGTCGGCTGCCAGCACGGGATCGTCGGCCACAGCGAGCGGCGGCAGCTCTTCGGCGAGACGGACGACACCGTCCGCCGGAAGGTGGTGGCGCTGCTCGCGGCGGGCGTCCGCCCGATCGTCTGCGTGGGGGAGACGCTCCAGGAGCGAGAGGCGGGCCGGACGCTCGAGGTGGTGGAGCGGCAGGTGCGACAGGGGCTCGCCGGCGTATCCGTCGAGGATCTCGGCCGGATCACCATCGCCTACGAGCCGGTGTGGGCGATCGGCACCGGCCGGACGGCGACGAGCGCGCAGGCGCAGGAGGTCCACCTCGCCATCCGGAACCTGCTCCGCCAGATCGGGGCTCCCGTCGCGGACGCGATCCGGATACAGTACGGGGGCTCAGTCAAGCCCGAGAACGCGGCCGAGCTGATGGCGCAGCCGGACGTCGACGGCGCGCTGGTCGGCGGCGCGAGCCTCAAGGCCCAGGACTTCGTCGCCATCGTGAAAGGTGCCCTCCGTTGATCACGCTCGTCACCATCGTCCACGTCTTCGTCTGCGTCTTCCTCATCCTCGTGATCCTGCTCCAGGCCGGTAAGTCCGGCGGCGGGATGGGCGCGGCGTTCGGCGGCGCCGGTGCGCAGACCGTCTTCGGCGGGCGCGGCGCGCAGACGCTGCTCGGGAAGGTGACGAGCATCTCCGCGGCGATCTTCATGATCACCTCCGTCACGCTCGCGTACAACGCGTCGCGGTCGACCTCGGTCGTGCGCCGCGCCGCGGCGACGCAGCGGACGCAGCTCCCCGCCGCCCCGGCCCCGGGGGGCCCGGTGGCGCCGCCGTCGAGCGCGCCCGCGTCGGCGCCGCCGGCGCCGGCCGCTCCGAACCAGTCCGCGCCGGCCCCCGCGCCCGCCCACTAGCGGGGCGCGCCCACCCTGAGGCTCGGAGCCCGCTCGTGCTCGCACGGGCGGGCTTCGCCGTCTTCGCCGCGTCGGCCCCCTGCGCGCACGCGCCCGACCCCGGCTTCGCGCGTTCGGGCGCGGGCTCGTTCACGGGCTCGGGGTTCGAAACGACGAAGGGGACCCGGTCTCCCGGATCCCCTTCGCGACTTCAGTGCCCAGGGCGAGATTCGAACTCGCACGCCTTACGGCGCCACCCCCTCAAGATGGTGTGTCTACCAGTTCCACCACCTGGGCGATTCGAAGCGGACGGGTTTCTAGCAAAGGGCCGCGCGGGGTGCAATAGCGCCGTGCGCGGCGCGCCGGGCGGACGGCAGCCTATGCGGCGGCTACGCTAGGCGCCCTCGAGATACTGCCGCTTCTCCTCGACGTCCTTCCACTGGTCCGCGTCCGCGAGCGCGTCCTTCTTCTCCGTGATGTTCGGCCAGCGCTTCGCGAGATCGGCGTTGAGGGGCGTGTAGTCCTTCCACTTCTCGGGGAGGCTCTCCTCCGGGAAGATCGCCTTCGTCGGGCAGGCCGGCTCGCACGCGCCGCAGTCGATGCATTCGTCCGGATGGATCACGAGGAAGTTCGGCCCCTCGTAGAAGCAGTCCACCGGACAGACCTCGACGCAGTCCGTGTACTTGCACTTGATGCAGGGCTCCGCAACGATGTACGCCATCGTCGACCTCCGGTCGGTCGCCCCCTCAATAATCTAGGGCTCGTAGTAGTCGAGCCCGAGGTGGGTGATGAGCTCCTCGCCCACGAGGTGACGGAGCGTGTTCTTGAGCTTCGTGAGCTGGATGAACAGGTCGTGCTCGGGGTAGAGCCCCTCTCCGACCATCGGGCTCTTGAAGTAGAAGCTCATCCACTCCTGGATCCCGGCCAGGCCCGCGCGCTGCGCCAGGTCGAGGAAGAGGGCGATGTCGAGCGCGACCGGCGCGGCGAGGATCGAGTCCCGGCAGAGGAAGTCGACCTTGATCTGCATCGGGTAGCCGAGCCACCCGACGATGTCGATCGCGTCCCAGCCCTCCTTGTTGTCCCCGCGCGGCCGGTAATAGTTGATCTGGACCTTGTGCTCGAAGTGCCCGTACAGGTCCGGGTAGAGGTCGGGCTGCAGGATGTGCTCGAGCGCGGAGAGCTTCGACAGGGCCTTCGTCTTGAAGCTGCCGGGATCGTCGAGCACCTCGCCGTCGCGGTTGCCGAGGATGTTGGTCGAGAACCAGCCCTCCAGGCCGAGCATGCGCGCCTTGAGCATGGGCGCGAGCACCGTCTTCATGAGCGTCTGGCCGGTCTTGAAGTCCTTCCCGGCGATGGCGACCCCCTGCTGCTTCGCGAGCTGCTGGAGCGCGGGGACGTCGACCGTGAGGTTGGGAGCGCCGTTGGCGAAGGGCACGCCCTCCTTGAGCGCGGCCCAGGCGTAGATCATGGACGGCGCGATGGCGGGGTCGTTCGCCGCCATCGCCCGCTCGAAACGGGACAGGTCGCCGTGGACCCCCGAGCGCTCGAGGTAGACCTCGGTCGACGCGCACCAGACCATCACCGCGCGCGCGCACTCGTTCTCGCGCAGGAAGCGGCGGATGTCCTCGCGGAGCGCCTCGCCGAGCTCGAGCTTGCTCGCCCCCTTCTTCACGTTCGGGCCGTCGAGCCGCTTCACGTACTCGGGCGAGAACACGGCCGACATCGGCTTCACCGCCGCGAGCGGCTCGCGCAGCTTCTCGAGCAGCGCGGGCTCGAGCACGCGCGCGTGGACGGCGGACTCGTAGGCGTCGTCGGGGAAGACGTCCCACCCGCCGAAGCGCACGTCCTCGAGCCGCGCGAGGGGGACGAGCTCCCGGATGAGCGGCGATCGGCGCTCGGTCCGCTTCCCGAGCCGGATCGTCGCCATCTGCGTGAGCGAGCCGATGGGCTTGGCGAGCCCGCGCCGGACGGCCTCGACGCCCGCGATCAGCGTGGTGGAGACGGCGCCGAGACCCGGCGTCAGGACGGCGAGGCGGCCCGTGGCCGGTGCGATCGGGTGTGGCTTCTTCACGAGGGATCCCTCTCTTCGAAGGCCCAGCCGAGAATGTTCTTGGGGGCGGAAACCGCCCCGGCAAGGCCTTGGTGAGCTTCCGGCGGCATCTTCGTCGGCCGCCGCCAGCCGAGCGGGCGGGCTGGCGGGTTCTCCCATCGGGGGGTAGCATGAACCCACATGACGGCTGACCAGCGCCGCGAGCCCCGGGTGAGCGCCGAGCTTCGGATCCGGCTCGCCTACGGCTCCGTGGACGACTTCGTCGAGCGGTATGCGACCAACCTGTCGCGCGGCGGGATCTTCGTGCGCACCCTCGAGCCGAGCCCGCCGGGCAGCGAGGTGCTCATCGACATCTCGCTCGCGACGGGGGACCACGTCATCCGCGGCAAAGGGGTCGTCCGCTGGACCACGCCGCCGTCGGCGCCGGGCGAGCCCGAGCGCGAGCCGGGGATGGGCATCCGCTTCATCGAGCTCACGCCGGAGAGCCGCGCGCTCATCGACCTCGTGGTCGCGACGAGGGGAGGGGACGCCGGGAGCGACGAGCCGCCGAGGCCGGACGACGTCGAGATCGAGGATCTCGACTTCGACCTCGGCGAGCTGCCCGGGACCGCCGCGGCCGGGCCGGTCGCCCCCCCAGCGCCGCCGACCCGCGCAGCCGCCCCCCGCGCCGCGGCGCCCGCGCCGCGGCCCGCCGTGCCGCCAGTCGCGCCGACGCCGCCCAAGCCCCACGTTGCCCCTGTCCCCGCCGCGGCCTCCGCCGCCCCCCCAAGCCGCGCTGCAACCGCGCCGGGGCGCCCGCCCGCGGCCGCCCCCCCACAGCGCGCCGCGCCCTCCGGCGCCGCACCCGCGCCGCGGAAGAGCGGAGGCCGCGTCGTCGGGATCGACCTCGGCACGACGAACTCCTGCGTCGCGGTCGCGCACAACGGCAAGGCGATGGTGCTCGCCTCCCGCCAGGGCTACCGGACGCTCCCGTCCATCGTCGCGTACGACGCGCAGGGGCGCCTGCTCGTCGGCCACGCGGCCAAGGCGCAGATGGTCGTGAACCCCCGCCACACCGTCTACGGCGCGAAGCGGCTCGTCGGGCGCCCGTTCGCGTCGCCCACGGTTCAGGCCTGCCGCGATCGCTTCCACTACGAGATCGTGGAGGGCGAGGGCGGGGCGGCGGCGGTCCGCTTCGCGGGGCGGGACTTCTCGCTCCAGCAGGTCTCGGCCCTCGTCCTGAAGGAGATGCGCGAGACGGCCGCGCAGGCGCTCGGCGAGCCGGTCGAGCGCGCGATCGTGACGGTGCCGGCCTACTACAACGACCACCAGCGCAACGCCGTCCGCGAGGCAGGGCGGCTCGCCGGGCTCACGGTCGAACGGATCGTGAACGAGCCCACCGCGGCCGCGCTCGCGTTCGGGTACGGCCGCGGCCTCGACAAGCGGATCCTCGTGTACGACCTCGGCGGCGGGACGTTCGATGCGTCGGTCCTGGAGATCCAGGGCGACGTGTACCAGGTGGTCTCGACGGGCGGCGACACGTTCCTCGGCGGCGTGGACTTCGACTCTCAGCTCGTCGACCACCTGGTCTGGCGCTTCATGGAGACGAACGGGTTCGCGCCGCCGGACGATCGCGTCGTGTGGCAACGGATCCGCGACGCGGCCGAGGAGACGAAGGTCGCGCTCTCCGAGCGCGAGACGGCGCTCGCACACGTGCCCTACCTCTGCAAGTCGCCGGCGGGGAGGGACGTCGAGCTCAAGGTCGAGGTCGCGCGCGCCGAGCTCGAGGCGCTCACGGAGCGGCTCGTGGATCGCTCCGTCGAGGTCTGCCGCGAGGTGCTCGGCGCCAAGGGGCTCTCGGCGAGCGATGTCGACGAGGTGCTGCTCGTCGGCGGCCAGAGCCGGATGCCGCTCGTCGGCAAGAAGCTCCAGGCGGAGTTCGGGCGCGAGCCGAACCGGAGCGTCCACCCCGACGAGGCGGTCGCGATCGGCGCCGCGCTGCTCGCCGACGCGGCGACGCGCATCGACTCCGTCGTCCTCATCGACGTGCTCGCGATGGGCATCGGCGTGGGCCTCCCCGGCGGGCGGATGGTCCCCGTGCTCCCGCGGAACACGAAGCTGCCGGCCACGAAGGGGTACGAGCTCGCGACGACGCGGGACTTCCAGACCGAGCTCGAGCTGCAGGTCTTCCAGGGCGACTCGGCGAAGGTCTCCGAGTGCGAGTATCTCGGCACCGTGAAGGTCCCGAGCCTCCCGGCGCGACCGCGCGGCCAGGTCAAGGTCGCCGTCGAGTTCGGCGTCGGCGCGGAGGGGATCCTCCGCGTCACCGCGCGCGATCTCGCGACGAACGAGGTGACCGAGGCGCGCTTCGCGACCGTCGACACGCCCGAGGCGCTCCGGAAGAAGCTCCAGCTCCCCGAGGCCCAGACGGCGCCGAAGGGCGCGCGGCCGCTCGAGCCGGTCGCGAGCGCGCGCGGAGGGGAGAAGAAGGGGCTCTTCGGGCGGCTCTTCGGGGGGAAGCGTTGACCGTGGTCCTGTTCCTGCATCGCGGCACCTGGGCGGACCGCTACCAGGCGACGACGCTCGCCGTGACCGCGGCGGCGCTCGGGGACGAGGTGACGCTCGCGCTCTTCTTCGAGCCGCTGCGCCTCTGGGCCGAAGGGCGCTTCGACGAGGGCGCGCCCGCGGAGGCCGCGGCGGCGCACGTGGGGTCGCTCGCGGACGCGCTCGAGGAGGCGCGCCGCGAGCTCGGCCTCCGCGTCGTGGCGTGCGACACCGCCGTCCGGCTCGCTGCGCTCTCGCCGGAGGCGCTGCGCGGGCGCATCGACGCGATCGAGACGCTGCCGGCGCTCTGGCGCGCGGCGCAGGGCGGGCGCGCGCTCTCGGTCTGACCTCTTCCATCTGAACCATTGCTGGCGCGCGGCGCGCGAGCTATAGGCGGTCACGCATGAGCCTCTCCGACAGGACGGCGCTCGTCATCGGCGCGGGCGGCGTCGGCGGCCCCGCGCTCCTCACGCTCGCGGCGGGCGGCGTCGGCCGGCTCGTGGTCGTCGAGAGCGACGTCGTCGAGACCTCGAACCTCGCGCGTCAGCCGCTCTTCAAGGAGGCGGACGTCGGCGCGCGAAAGGCGGCGGCCGCGGCGGCGCGGCTCCGCGCGCTGTTCCCCTCGGTCGCGATCGACGCGCACGACGGCCGGTTCGATGCCGCGAACGCGCTCGACCTCGTCCGCGCCGCCGACGTGGTCGTCGACGGCTCGGACAACTTCGCGACCAAGTTCCTCGTCAACGACGCGGCGATGCGGGCGCGCAGGCCGCTCGTCCACGCCGGCGTGCTCCGCACGACCGCGCAGCTCCTCACCATCGCGCCGACCGGGATCGGCGGGTGCCTGCGCTGCCTGTTCGAGGCGCCGCCGCCGCCCGGCTCGGTCCCGTCGTGCGCGGAGGCGGGCGTGCTCGGGGCGACCGCGGAGCTCGCGGGGGCGCTCGCCGGCGCGGAGGCGCTCCGGCTCCTCGCGGGGGAGCGCGGCGCATACGAGGGGCGGCTCTTCACGTTCGAGGCG
>Ga0306923_10006535_pt1 | contig 11520 bp, 7 predicted proteins | sample sta12Can44000108_FD_203841 | JGI IMG/M metagenome (GOLD analysis project Ga0306923, IMG submission 203841) | Lab enrichment of tropical soil microbial communities from Luquillo Experimental Forest, Puerto Rico - statanox.12C.anox.44.000.108 (v2)... | ecosystem: Environmental > Terrestrial > Soil...
CCACGTGCCGGTCGGCCAGCTCGGAGATGTGCACCAGGCCCTCGATGCCCTCCTCGACCCGGACGAACGCGCCGAACGGGACGAGCTTGGTGACCCGGCCCGGCACGACCTGCCCGATCTGGTGGGTCCGCGCGAACTGCTGCCACGGGTCTTCCTGGGTGGACTTCAGCGACAGCGAGACGCGCTCGCGGTCCATGTCCACGTCCAGCACCTCGACCGTGACCTCCTGGCCGACCTCGACGACCTCGCCCGGGTGGTCGATGTGCTTCCAGGACAGCTCGGACACGTGCACCAGGCCGTCCACGCCGCCAAGGTCGACGAACGCGCCGAAGTTGACGATGGACGACACCACGCCCTTGCGGATCTGGCCCTTGCGGAGGGTGTTGAGGAACGTGTGGCGGACTTCGGACTGGGTCTGCTCGAGCCAGGCCCGGCGGGACAGCACCACGTTGTTGCGGTTCTTGTCCAGCTCGATGATCTTGGCCTCGATCTCCTTGCCGACGTACGGCTGGAGGTCACGGACCCTTCTCATCTCCACCAGGGAGGCCGGCAGGAACCCGCGCAGCCCGATGTCGAGGATCAGGCCGCCCTTGACCACCTCGATGACGGTGCCGGTGACGACGCCGTCCTCTTCCTTGATCCGCTCGATGGTGCCCCACGCGCGCTCGTACTGCGCCCGCTTCTTGGACAGGATCAGGCGCCCTTCCTTGTCCTCCTTCTGGAGAACGAGCGCCTCGATCTGCTCGCCGGTCTTAACGACCTCGTGCGGGTCGACGTCGTGCTTGATCGACAGTTCACGTGACGGGATCACGCCCTCTGTCTTGTAGCCGATATCGAGCAAGACCTCGTCTCGATCGACCTTGACGACTGTGCCCTCGACAATGTCGCCGTCGTTGAAGTACTTGATGGTCAGATCGATCGCGGCGAGGAATGCCTCCTCTGACCCGATGTCGTTGACCGCTACCTTAGGGATCGAGGTGGCTTGCGTGCTGCTCGTCATAAGTGGGTTGGCTCCGGATGCGGACAGGATATGAATGTTGCGCGCTGGGTACTGATGCAGTGAACGCGCGGGACTTGCCAGCCGGGTCTCGGCAGAACACGCCCCGGCGGCCGACGGTAAGGCCAAGTGACCAGCGGGTCAGTGACCACGAAGGACCGCACGAGGACACAGCGCAGCGTTCAGAATATGAAGGAATGTGTGGCGGGTCAATTGGACCAGGCTACGACTAGGCCTCAGAATAGTGAACTCTGTCTGTCCTGCGCGTGCGCCACTGTGCCCTTCCCGTGCAGATCCGGCGGATCTCCACGGTGTTGGAACGCTTAGACCGACGATCCTGTTCCCGCCGCCGCCCGGCGTTAGTGGGCGGCTTCGGCCCAGCTGTGGCCGGTGCCGGTGGAGACCTCCAGCTGGACGCGCAGGCTGGCCGCGCCTCCCATGGCCTCGGTGACCAGCGCGCGGACCGCGTCCAGTTCCCCGGCGGCGACCTCGAAGATCAGCTCGTCATGCACCTGGAGCAGCATCCGCGAGCGCAGGCCGGCCGACGCCAGCGCCGCGGCGACCCGCAGCATCGCCACCTTGATCACGTCCGCCGCCGAGCCCTGGATCGGCGCGTTCAGCGCCATCCGCTCGGCCATCTCGCGGCGCTGCCGGTTGTCCGAGGTCAGGTCCGGCAGGTAGCGGCGGCGGCCCATGATCGTGGAGGTGTAGCCGTCGATGCGGGCCTGCGCCACGATCGACTGCAGGTAGTCCCGGACGCCGCCGAACTCGTTGAAGTACTCGTCCATCAGCATCCGCGCCTCGTCGACGGAAATGCGCAGCTGTCCTGACAGCCCGAACGCCGACAGCCCGTACGCCAGCCCGTAGTTCATCGCCTTGATCTTCGCCCGCTGTTCGGGGGTCACCTCCGCCGGCTCGACCCCGAACACCCGGGACGCCGTCGTCGCGTGGAAGTCGTGCCCCGACTCGAACGCGGCGATCAGCGCGGCGTCGCCCGACAGGTCGGCCATGATCCGCAGCTCGATCTGGCTGTAGTCCGCGGTCAGCAGGCACTCATAACCCGGACCGACCACGAACCCGCGGCGGATGCGGCGGCCGAGCTCGGTGCGGATCGGGATGTTCTGCAGGTTGGGGTCGACCGACGACAGGCGGCCGGTCGCCGCCACCATCTGGTTGAACGTGGTGTGGATGCGGCCGTCCTCGCCGGCCATCGGGATCAGCGAGTCCACGATGGACTTGAGCTTGGAGACGTCCCTGTGGTGCAGCAGGTGCACGAGCACCGGGTGTTTGGTCGACGCCAGCAGCGACGTCAGCGCCTCGGAGTCGGTGGTGTACCCGGTCTTGATCCGCTTGGTCTTGGGCAGCTCGAGCTCGGTGAACAGCACCTCCTGCAGCTGCTTGGGCGAGCCCAGGTTGAACTCGTGCCCGACGATCGCGAACGCGGCCTGCTCGGCCGCCTTCACCTCGCCGTAAAGCGTCGCGGACATCTCGGCGAAGTGGTCGGTGTCCGCCGCTATGCCGACCCGCTCCATCCGCGCGAGCACGTCGACGAGCGGCAGCTCGAGCTCGTCGAGCAGCCGGGTCGCGCCGCGCTTTTCCAGGTCGGCGTCCAGCGCCGCCGCGAGGTCGAGCGTGGCGCGGGCGCGCAGCGCCAGTGCCACGGCGGCGTCCTCCTCGCCGGACCCGTCCAGGGTCAGCTGCACGGTCTCGCCGGCGTCGTCGCGCAGTTCCTTGCCGAGGTAGCGCAGCGCCAGGTCGGCCAGGTCGAAGGTCCGCTGGCCGGGCAGGGCCAGGTAGGCGGCCAGCGCGGTGTCGCTCGTCAGGCCGGCCAGCGACAGGCCGCGCGCCGTGAAGGCGTGCATCGGCCCCTTGGCGTCGTGCATCGCCTTGGGGTGGCCTTCGGAGGCCAGCCACGATGCCAGCGCGCTCTCGTCCGCGGGGGTCAGCGCGGTCGGGTCCAGGTAGGCGCCGGCCCCGTCGGGGGCGACGATCGCGATCCCGGTGAGGTTGCCGGTCCCGCGGCCCCAGGTGCCCGTGACAGCCAGCCCGGAACGCATCCCTGACTGGTGCTGCTCGAGCCACTCCGCGAGGTCGTCAGGCCCGACCACCTCCGCGTCCACCTCGAAGCCCGAGGCATCAGCCGCGACCGCGGACACGCCAGGCGCCGAGACGCCCGCGATGCCGTCGGGCAGCGTCTGGTAAAGCCGGTCGCGCAGCACGCGGAACTGCAGTGTGTCGAATAGCTGGTGAATCTTCTCCCGGTCCCACGCCTGCGGGACGAGCTCGCGCGGCTCGGCGCCGACGGTGCCCGACGGCAGGTCCCGCAGCAGCGAAGTGAGCTGGCGGTTGCGCAGCACGCTGCCGAGATGCTCGCGCAGCGCGTCGCCCGCCTTGCCCTTGACCTCGTCCACCCGGTTGACCAGCGCCTCCAGGGACCCGAATTCCGCGACCCACTTGGTCGCTGTCTTCTCCCCCACGCCGGGGATGCCGGGCAGGTTGTCGCTGGGGTCGCCGCGGAGCGCGGCGAAGTCCGGGTACTGCGACGGCGTCAGCCCGTACTTCTCGGCCACCGTCTGCGGCGTGAACCGCGTCATCTCGGTGATCCCGCGCCGCGTCATCAGCACCGTGACCCGGTCGGAGACCAGCTGCAGGACGTCCCGGTCGCCGGTCACGATCAGCACGTCCATGCCCTCGCCCTCGGCCAGCGTGGCGAGCGTCGCGATGAGGTCGTCGGCCTCGTAGCCGGGCGCGGACAGGCGGCGGATGCCGAGCGCGTCGAGGACTTCGAAGATCAGGCTCAGCTGGCTGCGGAAGTCTTCGGGCGTCTCGCGCCTGTTCGCCTTGTACTCGACGTACTGCTCGTGCCTGAACGTGGGCTCGCCCCGGTCGAACGCCACCGCCACGTGCGTCGGCTGCTCGTCGCGCAGCACGTTGATCAGCATCGCGGTGAACCCGTACACGGCGTTCGTCGGCTGGCCGGTGGTCGTGGAGAAGTTCTCCATGGGCAGCGCGAAGAACGCCCGGTACGCCAGTGAGTGCCCGTCGAGCAGCAGGAGCCTGTCAGTCACCCTCCGATCCTATGACCGCAGGCCGGCCCCCGTGCTCACCACCGCGAACCGTCGCGGCGCGACCCGCCGACACGCCGATGGCTATGAGATTGTTATCTATGGCCAGCCGGCCGCAATCCGTCGCAACCGCTGTTACATGGGCTGTTGTGCGGGCCGCGGCGGCCGGAGAACCGCCCAGTTCGCAGCCGCTAAGCGAGAGACGAGCGAGCGCGTTGTCACCGAATGCCACCAGACCGGGAATCATCCGGGTAAACGTGGCGGAATCGCAAGCTGACCTTCCGCAGTCCACCCGGATAACTTGCCTTTGCCGTAGGGGCGGCGGATCGCTAACGTGAGGACAGCGGACCCGGGGGTCCAAGTAGAGAACGTGTCAGCCCGGGGAAGGCGGACACGGTACCAACGGGTCCCCGGGTCCCCTCCTTCGCGATCCGCCTACTCGGCCGGCGTAGCCTCGGCGGCCTTGTCCGCCGCCTTCTCGCCCTTGCCGGCTCCCTGGCCGGAACTCGCCTCGGTGCTCATGGTGCCCTCGATCACTGCCTCCGCCACCTTGCGCATCGTCAGCCGCCGGTCCATCGAGGTCTTCTGGATCCAGCGGAACGCCTGTGGCTCGGTCATGCCGTGCTCGGACTGCAGCAGCCCCTTCGCCCGGTCGAGCAGCTTGCGCACCTCAAGCCGCTCACGGAGCGTGTTGACCTCCGAGTCAAGCGCCTTGATCTCGGTGAACCGGCTGACCGCCATCTCGATCGCCGGCACCAGGTCCGCCTTCGTAAACGGCTTGACCAGGTACGCCATCGCGCCGGCATCCCTGGCGCGCTCCACCAGCTCGCGCTGCGAGAATGCGGTCAAGATCACGACGGGGGCGATCCGCTCGGCCGCGATCCGCTCCGCGGCGGAGATCCCGTCAAGCACCGGCATCTTCACGTCGAAGATCGCCAGGTCGGGCCGCAGGCTTGTCACCCGCTCGACGGCCGCCTGCCCGTCGGCCGCCTCGGCGACGACCGAGTACCCCTCCTCTTCCAGCATTTCCTTCAGGTCCAGGCGGATCAGCGCCTCATCCTCGGCAATCACGACACGCAACGCATTCTGGCTCACGCCCAAGAGCCTACAGCGACGCGGTACATTGTGTGCGAGCACCTCCGCGCCAGGTCCGGGCGGCAACCGTGTTCATTTGCCCCGGTAGACCAACCGGTAGAGTCGATGGTCTCAAAAGCCATAGAGTGTGGGTTCGAATCCCACCCGGGGCACACAATCCGAGGTTTTGTCGGTAGTCGGGCCGATACTGCCGATATGTACAGTCCCGAGGCGCGAGCCCAGGCCCTGGAGCTTATCGCCAGCGGATCTAGTCTCCGCGCGGTCAGCATGTCCACCGGTATCAACCGGTCGACCCTGCGCGAATGGCGTGACCATCCGGAGCGGCCACATAGACCGCGCGCGTTTTGTTCTCGGTGCGGTAATGAACCGTCGCTGCCGGAACCATTCTCCGAATACGCGTATCTGCTCGGTCTTTACCTCGGTGACGGTTGCATTTCCGTGTGCGGAACTCCGGCTAAAGGGGTCTGGAAGCTCCGTGTCATGTGCGCCGACACCTGGCCCGGGCTGGTAGAGGAGTGCATGCGAGCGATGCAGGCGGTACGGCCGGACAACAAGGTCATGACGCAGCGGAAGCAAGGCTGTACCGAGGTGCTGAGCACCTCTAAGCACTGGCCGTGCTTGTTTCCCCAGCATGGGCCGGGGCGGAAGCATATGCGGAAGATCGAGCTCGCGGACTGGCAGAGGGTCATTGTGGAGCGCTATCCAGGGGATTTCGCCCGAGGGCTCTTTCACTCGGACGGCTGGCGAGGTATCGCTCGAGTGCGGCGAAGGTGGGGTGGTGACGAGCGCTGGTACGAGTATCCGCGGTACCTGTTCGTCAACAAGTCGAAGGACATCCTGCGGCTCTGCGGCCAGGCATTGGATCTGCTTGGTGTGGAATGGCGGTTCTCGAAGCCGAACACCATCTCGGTGGCGAGAAAGGAGGCCGTCGCGCGGCTGGATGAGTTCGTGGGGCCCAAGTACTGACCTGTGACAGGCACCACCTTCCGTTCGGTATAAACGGCGGGCCGCGCGGCTGACGGCGGGTGGTCACGGACGGCGACGGGCTTGGCGGAGTATCGCTAAGATCCGCTGCGTGTCGCTAAGCCCCGCCGTCGCGGGTGATGGTGATCAACGTCCATGCGCCCAGGTGGATGCGGGCGCCGTCGCCCAGGGGCACGGCCTCGCCGGGCAGGACATCCCTTCCGTTGACCTGGATGCCGTTCCCCGAGCCGAGGTCGACGACCGACCAGCTACGGTCCGGCCCGGCCAGGAGCATGGCGTGCAGCCGCGACACTCCCGTATCGACGGGCGGGCCAGTCAGGTCGATCTCCGGCTTGATGCCCCGGGACATGCTGCGCCGCCCGATGCGGACCTCGGTCCCCGACAGCGGGAAGCGGCGTTCAGGGACGTGGACGGGGAAGATGATCGACGGGGCGTCCTTGTCGTCCAGCGGGTACACGCTCTCGTAATAGGCGCGGTCCGCGGTCACCACCGCGGTCCAGGTCACGGACGCGTCCGGGGCGGCCGGTGCGGACGCGTCTGGTGCGGACGCGTCTGGTGCGACCGGTGCGGCCGGGGCTGGTGCGGACGGGGCTGCTCCGGCCAGGAGCCGCGTCGCGGACGGGTCCGGCGGATGGGTCAGCGATCGCGTCGGGGTCATGTGCCCGGCGACGCTCCCGGCGGGCGCCGGCTGCGGCGGGACGGCCGGCTCCCGCGCCGCCGAGGCGGCCGATGGCTGGCCGGGCGGGCGCTCCAGGTCATACGGCTCCAGGCCGAGCGCGTCCCGGAGCGCGTCGGCGAAGGCGCCGCAACTGTCGTACCTGTTGTCCGGCACCTTCGCCAGCGCCGTCGCGAGCACCTCGTCGACCGCGGCGGGCAGGTCCGGCCGCACCGCGGTCAGCCGCGGCGGCGGCGCGTACAGGTGGGCGTAGAGCACCGCCATCGGCTCGTCCCGCTTGAACGGCACCGAGCCGCTCAGCAGTTCGTACGCGACGCACGCCAGCGCGTACTGGTCTACCCGGCCGTCGACGGGCTGGCCGGCGATCTGCTCAGGCGCGGAGTAGTCGGGGGTGCCGAGAAACTGCCCTGCCCTCGTCAGCCTGGCCTCCGACAAGACGCCCCTGGCCAGCCCGAAATCCGACAGGTACACGTGCTCGGGCCGGCCGCGTCCCACGTCGACCAGCATGTTCGCGGGCTTGACGTCACGGTGCACCAGCCCGGCGTCGTGCGCGGCGTCAAGCGCCGAGGCCACCGGGGAGATGAACGCGGCTGCGCGCTTCGGGCGCAGGCCGCCCTCCCGGCGGATCACTACCTGCAGGTCGGCGCCGGCCACGAACCGCATCGCGATGAACTGCATGCCGTCCGCCTCGCCGGCTTCATAGACGGGAATGATGTGCGGATGGTCCACCGCCGCCACCGCCCGTGCCTCGCGCACGAACCGCGTGCGCAGCGCCTCGTCGCCGGCGATCAGCTTCAGCGCGACCACGCGGCCCAGCCGCACATCGCGCGCGCGGAACACCGCCGCCATCCCGCCGGCGCCGACCAGCGTCTCCAGCAGGTACCCGGCCACCCGGGAACCGGGGGCGAGCCCGGTCAGCAGGCCGCCTAGCCGCACAGGTGAATCCCCGGTCACCATCCCTCCTCCGGGGAGCAGCAGCACACTCTTCTCAAGTTTGCCAGCAAACTGGCCGCCGGCTAACGATACTCCGCGAGTCGCCGGCTAAAGCCCCAGGCGCAGCCGAGCGCCATCAGCAGCGACGCCACGATCACGACAGGCTCCATCGGGTTCAGCGCGTGGCCGCCCTCGGTGGCGGCGGACCCGAACGTCGCCTCGTCGGCGGTGATCGCCTGGGTTATGTCGCGCTCGAGCGCGGTATACCCGGCGGCCGAACTGCCGGTGATGACCGCGGTCCGCTCGGCGGCGTAGTCAGCCTTCGCGCCCAGGGCGTAGACGTCCGCGTTCGCCGTGTACCAGGCGGTCGCCTGCCGCTGCGCCGCGGCCACCAGGGAGGCCGCCTGCCCGCTGGTGGGCTGAGCCGTGGCCGCGCTGGTGAGCAGGGTGCCGGATCCGGGGCCGACGTGCTGGCTGGTGGTGAGGAAGTCGTCATGGAAGGAGGTGTTGCCGCTGCGCGAGATGACGTTGAGTACGGCGTCTCCGCGGATCTGCTGCACGCCGATGCTCGCCTGGGCCAGGTTTTGCGCAGGCTGCGAGCCCTGGCCGATCCCGCGGTCCAGGTCCGAGCGCGCTCCCAGGAAGGCGGCCGCTAGCCAGATGACGCTGATGACGAGCAGCAACGACGCCAGCACCAGCCCGGGGCTGAACACCCGGTTCGTCCGCCGGGCCAGCCAGCGCTGCGCCCGGTACAGGATGAACGCGATGATGAGCGCGAGCACGAGGGCGGCGAGCACCGTCGGCAGCCCGGTCGCCTGCCCGCTCGCCGCCGTCAGCGCGGCGTTCTCCTGGGTAAAGACGGTCTTGGCGGCCGGCAGCAGCACTAGGTGCGCTTCTTCGGAGGCTACCTGGAGGAACGAGCCGCCCGTCAGCGGGTATCCCAGCGAGAACTCGCTCTGGGCGTCCGCGACGTAGCCGGTGTAGGCGGGCAGGCCGCTGACGAGGGCGGCGAGGGCCGTCTTGAGTTCCTGGTTACCGCCGCCCGCCTGCAGGCGGGCCAGGTCAGCGGAGGCCTGGGCGACATCGGCCTGATATCGCCGCAGTGGCGGGAGCGCCGGCTGGGAATCGGCCAGGAGCGTGGCGGTGATGGTCACGTCGGCGTCCGCGATGGACTCGTACATCTGCCGGGCATCCAGGCTGAGCGGTTCGCGCACGGCGACCAGGGAGCCGGCGGCGGAGGAGTGCTGGCTGGCCACCCACCCGCCGAACGCGCCCCAGGCCAGCGAGAGCAGGACAAGGATGGCTAGCAGGGTCCGCATCGTGGCGGGCGTCGTGGCGGCCGGCCGGCGGGCCGCGCGGCTCGCGGAGCGGCTCCTCGGCAGCGTGGCGGTCACGAGCCGATCTCCCTGATCTGATCCTCGCCGAGCGAGACCAGCGTGGCGGGTAGCGGCTGGAACTCCACGTGGTTCAGGTACGACAAGGCGTTTCCCGTGGTGATCACCCAGGTCAGGAAGGCCTTGATCGCGGCGGCCTTCGCGGCGCTGGGCTGCCGGGTGCTGACGATGGCGTACTCGTAGTTGACGATGGGGTACCCGTCGGCCGCCGGGCCTTCGATGACCGAGATCGTCTCATTGGGCGGGGTGAGCGACACGAAGCTGCGCACCGCGTCCAGGATCGCCGTCGAGGTCGGGAGCGTGAAGTTGCCGGCCGAGTTCGCGAGCGCCGCCTCGCCGATCTTGCCGGAGCCTTGCGCCTGGGACAGGTAGCTGATCCCGTTGTAGGCGATGCAGCCGGGTGTGGCCTCGCACGCGTCCATGGTCTTGACGCTGCCCTTCGCGGGCGTGGCCCTGGGCGCCGGCGGCCAGGCCGCCGTCGTGCCGTACCCGATCGTGTCGTTCCACTGCTGGTCCTGGGTCGACAGGTAGCTGGTGAACAGGAACGTGTCGCCGGAGGCGTCGGAGCGGTGCAGCGGCACAATCGGGATGCCCGGCAGGTTCAGGTTCTTGTTGAGCCCGATGCCCACGATCGCCGGGTCGTTCCACGTCTTGACGGTCCCGTCGTAGATTCCGGCGAGCACCTTGCCGTCCAGGTCGACGTGGCTGTCGCGGGGCAGGCCCGGGATGTTGTAGATGATCGTCTGCGCCGAGATGGCCAGCGGGATGTTAAGCAGGGCCGGGTTCTTCACCAGGTCGCCGCTGGACAGGTAGGCGTCCGAGGCGCCGATGTCGACCTGGCCCGCGGACGCCAGCGCGATGCCCTTGCCGGAGCCGGTGGACGCCGTGGTCACGGTCACGCCCGGGAACTGCTGGTGGTAGGCCGCCGCCCACCGCTGCGCGAGGGGGAACAGCAGGCCGCTGCCGGATTCGGAGATCGTCCCGGCCGGCTCCGCCGCCGCGCGCGCCGTGGTGACGCCCGTATCGTTCGCTTTGTCCCCGGCCGACCCGGCTGACCCGGCTGTTCCGCAGGCCGCGATCAGCGCGACGAGCGCCGCGGCCCCGATGAACGGCGCGGCGGCCATGTCCAGCCGACCACGACGTCGTCTGCCCGCCACCGTGAGTGGCTCCTCACTCGCGTAGCCCTGTTTGCCGGATAAGCGAACTAATTCAGATTGTGCCGTGAAAATCCTCTCACTCCGCTACAACGAGCGGCGCGAGAAGGAAGTTCAATGGCTGGACCGCCAAGATTAACGTAGCGCGCTACGAGACTGCGGGAGTCTGGGGCAGAGTCTCGGTCGGGGCGTCGGCCGCGGGATCAGCCTGCGTCTGGGTCCGGTCGGCTGGATCCTTGCCGTGGGCGGCGAGCGGGAACGGGATCAGCACCACGGTGACGTTGTCGATGCCGCCCGATTCCACGGCGAACTTCACCATGCCGGCCGCGGCGGCGAGCGGATCCGCTGACGCGGCCGGCAACGCGAGCGCGGCCAGGTCCGCTGCTTCCGGGCGATAGTTCCACAGCCCGTCCGAGCAGACCAGCAGCACCCCGGGTCCCGGCGGCGCGAACTGCGCGATGTGCGGCTGCGGCTCGGGCAGGTCCGCGCCCAGCCAGCGGGTGATCACGTGCGCCTGGGGCGAGGCCATCGCCTCGTCGACACTGGCCAGGCCCGCCGCGACGATCTCCTCGGCGAGCGAGTCGTCCCGGGTGAGCCGGTTGCAGTCGGCGGGGTCGGCGGTCAGCCAGTAGGCCCGGCTGTCACCGAGCCAGCACACCGTGATGACCTCATCGCTGACCACCGCCGAGACGTATGTCGCCGCGGGCGCGCCCTCGGGGCCGACCAGGTCGTTGAGCGCCTGCGCGCCGGCCTTCGCCGCCGCCACGGACGCGCCTACCGGGCTCTCCCCCGCCCGCGCTGTCTTCAGCAAGAACCGCATCGCGGTCCGCACCGCCGTCAGCGACGCCTCATCGGGACGCGGTGCCGAGGAGACTCCGTCCGAGACCACGGCGAGCGCGACCGGGCCATGCGGGCCGGTGGCCGTGGCCAGCGCCATCGCGTCCTCGTTGCGCTGGTGCCGCAGGCCCCGGTCGGTGACACCAGCGACCAGCCCCAGATCCAGTTCGGCGTGATCGCGGCCGACGGGTACCTTCCGCCCGCAGTTCTCGCAGTAGCCGTCCGGGCCGACCGCGGCGGGCCCCGCAGAGTCCGCCGAACACACCGGGCATTCCTGCGCGCCAGACGAATCTTGCGTGGACGTGGTCATAGCCCAATCAGCTCCCGTCAGCTGGCGCCGGAACGACGAGGCGTGCCCACGTGCCGGCCTCATGGTCGTCATGGC
>Ga0306923_10006538_pt1 | contig 11517 bp, 8 predicted proteins | sample sta12Can44000108_FD_203841 | JGI IMG/M metagenome (GOLD analysis project Ga0306923, IMG submission 203841) | Lab enrichment of tropical soil microbial communities from Luquillo Experimental Forest, Puerto Rico - statanox.12C.anox.44.000.108 (v2)... | ecosystem: Environmental > Terrestrial > Soil...
TGCGGCGGCGGGCCCACGCCCACGGCCAGGCGGCCACGAGCAAGGCCAGCACGAGCGCGCTCAGCCCGGCCACGATCGCGTCCTGGTAGATCGCGTTCGGCGGGTAGGTGAGGGTTACCACGCCTGCGGTGCCCGCGGGCAGCAGCCAGGCCTGCTTCCAGCCGTCCAGCCGGACGGCCCGCAGCTGCCTGCCATCGATGACCGCCCGCCAGCCCGGGTTGAAGTTCTCGTTCACCACCAGGTAGGAGCGGGTGCTGGCGGTCACCCTGAGGACGCGGCGGGAGGAGGTCCAGGTCACGACGTGGGCCGGGGCGGCTGCCGCGGCGGCGGCGGGCGGGGGCGCGCCCACCACCACGTCCTGCACACTGTAGGAGTCGCGGACGGGCTCGGTCACCTGGTTGCCGCCCGCCCGGATAGCCACCGGCGTGCAGGCAGCGAAGTGCAGCGGCCGCTGGTCCAGCAGGCCGGCATGGGTGCCCCACACCCGGGTCGGGACGGCCTTCCCGTTCACCTCCAGCGCCGGCCCGAGGCCGCAGCCTAGCCGCAGCGGCGCCAGTGGCAGGCCGAGCTGTGGGATGCCAGGGATCACCACATCGGAGATCTGCAACGGGCCCTGCTGCGGGGTGAACCTGATCGTCAGCCGGCTGGTCCGCATGGGCGCGAACCGCACCATCCCGCTGAGCCCAACATCCGCGCCCCGCACCTGGCCGCCCGGGCCGGCGATCAAGACCTGCAGCGGGCCGGATGCGCCGGGCGGGCGCTGGATCGTCATCCGGCCGACCATCCGGGGACGCCGCCAGCCGATGGTGAGGATGGGCTGCGTGTCGGCGGCACTGGCCGTCCAGGCGGTCGCCGGGTCGCCGTCGAATGCCGCCCGGGCCTGGTCCTGCGGGTTGTTCGTGTACGTCGATGACGCCCGTACCCACACCCCGGCCCGGTTGGTCCCGAGGTACTTGCTCGCCAGGGACGCGGAGATCAGCACCGCGGAGCCGTGCAGCACGGCCGGGCCGCTGGCGCCCGCGGTGAAGGCGTGGTCGAAGCCGTACTGCTCCTCGGCCGGGTTGACCAGCGCCGGATTGCATACCCACCGCAGCCAGGTGGGCATGCACCCGGACGGCCACGGCTGGGTCTTGGCCAGCACCGCGGTGGCGGGCGCCGGGTGGACGGCGGGCGCGACGATCAGCCGGCTGGCCCGCATCCCGGGCACCGTGATCTCCTTGATGGCCGCCTGAGCGCCGAACCAGGCCGGCGGCGAGGCCAGACCGGTCACCGTGAGCTGCAGCCACCCGGTGGCACCCGGCGGTACCCGCAGGGCCTGCGGGCCGCCGGTGACCCGGACCCGGTCGGTCACCCGGCCCGCCGCCGTCCGCACCACGACCTGCGTGACCGGCGGCCCGATGGAGGGCCGGTCGGCGAAAGCCACCCGGATCGACCCCGGATCGATTGGGGAGACGAACCGGAGCCGGATCCACTGGCCGGCCGGCCCGGCCCAGCTGCCCGACTCCCACATGGTCCGCGGGTCCCCGTCGACCGCGGCATAGGGCAGCAGGCCGCTCGCCCACTGGCTGGGGATCGCCCCGATGTCGGCGGCGGAGCTGGACGCGGTCACACCGCGGATGCCCTCGTAACGCGAGACGCTCAGGTATCTGCTCCAGCCCGGTTCGGTGTAGTCGCCGACGGCCTCGTAGGTACGGGCGGGCTGGGAAGCTGTCAGCGTCGGCGAATAGGACGTCCGCAGCTCACCGAAGTTCCGCACCCGGCGCCGCAGCGAGTCGGTCACCACCGAGCCGGCCGCGGGCAGGCCGGCCGAGTCGGAGTTGAGCAGCACTGGCCTGCTGCCCAGCAGGCCCTCGTCGGCGAGCGTGAGCAAGGACTCCGGTCCCCCGTAGACGCGCAGGGTGCCCGCGGCCGGCTGCACCGTGGCCACCGGCTCGGCTCCGGCCACCCGGTAGATGACCACCGCCGGATAGCCCGGGTCCAGGTCGGACACCGCGTCATCCGCCGCGGCCGCGCCCACGAACTGGGCGGACTGGAAGACCTTGGTGATGCCCGGCGAGCTGACCAGCGCCTCGTTGACCTGAGCGGGCCACGTCCCGGCGAGCATCGCCCGGCTGAGGTCGTCGCGGACCACCACGTACCGCACGCCCATCCGCGCGAGCAGCTGGGTCAGCCCGGCCGAACCCTCGCCCGCGGCGATCCGCTGATCGATCGCGTCGAGCAGCCGCTCATTGCCGGGCGACCCGAGGACGGCTACGTCCCGCTCCGCCCAGGCAGAGCTGGTCAGGGGCTGCAGCACTTCATCGAGCGGGCTGCCCCAGAGGTACTGGCCGAATGGCGCGCCGGGCACCACCAGCACCGCCTAGTGCCCGGCGTGCCGGTTCAGCCAGTTCGCCGCGTTCACCCAGTACGGCGGGATCTGGCTGAAGGCACCGGCCAGGGCGACCCCACCGGTGTAGGCGGGCAGCGCCGAGGCACCGATGGCGAGCCCGGCCGCCGTCGCCACCACAGCCCGCGGCCGCGGCAGGCGCACGGTCGCCAGCAGATGGGCGAGCCCCAGCGCGATCGGCAGACGGACCAGCGGATCGAACTTGCGCACATTGCGGAACGGCGATGCGGGGCCGTTGATCAGCTGGTCCACCGGGCCCGCGAGCGGGTTCCCCAGGCTGCCCACATGCCCGGCCGCGATGATCACCACGCCGATGAGGAGCAGGCAGATCAGGAAGCGCCGGGCCGGCAGCCGGGGCCGGGCTAGGCCGGCCAGCCCCAGGCCGGCCACCAGCCCGGACAGCAGGATCGGCACCGGCCCGGTGACCAGCCGGTAGCCCAGCTGCCACCACGGCTGCCCGTACACCACCAGGTAGCTGACCCAGTTCTCGGCACCGCGCAGGGTCTGCGACAGACCGGTCGCCGACGTGGTGACGGCGGCGCTCTCGGTATACGGGAGCCACGAGACCCCATAGCGCGACAGCAGCACCAGCGGAACCGACCACCAGAGGGTGGCCGCCGCCACCGCCGGGCACCACCAGGCGAGGATCCGCCACCGGGGCGCGGGCCGGCGCAGGGTCAGGACGTAGAGGACCGCGGGGATCAGCACCGCGATGGTCGCAGTGGCGTTGACGGCGCCGCACAGCCCGACCGCGACGGCCGACCGGGCCGCGGCGACCCCCCGCCGACCGCCACGGCCGGCATCCACCAGCGGGAGCAGGATCCAGGGCAGCATCGCGGCCGGGAGGAACTCGTTCGACAGGGCACCGATCACGGGCAGCGCGGCGGGGGACGCAGCGTAGGCGAAGCCCGCGGCGACGCGGGTCCACGGCGTCCCGATGCCCAGCCGGCCGGCGAGCCGCACGATGCCCAGGAAAGCCACCACGGCGACCGCGCCGATCCACAGCCGCTGGATCACCCACGGCTCCAGCGCAGCGATCCTGCCGAGCCAGAAGAACGGCCCCATCGGGAAGAGGTAGCCGGCCGCCTGCTGCTGGAGCATGCCGAACTCCTGCGGATCCCACAGGGTCCAGGCGTGGGCCAGGAACGCCGCGGGGTTCACCGCCAGGTCGAGCTTGGTGTCGGCGATGATCTTGCCGGGGGCGGTCACGAACGGGAGGACCACAAGCAGCAGGGAGAACGCGAGCAGCCTGATCCGGCTCCGGATCCGCTCGTCCACCGCCTGTGCGGGCGGGCCGGTCCCGCTGCCGGCCCGTTCCGGCGCCTCGATCATGGGGTCCGCCCGTGCAGGCGTTCGGTGGCCGTGGCGGGCCGCAGCAACGTGGATCCCTGCCCGAGCAGCAGGTCCAGGACCGGCCCTTCGGCAACCATCCCGCCGGACACGATCCACGCGCCGCCGCGGCTGGCCCGGGACGTTCCGCTGCGGACGGACGCGCCGATCAGCGCGGCCATCCGGGCGGCGCTCCGGTCCCAGCTGAACCCGGCCGCCCAGGCACGGCAGGCCGCGGCCACTGCAGCACCGCGGAGCGGGTCGGCGAGTTCCTTGATCGCCCGTTCGGTCACGTCCTCGATCAGCTCACCGTCGCCCACCAGCCAGCCCGTCTCCCCGTCCCGCACGGCGTCGCACAGCCCGTCCACGTCGTAGGCGACGGTCGGCACCCCGGCCGCCGCCGCCTCCAGCACGCACAGGCCCCAGCCCTCACCCTGGGAGGTGCTCAGGTGCAGCAGCGCCCCGCTCACGATCGCCTGCTTTTCCGCTTCCGGCAGGAAGCCATGCAGGACAACGGCGCCGGTCAGCCCGCGCGCGGCGATACCGGTGGCGAGCGGCGCCGATCCGGGCCCCCGGCCCACCACATCGATGACGATACCGCTGCCGCGCAGCCGCTCGGCGATGGGCAGGACGCGCTCGGCGCGCTTGTGGGCGACCAGCCGGCCGACCATGACCAGTGATCGCCGGGAGGCGGCGGCCAGTGGCGGCGCCGCTGTCCCGTTCGGGATCAGGTAGATGTCACCCCGCCAGCGCAGCCGCTCGCGCATGGCCCTCACGGTGGAGGGTGAGACCGCGACACAGGCGTGACGGCGGTAGGCCAGCCGCGCGGCCGGCCCTTCCAGCATCCTGCCCGTCCACGCCAGCCAGCGCGGGAAGTGCACGCTGAACTGGGCGGTATGCACGTGGTGGACCACGCACAGCACCGGCACCCGCCGGGGCAGGACGCAGGGGGTGAAGAACGGGATCCCGTTCTGGCAGTCCACCACGGCGTCGAACGACCGGCGGTGCGCGAGCAGCCAGGCGAGCACCAGCGGGTACACGGTGAAGCGCCCGCCCAGCCTGGTGATCGCGATACCGTCCCGGCCGTCCCGCCGGGGCTGGCCGGGCGCCCGGGCCGTCAGGAACCTGACCTCGGCACCCCGGGCGGCCAGGCCGCGGCCCATCTCCCAGGCGTACCGCTCCGCGCCACCCGCGTCCGGGTGCCACGGGTCGCGCCAGTTGATGATGGCGACCCGCAGGCCGCTCAGGTCCGGGGACAGGGCGGTCATGCCGTGGTGACAGCGGGCGGGAGCGCGGGCGGGGAGATTGCTGGCGCCGGCGGCCCGGACGGCGGCACCGCGAGCAAGGGCGGCCGCGCAGGCCGGTAGCGCAGCCACGTGGCCGCGAGGTCGCGCGCGATCCCCGCCGAATGACGCGCCACCGAGAAGGTCGAGCCCGGTACATCTCGCCAGGTCACGGGGATCTCAGCGAGAGTCGCTCCCAGCCGCTGGCAGCAGGCGATCAGCTCGATGTCGAAAGCGAAGCCGGCCGAGCGCAACGGCAGGGCGGCGGCCCTGGCCAGCGGCCCGGAGAAGAACTTGAAGCCGCACTGGGTGTCGCTGACGCCGGGCACGATCCGGCGGGCGAGACAACGGAACGCGGCCCCGCCCGTCCGGCGGATCGCGCTGTGCCGTTCCTCCACCACCGAGCCCTCGAGCGCACGTGACCCGATGACTACGTGCCTGCCCGCGGCGAGCAGCCTGAGCGCCAGATCCAGGGCCGACAGGTCGGTGGCCATGTCCGCGTCGCAGAAGCCGACAAACGGGGCCCGGGTGGCGAGCAGGCCCGTCCGCACCGCCAGCCCCTTGCCGGGCCGGTCACACCGCAGCAGCCGGACGGGGACCGGGCCCGCGGGCCAGTCGCGAACCAGCTCACCCGTCCCGTCCGAACTGGCGCTGTCCACCACCACGACGGCCGTACGCAACGGCAGCGAGGCGGCGCTGTGGCACAGCGCGGCCAGCCCGGCGGGCAGCCGCCGGGCCTCGTTGTGCGCCGGAACGACGATCTCGACAGATACCGGGGAATCCCAGCGCTGGCCGTCCGGGGGCACGGCCCGCACACCCGGCCGGTCAGCGATTCCCGTATTGGTAGACCGAAGCGTGGCTGGGCGTCCCGTCGCTGACGCCGGTCAGCGTGTTGCTGGCAATCACGGCGCCACCGACGGCGAGCACGACCCCTACGACAATGGCCAGGATGACGGGGATCATGGCTCTCCCTCCTACGGCGGGGGGCAGGCAGACCTGGTGAAACAGACAGAAACTTCAGGCAATGGATACTAGCTAGTAACTTGACAGGAATGTAACAGGTTCTACATGGATCGCGGTAGCCCGGCACGAAGGAAAGCGGTGGCGCCGCGGATCCCGCCGGGGGTGACGAGGGCCGCGCTGAGCCTCAGCGGTGCCGCTGGCCGCCCGGTACCTGGTAAATGGCGAGCCCGGGCCGCGCGAAGAGCACCACGCAACCTGGCAGGCGGCGGGCGGCGCCACCGCCCGCGTCGACGATCACGAACCGCACCCCGGCCGCCTCGAGCGCAGCGGTCAGCGGCCCCGGGGCCAGGATGACACGCTCCAGCCGCCGCCCGGCCGGATCATCCGGCTTGAACTTGACGTCCCCCACCTGTGGGCCGGTGTTCCAGACCACCTGACGTGACACCAGCCGCGGCCACGGGTCCAGCACGGCCCGCCCGCCGTTCCAGGCGGGCCGGCGGTAAGCCGCCCAGGGCAGCAGGAGAGCCGCGCCCTGAGCCCGGCTGTGGTCGATCATCTGCGCCGCTTCCAGCCAGGCCGCCGGGTACCAGGCCGGGCGCAGCCGCCCGGCCGCCCCCCAGGCCAGCCCGGGCAGGAGCAGGACGGGTGCCAGCACAAGCGCGACCGCGATCGCGAGTCCCGGCCGGCTGGCCCGCGGTGGATGATGCTCACCTTCTCCCGGCACGGTCTCCGCCTGCTCTGGACCGGTGACGTGGGCGCGCGCCGCCCACGTCACCAGCAGGCCGGCGCCGAGTGCCTCGGCCAGCGCCAGGGGGGCCACGAACTGCTGGGCATCCCAGAGCACGGCGAACCCAGGCCAGAGCCCGAGCGCCGCGCGCAGCAGTCCCCGTCCGGTCGCGGTCACTCCGACGCTGGCGATCGCCAGCCCGGCCACGGCCGCAAACGTCAGCCCGGGCCAGCGGTGCTGCCGCCGGCCGAACGCCAGATAACCGGCAGCCGCGGCGAGCACCAGCGCCAGCCAGAGCACCGACCAGGCTCCTCCGTAACCGGCCGGGACGGCCTGGGCGTTCCAGATTCCGCCGAGCATCAGCAGGCTGCCGAGCGAGCCAAAGGGGGTATCCGCCCGTGCGGCGAACGCCGCGATTCCCGCCGGGTCGGCGTGTACCGTGCGCAACACTGACGGGATCAGCCAGGGCAGGCTCGCCACCGCGAGCACCGCCAGGGCGGCGCCGACGGATGCGAGCCGCCGACGGGCCGGGCCGCTTGGGGCGAGGACGGCGGCGGGCACGACGACGAGCGCCGAGATGGCCAGCGCGGCGAAGCCGCCCACCGCGGCGGGCAGCAGCGCCAGGCCCAGCCGCCCAGCGCCCCGCCACGACGCGACCGGGCCGGCGACAGCCGCCCGCAGTGCCCAGGGCAGGCCCGCGTAGCCGAGCAGCAGCGCCCACTGGCCGATCAGCAGCCGCTCGGCCACGAACGGGTTCCAGGCGTAGAAGACCCCGGCCGCCAGGCGGGCGTACCAGGGCTCGCGCTCAAGCAGGGCCGCCGCACCCGCGCAGGCCAGGACGAAGACCGACACCAGGGCAAGCTTCTGGACGATGTCGGCGGGCGCGACCCGGGACAGCAGGGCCAGCACCGCGTCGCTGGGCACGGCCCTGGCCGGGCCGCCGGCCAGCCCGAACATCGTCGCGGTGAACGGCTCGCGCGGCACGATCACCATGTCGTAGCTCAGCAGGAATCCCCGCCGCAGCCCTGGACCGAGAGCCAGCAGGCCAAGGCCGATGCCCAGGCCCAGAGCCACGAAACGCCGGGGGCCAGCGGGGGCGGTCAGCGGCCTGGGAACGCCAGGCACGCGACGAGTCGCGATGCCCACGACTTACCCGGGCGCGGGCGCTGCCGGGAAGGCGGGGCCGGACGGCGCCGGCTGCCACGCGCCCACCGTGACGCCGGTCAGGCACGGCGCCGGCGCGATGGCAGCCGGCGCCGGCGCGCTGCCGAGCACCGCCGGCCCGGTCCCGGCCAGGCGGATGGTGATCCCGTTTCCCGCCCCCAGGAGCGGGACATAGATGGCGTGAGCACCCGCCGGCAGCGTCACCTCGGCCCACCTTCCCCCGGAGCCGGGCTTCCCGCCGAAGCGCAGGGCCAGCACCGCGGCCGGGCCGGCGTAGTCCAGGCGCACGGTCCACGGCCACCGGAACAGCGATGCGTGCACGGGGATACCGGTGCCCGCACTGGTCACGCCCCAGCAACGCTGCCCATCCGGCGGCGGGCCGGACGACGGCCCGGCGATCACGGCCGGGCGCAGCCGGCCCTCAGCGTCGAAGATCATCAGGCCCGGAACGACGCCGTACGGCGCCGCGCTCCACGACAGGTGCCTGGCCGGGTCGTCGCGGGCCATCGCGCCGATGACATACGACGTGTTTCCCCAGGGGCGGAAGAAATAGGGATTCATGATCATCGCTGGCGTGGGCGTGTCGACGATCACCGTGCCGCGCGGCGCCTGCGCGATAGCGACCCGGGCGGTGGCGATGTAGGAGCGGGCCGCCTCGGTGTGGGAGATTCCTTCCAGCGACTGGAGCGACCAGAACGAGCCGGCCAGGAAGATCGCGAGCACGACCACAGTCGCGGCTCCCGCGGACCTGGCGATGGCGCGGCCGGTCGCCGCCGGTGCCTCAGCGGGCAGCCCGAAGCGGAAGGCGCTTGTTTCCCCGGCCAGCGGCAGGAAGGCGAGGCTGAGGCAGAGGACGAACACGGCGGCTGTGTCGGTCACATATCTCGCCTGCAGGCCGGCCAGGGTCGCGAACCCCGGCCCTCCGACACTCAGCCTGCCAATAGCGACGGGCACGATGTCCGCCGCGATCACCCAGCCGACCAGGATCGCCCACGCCCGCCAGGCGTGCCTGCGGTACGCGCAACTCACGACCACGACGAGCCCGGCAACTGCCCAGGACAGTTGCTGGAGCGCCACCGGTGGGTTGGTCGCCACGGAACCGGCTGACAGCCACCGCCATGGCCCGCCCAGCAGCCCGGGTACCAGTGTGCTCCCCACCAGTGTCGATGCGAAGTTAGCGAGAGAAGCCGCGCCCGGGCTGGCAGTCCGGGCGCCGGAGCCGAGCGTGTGGATCGCGAAAACGACGCCATAACCGGCCAGCAGTGCGCCATACAGCGCCCACGCCTGCCAGTACCTCCTCACCGCTCGCACCGCCGCCACCGCCCAGCGGCCTTCCACGAAGAACGCGGAGGTCAGGGTGAATAGCAGCAGAGGGACCAACGCCCCCCTGTCCCCGGCGGCCATGCCGAGCAGCAGCCACCCGGCCGCGGCGAGAGCACCGCGGAACCGCCCGCCGCGCAGGTAGCGCACGTGGGCGTCCACCGCCATGAATATCGCCAGTTCCAGCGGCAGTATCTCCAGGGCAACGGCCCACCAGGTGACCGCCGCCAGCGACAGCGGGCTGAAGACATACACCGTCAGCGGGATCAAGATGGCTGGCCGGTTGCCGAACATTGTCCGCAGCATGCGCAGCAGCGCCAGGCAGGTGGCCGCCAGCAGCGCCAGGATGAACAGGGACGTCAGCGGCCAGTTGTACAGGGAGATCCGGGCCATCGCCCAGGCAATCGCCATGCCGAGCGGCAGCAGGTGCCCGGCCTCCACCCACATCAGGTACGGCCAGCTGAGCCCGTGGGCGAGCGCCCGGTCCAGGAAACGGAAGTCGTCCTGGCGGAAGTAGGAATGGGCGAGCAGGACCGCCATCCAGACCAGCTGGATCGCGATCAGTGTGAGCGCGGCGACGGTGACACCGTTCTTGCGGAGCCATTCGGGCGCGTCCTGCGGCTCCGGGCGCTCATCCTGCTGAAGCCGCCCGCGCCAGTTCTTGGCCAGCATCGCCACCCCTCCGCCACCGTGAGGTGTATGCACGCGGATCAGTGCCCAAAAAAGCAGTGGAAGCGTAACCCGCCGGTGAACCGGGCGGGGAGGGCGCGGAAGATACCGATCGGGCGTCGTTCCCGCCTGGCCGCTGTCCTGCGTGGTCATCGGTTCACCTTGGCGATGACGTCGTCGGCGTACCGGCGCAAGCTGGCGATCTTGCCGGTGAGCGGCTCACGGTCCGGGCCGGCCTGGTAGGGCCAGCGGAAGCCGACGATCGCGTCGGTCACCCCCTGCTCCTCCAGCCTGCGGACCCCGTCTGCGCGGTAGGCGTCCGCCGAGATGACGTGCACCTCGAACGGGCGGCCTGCGGTGCCCTCGGCCCGCCGCAGATCGGTGAGCCGGGCGAGCAGACCGGGCAGATCCGCGGGGTCGCCCCCGCCGTGCAGCCACCCGTCCCCCACCCGGGCGGCGCGGCGGAGCGCGGCGCCGGAGTGGCCGCCGATCAGGACGGGGATCGGCTCGCCCGGCACGGGAGCGATCTTGACCGGTGCGAAGTCGAAGACCTTCCCGTGGTACTCGAAGTACTCCCCGGCCGCCAGCCCGCGGATGACGGCGAGCGCCTCGTCCATCCGCCGCCCGCGGTCCTCCCAGGGCACGCCGAGCACCTCGTAGTCCTCGCGCCACGGGCTGGTCCCGACCCCCAGCACCAGCCGGTTGCCGGTGAGGACGGCCGTCGACGTCGCCTGCTTGGCCACCAGCACCGGGCTGCGGACCGGCAGCTTAAGAACAAACGTGACAAAACGGAGGCGGGTGGTGACCGCACCGAGCGCCGGTATGAGCGAGAACGGCTCGATGAACGGCTTGTCCTCCAGGAACTCCCGGCTGCCATCGGGGCTGAACGGGTACCGGCTGCCGGAGTGCCGGGGATAGCAGATGCTGTCGGGCACCACCATCGAGTCGTAACCTGCCTCCTCGGCGGCCCGGGCGAGCGGCGCGTAGAACGACGGGTCGGTCATCGACTCGGCGTAGGAGAAACGCACAGGACCTCCGGGCGGCAGCGGAGCGCAACCGAAAACTAGAACGGGTTCTTGCGGAAAGTCAATCGGCTGGCGAGGCTGGTGCCATGGACCTTGCCGCGCTCGAAGAGATCCGCCGGCTGAAGTACCGCTACCTCCGCTGCGTCGACCTGAAGCTGTGGGACGAAATGGCTGAGGTGTTCACGCCCGGCGCCACGGTGGACTACGGCACGCTGGCCCTCGGCCAGCCGATCAGGCTCACCGGCCGGGATGAGATCGTGGCGTTCCTGCGGGACAAGCTCGGGCCGGACGTCGTCACCGTGCACTTCGCGAGCCAGCCCGAGATCGATATCGACGGCGACGAGGCCAGCGGCACCTGGAGCTTCGAGGACACCGTGATCGCGACCGGGTACCGCGTCCTGATCAAGGGCGCGGCTTTCTACCAGGACCGGTACGCGCGCGGCGAAGACGGCCGGTGGCGGATCTCGCACACCGGCTACGTCCGCACCTACGAGGTCATGATGTCGCTGGACGACGTGCCGAGCCTGAAGTTCACCGCGAACCGCTGGGCCGCGCGCCAGGGAGCACAGCCCGGCGCCTGATACCCGTCGTTGACGTGTTTCTAGAACTCGTTCTACCCTGGCTCAGACCTGCCCTGCCCGCAGGCTCGAG
>Ga0306923_10006540_pt1 | contig 11516 bp, 9 predicted proteins | sample sta12Can44000108_FD_203841 | JGI IMG/M metagenome (GOLD analysis project Ga0306923, IMG submission 203841) | Lab enrichment of tropical soil microbial communities from Luquillo Experimental Forest, Puerto Rico - statanox.12C.anox.44.000.108 (v2)... | ecosystem: Environmental > Terrestrial > Soil...
CTGATTGAGATTTTCGGCATAAAAGTCACGGTTGCGAATGATGCGGCCATTGTTTACTGAAAACCCTGTGTTAGAGTCCCAGGAGGGTGCCGAGGCGAAAGTGTTCATCCACATGTATGGAGGAGACAAAACCTCATTGGCGGGCGTTTGTGGGGCTGGGTTGCCGCTGTACAGCATGCCCGCGCCGCGACCGGCACCTTGGTCAAGACAAGCACTCGCCCGAAGAATTTCGATGTGGTCTCCGACGTTCGGGCCTCTGAACGCGCCTGGTCCACCACCAATGCTAATCGTCAGTGTATTCGGCCCGTTAGAACCAATCTCCGTGCCGTTGTTCTGTGTGACATCATGGAGGGAGTAAGGCGCACCCGCCCGCACCCACTGGTTATTACTCCAACCAGGAGCCCCGGACACAGTGACCAGTCCGGTTGAACTGTTCCACGCACTGACCGTGCCGTCGAAGTACGTCACCCCGTCGTTCGCATCGTACGGTGATGATCCGTCGCACGGTCCCCATCCGCCGGGATTGCCTTGGTCACGGTAGGTGTTTAATTTGACTCCGGTGTTCAAGCCTCCTGTAATCGAGTTGCCCCAAACGAGTCCTGTCCCGCTCCGCTGCGCCGCCGCAGTGTCACAATGATTTGAGCTACGGGAATCGCCGGTGCAAGTGTACGTGTTTCCGTACAGCTCGAAAGCCCTCGGGCCGCGTGGCCGTCCGTTCGACTCGGTTCCATGTCCACTCATCATCTGGTCGTTGTTGTCCATATTGATGAACTGGTTGAACCTGACGACGATCCGCCCGCCACCGGTCGGGACAGCAGTCGTTTCGCTTTCTGTTGTTCCGACACCGCTAAATTGATTGTTTTCAAAGAACAGAAAGTTAGCCGAACCATAGCTCTCCGGTTGCGCCCAGGAATTGTCTCCGTACTGTCCCACACCTAAGTAACTGGCGTGGCCGAATTCCACAAATTGGTGGCCGCTGTCAACCGCTCCGCTGACGGTGTTGTGGTCTAGCACTCCGAACATGCCGCCGACAGCGGCGATTCCGTAAGAGTTCGTTGGAGTATTACTCGTCCACCCCGACACCGTGAGGTTATCGACTCGGAGATTCGGGCAGCCGCCAGGCGCACAAGTACCTCTGACCACGAAGGCTATGTCGGAAGTTCCGCCTGGCTGCAACTTCATGCACGACAAACGCGACGGGGAGTTCCCATAGTTGGGACTCATGCTGAACACCGTGAGCCCGTTAGCGACGGAAATGACTGTGCTACTGCATGAAGCCGATGCACCGTAGGTACTCGCCGTGGAATTCGGCGTGCCAGCACCAATGATGGAGATGCCGATGCCAGCAGGGACGGTAATCCCACTGGTCCAGGTGCACGAACCAGCTGGAATCTGGATGGTGTCGCCATTAGCCGCAACGTGCTTGGGTCCGTTAATTATGGCATTCACATCCACTTGATTGCAGGACGTGGCGGTATAGGTTGCCTGTGCCTTTGCCGATGGAGCCAAAAAAAGCGACGAGGCGAGAAAAAAGATAGCGAAAAGATAAACAAGTCTGTTCATTTTGTCAGCGTTCTCCGTTCATGTCGGACGAACTGCCCCGCAACTCATGATGGCAGAAACAACAACGAAATCTACTGTACTTTAGGGTAGTCTAGGCACAGTACTCGATTTAGCTCTTGGGGGACAGAGAGATTAGCGAGATATCGGCCTTTCGAGCAGTGTGAACCCGAGTCAACCTTGAATTTGAGGATCCACAGCCGAGGAGTCTGGGAAGCGGAAATCGAACACGGCAACCTTCAGACGGCTCTAGTTTTGAATGCTAGTTGAGCTAGGGAAGACTTTGCGGTTAATTAACAGCATTTGTCACCAAGCATTGTCGATAAGAGGTCGTTGGCTATGAAGCCCTTGGTTTCAATTCTCATTCCTGCCTATAACACGGAAAGTTGGATCGCCTCCACGTTGCAATCCGCCGTTGGTCAAACCTGGCCGCGGAAGGAGATCATCGTTGTGGACGATGGGTCCAAGGATCGCACTGCGGAAGTCGCGCGCCGATTCGCGTCTAAGGAGGTGAAGGTCGTCAGCAGAGAAAACGAAGGTGCGGCGGCCACGCGGAACCACGCCCTGGGACTCAGCCAAGGGGATTATATCCAGTGGTTGGATGCAGATGATCTTTTAGGTCCCGACAAGATCGAGCGACAGCTTAGGGCCCTCCAGGGACACGAGGGGGAGCGGTTACTTCTATCCTCTTCGTGGGGCTATTTTAATTATCGACCCTCTCGCGCACGCTTCGTCCCGACCGCACTATGGCAGGATCTCTCACCGGTCGAATGGCTCATCCGGAAGATGGGAGAGAACTTGCATATGCAAACCGCCACCTGGTTGACAAGCCGGGAGCTGGCAGAAGCAGCGGGGCCCTGGGACACCCGGCTGCTTAGTGATGACGACGGTGAGTATTTCTGCCGAGTGCTTCTGGCATCCAAAGGCACTTGTTTTGCTCCACGAGCCGAGCTCTTTTACCGGATTACTCCATCAAGTCGATTAAGCCATATCGGCACGTCGGACAAGAAGAAGGATGCCATGGTTATCTCGATGAAGCTCCATATCCAGTATCTTCGCTCACTTGAGGAAAGCGAGCGGGTTCGCAAAGCCTGCCTCACATATGTGCGGACCTGGTACGGGAACTTCTATCCCGAGCGACCGGACTTGATGGCAGAACTTCAGACTCTTGGAGCCGATTTGGGCGGGCGACTGGAAGAACCGAAGTTGCTTTGGAAATACGCTTGGATGAGACCAATCTTCGGATTTAAGGCTGCAAAGCGAGCTCAAATGCTGCTTCCTCAAGTGAAGGCTAGGGTCCTAAGGGAATGTGACAAAGCAATGTATGAGCTCACGGGCGATTGAATTGATTGCTTCCTCGCTGGAGGCCTGCGGGCAGCTGGTTGCCGGAAATGGGGGATCCAGGGCGCAGCAAGGCTGGCAGGTGATGAAATTCAACTCGCGAACTGCAGAAGCAGAAATTCAGGCACAATGAAGAGAAGAGGATTCTAAATGAGTGACAATGGAGCTGCTGCGTCTCCTCTTGAAGCGAACAGCACAGCAAGAAGGATCGAGGTGGCTTTGCTTACGGGTGGCGCTGACAAACCCTATGCATTCGGCTTGGCAACAGAGCTTATGTCAAAACGGGTTGCTCTGGACCTGATCGGTAACGACGATCTGGATATTCCAGAGTTTCACGGCAAGCCAGGAGTGAACTTTCGTAACCTCCGTGGTGAACAGCGGCCGGATGCTAGTTTCACCAGAAAAGTTTTGCGCGTTTTGCTGTACTACTCCAGGCTGATTTACTATGCCCTAATATCCAAACCCAAGTTATTTCACATCCTTTGGAACAACAGGTTCGAGTCCTTTGATCGAACGCTGCTAATGCTGTATTACAGGCTGCTGAAAAAAAGAATTCTTCTTACAGTGCACAATGTCAATGCAGGGAAGAGAGATTCCAAAGATACGCTGCTCAATCGTTTGACCTTGCGAATCCAATATCAGTTGGCTGACCATATTTTTGTTCATTCGGACAAGATGAAGTATGAACTCATCGGAGAGTTTGGTGTGCAAGATGGCCGAGTCACCGTGGTTCCTTTCGGGATCAACAATGCCGTTCCACATACTTGTCTGACGCCGAGTGAGGCGAGGCAGCGACTGGGAATCGGGAAAGACAAAAAGACAATCCTCTTTTTCGGGAACATTGCCCCCTACAAGGGGCTCGAATATCTTGTGACCGCGTTTCAACAGCTTCTGACTCAGAATGACGATTATCGGCTCATCATCGCTGGCAGGCCGAAGAATTGTCCGAAGTACTGGGCTCATTTGCGGCAGGCGATTTATGAGGACGTTCAGGGAGGGAAAGTACTGCTGAGAGGGGATTACATTCCTGATGACGACACCGAGATCTATTTCAAAGCGGCAGACGTTCTGGTCTTGCCTTACCGATACATCTACCAAAGTGGAGTCCTGTTTCTTGGATACAGTTTCGGCCTACCTGCCCTGGCTGCAGATGTGGGGCCACTCAGAGAGGATATCCTGGAGGGGCAAACGGGATTTGTATTTAAGCCTGAGAACCCTGAAGATTTGGCACGTACTATTGAACGCTACTTTGGGAGTGATCTATTTGCACGCCTGGATGTTCGCCGGTCAAATATCTGCCAGTACGCCACAGAACGCCATTCTTGGGACAAGGTCGGGCAAATTACCATAGACAAATACGCTGAATTGCTGAAAGTTTCTTCGCCTAAGGGAATTACAGCGCGGGACTCATCCAAAGTGTCCTTTGATGTGGAAACCCACTCTTGATTTTTCACAGTTCAGCCTTTGACAACCCCCCTCAGCAAGGGGATTAATGTGGCCTCATGCCGTAGAGCCGTGAAGCCATAACCCTCGCGTGCAGCGATTTTGCATTTGATCAGGAATCCGAGAAGACGAGCTTCCCGGCACTTTCTCTTCGGTCCTAGCCAGGAGGAATCTAGATTGATTGAGGACTATGCATCCCCGGTGTGCGACTATCACGTCGTCGTTGATAGCCTATATCGCTTGGTAATCAGCGTCGGTAAGTCGAAGTACTATGACATGTCAATAGGTTTTCTTGCGGTTTGAGGCCTTCGAACGACTTGCGACTTGGTAAACAGAGTTGAACTGAGCAGGAGGTGCTTACATTCCTAGCCATGCTATTCTCGAGAGGAGAGAACGGATTCGATTTTGAGGTTCTTCATGAATTCACCGGCTGAGTCCTCGACCGCGGACTTCCCAGAGTTGTGTATTACTCCCCCTAAAGGTTGGTTTGACCTGCACTTAGGAGAGCTTTGGCACTTCCGGGAGTTGATCTATTTCTTTGTTTGGAAGGACATCAAAATTCGGTACAAGCAAACTGCGATCGGGGCTGCATGGGCAATTCTTCAGCCACTGCTAACAATGCTGATCTTCACCCTCTTTTTTGGCAAGTTAGCGAAGATCCCTTCGGAGGGGTTGCCTTATCCTCTTTTCTACTATTCTGGGTTACTCCCGTGGCTCTATTTTGCCAGTAGCCTGCAAAATGCGACCAACGTAGTCGTTGAGCAGCAGCGAGTTATCACCAAGGTTTACTTTCCGAGACTAGTCCTTCCCCTTTCTGCGGTCATCTCACCCTTGCTTGATTTCGCCATTGGCTTTTCAATCCTTGTGGTAATGATGATTTATTACGCGGTGCGTCCCACTTGGATATTGCTCGTACTGCCTTTATTTCTTTCTATTGCCATTCTCACGGCTCTGGGCGTCGGGCTTTGGTTGTCGGCGATGAACGCGATGTACCGCGATGTTCGTTACGTTGTGCCGTTTCTTGTTCAATTTTGGATGTTTGCTTCACCTGTAGCCTACCCGAGCAGTTTGGTTCCGGCACGTTGGCGGTGGTTGTACGGCCTGAATCCTATGGCCGGGATCATCGAGGGTTTCAGGTGGTCTGTGACAGGCAGAGGAGAACCGCCGAGTGCGTTGCTTGGTGCCTCTGTTGGCGCAGTGGTACTGTTGGTGGTTGGCGGCACGATGTATTTTCAGAAGATGGAGGGCATCATTGCTGATGTCGTATAGTCGATGAGTCGGGTGCCAATCCGCGCGGAAAATCTCAGCAAAGAATATCGGATCGGCGAGCGTGAGCCATATTTGTCGCTGCGCGATGTTCTTGCACGTTCTTTCAACGCATCCAGTTGGGTTCGCCGTAGATCAACAGCCGCAGGGGACAGTGATGCTACGCATTTCTGGGCGCTCAAGGACGTTTCCTTCCAGATTCGCGAGGGTGAGGTTGTAGGCCTCGTGGGCCGTAATGGGGCCGGAAAGAGTACACTGCTTAAGATTCTCGCACGTGTTACCAAGCCGACCCTAGGACGGGCGTATATTCGTGGGCGAATAGGCTCCTTGCTGGAGGTCGGTACGGGCTTTCACCAGGAGCTTACCGGGCGAGAAAATGTCTTTTTAAGTGGCGCCATACTGGGCATGCGCCGAAACGAGATTCAACGCAAATTTGACGAGATTGTGGCTTTCGCTGAGATTGAAAGGTTCATCGATACACCCGCAAAACATTATTCGTCAGGAATGTATCTTCGGTTGGCTTTCGCGGTGGCCGCGCATCTCGAACCAGAGATTATGATCATCGACGAGGTTCTCGCTGTGGGGGATCAACGCTTTCAAGACAAATGTCTCAGAAAGATGGGTGAAGTCCGACAGCACGGGCGGACCATCCTTTTTGTCAGTCACTCTATGCCGTCGATACAGCGTTTGTGCAGTCGTGTGATCTGGATAGACCAGGGCCGGATTAAAGAGGATGCCGATCCGACCGGTATTGTCGCAAAGTATTTGGGTGCAGGCATCGCAGGTTCTTATTCTGCTGCCGCGTCACCTAAACTCCCTACGATCACCTCTGCGATGGTCTGTGAAGAAAACGGTTCAGTTGTCCTGTCGGTCGAGTTTAGCTCTCCCTTCCCGCTGACTCCCCCTATATTGGGGTTCGTGATGTACGACACTGCCGGGACCCCGGTTTTCGGAACGAACACTCGTGTCGATCCGCCGTCCGCAGAACTGCCACCGAGCACAGCAGGTACCATCAAGGTCCTTTTTCCCAGTACGTACTTCCGACCGAACCACTATCTCTTCTCGCTGTGGCTTGGGGGCAAGTCTCAAGACTACTGTACAGCGGAAAAAGCTTTGCAATTGGAGCTCCGCGACGACATTCCGCGATCCCACCCACAGAATTCCGGGAACGTACGTCTCCCAGTCAGATGGCATTACAGCGCCGCGTTGGATTTCGCTCAGCCGAAGAATGCTGTGATTAGCGGCAGCTAACCATCTGACCCAAAATTTGCAACGTAGCTTCCAAGTGGAGCCAATCATGTCATTCATCGAAATCGGCGAAAATAGTCATGGCCCCGTCCAGAGTAAGTCGGGGGAGATTGCTCAAAATCGCTTAATCCAGGTACATGGTCAAAGCCCGTCTGGCTGTCGGAAGCTATTTTTTGTCACGAATACCGACGGATTTGGAGGGATGGAGATACACCTTCTTGAACTCATCAAGAGACTCCCTCGGTCAGAAGTGCAACCTTTCATCTTGCAGCTGGGGGTTGAGGCATATTCTGATTATCTAGCAGAAAACCACTCTCTCCCCGTCATCATTCGGTCGGAAAAATTTCGGGACTCTCTATGGAATTGGTTCCGATTCCTTCGCAGAAATCGGCCTGATATTGTGGTGTTCCTCAATGGCTGGGTAAGGTCTTTTCCCTGGTACGCCTCGTTAGCTGCATACTTGGCCGGTGTCCCCAAGCGCTTTGCGATCTTTCATACGACCGCTGAACCATTAGCGAAGGTAAAAGGATGGTCAATCACCGACATCTTACGACGGATGATCGGTGGGCGGAGACGAACACGCCTGCTGTCCAGCGTCTCAGCATATTTTTTCAATGCAGCGATTTGCGTAAGTAAGAGAGGCAGGAATCGTCTAGTAAACGACTATCGATTTCCTCCGAAAAAGACCATAACGATCCAAAATGGGGTTTCCACGTCAGAGTTTGTTCCTTCCGAGAGTAATCGGGCATCAAGAAGGGCGAAGTTAGGTATTGGTTCTGAAGAGTTCCTTCTCGTGTGTGTTGCGAGATTGAGCATGCTCAAGGGACTCGACATCCTGCTGCTGGCTCTAGCCCAGGTGCTCCGCCAGGGTCTGTCTTGTAAGTGCATCATTGTAGGTGACGGGCCCTTCAGAAAGTCGCTTGTGGAACAGGCAGAGGCGTTGGGCTTAGACGGTCACGTGTTTTTTGAAGGCTTCCAGAAAGATGTGCGACCATTCTTGCAGAGCGGCGACGCCTTTGTGCTCACTTCTCATTCAGAGGGATTCTCATTATCAATCATCGAAGCAATGGCTTGTGGGCTGCCATGCGTCGTGACCAATGTAGGTGGCAATGCAGAAGCAGTTGACCATATGGTTCATGGGTTAATTGTCGCCCCGGGGTCAGTGGAGCAGACTGCGGATGCCATCTCCTACATGGTTACACATCCAAAGGAACGGGCCGAGATGTCCCGGATGGCGCAATCGCGTGTTAGTGAGGCATTCGACGTCGAAGCCCGTATGGCCGAGATCAAGCGCGTCATTTTGAGTTGAAACCTAAGCTTCCTAACTCATGAATAGCTCAACCAAAATTACCGTGCTGGTATGTACCTACAATCGCTCCCAAAGCCTGGGGACAACCCTCGAGAGTGTTGTCTCCCAGGCTCTCGCCCGAGAGTACAGCTGGGAAATCCTGGTTGTTGATAATAATTCGAGCGACGAAACGCGTAAGGTAGTTGAAGGTTTCCAACGCCGGTATCCGGAACTCGTCCGTTATTTCTTAGAGCCACAGCAAGGTGTGGCCCACGCACGCAATGCAGGGATATGCCGAGCCCGAGGTGAGATTCTGGCGTTCATCGATGACGATGAGACCGCCGCACCGAATTGGCTCCAGAATCTGACGGCAAATCTGCATAACGGGGAGTGGGCTGGAACTGGGGGACGCATCCTCTTTCCACCCGGTTTCTTACCCCCGCGCTGGCTGTTGACCAACGAATGGTTCGCTAGCGGACCGTTGTGTTCATTCGACAAAGGTCCGAACGCGGGGGAACTGAGCGAGCCTCCTTTTACCGCCAACATGGCAATTAGAAGAGAGGTGTTCGATAAGGCAGGAGCATTTCGCACCGATTTGGGACGTTCCGGCAACAGCATGATTAGCAACGAGGACACCGAGTTTGGTCGTCGTGTCATGGCTGCAGGATTCCGCCTGCGTTACGAGCCGTCAGCAGTCACCTGTCACCCTGTGCAAAACTGCCGTCTCCGCAAACAATATTTCTTGACTTGGTGGTTCAACAAAGGGCGATCCGACCTTCGAGAATTTGGGCACCGGCCGAACAGCAAGCTTGTCTTCGGCATCCCACCCCGGTTAATTTTCGTCCTTGCGAGTCAAACCGCGCAGTGGATGGCGGGCCTCGAACGGGACCAGCGATTCAGCCACAAGCTTCAGGTTTGGTTCACTGCCGGTCAAATCTTTGAGTCTTATGTTCAGTGGCTAAATGCCAGGCAAGTAGGCCGTGAACGCAGTGCCGACCGTCATGAGAATTGATCGTAGCCCCATCACTTCTTCAAGGTGACTGCGTCGCGCTGATCGCTGATCGATATGTTCACTTGCCAAAAAACATAGTCATGGCATACTGCGCGCACGATGACACATCGCGCCGGCCTTCCTGACCTCAACACGCTAAATCCCGAAGCATTGAGGGCCTTGATCGTCGCGCAGCACGAACAACTTCTTTGCAAGAACGAAGAACTTCTTTCTAAGGACGGACAAGTTCTTCACAAAGACGAACAACTCCTTCGCAAGGACGCGCAACTGGCCTCGCGCGGCGAGGAGATCGAGCGGCTGGAGCTGCTGATAGCTGACGAGCTTGAACCGCGGCCACCATAATTCGATATCCCATACACAAAATTTCTCCCTCAAACTAAACGCTCACTTGGAAGGATCGACCATCATTTTTCGGCGAGCACAAAGATGAGTAATCCGCTTCCGCTAGGTGGCCTCCAGTCTGTTCCGCACCGCTGTTGCTATCAGTTTGATCCGTTACTGGACCCACGCTGGGGCAAGCTCGTTGAGAAGCACCCCCGGGCTTCTGTTTTCCACACAGTTGCTTGGCTCCGGTCCCTGCGACGTACTTACGGCTACGAGCCGGTGGCCTTCACAACCTCACCGCCGACGGGTGAATTGAATAATGGCATGGTGTTTTGTCGTATTAACAGCTGGTTGACGGGTCGTCGCCTTGTGTCGCTGCCATTTTCCGATCACTGCGAACCTCTTTGCGACTCGAACGAGGATGCGAACTTCCTTATTCGCTACCTGCAAGCCGCCATGGAACATCAGGGCTGGAAGTATTTGCAGGTGCGTCTCATCGACGGCGACTTACAAAAAACAAGTGAAGGGATCGAGTGCCGTCCTGCAGAGGAGTATTTTCTACACACCCTTGATCTGCGACCGGACTTGGATGACGTGTTTAGCAAGCTCGACAAGGATTCCGTTCAGCGCCGGGTTCAGAGAGCCGGGCGTGCCTGCCTAACTGAGAAATGCGGCAGGTCGGCGGAGTTGCTCAGAGATTTCTACACTCTTTTTCTTATTACCCGGCGACGGCAGGGCGTGCCTCCTACTCCCTATGCTTGGTTCCAAAACCTAATTCACGACCTAGACAGAGCCTTAGAAATCCGCGTGGCCTATAAGGATGAGAGCCCAATCGCTGCAATCATCACACTGCAGTTTAGGGACGTTGTCTACTACAAGTATGGGTGTTCCGATACACGCTTCAATAAATTCGGGGCGATCCCATGGCTTTTTTGGAGTGCCATTGCGTCTGCGAAATCGAAAGGAGCAATCGAGTTTGACATGGGCCGGACGCAGCAAGATAACCCTGGGCTTCTTGCGTTCAAGAACCATTGGGTTCCACACCCACAGCGGCTCATTTACTGGCAATATCCCTACGATGACAGCAACAATTTGGCCGGTAACTGGAAAAGGAAACTAGCGAAGAGTGCTCTTCCCTTCTTGCCAAACGGGCTGCAAAAGATCATCGGGAAAGTGCTCTACCGCCATGCCGGATAGAGAGAAACCCTACAGGTGAGGAAGCCCTATAATGCACTCCACGGCTATTGAGCAAATAATCCGAAGTAGGCGACCGAGCTCTTGGCCCAATGGATTCTCTCAAAAACCTGAAATTATCGGAGTCGCCGACAACCTTCGCTCGTTGATCGGGGATACGAGTCCAGTACCAAACCCCCTATTCTTAGAGTTCTTCGATTTGGCGGAATATCCGGTGGTCTGTCCATTGTAGCGCCCCCCCGCTGAAACCGGACTAGGTACTTAGGGTAGCATCAGGGCCTCCAAACAGGAGGCAAGATGGGCAAAGGGAGTGAAGCCCGAAAGAGAAGTGGCAGATTAACCGTCGCCGCCAGATTGGTTAAAGCGGCGGCGCTCGTGAACTACATAGCCCCTGATTGAACGTGTCGAAACGGTTACTCCGTTTTCTTAGGCTTTCCCCGGGACAAGGACCAAAGTGTTAAAGTCTAAGCAGAAGACAAACTTGCGGCAGTGGCTCGGACCAAACCGTGAATCAAACCCTGTTGGACTACTACCGTATTCCCTTGGAGTCCCTCGGCGGCGTTGCCTTGGCCGCCGATTCCGTGTTGGGGAATATGGGCTTTTTTCAATTTGGCGGACGTAGCATATGCTACGGGCGATGTAAGACTGGTGCCGCGGCTGACGCAGTTGAAGCTGTTTCTTCAGAATTCGATGTATTGAAGGACGTCCGCCACGACGGCACCACAATCCTGCTTCCTTTTGACTTTACTGAAGTGGTCGAGAATCTTCGACTGGAACGATATCGGCAGAAAGACCTTGGAGGATTAGAGCGATTCGCAACGAGCGAGCCAGTCCGTCAAT
>Ga0306923_10006541_pt1 | contig 11514 bp, 12 predicted proteins | sample sta12Can44000108_FD_203841 | JGI IMG/M metagenome (GOLD analysis project Ga0306923, IMG submission 203841) | Lab enrichment of tropical soil microbial communities from Luquillo Experimental Forest, Puerto Rico - statanox.12C.anox.44.000.108 (v2)... | ecosystem: Environmental > Terrestrial >...
TGAGACCGAACTGCGAGCGGGATTGAGCAACGCCGAATAGTCGGTCGAATGCGAGGCCACCAGTCAGGCCGCAGTTTGATCGGTCAGGGACTCAGAGATCTCATGTCCCCATGCGAACCAACCCGGCACCAGTTTGCGGGCGAAGAGTTCCAACCGAGGACCGGGACTGGCCCGTTCGATCATTTCGCGCACCGCATCTGGCTTCTCGCTATGGCGACCGCGTGGGGCCTCGATCCAACTGCGAAGGCTTTGATCGTCGAACCGATCGTTCCTATTCGCCAGCATCGCTGTCAGCAGGATCTCATGGCTCATACGCCAGTAGTTGCCTCGACCGAGGGCTGCTGGTTTAACCCAGGCGAAGCTCGATACCAGACGGAAGCCCCAATCCTCGATGATGGGCTTCAACGCGAACATGTATTCGTTTGGCAGTGTCCACACGTGGAGATGGCAGCGATCTGGCGAGGCGAGATCGCGGATCGGCAGCTTTTGCAACTCGTCCAAAGACATCGTCATATACGGGAGTGCCCATCCACGATTGGGGGCCAAGGGCGGATCAATCGTGATGCAACCCATCTTGTGCTTTCGGGCAAAAGCCACGAGGTCCTCGACTCGACCGCCGATGATGCGCTTTCGGTTTCGGGCGGCTGCCTGCCGCTGCTCACAAATAGTGAGCAGAAGTCGGGTCGTAATTTCGAGTTGGTGCCGGTCCGCCTGCTGTAGCCACGAATCAAAATCACGTTGAGGGATCGCCGCTAATCGCTGTGCGCGGTGGGACAATTTTCGATCGCGAACACCAAGATCGGACAAGCTGGGCAAAGTGTTCTCGACGAGAACACTTCTCTTCGGGCGCCGTGCAGCCTGGGTGTGGTCGTGAGGAGTTGTCCGAGCTTTCTTTCGGCGCGGAGCCGGATTTCCGCACAACGATTCTGAGCGACCATCCCCAGCTTGGCCCGCCGCGCATAGACCTGCGATGCCGCCGCTTGATTTGCGAGGGTAATTAGCTCGTCCGGCGTCGTCGCGGACGCGAGGGCGTGTAGGGCCGCGTCGATTGTAATCAATGGCTGGCTCATGGGTTCGTTTTCCTCTTGTTGAACCGATCATCAGGCTGCGCGGACTCGCGGTAAAATCCGAAGGCGTCCCAGGCCCGAAGCTACTCCAGCCTATAACCCGCCGCCCGGTGTGGTTTCGGATATAAGATGCTTGCCGCGGTCAATCGGTACGCCAAAATTCGCCTGCGTTTCGGCTATCGCTTCCGCGAACTGACCAAAAGTGTCGAGGGTCACGACACTTTCCGCCTCGCGGATCATGGGATCAGATTAGTCGGCCGCGGTCAGCGCGGCGCGGCGGTCAGTCTTCTTATCTTCAGTGTTTGTGCGGAGGATACGCCATGCGGAAAGTCCCAAAGGTGCAGACGGGACGTAACGCGGTCAGCATCGAAGCCGGACGACGCGCACTTGATGCGGCTAGTTCGCCGGGTCAGATTCGCAAAGTAGCCAAAATGGCGCAACTCGCGGGGAAATGGGCCAAGGACCAGGGGTACGCTCTGGACCAGCAGATCGCGTGGGGGAAGCTACGTTTCGAAGCGTTGCGAAAACTCGGGCAAATCCTTCCCCCGCTCCTGACCCGGCACCGACCCCGGAAAAGTGTCGAAGGCCGCGACACTTTTCGTCTGAAGGATGCCGGGATTTCGCGTGATCTGTCGGCACTGGCCCAGGCGGTCGCCGCCGTATCGGAGACGGTGTACCTGCGGTACTTCGCCGACGCAGAGCGTGACAGACGAGAAATCACTCAGAAAGATTTTTTCGAAAAGGTTGAGGCGGTTAAGAAATCCCAACACTTCACTGATCGCGGCGAGGCAAAACGGCTATATGAATTGACCCAGAGGGTAATCGCCGAAAACGGGATCAAATTCGATTGGTGGCTCGAACCTTCTGCTGGCGACGGTGCATTTTATGACCTTTTACCGGTGGGCAGGCGGCTCGGCATAGACATCGACTCGCGCCGCCCCGACATTGTTCAGGCGGATTTTCTGACATTCGACGGTTTCGTCCCCGGTGTCACCTACGCGGCCATCGGGAATTTCCCTTGGGGCGAGAACGGCGTCGTCAAGTTCTTCAACCGCTGTGCCGACCACTGCTCGGTGATCGCGTGCTTGATGCCGCTGTCGTTCCTGCGACCGCACGCGATTAATCAACTCGACCGTCGTTTCCATCTTCTGCATGAGGAGGTATCCTCGCGCGGGCAGCCCACGGAATTTGCGAGGGTGTTCCAGATTTGGACAAGGGGTGACGAACTCCGCGAGCCGATCGAGACTCCCCACCAGCACCCGGATTTCGAATTCCTTCCGCGGGATAGACCTGATCTCCGCGAGATCGCCGACATCGTGATTAGGCGGATCGGGGTAAACGCGGGCAAAATCCTGAACCCGTCCGAGGTGGCTCGGCCGGATGTTGCTCATTGGATCAGAGCCCGTCCGGGTGTCGATGTTGAAAAAGTCCGCGCGAGGCTCCGGGCCATTGACTGGACTGATCTCAAATACTGACTCCGCAGAAAGCTACGGAAAGCGCGGCTACCGCTCTCTGTCGATGAGTGCTGTGGTCGATGAATACGAGCGTATGCAAGCACTGACGAACCTCTTGCATCAAGAGTCCGACAAGATTGTCGAGGTGCTGGTCGCCGACGACTCTGAGAAAGCAGCAGAAGTATGGCGGCTGTTGGGAGAGCGTCTGGCACCCTCCATGTTCCTCGTCTCCTCCCCGCCGATCTTGGTTATTTACGCGTGCGGTCACGGCAGTGAGAAGCCTCAGTAGATCCGTACTGATTTTTCGCGAAAACCAGCAAATGGTTGTGCATGCCGATCAAGATCGTCGAAAATGCGGGAGAACGGAATTGATTATCGGTTTAGCCGGATGGCCCAGCCCCTTACGCAGCTTCCCGGAAACGACGTTGGCCTGTTTTGTCGCGAGATCACACGGGCCGAGTGTGGTCAAATTGGCCTTGCTTCAGATGTGCAATTTCGACAGTGCCGACTATGGCTACAGCTATTGACTGCCCCTCCCTGATTGCCTAGCTGTCAACTGATCCAAGGCACTGCTCGACAGCGCGGGCCACCCAGGATTGCCAATCTGGCAGCCATGTCGGGAGCCACCGCCGAGAAAGCGTCATTGTTGGTCGGCTGAACTAGGAGGCCAGATACTCGGCTGTGCCGAGTGCAATTTTTCTGTCGCGATGACCGCCGGGTTGTCAATCCCATAGCCATACCGGAAGGGATTTGATTGGTGCCGAAAATTGGCGTGCGGGCGCTCGGCCTTCGATCAGATTAGGTCATTTCCTTCTTTTTTTGCGATGTCGACGGGTATCCGCTTCGATGTGCGCCGCCCGTGACGGGTTCTGTGGCCTCGATTAGCTTCTCCATCCCGGAATCGCCTCACGTGACACTGCGGGACCAGATGCGTCGCCAGCACCAGCCGCAGTTCGTGGTGCAAAGCCTGCAATCTGGCCTAATCGACCCTCAAAATGCGGCGTTGTGGGCCTCTTGAGGGCCGATTTCCAAGGGCTCCACGGGAGCCCCCTCCCCTGTTCGACGGAAAAATCTCGCCTCGAACCTCGTCACCCTTCTCCCTGACCCCCGCTTTTATCCATTGGCCCTCGATTAGACCGGCGAGACCGAGGCTTGCTCGTAAGCGGCAGTGTTCCGTAGTGAGTTTGGCAAAATAACCAACGAGGAGACCATTGTGGGGCAAGTGGGGCTGGGGGTTTTGAGCACTTGTGCCGCTGAGACCCGCAGAAAATAAGGAGTTGGGGCAAGTGGGGTCGAGAATCGCCATTTCTTTGTAGAACAAAACTCTCATTTCCTGTTCAGTCTGGGCATAAAGAAGAAAGATTCTTGAAATGCCTCCTTGTGACTCGCGCGCGCAAGCCCCACTTGCCCCACTCCCTTCTGAAAGCCGCAGTTTTCCTTGGGTTTTCTTTCGTCGTGGGGCAAATGGGGTCTGAATCTCCTAAGCCCCACTTGCCCGACTCGTTTTAGACCCCACTTGCCCCATTGCCGCTATTCACCCGTAGATTCGCTGCAAAGTCTCGCGGCCCCGTTCCAGCTTCGCTTTTCTTTCCGCCCGCCACTTGCGCTCCTGGGCAGCCCGTTCGGTGTAAATTTCATGGACCCGTGGGTTGACTTCAGTGGCGTTAATCCATGCCGCCGCCGTCAAGAACGCCATCATTTTTGCCGCCCGATCTTTGTCGCGGAAGTCCTTGCTGGCGTCGTGCAGCACTCGGTTGGTCACCTGGATGAGACCGTGCGATAGTATGTAACCGGCGAACCGTCTGCCGTCCTCGACCTCCTGGCATCCGCCTTTCTTATCCAGTCGCTCGTATTGCCGGATCGCGTGCGGGATTAGAAACTTCGTCATGATGTCAAAAGTACGCCGGGCAGTTTCTTTACCGACCACTTTCAGCCTCTCTCGTTCTTCGAGACCGTCAAGAAACGCCCAGCCCGGACAATTCTCGATCACGTGCAAGGTCAGCAATAGCCGGGCAAAGGTACCACCAAACTTGCCCGCATAAGCTCGGAACGCTTCGCTTAATCCCGGAAAAGACTCGAAAGCAGAAACTAGTTCGTCGATCTGTTCGCGGTAGTTGTGCGCGCCCTCAGACAGCACGATCGGATTGGGATTGATCGGGTTGTGGCCAACGAGATTTTCGATCAAGCAGTTGTATTCATCGATCGCCGTCTGCCGTGGTGGCCGATCAACGCCAATCTTGGGCGGTTCCATTGGCATCAGGATGAACCGTTGCAGCAATCCATCATCCCCCAACTTGTCGCCGATCTGGTCGAACTTCGATTGCTGGATCCCACCGACAATGCAGAACGACCAGTTCGGGACGTGGATACGGTCATCTTTGGAGCTTTTGCGGTCGATGTCTCGGGGTCCGCCATTGTAGCCTTCGAGTGTGACGGGGCGATCCCTACTCACCTTGCCCGCCTTATAGGCGTCGAATCCGCCGAACAGCAGCATGATCTCGTCCATCAGGACCAGGATGCCACGCGGGTTGTCACACAAAATCTCGGCCAACTGCTCATTTGTATAATCGGTCGTTAGCAGCCGCTTCTCCCTCGGCTTTTCAGGCTTTGCCGGTTCTACTGCATCATCATCGCCATCCGCCGTTGCACCGATCCATGCCTTGCGCTTCGCCTCATAGACGGCCATCTCGTTCCGGTATTTTTCTTTCTCGAAATCAAATTGGTGTTTCATCTGGGATTGCTTGGCACGGATGGCAGTCGTCAGCTTCCTGAGCATTGGCGTCTTCTTGTTGCTGATGAGGCCGATCAGCATCAGCCACAATCGAGCGGATTCGCGGTAGGTCGTGTCGAAGCGTCGGGGCTGGATCGTGATTTCGTCTGAGATCAACGAGGAGCAAACGGCAAGCGCTGTCAAAGCCATCGCTCCGGGATCACAACCCAGCAACTCCGACTGGTCATAAACGAAATCCCGGATCTTCTCCGGGAGCATATCGGGCCTCAGAACTGGCTCGTGAGTAAGCGCGCCGAAGATGTCCATCGGTTCCGGCCACTCTGGCGCTGTCCTTTCGGCGAGCTTCTCTGGTTGGGTATCCCAAACCTCGAAACCTTCTGCCAACTCGCGCCGAATTCGGTCGATGTCGCGTGGCTCTCGACTGATCTTCTGCCAAATGCGCTTGTACTCGCGCTCGTGGTCGGAAAGGCCCTTTCGTGCATCCAATCGACAATACCGGGGTCGTCATCCTTCAGCAGTCGGGCCTTGCCCTCTGCCTCGGTATCGACCGATCCCTCGTGGTAGAGCTTCTTGAGCTTTCGCATCGCTCGGGCCGAGCGGCTGTTATCTGCATGGTTCCTGTCGACAGCGCGACTGGCTTCGCCTGTCCATTCGCCATCGGGCTGTGCGGCGTCAGCGCAGTTGATGTAGGTCGGCTTTGTGATGAACCGCAGCGCGGCGTCCTCGATCAACCAGCGGATGTCATTAACCTCTATCACTCGCAGTGCTTCTGGGCAGCCGTCATAGAGGTCGCCCGTCATCGCAAAGTAGCGGTGGCCGATATGCAGTTCGAAGCCGGGTGCATGATCAGAACCCGTTCGTTCTTTGAAATTTTTGCTCCAATCGGTACCGGTGATGAGACGGATCGCAGCGACGTCGGCGACACGATACAAAAAGTACAGCTTCATCCCGGTCTTTGATGGTGAGATCTCGCCATACGTGTTGAAGCGGCCGATAATTTCTTTTGCCCAAGGAACAAGACCGCTCGGATCAAACAGGTATCGAGATCGACCCCGCCGAGGCGGTACTCGGTGCCATACTCGATCCCAAGCCATAGGCCGACCCCGCCGATACCGCTATTGATGAATCCCTCAGTCGAAGCGACAGCTTCGGCGTCGTCGATAGAAATCCACGTCGTGGGGTCGTTTGATCTCGACTCTGACGCGACCGTCCGATAGGGCACCTTGGGGAATTTGACTTCGCCGGTTGTCTTGTTTTTGCGCTCCTCAGTGCGCCATGCCGTCCAGCATTTTCGGGTGCTTACTTGACTGAAAAAGTCACTGAGACTATAAATACATTGAGTGCTCATAATACACTATGATCTCCTTTGTTAATGTTATGTGGCTTGGTGTAGCTGTGATCATTTGGATAGATAATAAATTTAACACTCCGCCTCTTATCCGGGGGCGGAGTGTTCTTTTTAATTTGTTACCGGCAATTGGCTAGGATTTGACTTTCTATCGCCCTGCGATCGAAAAAGTTCTTGTTACCGATTTTAAGTGGGCCGGGCACGATATTGGCTTTCACCAGCTTGCGTAATGTGTGATCGTCGAGGCCGTACCTCTGTAGTACCAGCTTCGTGCAGTCAAAAATGTGGCCCTCTAACGTAATAGTATCCTTCACAATTCTGTCCTCCGCGCGGCTTGCAACGCTGTATTTACGGATATTGCGGGAATCCCGAAGAAATCAAGCCAAAAATCTGCAAAATTGACTTGACGCCAGAAAAGATTGATTTAGATCCGAATTATGGACGTTGTAGCTTTCAATCACTTTTTTGGAGAGACATTGGATGATTATGCTAAAGCCATTACCACATCCTTGGGAATCAATGTTGGAACGGATTACCGACAAACTAATCGATTGCCGCGCCGTAATCGCGGGTGGTGCGATTAGAGATTTGTTGCTAGGAGTTGAGAGCAGGGTGAAGGATCTTGATATTTTCGTTTTGGGGGCGGGCGAGAGCACAATTCAGAACCTCAGCGAGACGTTCGGTGAGCCACCTTGTCGGCGGTATGACTACGATTCGGGTGAGTCTTACGCGAACGGTCCCGTCTGGCGGTGGCCAGAACTTAGGCTGACGTATGGCGCGCCGTTAGTCGATCTCGTAGCGATGGGCGGGATTTCGGGTGTGGTTGAGCTTCTCGATGGCTTTGACATCACTTTGGTTCAAGTCGCCCATGATGGAGTTCGCTATACAATCCACGATAACTTCGTCAAAGCCGCAGAGCGTCGGACAATTCGTGTGATCGATGATTCGTGGCCCGACAATGCACGAGGCCGCGCCGCGAGGATGGCACGAAAGTTCCCGGAGTTCACGGTTGATTTCTCGGTGCTCCAATGACTGAGCGAACTTGCGGTGAATGTTACCGCTGCTGCGTCGCTTTCGGCATCCCGGAGCTACAAAAATATCAGGACCAGTCCTGCCGTCATCTCGACGGCAGGAACCCGACCGCGCGCTGCTCGGTTTACGGCGACCGCCCGGCCTGCTGTCGCGAATATCTCTGCTTATGGCGCGAGGGTCATTTCGACGACGAGGATCGCCCTGATAAGAGCGGCGTGATCGCACATTTCAGCCAGTTGGAGAGTGGCCGGATCGAACTCGACCTGACAATCGATGATCGGGGCAAGGACGTTGGAGAGACTATAAGCCGGATTCACGAGTGGGTAGCCGATAAGCCATTCGCCCAGATCATGTATCGTTGCGTTGGCTCCAACGTCGTGCTGATCCAGACCCGTGAAGGCGAGATTGGCACCTTCAGCTACGTGGCAGATGTTGAAACCGGCATCAGGTTCACCGCGCGGCTTTCATAGATCGCCGCTGGGTGGATTCGTTAACCGACAATGGTCTCTGCGTCTGCGAAAGGTCCGCCATGATTGAAGTTTCGATTTACAGCCTCTTGGAGTGCGCTGAGCGAGCGACCGGCTCGGTGGCGGTCATCGACGTGTTCCGGGCCTTCACCACGGCTGCCGTCGCCTTGGCGAATGGGGCCGCGAGCATCGTAATGGTGCGATCGGTTGAGGAAGCACTGGCCCTTCGTGATGCCAATGTTGGGCAGGTTTGCATCGGTGAGGTTCGAGGTCGGGCACCCGATGGCTTCGACTTCGGGAACTCTCCTTTTGAGATTTCCGGCGTCGATTTCGGCGGCAAGACAATCATTCAGCGGACAAGTGCGGGGACGCAGGGCATCGTTGCGGCAATCCGGGCCGAGCGGCTTTACGCGGCCTCATTGGTCACGGCAGATGCGACCGTCCGCGCCCTCCTCTCGGATTCGCGACGGCGGATCTCCCTCATCGCCATGGGCGATAATGGGTTGCAGCGAACCGACGAAGACGAGTTATGTGCGATCCACCTTCGGAACCGGCTCGAAGGGAGGCCGAGTGATCCCGGTGCCATTCGTCGCCTCATCCTGGCAGGAGGCGAAGTCGGGCGCTTTCATGAACCGGCCCGTCCATATTTGCACCCGGAGGATGTCGACATCGCGCTCGACATCGATCGCTACGATTTCGCGGTTAGGGTCAATATCGAGGATGGTCGACCCGTGGCTCGCGTGGAAAGGCCAGCTTGAGGCTGAAACCGACGAACCTCATCTCGGTCACCCGCGCATCGACGATCGAATGTACCTCTCCGCTTAGAGATCACCGCCGTCACGAGGTTAGCCGGTAAGATAACCAAGAACTGGCGCTCAGGTAATTTGAGGCTCTCGACGAACCGAGGATTGAGTCGCGCATGTCCTCTCTATCGGAGGCGAATGCCGATTAGCGTATGATCCGGCCCCGAACAGGGAGCGACGGAGTAAAACACATGACTGCGACGCTCGACGAGGTAGCCGCACTTCGGTGCGCAAACGCAGAGTTGCAGAAGCGGCTTAATGAGGCCGTTGAGGAGCGCGACGAAGCGCTCGACCAGCAGACCGCGACCGGCGAGGTGTTGCAGGTCATCAATAGCTCGTCCGGCGACCTCGCCCCGGTGTTCGACGCGATGCTGGAAAAAGCGATGCGGCTGTGCGAAGCGAGTTTCGGAGAACTCCTAACCTATGATGGCGCGAGTTTCATAACCGTGGCGACGCGGGGCGTTCCCGCTGCTTTTTCCCAATATCGCAAGAACAATATTAACACTCCAGGTCCAGGGTCGCTTGGTGCTCGCGTCCTTGAGGGTCACCGCGTGGTTCACGTCCTGGATCTGAAACGTGAGGATGCATATCAGACAGGCCACCCGAGCCGCCGCGCCATCGTCGATATCGGCGGCGCTCGCACCGCACTAATCGCCTCCCTCCGTAAGGATGACAGGGTTCTGGGACTCATCATCCTGTTCCGCCAGGAAGTTCGTGCATTCTCGGACAAGCAGATCGCGTTGTTGCAGAACTTCGCAGCGCAGGCGGTCATTGCAATGGAAAATGCGCGGCTGTTCGGCGAATTGCGGCAGCGCACCAGTGATTTGGAGGAGTCTCTCGAATACCAGATCGCGACGAGCGACGTGCTCCAGGTCATCAGCCGATCGACTTTCGACTTGCAGCCAGTACTTGACACCCTCGTGGAAACCGCAGCGCGGCTGTGCGAGGCCGACAATGCCATTATTTTCCGGCTGCAAGAAGGCTGCTATCACATGGCCGCTTCGGTCGGGTTCTCGCCGGAATTTAGGGAGCACCATGCGAAGAACCCGACTCTACCTGGGCGCGGCACAGTAACCGGGCGGGTGGCAGTCGAACACCGGGTTGTGCACATAGAAGATGCGGCAGCCGATCCTGAATATACCGCGACGCAATCACAGCAGCTTGGCCTAACGCGCACGATGCTAGGGGTGCCGCTCTTGCGGGAAGACAAGGTCACTGGCGTCATCACCCTTTCCCGCTCGCGGGTCGAGCCGTTTACCAACAGGCAGATCGGATTGGTCACCACCTTTGCGGACCAAGCGGTGATCGCGATCGAAAATGCGCGGCTGCTCACAGAGACACGCGAGGCGTTGGAGCAGCAGACTGCCACCGCCGAGGTACTCCAGGTCATCAATTCCTCACCGGGCGATCTCGCGCCAGTATTCGACGCGATGCTCGATAAGGCGACGCAACTTTGCGAGGCCGAGATCAGTGTGCTTTGGACCTATAACGGCGATCACATGGAAGCATCGGCTATCCTGGGGGCACCGCCGCGATACGCCGAGTTCCTTCGTCAGGGACCAAGGCCACTAAGCCCCACGCACCTACGCTTGCAACAAGGCGAGCCGGTTATCCAAATCGTCGACGTTCCCTCCTACGAGGGGTATCTCCAGGGACTTCCGTTGGCCCGTGCACTTTTTGACCTCGGCGGCGTTCGCACCATTCTGATGGTGCCGTTGCGTAAGGAAGAAGCCGTCCTTGGTGCCTTCGCTGTCTACCGCCGCGAAGTTCGGCCATTCTCCGACCGGGAAATCGCGCTCCTCCAGAACTTCGCAGCACAGGCGGTCATCGCGATGGAGAATGCGCGACTGATCACTGAGACGCGCGAGGCGTTGGAGCAGCAGACCGCAACCGCCGAGGTATTGCAGGTCATCAATTCCTCGCCGGGCGATCTAACGCCGGTCTTCGACGCGATGCTAGAGAAAGCATTACAGCTATGCGATGCCAGCTTCGGTAATTTGATCACGTATGACGGCGAATGCTTTCATTGGAGGGCTAGCCGCGGTCATCCAGAATTTGATCAATGGGCTCGCCGCACCGGGCCGCTGCGGCCGGGTTCCGGTACGACGATGAAGCGCATCGTTCAGGGCGAGCGTATTGTCCACGTCGTCGACATTGCGGATGATGCGGCCTATCGCGCAGGCGATCCGACACGCCGCGCCTTCGTCGAAATCGGCGGCTTCCACACGCTTCTCGGGATTGCCCTCCGCAAGGATGATGCGCTGTTAGGGGCTCTTCACGTTTATCGGCGGGAGATCCGGCCGTTCTCCGACAGAGAGATCGCGCTGCTGGAGAATTTCGCAGCGCAGGCGGTGATCGCGATGGAGAATGCGCGGCTGATCACCGAGACGCGCGAGGCGTTAGAGCAGCAGACAGCGACCGCAGAGGTCTTACAGGTTATCAATAGCTCGCCGGGCGATCTCGCACCGGTGTTCGATGCGATGCTCGACAGGGCCTTGCTGTTGTGTTCGGCCGACTATGGGGTCTTGTGGATTCGCGACAATGACGTGATCCGCGCAGGTGCGATCCGGGGGGCCAGCAAAGAGTTTGCCGACTTCCTGCTCCAGGAGCGC
>Ga0306923_10006544_pt1 | contig 11511 bp, 15 predicted proteins | sample sta12Can44000108_FD_203841 | JGI IMG/M metagenome (GOLD analysis project Ga0306923, IMG submission 203841) | Lab enrichment of tropical soil microbial communities from Luquillo Experimental Forest, Puerto Rico - statanox.12C.anox.44.000.108 (v2)... | ecosystem: Environmental > Terrestrial >...
AAAGACTCGCAGTGCTGGCGCTTTCGCGTACAACCCCAGCAACGCGCCGATGAGGTGATCGACTAAGCCTTCGCGATGTCCGCTATTGGCCCAAAGCGGACATGGTGTTTTGCACCGCATATGTCTCTTATGACCCAATGCGACAAAGCGGACACTGCTTCCCAACTTTAGGCGTTCGGATCTCTCGATCCAGTTAGGATTGCGGGCCGCCCATGAAGAAGCGCTCCTCGACGATCTTGCCGTTCTGGACCGTGTAAAGGCCGACTTCATCGAGGTTCAAGCGATTCTTGCCCTTGGGCGTAACTTCCATCTTGAAGCGAACGACAAACTGATCGCCGTGCACATAGGGACCCTCGACCTTGACATTGTGCACCTCGTGGTTCGCATACCACCATTGTCCTTTTCCTTCGATCGCTTTGCGCCCTTTGAGCACCGCCATTTCGCCGGTCATCGGTTCGCGGCTCACGATGTCATCGGACCAGAATTTCTTACCTGCGGCGTCGAACTCGCCCTTCGCGCACATGTCGGTGAAAGTCTTCGCAAGCTCTTGCGTATTCATGATATCGCGTCCTCTCTGCGGCTAGGACTGTTGTGTAGCGCCACGTTGTGACGTCACCAAGGCAACGGTCGATCGTGACGGTCCGTTTATGACCCAAAGCGGACATTTCCATATTGGACCACCGTCCAACTCGATTCCCAACGGCTTCGGTTCATTGTCGCAAGCGCAATCATTCACCTAGGTCCAACAGCATTTCCGTCGAGGAGAATGATCATGCCCGCAGAATCTTCATCGCCTACCCGGCGCAGCATTCTTGCCACCGCGGCAGCCGCAGGTGCCGCGAGCCTGCTGAACACGAATGTGGACACGGCAGCCGAAGGTGACGCGATCCGCCCCTTCCGCGTCAACATTCCGGAAGCAGAACTCACCGAATTGCGCAGGCGCATAAACGCGACAAGGTGGCCTGACCGGGAAACGGTCACCAATGAATCGCAAGGCGTACAGCTCGCAACGATGCAGGAACTCGCGCGCTACTGGGGGACAGATTACGATTGGCGCAAGTGCGAGACGAGATTGAACGCCCTACCGCAATTCATCACTGAGATCGATGGGCTAAACATTCATTTCATTCACGTTCGTTCAAAGCATGAAAATGCCTTGCCCCTCATCGTTACGCACGGATGGCCGGGCTCTGTCATCGAGCAGCTGAAGATCATCGATCCACTTACAAATCCCACGGCACATGGCGCGAGCGCATCGGACGCTTTCCATGTGGTGATTCCCTCGTTGCCTGGCTACGGATTTTCAGCCAGGCCGACCACGACCGGCTGGGGTCCGGATCGCACCTCGCGTGCCTGGGTCGTATTGATGAAGCGACTTGGTTACACACAATTCGCGGCGCAAGGCGGCGATTTGGGTGCGGGTGTCTGCGCCGTGATGGCCAAACAGGCGCCTCCGGAATTGGTTGGCATTCACACCAACTTCCCTGGAACAGTTCCACCCGACATTGCGAAGGCGCTCCAATGCGGCGACCTGCCGCCATCCAGCTTGTCAGCCGACGAAAAACGCGCGTACGAGCAGCTGAATGTCTTATTCGCGAAGCGACGCGCCTACGCACAAATGATGGGGACGCGTCCGCAAGCGTTAACCGGATTGGCGGATTCGCCCGTGGGCCTGGCAGCATGGCTCTTTGACCACGGTGACGGTTATGGCCAGCCTGCGGCGGCGATCACCTCGGCCGTGCTCGGGCGCACTGTCGACGGACACCCTGCGGGCGACCTTACACGGGACGATGTTCTCGACGACTTCACGCTCTACTGGTTGACGAACACGGCGGTTTCTGCGGCTCGCTACTATTGGGAAAGTCGCATCAACCTCTACAACGCTGCCGACGTCCCCATCCCGGCTGCCGTGACCGTCTTTCCCGGCGAGAACTATCAAGCGCCACGGAGTTGGGCAGAGCGGGCGTACCACAAGCTCATCTATTACAACAAGGTTGACCAAGGCGGGCACTATGCGGCCTGGGAACAGCCGAAACTCTTCTCAGAAGAGGTTCGCGCGGGCTTTAGACCACTGCGCAAATAGTGAAGCAGAGGGTGTTCCTGATGCCGTCTACCCATGTTCGACAAAGGGATCGAATAGAAACCATGTCCGCTTTTGGCCAAGCATACATCCCTGGTTGCACTGCACATGTCCGCTTTTGGGGTAAAGCGGAGTCAGGGCGCACACAGCGATTGCATCACTAGCTCCCGCCGCCGATCGGGCAAAAACAAACTGCTAAACAGGTTATTAACCCAATGAGAAATAGAATGCGGTTCAGAAATCGATAGGAGAAGCTGATGAACGCTCCAACACCTCCCTCAGCCGCTGAGCCAGTTCACATAGAGCTGAATGTGGAGGCGGAGATCAGCAAACTGGTGGAAGAAATTCCGAAATCTGCGCCGAGAAACGAGAATGATATCGAACGTATCAGGTCCTCAGTCACACAGTTGGCTTCACATTCGATTGATGGACTTGAGGGGCTAACGTCCGAACTTCAAGAATTACAAAAATTCCTGAAGTCGGAAGTCGAGCGCGTACAGAGTGAAATTGAGAGCGCATTGGGGGGAATCAAAATTATAATTGAGGCGATTGCGCCCTGGAGAAACTCCGTTGCGCCGCTGCCTCCAACAAGCACCCGCGCTGTTCGGGCGGGCCCAGCGGCAAATGTAAAGCTGTGATGGTGTGATTAGGATTGATCGGGGCTGGAACCGTCGCGTGATCTGAATTTAGCTGCGAGAGACCTCGCTCCTCTTCACAATTTCCCAGCAGCTGCGCATGTAAATAGCGGTCGCGCCTTACACGAAGCCTGCTTTGGCGACGCTCTCCGCCGGCGCTCACCATTACCGGCTGCTCGCAGGCGCCGACGAGGTCATCGAATAGAAACGCGATGTCCGGTTTTGGCCCAAAGGGGACATCGCACCGGGCCGCATTTGATGTCGCTTTTGGGGGCAATGCCGACATGCCCTTTTGCATTGCACATGTCCGCTTCTGACCCAAAGCGGACATTGGCGCCGTTAAGTGCTAGCCTTTGAACTCTGCATTATGCGCGGTCCTCACGGGGGCACATGCAGCGGCGCCGATTCATCACACTTCTTTGCGGTACGGCGGTCGGGTGGCCGCTTCCCGCGCGCACAGCAGCGTGAGCAGTAAGCGCATCGGCATACTCCTGGCCGCAACCTCGGACGATGCGGTAACGTCAAGACCGCCAAGGCACTTGGTCTCACCGTGCCGCCATCAGTGCTCGCCCGCGCCGACGAGATTCTAGAATAAGATGCCATGTCCGCTTTTGGCCCAAAGCGGACATTCCACTATGTCGCATTTGATGGAGTAAAACGGACATGAGCTTGTGCGCTGCGCATGTCCGCTCTTGACCCAAAGCGGACGTTTCAACCAGAGCCGTTATTGAGACCAAATTTACGCATCACAAACCCGAAGACCAAGTAAGACTCTCCATCAAGTGACCTTGGTAAGCGGCAATGAGGCGGCGCGATTTTATCAAAGCGATTGCTGGGTTAGCGGCTGCTCGGCCGATTGTGGCGCGTGCGCAGCAGGACGACCGCAAGCGGCGCATCGGCTTTTTAAGCGTGGCCGCGGAGAGCGATCCTGAAGTTCAGGTTTGGATCAAGGAGTTGACGCAGCGCCTGCAAGAATTGGGCTGGACCAGTGGCCGCAACGTTCGGATCGACTTTCGCTTTGGCGGCACCGATCCAACGCGCAATTCGATGCTAGCAACCGAGTTGGTTGAAGGGCACCCTGACGTGATCATTGCCAGTGGGCTGGCCCCTGCCGTCGCGCTGCGACAGCAGACTCTCTCCATACCAATCGTTTTTGTGCAAGTTGCCGATCCGGTCTCAGCCGGCTTCGTCACAAACCTAGCGCGGCCGGAGGGCAACATCACCGGCTTTACCAATTTTGAGTTTTCGGTCGGCGGAAAGTGGCTACAGCTTTTGAAGGAATGTGCGCCTGCCATCAGCAGAATTGCGGTGATTTTTGATCCGGCCAATCCATCATGGGCGGGTTATCTGCGCCCGATTGAGGCTGCTGCGCCATCGTTCGGAGTACAGTTGACGCCGGCCGGCGTGCGCGATGCTGCTGAAATCAAACAACGTGTTGCAGCATTTGCACGCGAGCCGAACGGTGCGGCTGTCGTGTTTCCAGGCCCTGTTACGATCCAGTACCGCGAATCAATCATTGCCGCGGCTGCAGATCGACGACTGCCCGCGATATATCCATATCGTTACTTCGCCGTCGATGGGGGCCTTATGTCGTATGGGGCACCCTTGCTCGACCTCTACAGGGGTGCGGCGTCATACGTCGATCGAATTCTGAAGGGCGCGAAGGTGGCCGAGCTGCCGGTCCAGCAGCCAACCAAGTACGAGCTGGTAATCAACCTCAAGACCGCCAAAGTACTCGGGCTGACCGTTCCGTCAACACTGCTTGCTCACGCCGACGCGGTGATCGAGTGAACGACGCAATGTCCGCTTTTGGCCCAAAGTGGACATCCAGTTGTCCCTTCACGGGCCTCTTTTGAACCGCTACGATGTACTGTCCTGAGCCTCAGGCGGCGACAATGAGGCGGCGCGATCTCATAAAAGCGATTGCTGGATCAGCAGCCTTTTGGCCGCTTACCGCATGGGCGCAGCAACCGCTGCCGGTGATCGGTTTCCTCGGCAGCGCATCGCCTGACGAGTACGCGGTCCGTCTACGCACGTTCCGGCAGGGGCTGCAAGAGACTGGATATGTCGAAGGCCAAAACGTAGCAATCGAATATCGTTGGGCGGAAGACCAAAACAATCGGCTGCCGATACTTGCTGCCGAACTGGTTCGCCGGCGGGTCGCCGTAATTGTGGCGGCCGGCGGCACTCCTTCGGCTGCGGCGGCCAAAGCAGTGACGGCAACCATTCCGATCGTCTTTGCGGTAGCCGTCGACCCGGTTGAGGCCGGATTTGTCGCAAGCTTGAGCCACCCTGGCGGCAACCTAACAGGCGTGACCAACTGGAATGTAGAGGTAGGGCCGAAACGGCTCGAGGTGCTGCACCAATTGCTGCCCACGGCGACCACTATTGCTGTGCTCGTCGATCCGACTAGCCCCACTCTTAGTGAGGCTTTTTTGCGTGGTTTAAAGACCGCAGCCCCAACCTTTGGTCTGCAGCTTTACGTCCTGCAAGCGAGCACCGAGCCTGATATCGACAGGGTTTTTGCAACCTTGGAGGAACGGCGACCGGGCGCGCTTATCATCGGCCCCAGCACGTTCTTTAATACCCGGAGCCACCAGCTTGCCGCGCTATCACTCAGCCACTCGATGCCGGCAATCTATCAGTTTCGCCCGTTCGTGGCGGCCGGTGGCCTCATAAGCTATGGAAGCGATGAAACAGAATTCTATGGATTGGTCGGTAACTATGCCGGGAAAATTCTTAAGGGCGAGAAGCCGGCCGATCTCCCGGTCGTGCAAACCACGAAAGTCGAACTGATCATTAATCTCAAGACCGCCAAGACGCTCGGCATTACTGTGCCGCAATCCTTGCAAAGTCGCGCCGACGAGGTGATCGAATAAAGCTGCAATGTCCGCTATTGGCCCTTAGCGGACATCGGCTATTGCGCCGCACATGTCCGGTCTTGACCCAAAGCGGACATTGGCCGCGAGCGATTGAACTATTATCGGGCGAAAACAGTTTAAGGGCGAGGCGCAAGCAAATGTCCGAACTTGACGCTTGGGACAGCTTTTACGTGATAATCGGGTCCGCTGCGGGCGCGCTGATCGGCCTGCAGTTTGTGGTCGTGACACTTGTTGCCGAAAGGCCCTCGTTGCGAGCGACCGAAGCCGGTGCGGCCTTTGCAACGCCAACAATCGTTCACTTCAGCCTCGTATTGCTCATCTCCGCCTTAATTCGTGTTCCATGGCACACGATCATGCCGCTTGCCGTATCTTGGGTGGTGGTTGGGTTGGGTGGATTGGCATACGAGTTAGCGGTCGCACGCCACCTGCGGCGACAGGCTGTGTACCCAATGGAGTCGGAAGATTGGATATTTCATCTGCTGTTGCCTTGCGTTGCTTATTTGATCCTAGTTGGGTCAGCTGTAGCCGCTTGGGCGTATGAACGCGAAGCGCTATTTGGCGCAGCTGCCGCAGCCTTGATGCTGCTTTTCATTGGCATCCATAATTCTTGGGACAGCATCGCGTATCACGTATTCACTAGGCGAGAGAAACGACGGAGAAAGTGAGACCGTTGGGCGCACCGCACATGTCCGCTTTGGGGGGAAGCGGACATCGCCCAAATATTGCTGAGCGGTTTGATCGAAACGTTTTACCATCGTTACTTCCGCTCGCCTGCTTCAGCCATTCCAATAGCGGGTCGACGACTCCATCGGTGCAGCGGAGCACTCGCGTGTCCACGGCCTCGTCATGTTTACTGACGACCAGAGAAACGCCGAGTTCGTCAGTCCGACGCAGGAGCGTCTCTCGGCTGGTACGCACCATTGTTTCCAGTGTCTTGAGGCCAAGGCCAGTGACTGGTTGTTCCCGCTTTAGACAAATTTTCTCATTTGAGCGCTAGAATTTACTATCGTGGCCATGACCAGAGCTTTTTGGAAAATAGGTTGACGACGCTTCCTTCTGCTCCCCAAGATCATCCCAGATCAGATTGAAGCACAGTTGTGAGGAGCCGTAGCACTTTGGCGACCTGCGGCTCTTTCTATTGACCGGAACATTCTAGGGATCAGATCTGGATATGAATCCGGAAATTCGCGCCGTCCTCTCAGGTTTTATGATCGCCGCGCTTTCTTATGGTGTAATCCTCGCCCTGTTTTACAGACCTTAAGGCGCTATCAGCCTTGTGTTACGCTGGCGATATGACGGGTTCGCTAGATCAGTTTGTTCTAATCAAAGCCAGCAAAAGCCGTGGCGGAGTATGGTCGGACGTTGATTACATCGTGCGTGATCGAGCACGCAATGTCGTCGTCGGGCGCATCGTGCTTCACACGCAAGCACCGAAAGATCGACCGTGGCGTTGGACGATAACGGCACCAGAAATCCCACCGTCAGTTCACAATGATGGATATTCAGCGACACGCGAACAGGCGATGAAAGACTTTAAGGCGCGATGGTTGGCGAGTATCAATTGAATGTGGACGTCCGGGCCAAGACCCGCTCACGGCACCTGCCGCCTTCATCCATCCTACTAACATCGGCATGCCTGCATTTATGGACATGTACCCATCCCCTGTTTAACGACCCCACCGAGATTGCGGCGCGCCGCGATCCTGAAATCAAACCTTGTAAACGCTATGGTGAGAGCGAACCCGTATTTTATTGAGTTTCGGTGCCCGATCATTGACCTTGTGTCCAATCGACATGCTCGCAGGCTTTGCACTCGGAGGTGTGAGATGACTGATTCAGATCGCAGGGATCCTTATAGTTCATCCAACTTTCGCGTGATCGTCGACGGTGTATCGATCGGCGTGTTCAGTGAGGTAACAGGACCGACAGCCGAAGAAGATGCGATCGATTATCTAAAAGCCGCAAATTCGCAGCCGACCGTGCGAAAACTCGTCGGTTTGCGTAAATACGCAAATATCACGCTCAAGCGTGGCTACGAGCGGGACCAGTCATTGTGGAGTTGGTACCTCAAGGGCCAAAATGATCGCCGCAACCTCACAATCGAACTGACGAACGACGCACAACAGCCGCGCCAACGTTGGCATTTCGCGCACGCCTGGGTGAACAAGATCGAGGGCCCCAGCCTCAAGGCGAGCGGAAATGAAATCGCAGTTGAAACACTCGAAATAGCGCACGACGGACTCACGACTGAAAGTGTCAAGAAGTAAGCGCGTGTCTGCTCGCAGTTCGGATAACAAGCGTCGTCGTTTGAAGGACCACGAGCGCCTAGTCTCGCCAAAGACCCTTGAACCGAGTAGGTGCCAGTTCGGTGTAGCGCGCCGTATGCTGGATCGACTTGTGACCCAAATAGCCCTGGATCGTGCGGGTATCGTCGCCCTCATTGGCCAGCTTATAGCCGCAGGCGTGACGCAGCATGTGCGGTGCTTTCCTCTTGGCTGGCACATGACGGATTGTTGCGCGTCTAGGGTTTTTCTTGCCACCAGTTAAAAAACTTATGCATGACCATCCCGCCGACTACGCGGACTAGCTGGTGCTCTTTCTCGGACTGAGGCGGTCGGCCCAAGACATTCCAGACTACCCATGACCCAAGAGCGTCAGACCCAACAAATCGAGGCTCGTCACCTAAACTTGTAAGCTCGTCAAAAGTTCTCTCATAGAACGACGCACAATCTTCAAACGCACGCCTACCATTGGTCGGGTCCCACTGTGTAAGTTTCGCGCCGACCTTCCTCATTAGTTTTCGTTGGCGATTTCCGCGTAAGCCCAAATCCACCAACCGAGTTACCGCGATGAAAACGCCCGCAACCGTCAGGGTGAAATCCCACTGTTTTACATCGACCTCTCGCAAGAATGAGAATTTTTTGAGCAGGGTTTCAAACATCGTAACGGCATTCATCCCTGCAATCTGAACTAAATTGTCCGCTTTCCATAGCAACGGGTCTCCTAGACCGAACAGGGACCGTAATCGAAATAAGCCCCGCCGAACATTCATTGCGTATTCCATTGGCTTGGCCGTGCGTGGTAGTGATCCTACAGCACCTTCGGCAAATCCGGACACCGCTCACTTTGGCGCGCCTGTGTAGTCGCTTTGGGGTTAAGCGGACATGCCGTTTTGCGCTGAACATCGCTTAACAGCATTTTTATGCGCTGGCTCTGACCTAGGGCGATACGATGCGCCGTCCTAAGCCTCGGGGGAGGCAATGCGACGGCGCGATTTCATTAAAGGAGTTGTTGGTTCCGCGATTGCTTGGCCCATCCCGGCGCTGGCGCAATCGCCTGTGGCGGTAGTTGGCTTTCTCAACAGCGCTTCGCCCGACGGCTTCGGCGAGCGTATCACCGCATTTAAGCATGGTCTTCAACAGACTGGTTACATCGCCGATCAGAACGTCAAAATAGAGTACCGCTGGGCTGAGGGCCATTTCGATCGTCTGCCCTTGATGGCAGACGAACTTGTAAAGCGTCGAGTGGACGTCATTGCCGCTACTGGAAGCTCGAACTCCGCTTTGGCTGCCAGAGCGGCGACCGCCACGATCCCGATCGTGTTTACTACCGGCGGTGATCCAGTCGCTGATGGATTGGTGACCAATCTCAGTAGGCCAGGTGGTAATGTCACGGGCATGACCAACTTTAGCAATGCCGTTCTGCCTAAGCGATTAGGATTGATCCGCGAATTGCTGCCGAGCGCCGCGCTGATTGCTGTACTGGTTAATCCAAGCAATACAAGCACGGCATCTGACATAAAAAACCTGCAAGAGGCGGAGCGTCCCAGCGGACAAAACATCGTCATCGCGCATGCCAGTACAGAACGTGAGATCAATTCCGCTTTTGAGAGCCTTGTTCAAAAAGGCGTCGGTGCCCTTGTGTTGGATGCGGACGGATTTTTCAGAAGTCGCGCGGAGCAACTCGTCTCACTTGCAGGGCGATACTTGCTGCCCACAATCTATTCAGATCGCGAATACGCGTTTGCCGGTGGCCTTATGAGTTACGGACCTAGCATCGTGGATGGCTACCGGCAGTGCGGAGTTTATTCGGGGAAGGTTCTGAAGGGCGCAAAGCCGGGTGATTTGCCGATCTTGCAACCGACAAAATTTGATTTTGTACTCAATTTTAAAACGGCAAAGACTCTTGGCATCACATTTCCGTCGGGTCTACTGTCGATCGCCGACGAGGTGATCGAATAGGATCAGCAATGTCCGCTCTTGGCCCAAAGCGGATACGTCCCTAGTTGCACCGCACATGTCTGCTATTGGGGTAAGGCGGACATGGAAAGCTCGACAGCACCTTCGGCAATTGCGGACACTTCGCTCCGCCCCGATCGCTCATATTGAGGAGTGACTTTTTCTTCGGACAGTCGCCGGTCAATTCATCGAGCCAATCGACGAGCTTGCCGTCGCGGCCACGCTTGTCGATCAGCTTGGCGAGACCACAACAGCCATCGCGCCCGCATTTGTCACAGGACACGCGCAGCACATCGAGCTTGCCGATGAGATCGCCGAAGACGATTGCACCGTCGCGGGGCACCTACTCACGGCCCGCGCTGAAAATAAAAGCGCACCAGCCCGGCGACGACCAAGCCGATAAAAGCCCGACGATCAAGGTCACCAGAATGATGCCTAGCGGCGAACCGTGTGTGCCGACAAAAACACGTAGGCGCGGTTCGTCTCTTTCCGCCTGACCTGGCGGAATAATCTCCGGCTCGGAACTTGGGTTGTCAGGGTTTGGTGGTTTGCTCATCGTCTAAATGTAGCGTGTGGGCCGCCGTCGCGGGGCATTGTACCACAGCCGGTTTCTCACGGGAGGTTGGGCAATGCTTAGAGACAAGCAATTGACGCATTAAGGATTTTGGGGGTAAAGCGGTGCGCCTGTCTGACTATTGACTAATATAATGAGCCCAATAACTTTATCAGCAATTGCATTTGTATGCATTTTAACCGGCACGCTAGTCGGCATGTTGTTGCGTAATAGGCTGCCCGACCACTATTTGGGGTCAGATGCAAAGGACGTGGTGAGGCTTGGCGCGGGTCTTATTGGAACGATAGCTGCGCTCGTGCTTGGGCTCTTGATTGCTTCGGCGAAGACCTCGTACGACACGCAGGTTAGTCAGCTTAAGCAGTTGACTGCCGATGTCATTCTACTCGATCAACTCCTGGCCCAGTACGGACCGGAAGCAGCCCCAGTTCGCAATTTGTTGCGGGGCGCGGTCGATGCTGTTGCTGGTCGAATTTGGCACGAAAATGGTTCTGCCCCTGCGAGGAACGCGCCTTTCCAAGCAACGGCAGCAGGCGAAGGGTTCATTGTGAAGCTTCATCAGCTTTCGCCGCAGACTGATGAACAACGTTCTCTTAAAAATCGCGCAACGGAGGTCACCGCTAACATAGCCCGCACGCGTTTGCTGCTGTACACGCAGGGCGACAATCCGATCCCGATGCCGTTTCTGATAGTTTTGATTTTTTGGGTCAGTATTATCTTCGCGAACTTCAGCTTGTTCGCCGAACCCAAGCCAATCGTGATCGGCGCACTGTTTGTTTTTGCGCTATCGGCTGCTGCCGCGATCTTCCTCGTCCTAGAGTTAGGTCAACCGTTTTCAGGGATGATGCAGATTTCCAGCATACCGTTGCGGAGCGCTCTTGCGCCGCTCTAATGGCACCAAACAACAAGACCGCCCTCAGCAATGGCCGGTTGAACTGCCGCAGTGAGGCCGGGCAAACAGACTGTTTTGCTTACCCGGCGCCTTCCCGGAGCCGTGATCTTATTGCGGAAGGTGCACTACGCACCGGCGCTATTGCGCGGCCGCTGCGGCTTTTGCGGTCACACTAGTTGTCTGCTTGGTTACCCGTGTGGGCATCGTGGTCGT
>Ga0306923_10006546_pt1 | contig 11508 bp, 9 predicted proteins | sample sta12Can44000108_FD_203841 | JGI IMG/M metagenome (GOLD analysis project Ga0306923, IMG submission 203841) | Lab enrichment of tropical soil microbial communities from Luquillo Experimental Forest, Puerto Rico - statanox.12C.anox.44.000.108 (v2)... | ecosystem: Environmental > Terrestrial > Soil...
GACAGAAGATCTCCCTAGGACAGCGAGCGGCCAACCCGTGTGCCGCTCCACCAGGCGGTTCCATCGCGACCGGAGGGATGTACTGCGATCCCCACCGCGGGTTCCCGCTCGACGGCAACCGGCGCAAAGACGCGACCACGCGCAAAGGAGGACGATCATGACGTTGGCTCTAGGCGACAGCGCGCCCGATTTCCAGGCCGAGACCACCGAAGGACCGATCCGCTTCCACGAGTGGATCGGGGACTCGTGGGCGGTGCTGTTCTCCCACCCGAAGGACTTCACCCCGGTCTGTACTACCGAGCTCGGCTACATGGCGCGCATCAAGCCCGCGTTCGGATCGAGAAACGTCAAGGTGATGGGCCTGTCGGTCGACTCGGCCGACGACCACAAAGCCTGGGCCAAAGACATCGAGGAAACCCAGGGGTCCGCCCCGAACTACCCCATCATCTCCGACACCGACTTCCAGGTCTCCAAGCTCTACGGCATGCTCCCCGCCGATACCTCGGGCGAGTGCGGCTCGCGCACGCCCGCCGACAACCAGACCGTGCGCAACGTGTTCGTGATCGGCCCCGACAAGAAGATCAAGCTGATCTTGGTCTACCCCATGACCACCGGCCGCAACTTCGACGAGGTGCTGCGCGTCATCGACTCGCTGCAGCTCACCGCCAAGCACCGGGTGTCCACGCCGGTGAACTGGAAGCAGGGTGAAGACGTGATCATCGCCGGGTCCGTCTCCAACGACGAGGCCAAGCAAATCTTCGGCGAGTGGCGCGAGCCCAAGCCCTACATTCGCATCGTCCCGCAGCCGGGCTGATACTCCGGCACCCCGCAGGGAGCCAGGGCAGCAGCCGGTCAGGGCGCGGGTACCGGCCGGGCTCACCCCGTCGTGCCTCAAGCTGGCACCGTGACCGGGCGGTCCGGCGCGGTACGGGCTGCCGACCGCAACCTCAGTTTCCTAGGACCCATGTGTCGCACATCACCTGTCGGAGATGCGTCGCACATCAGCTGTCGGATCACAAGCGCGGTGAGAACCGTGCCGCGCTGTCGAATGCTGCCGCCGCCATGCCGTGCTTGGTTGTCACTGCGTTGCGCTGCCCGGCCTGGGCAGACCGGGCAGCTGGCGAGCAAATTGGCGTCCACATATTTGCCTCCGAGGCCGATACAGCTGTGGCGGGCGCCGGAGCCGCCGATCTGGGCGTCTGTTCTTTCGGTGGCCGTCGGCGCGGTACCGAAAGATCGTTCTGATTGCTCTTCGGGTGGCGGCGACAAACTTGTGGGGATCGGGCACCTGCTGGGTTTCGCACGGATCTCGTGCGGCCAGGCCGGTCTTGAGCCCTATCCCGGCCGGTTGGCTGTCCCGAAGATCACGTCTGTGCTCACGGTGGTGATGCTGCGCGACCGCAGTTCGGCCAGCAGGCGGTGGTGGACCTGGTCGCGCTGGTCCTGGCCGAGCGCGTCGATGGTGGCCCGGTAACCGGTGCCGAGCACGATATCCCAGAAGCTGTCCGGACGGTCGAGCCGGTGCTGGCCTGAGGCGGCCACGATGGCCGGAACGGCGGCACGGGGGAACAGGTCCGCGAGCGCGGCCGGGGTGGTGATCTCATCCCACGGGTTGAACGCCCTGACCAGCGACGGCTCGACCTCGCCCACCGACTCCCAGAATAGGGTATTGGCCGGCTCGAACAGGCCTGGCCCCCAGGTGGTGATCGCCAGCACGCCGCCGGGGCGGACCAGCCGCCACATCTCGGCGGCGAACGCAGGCATGTCTGGCGCGAAGAAGACCCCGAAGACGCACACCACCGCGCCGAAGCCGCTGTCCGGCAGCCCGGTACGGGTCGCGTCGGCGCGGCGGAACCCGGCGTTGTCCAGGCCCACGCGGGCGGCCCGGGCGCGCGCTAGTTCCAGCAACGGCTCCGCCACGTCGATACCGAGCACACGCCCGGCCGGGCCCACCGCACGGGCCGCGGGAATCGCCGAGGCCCCGGCACCGCAGCACAGATCGAGCACGCGGTCACCGGCTACCAGCGGCAGCCGCGCTACCGTCGCCGCGCCGAACCGGTCCCAGAAACCAAGCGAGGCCAGCCCGTAATGATCGGCCGCAGCCCCATACGTGCGCGCCGCCCGGCGCGCATGCTCATCCAGCGGCTGATCATTTTCCACGGATCGCTCCACCCGCTGCCCCGCCGCTTCAGCGTAGCCCGTGACCCCGGCGCTGATCGTGCCGGAGGTCGGGGTGAACGAGCTGGCCAGCGGGCCGACAGCCAGCGCTCGGGGCCGCCGCGGTGGCCGCGCCGGCCGTGCGGGCCACCGCCAGCGTCTCCGCCCGCAGAGCCCGCAGGCTCAGCAGGCGTGCAGCTGCCGCTAGTTGGGTGAGTTTCATCGGCTGGCTTGTCCTTGCAGATTTCGCGACGCCGGCTGGGGTGGCCGTGGGAGGGCGGGGCGTGCAGTCACCGGCTGTTGGGCCGTCCGCGGTCCGGTGCAGAGAGAGGACTAGGTGGGCCTTCGCTGCCGCTCACGGACGTCCCGGATCCGTGCCAAGCGCCGCCACGCACCCCGGTATTCGGCGATTCCCCGGCGTTCGGCCCGGCGAGCGGCGATCCAGGCTCGCATCCGCTGGATCACGTTGAGGCGGGCAGCTGGTTGTCGATGAAGTTGTAAACCGGCAGGCCGAACGGGGTGAGCTGGTTTCCGAGCTGGTGGCCGCATACCCAGCCATCGCCGTCACCTGGCTGGCCGAACGACTTCAGGCCGCTGGTCGGACTGTCGACAAGCGCGGGCACCATGTAGCCCTCGGCTGTCAGCGTCCGGACGGACAGGAGCTGGTAACCGGCCGGGCAGCCGTTGGGCGGCGGCGCTGCCATGGCGGGGGTGCCCGCGACTACAGAGCCGGCGGCGCCGACAATGAGCAAGGCAATGATGGGAGTGAGGCGAAGAAGCTTCATGTGCCCTTCTTGAGGCCGGAGGCCACCTGCGGGCCTCGGATGCGCACAGGATTGCTGCGGCACCGAGCCCACGGCTATTAGGCATTCGTCGTATCTTCAGGAGCCGCTCTAGCCCGGCCAGGACAGGGCCCCTACGATCTGGCTAACAGGCCCGGGACGCGACGGCCGCAGGGCCCACTTGATGGAGGATGCTGGTGGCCGAGGTAGTCAAAGACACCGACCTTCGCAGGCTGCTTTCGGTGCTGGACGCGAGCCGGTCGGCCGACGCCGCGGAAGGACTACCAGCCACAATCCTGGAGCGTGCGCGCGACCTGGTGCCCTGCGACAGCATCTCCCTCGTCGAGCTGGATCCCGCACGGCAGTCCACCTCCCTCTGCCAGTCCCTGCCCGCTCTGCCGGAGGAGGACCCGGAAGACGACCGGCGGTTCTGGCATCATTACTGGCACTGTGCGCCGTGCTGCTACCCCGACCGCAGCGGCGACCTGCTCAGCATCACCACCATCTCCGACTTCTACACCCGGCGGCAGTTCCACAACACCGGCATGTACGCCGACTACCTGGGACCCGGCGGTGTTGAGGCGGAAGTCATGGTGTGCCTGTCAGCCCCGCCGGGCTGTTCGAGAAGGCTGGTCTTTTTCCGCGGCCACGGGCCTGACTTCGACGGCCGCGACCGGCTCCTGCTGGCCCTGCTGCGGCCTCATCTCAATGAGGCCTACCAAGAACTCTCGCGCCGCCGGCGCGCCGTGCCAGGACTGACGTCCCGGCAGTGGGAGTTGCTCCGCCTGCTCGCATCCGGCCACAGCAACGCCGAAATCGCCCGCGAATTGGTGGTGTCCACGCACACGATCCGAAAGCACCTGGAAAACATCTTCGCCCGGCTGGGCGTTACCAGCCGCACGGCTGCTGTCGCGAAAGCGTTTCCCAGCCCGCCATATTAGCGACGTTGAGGCGCGCCGCCGACGGGAGCCGCTGGTCCGACCCGGACATGCGAACGTGGGAGAGCCTTGGTTTCGGCCAGCTGGCGAGCTTTAACTGGAGCGCTTAGCGACCCGGAATCAAGGCGGCTGGGTCATCAACGAGCGCCGGTCCCGGGTAGCCCGTCGCGCAAGAGCGTTGCCGTTGATCATCGATCCATGCCCAGTAAAGAAACCAATAACACCCTCTAGCATCAGGCACAAAGCTCGTGACTATCCGCTGGTAACGGGAGGCCGAGATGGCTGAGACTGAGGCCGCGGGAACGGCGGAGTTCGGCGAGCGGATGATCCGCATGCTGAATGAGGCCGCGCTGTCGCTGATGGTCAGTGTCGGTCACCGCACGGGGTTGTTCGACGTTATGGCGGCGATGCCCGCGGCGACGAGCGCGGAGATCGCCGCGGCCGCGGGTCTCGACGAGCGGTATGTCCGGGAGTGGCTGGCGGCGATGACCACGGGCAGAATCGTCGATCATGACGGCGCAGCGGGTTCCTTCTGGCTGCCTCCCGATCACGCGGCCTGGCTCACCCGGGCCGCCGGGCCGGACAACGTTGCGGTGCAGGCGCAGTACGTGGGGTTGCTGGCGCTGGTCGAAGACCAGATCGTGGACTGCTTCCACTGCGGCGGCGGGGTCCCGTACTCGGCATTCCCGAAGTTCCAAGCACTGATGGCCGAGGATAGCGGCGCCGTCTTGGACGCCACTTTGATCGACCTGACGCTGCCACTGGTTCCCGGACTAGTTGACCAACTCAGGCAAGGTATTGACGTCGCCGATGTCGGGTGCGGGTCCGGCCATGCCATCAACCTGATGGCGGAGGCGTTCCCGCGGTCGCGGTTTTTTGGTTTCGACCTGTCCGGCACCGGGATCGCCGCGGGTGAGGCCGAGGCTAGTCGCAAGGCTCTCACAAACGCGCGGTTTGAGAAACGCGACGCTGCCCGTCTCGGCGAGACCGCCCGGTACGACCTGATCACCACGTTCGACGCGGTGCACGACCAGGCCCGGCCGGACCTGGTGCTTGCCGGGATCGCCCAGGCCTTGCGGCCCGGCGGAGTCTATCTGTGCGTCGATATCGCCGCTTCCAGCGAGCTGCCGGACAACCTGGACCACCCGCTCGGGCCGTTGCTGTACACCATCTCATGCATGCACTGCATGACGGTTTCGCTCGCCGAAAGCGGAATGGGTCTCGGTGCCATGTGGGGCGAGCAGAAGGCCCGGGAGATGCTCCATGACGCCGGCTTCACCTGCGTCGAGACCGCACATGTCGACGGCGACATCGTCAATACATATTTCATTGCCACCAAGAACTGACCCAACGGTCAGTACCTCCCTCGGGGACTGGCTGTCGCATCTCGTCCGCCAGTAGTGCGGCGGCAGCGGCGCCGGGCGCGCTAGGGCACCGGCTACAGGCGCTGTGCGCGTCGCGTTCTCGGCAGCGCGAGACCGCGGCTGACTCAGAAGCGCGTTATCAGGCAGGCCAGGCATCCTGGGTACCCGCCTGAGGGGACCGGGAGCCGCGGTCCCGGTCGGGGGTCCCTGCTAAGCATCGGCGGTGCGACGGGACTATCAGTGCGTCCAGGCTCCGACGCCACTGCTCTGCACGCCGCACCTGGCAGGACCAGCGTCGGAGGCTGTGGCTAGGGGAGTGGACTGATCCGCGCCGTGGCCGGGTCCCGCTGTCGGATGTGGCGGCCGACTGGCTGAACAACCGTGGCCTGGTCAAGCGCCGGATCCGTGAGAGCGATGAAGCGGCCTGGCGCAATTACGTCCGGCCTCGTTTCGGCAACTGGCCGGTTGCCGCGATCACAGCCGCTGATGTGTCCGCCTGGGTCGGGGCCTGGTTGACCGTGGCTTGGCCCCGGCGACGGCCACGCGTGCCCTGGCCACGCTGCGCTCCATCCTCGCGTTCGCCATGGCTGATGGCCGGATCCATCACAACGTGGCGGCAACTGTCCGCGCGCCGACCAGCGGCCGCGTCAGGCGGGAGGGGCAGGCGCTTACCCTGGCCGAGTTGCACGCGCTCACGGCTGCGTGCGCGGGCCCGTATCGCGATGTCGTGCCGGTCCTGGCGCTGGCCGGGCTGCGCTGGGGCGAACTGGCTGGTCTCCAGGTCGGCGACCGGGTATCTGTACCTGGTCCTGGCCTGCGTCTGAGCCGCGCGGTGCTGGCAAGCGGGGGCGGCGGCGCGCTGTACGTGGACACGCTGAAGAACCACCGCCCCCGGACGGTGCCGCTGGTGGCCGCGCTGGTGCCGATCATCGACCGGTGGGCTGTGGGGAAGGAGCCGGAGGCCTGGCTGTTCGCTGCGCCAGGCGGCGGGCCGCTGCAGGAGTCGAACTGGAAGCGGTCGGTCGGCTGGCGTGCCGCCAGGGTGGCCGCCGGTGTGCCGGAGGTGCGCGTTCACGACTTGCGCCACACCGCGGCATCGCTGTGGCTCGCCGCTGGTGCGGACCCGAAAGTGGTCCAGCGGGTACTGGGACACGCCACCGCCGCGATGACGATGGACCTCTATGGGCACCTGGTGGATGCCAGCTTGTGGCAGGCTGCCCGACTGATCGGGGGCACCACAGGGGCGTCTGAGCCACCGCAAGAGCGCATTCGAACAGAATCCAGGCCAGGACCGGATGCGAAAAACCCTTAAGAGCTGGGCTTTCGCGCGGGAGCCGCCTTGGGGAATCGAACCCCAGACCTACGCATTACGAGTGCGTCGCTCTGTCCGACTGAGCTAAGGCGGCGAAGCCGCCCCCACAGGGCGGCCGCGCCTGCAGTCTACTGGCACAGAGTCCCGCTGCGCGGCGCCGCGAGGGTGATCAGGTAGCGGTCCACCGCGCTGTCGATGCACGCGCTGCCCATCCGGTAGGCGGTGTGGCCGTCCCCGTTCCAGGCCAGCAGCACCCCCGACGACATATCCCGGGCCAGCGCCTGTGCCTGCTGGAACGGGGTCGCTGGGTCCCGGGTCGTGCCGATCACCAGGATCGGCGGCGCGCCCTTAGCGTGCAGCGGCACCGCGGCCGGCGCGGGCACCGGCCAGTACGCGCACGGCAGGCTGCCCCACATGTCGGCGGTGCCAAACTGCGGCGCTGCCTTCTGGGCGACGCTGGCAGCGGAGCGCCACACTGCCAACGACCGCGGCCAGGAACGGTCCAGGCAGTCCACCGCTGTCTCGGCGTCGATCAGGTTGGAGTACTGCCCATTGGAATTGCGCTCTACCTCCAGGTCGCCCATTTCCACCAGCAGCGAGCCGTTCCCGGCGAACGCCTCAGTCAGCCCCGCCCGCAGGTACTGCCAGTACGACTTGAGGTACAGCGCGGCCACCACTCCCTCTAGCAGCAGCGGGGCGCTGGCCTGCTGGCCGGGGATCATGCTGGCCAGCGGCATGCTGGCGGTCCGGTTCAGCAGTCCCTGCAGGCGGCTGATGCCAGCCGTGACCGTCCCGTGCCCGAGCGGGCAGCCGGCCAGCCGCACGCAGTTGGCGGTGAAGGACCGGAGCGCCAGCTCGAACCCCTTCACCTGCACCACGATCCCGGTGAGCGCGGACTGGCCCGGGTCTACCGCCCCGTCCAGCACCATCGCCCGCACATGGGACGGGAACTCCTGCGCATACCAGGCGCCCAGGTAGGTGCCGTACGACTTGCCGAGGTAGGTGAGTTTCGCATCACCGAGGGCGGCCCGCAGGATGTCCATGTCGCGGGCGGCGTTGCGGGTGCCGACATAGGGCAGCAGCGCGCCGGACCGCCGCTCGCACCCCTGCACGAACAGCTTCGACTGGGCCACCACCGTGGCCAGCTGGGCCTGCGTGACCGGGTGGTCGTTGGTTTGCAGGTAGGTGTCCATCTGCGGGCCGGTCAGGCAGTGCACCGCGGGCACGCTCCCGCCAACCCCCCGCGGGTCGAACCCGACCACGTCGAACCGGGCCCGGGCCCCGGGCGAGATAAAGGTGCGGGCGGCCTGCGCGTACTGGACGCCGGATCCACCGGGGCCACCCGGGTTGACCACAAGCGACTCGATCCGCCGGGCGGGGTCGCTGGCGGGCAGCCTGATCACCGGCAGCGAGAACCGGCGCCAGGCCGGGCGCTGGTAGTCGAACGGCACCAGCAGCCGGGCGCACTGGAACCCGTGCCCGCAGGGCCACCAGTGCAGCTTCTGTGCGTAATAGCCAGCCAGCGTGGCCGGCGGGGAGGCCAGGACTGGCCCGCCGACCGCCGCTGGGCTGCTAAGTGGGGTCGCGGCGGGCGCGGAACCGGACGATCCGGCCGAGCAGCCGGTAGCGAGCAGGATGGCCACCACCGCCAGCGCAAGAGGAGCCGGGCGGGCCAGCCTCACCTCGTCCCGTCCCCGGGCTGCTGGCCGTGCATGGCCTCATACGCCTTCCGCGAACCGCAGACACTGGCCCGCTCGCACACCTTCCGGCTGCCGTCCGCGGCCAGCTTCACCACCACGGCATCACCAGGCACGCTGTGCCCGGTGACCACGCCCGGGCCGTCCGGGGTGTCAACCGACTCGCCCAGCTTCGGCGCCTGCTCATGGAAGTCCTGGTAGAGCGGGTGCTCGTACTTGAGGCAGCACATGAGCCGGCCGCAGGCGCCGGCGATCCGCAGCGGGTTGACCGGCAGGTCCTGGTCCTTAGCCATCCGCACGGAGACCGGCTCGAAGTCCTTCAGGAAGGTGGCGCAGCACAGGTCACGGCCGCACGGCCCGATCCCGCCCTGCAGCCGGGCCTCGTCCCGCGGGCCGATCTGGCGCAGATCGATCCGGCCGCCCAGGCGCCCAGCCAGATCCCGGACCAGGGCCCGGAAATCGACCCGGTGCGGGGCGCTGAAGTAGACCGTGAACACCGGCGGGGAGTCGGCGTAGTCCACCCCGATGACCTTCATCGGCAGCCCGTGATCGCGGATCAGCCGGCGTGCCGCAACCCGCGCCTGTGCGCGCTTGGCCCGGTTGGCCTCGTCCCTGGCCAGGTCATCCGCGCCGGCAAGGCCGGCGCACACCGGCAGCCCGGCTACCTCGCCGTCTACCCACTGTGGCGCCCAGATGCATTCGGCCACTTCCGGGCCGGTGTCGGTGGGCACCAGCACCTTCGTCCCCACGGTCGGCGAGTAGGGCCCGGGATCCAGGTAATACAGCCGCCCGTAGCGCTCGAAACTGACGGCCATCATCATGCCCACCGCTCCAGGGTACGGCCCGGTGCCCGGCACCGCGCCGCCCGCGGGCGGCTCTCACCTACCGACGGGCCAGGGCCAGCGCCATTTCCTCGACAGCGAGCAGCGGTGCGACGCTCAGCTCCAGCCGTTCCCGGCAGGCCATGATGGCCTCGATCCGCCGGATGGTGGTTTCCGGGCTGGTGTTGCGAGCGGCATCAGCCACCTCTGGCTCGTGCCCGGCACTGGCGAGTTCCACCTTGGCGCCGAGCTGCACCGCCAGCACGTCCCGGTAGAACGCGGCCAGATCCAGCAGCGCCCGGTCGAGCGCGTCCCGCTTGAGCCTGGTGGCCCGGGACTTCTGCCGTTCCTCCAGTTCCCGCATCGCGCCGGCCGAGCCCCGGATGGCCTTGGCCACGCCCTTGCCGGTCGAGCCTTCCCCGAACGCCTGCCGCAGCGCCTCACGCTCGGGGACATCCAGTTCCTCGGTGATCGCGGCCGCCTCTGTCTCCGCCGCCCTGACCAGCGCGGCGGCAGCGGTGAACGCCGGGCCCAGGCCGGTCAGCCGGGCCGGCACGGCCAGTACCTCGTCCCGACGCCGGGCCGCCTCGGCGTCGGTAGCGAGCCGCCGGGCCCGGCCGACGTGCCCCTGGGCGGCCCGGGCGGCGGCAAGTGCCCGGCCCGGATCCACTCCCTCAGCTGCGAGGATGGCCGCCACCGCGGACGGCGGCGGGGTGCGCAGCGTGACCAGCCGGCATCGGGACCGGATGGTGGTCACCAGTTCCTCGGCCGACGGTGCGCAGAGCAGCCAGACGGTCCGCGGCGCGGGCTCCTCGATCGCCTTGAGCAGGGCGTTCGCGGCCTGCTCGGTAGCCCGGTCGGCGTCCTCGAAGACGACCACCAGCCAGCGGCCACCGGTCGGTGCCCCGGCCGCCCGCAGCACCAGGCTGCGGGTCTGCCGCACCCCGTAGGAGAGCCCGTCCGGCCGCACCAGCAGCAGGTCGGCGTGGGTGCCCGCCCGGACCTGATGGCAGGACGGGCAATGGCCACAGCCGCCGTCCGGGCACAGCAGCGCGGCGGCGAACGCGCGCGCCGCCACCGACCGGCCGGAGCCGGGCGGCCCGGTGAACAGCCAGGCGTGCGTCATCGCGGTGGCCTGCTCGCCACGAAGGATCGCCGCCGCTGCTGCCGCCGCCTGGCGCAGTTCGGCGATCACGGCGTCCTGGCCGACCAGCCCGTCGAACACCCCATCTGGCCGCGGGCCGCCAGCGGCCCCGGGCGGATCCGCGCTCACCGCGCTACCTCCGCGCTCACCCGCGTCACCGCCCCACTCACCCGCGTGCCCGTCATTCCAGGATGGCCGGGAAGCCGCCGGTGTTGTCCTCAGCCGCGGCCGGCACCGGATCGGGCAGCAGGTCCCGTACCCGGTCCTGGATCTGACGGCTGAGCTCGTCGGGTGGCCGCGTCGCGTCCAGTACCAGGTAGCGGTCCGGCTCGGCTGCCGACTGGGCCAGGAAACCTTCCCGGACCCGCTGGTGGAAGTCGGCGGGCTCGGCTTCCAGCCGGTCCGCCGAGGGGGCACGGCGGCCAAGACCCTCGGCTGGCGGCAGATCGAGCAGGATAGTCAGGTCAGGCTGCAGCCCGCCGGTCGCCCACCGGTTCAGCCCGGCGACGTGGGTGGTCTCCTGGTTCCGTCCCCGGCCCTGGTAGGCGATCGAGGAGTCGGTGAACCGGTCGGTGACCACGATCGCCCCCCGGTCCAGCGCGGGCGCGATCACGGACTCGACGTGCTCGGCACGGTCGGCCGCGTACATCAGCGCCTCCGCCCGCGGGGAGAGCCCGGCGTGCGCGGTGTCCAGCAGCAGGGCGCGCAGCCGCATGCCCACCTTAGTGGCGCCGGGCTCATGCGTGGCGACCACATCGAAGCCCTGCTCACGCAGCCAGATCGCGAGCAGCCGGGCCTGGGTGGTCTTGCCCGCGCCCTCGCCGCCCTCGAACGCGATCAGCCGTCCCCGCCGGCCCGGCTGGGCAGGCGGCTGAGCCTGGCCGTTGGGATACACCGGGGCCATCGCGAAGGGACCCCTCCGGAAGGCGGCATACAGGTCAGCGCGCAGCGGCACGCCGCGGCGGTCGTCCATCTGCCGGTAGGCGACCACCCCCAGCCATACCGCGATGACCGCGGACAGCAGCAGAACCAGGTTGTAGCCGATCGCGTCGTACTCGATCGTCCCGATCGCCAGGGTGCTGGACCCGGTGATGGCGCGCACCAGCGCGGTGAACCCGGCGGCCAGGCCGGGCGCGATAGCGATCACCGCGAACAGGATGACCCGGATTCCGGACTGCAGGAACGCGAAGGTGCGCCCGCGGGTGTCGTCGTCCACCTCCCGGCCGACGATCGTGTAGCCGGTCACGTAGGCGATGCCGGCGAATGCGCCGAGCACAATGACCAGCAGCACCA
>Ga0306923_10006554_pt1 | contig 11502 bp, 7 predicted proteins | sample sta12Can44000108_FD_203841 | JGI IMG/M metagenome (GOLD analysis project Ga0306923, IMG submission 203841) | Lab enrichment of tropical soil microbial communities from Luquillo Experimental Forest, Puerto Rico - statanox.12C.anox.44.000.108 (v2)... | ecosystem: Environmental > Terrestrial > Soil...
CATAACCCACCGTCAGCACCGAACCATTGAAAAGCTGGCGCTGAATGTTCACGTTGTACTGCATCATATATGGCGTCTTGTGGATCAGGTAATCGGTGCCGAAGGTCAAGCTCGGCAACGGCGGGGCCACATTGCCGCTCTGGAACGGAACCGGGAATGACGGGTTCTGCTGGTTATAGGAAAGGAACGGCGGAGTGCCTACGTAGCCGGAAAAGAACACATATGTCTGCGCCGGATCATGGAACATGCCGAAGCCCGCGCGCACCGAGGTCTTGTGGTCGCCCTTGACGTCATAGGCCAAGCCGAAGCGCGGGTCCAAATTCCACACGTTGGGGTTGTCCTTAAAAGCGTGCTCTACGTGCGTAAAACCCGTTCCCTGCGGCGGATCCACGACATTGCTCAGGTTATTGTGCGCTTCCACCGGGTCGGTCTGGTACTCGTAGCGAACGCCCACATTGACGGTCAGTTTGCGAGTCGCCTTCCAGTCGTCCTGAAGGTAAGGCTTCAAACTGATGTCGCGGAAGTCGCGGTTGCCGTAAGCGAGACCGGGAGGCGCCATCGAAACCAGAGAGGGTTTCCCGGTAAGAAACGCGACCAGGCTAGGGAACGTGAATTGACCATTCCAATAGGTGTAGTTGAAGGAGTTGATCTGGTGCCGGCGGACGTGCATCCCGAAGTGGATGTTGTGGCTGCCCTTGGTCCACAGCAGGTCGTCCTCTGCGGTGAACTTGTTCTCCAGGAATCGGAATGGATTGGTGATATTCGCACCCAAACCCGTGAGACCCGACACGGAAATATTCACGTCCTGCCGTGTCGGGAAGGGCTCCAGAATATTTCCCGGGGCGATGTAGGGCTCGGATTCGGTTTCAAGCGGCCGCGAAAATGCGAAGCTGAACGAGTTCAGAAGCGTCGGCGAGAAAATGTGGCGCTCTTCAAACGTGGAGAACTGGTTGTGGTTGTGATCGTTCACCGGCCACAGGGGGATCGGTGTCGGGAAGGTCGCATTGGCCACATCGGACACGTAGCGAACGAACACGGAGTCCTTGCTCGACATCGAGTAATCCACGCGGCCGATCACATAGTCTTCGTGGACGATCTGGTTGGCCACTGTGGTGGTGGTGCCGATGCCGTTGCCGAGCGGGGCTGTTGCCGCGGGGTATAGGGCGAGCAGCGGAGCGACGGCCGGGTTCACTGGAACCTGCGCCAGCCCGGTGGAAGAGTTGCAGGTATACGCGGTTGCGATGGCGCACGGCACCAGCCCCTGCCGGGCGTTGGCATCCGGAACGTTCACGAGCGACGTGCCGCCGAGCAACTGCCGGATTCCTTCGTAGTTTGTGAAGAAGAACAGCTTATCCTTCTTGATGGGACCGCCGATGCTTCCGCCGTATTGGTTCTTGCGGAACGGTGGCGGGGAGTTCCGGTCGAAGAAATTGCGGGCATCCATCTCGCTATTGCGCACAAAATCGAACGCCGATCCATGAAAGCCGTTGGTGCCTGATTTCGATACTGCGTTGACCACCGAACCGTTTCCGCCATACTGCGCGCTGTAAGTATTGGTCATCGTCTGGAACTCGGCGATCGCGTCCACACCCAACTGGGTGCCCGATACATTCGCGCCCGAGCCCCGCTGCCACCAGTCTTGAAGGTTTTCGCCATCGAGGAGAATGGCGTGACCCTCCGGCCGCGCGCCCGAAATCGAAAACGTCGCTGCACGGCCCACCAGCGCGCTGCTGCCCCCCGCCGGGTAGGACACGGCGCCCGGAGCCAGCAGAATCAACTGCTCGAAGTTACGGCCGTTCAAGGGGAGTTCGCGCATCTGGCTTTCCCCGACCAGCGAAGAAAGCGTCGCGGTTTCAGTTTCGACCTGCGAGACGTTGGCTTCTACGTTGACTGTGTCGCTCGTCGAGCCCACCGCTAACTCAAAGTCCGCAACTGGAGCAGCTCCGACGGTCAAGGTGATGTCTTTCTTGACCAAGGTTCGGAAACCCGTCTTGCTGGCCTGAACGTCGTAATCGCCAATGGCGAGATCGGCGAGGCTATAGCGGCCTTGATTGTCGCTCTGCGTGGAGCGCGTTATACCCGTACCATTATTCTTCGCAGTGACGGCCGCGCCGGGAATGACTGCGCCCGTCGAATCAATGATGGTCCCCGTGATGGTGGCGGTCGCGGCTTGTCCCCACAGGCTCCTCGAGCCTAGGCAGACAAGTAGGCAAAGACTTGCAACTACAAGACGCATGATTTATCTCCCCCTGGATCGCAACTATTATACAGGTGCCCTGCAGGCTTTTGTACGATTGATGGCGAATTGAAATCGTCCGAGTGCGCGAAGTTGCGGACTCAGACTGACGCGTTGTCCCCGACTCGTACACCGAGCCGAAACTTCACGGAGAATTACGACTGGGAAGTCGGCATCGCAACTGATCTGGACCAAACCGATCGGCGAAGCCATGCACGTTTATCGTTCGTAATCGCGCAAGACCCAAAAGATTGCCAGCCACTAGTACCGCGATTTACTCTGAGCGGACTTCGAACCCAGCGTCAGGAAATCCCTCACCGCCATGCAGTGACCTCAGTGGATGTATCATAAGCGCTATGAGAACCGTTGGGTTGTTCTGCCTTGCGGCGGCCGCGCTGTGCACGGCGCAACCCGCTCAGAAGAATCCCTTCGCAAATGACCTTCGAGCCGCTGAAGAGGGCCGCATCGCATTTCGGGGGAGCTGTGCCCTCTGCCATGGGATACACGCCGAGGGAGGCCGAGGTCCCGACCTGACGCTGGGAACTTACTCGGTGGGGGATAGCGACGCAGACTTGTACAGGGTCATCGCTACCGGCGCTGCCGGTACGGAGATGCCGGCATTCGCGCCCAACTTCGAGAGCGACGACCTCTGGCGCCTGGTCACTTACATCCGGTCGGTGGCGGGGCGCGGAAGGGTTGCCGTCACAGGGAATCGCGAGGCCGGGCGCCAGTTGTTCTGGGAGAAGGGACAATGCGGGAAGTGTCACATGATTGACGGCAAGGGAGGCAGGCTGGGGCCGGACCTGACCTCAGTGGGGAGGAAGCGAAGCCTGGCTTATCTGAAAGAATCCGTCCTCGACCCAAACGCCGACATTACGCCCGGTTACAACACCATCACAGTGGTCACGAAGGATCGCAAGACGATCGTCGGCGTCCAGCGCGGTTTCGATGATTTTTCAGCGCAGTTGATGGATTCGGCCGAGAACTTCTACTCGTATGAGAAGAGCGAAGTCGCTTCGATGAAACGGGAATTTCGATCGCTGATGCCGGCGAGCTATCGCGGTTTGTTTGGCGAGAAAGAGCTGAGTGACCTGCTGGCTTATCTAGCGAGCTTGCGAGGCGTCAGGGAGGGCGGAAAATGAAACGCTGGACAGTGATTCTTGTAACGGTGGGCGCCCTGGGCGCCGCCGAGATTACGCAGGAAAAGCTGCGGCAGGCTCAGAGCGACCCCGCCACCTGGTTGATGTATGGGAAGAACTATCTCGGGTGGCGATATAGCGAGCTCCGCCAGATCAATACCAACACCGTCAAGCAACTGACGCCGCAATGGATCTTCCAGAGCGGAACGCTGGGAAAGCTCGAAAGCACTCCTCTCGTCTACGAACGGATGATGTATGTGACGGGTCCTACCAACCACGCCTACGGACTGGACCTGGCGACGGGGCGGCAAATGTGGCACTACGCGAAACCACTGCCGCCGGGGGTGAGCATCTGTTGCGGCCAGGTGAATCGTGGTTTTGCCGCGCTCGGAAGCAAACTCTTTAAGGTCAACCTCGAATCGACGCTGGTGGCGCTGGACGCCAAGACCGGTAATCTGCTGTGGGAGACCGAGATCGATGATATCAAGAAGGGATATAGCGCCACGGCTGCGCCGCTGATCGTGAAAAACCTGGTAGTGGTGGGAATCGCCGGCGCTGAGTACGGCGTGCGCGGCTTTATCGATGCCTATGACGCCGATACCGGCAAGCGCGCGTGGCGATTCTGGACCGTGCCAGGTCGGGGCGAGCCGGGAGGCGACACCTGGGGCGCCGATGCCTGGAAGCGCGGTGGCGGCTCCACCTGGGTGACGGGGACTTACGATGCCGAGTTGAACCTCATTTACTGGGGGACGGGAAATCCGGGTCCGGACTGGAACGGCGATGTCAGGCCTGGCGACAATCTCTACACCTGCAGCATCGTAGCCCTGGATGCCGACACGGGAAAATTGAAGTGGCATTTCCAGATGACGCCGCACGACCTGCATGACTGGGATGCCATCAGCGATCCGGTGCTGGCGGACCTGACGGTACGAGGCCAGAAAGTGAAGGCCGTGATACAGGCCAATCGGAACGGCTTTTTCTACGCGCTGGACCGAACCAACGGGAAGCTCCTGGTGGCCAAGCCCTACACCAAAGTGACGTGGGCGGACGGGATCAGACCTGACGGGCGGCCGAACTTGATTGCCGGCCAGGACCCGACCGAGGAGGGGACCAAGTCGTGCCCATCTGTGGGCGGCGGGCATAACTGGCAGGCTAGTGCCTACAGCCCGCAAACAAGCTGGTATTATTTCCCCACCACGGAAGGCTGTCACACATATTACAAGACCGAGCAAGAGTTCCGTGAAGGTCTGCTCTATACAGGCAGCACCGGGACGCCCATCCCGCTCGATCCAACCACCGGGGCCGTACAAGCTCTGGACCCCGCGACCGGTGAAACGAAGTGGAAATTCGAAATGGTCAGCCCTCCCACCAGCGGCTTACTGGCCACCGCCGGAGGCTTGATCTTCAGCGGTAACCGCGAAGGGTACCTCATGGCGCTGGATGCGCGAAGCGGGAAACCATTGTGGAAGTTCCGGACCGGTGGAGTTGTGATTGCGCCCCCGATCACCTATTTGCTCGACGGAAAGCAATTCGTGGCGGTCGCGACGGGGGATGCGTTGATCACGTTCGCGCTGTCAGTCCCGTGACCTCACTTTGCAAGGTTCAGCAAGTTGTGGCCTTTGCGCTTCGAAAGAAGGACTTCTCGATCATAGAGCACCTCCGAGCACCACTACCCACAGTAGACGTTCCCGGAGTACGGTCTCCTTCAACGTTCAGACGGCGCGCTCGACGACCGCCACGTCCTTGAGCACTTGGTTCCGGTTCGAACATGGTTGATGTCCCTTGCCCTGAGACGGTTGAGACGTGGCGGCTACGCCGGCTCAAACTCCTGAATCGACTGGGGTGGATGCGAATCGTCCGCTTTCATGATGAAGGCTTAGGAGAAGCCCGCAGTAACAGGTCGCTATTCCGGTGCCAGCGACCCCAGGTAAGCGGAAATTGCGATAATGTCGTCCTCGGTCAGATGTGCGACCGGACCCTTCATCAGCGCGACCGCTTTACCAGCGCTCGAACCATACTGAATATCGAAAAGCTGTCGCGCGACATAGACGGGTTGCAAGCCCGCGAGTCGCGGAACCTCGCCCAGGCCTTTTAAGTTCTCGCCATGACATAGGGCGCAAGAACCTCTTTTCACCAGTGCCTCCCCTTTCGCAATGCTGCCGGGAGGGACGTAGGCGAGGAAGCCAAAATGGGGATCGCGAATTTCCGTGGCCATCGGATTCATAGGAATCTGGAGAATGCGCCGCCCGATCGGTTCGGTGCCTCCATCCGGATGAAGCTGGCGATGTCGGCCCGCTGTCGCGATGAAGGTTCTTGGTGGATTGGCAGACTCGATCACTTTGACAAATGTCCTGGGCTTTTGTGCGGCAAAGTATTCGGCCGCCTGGCGAACATCCTCGTCCGAAATCGCCTTAGCGATCGGCCCCATCCGCGCGTCATCCTTGCGAGTCCCCGCTTTGTAATAGGCCATCTGACGAATCAAGTATTCCGCCGGCATGCCGGCCAGGTCAGCGGATTCAGAATGCCCTTGGCCCGACATGAGATGGCACGAGCCACAAGCCATATTGATCCCCGGGCCGCCCTGAACAGAACTCGGCGCGGGCTTGTGCTCTTCCGGAAACCAATCTGGCGGGTTCGCATTGCCCGCTATTTTGGCGGCGTCATATTCCTTCCTGCTGCCTTGTGCTCGCACTATACCTTCGGGTCGCACGCTTGCAGGCTGAACCTTGTCGGGTACGTTGAACGCCCAGTCGGGCAGTCCAGCGGGGACGGTGATTGGGGCTTGTGCATAGAGTCTAACGGCAATCGTGAGGAGCAATATCGCACGGAGCGATTGCCGCATGATTTGATTGATCACAACATTTCCTTTCGCCGCTTCCTTCGCAAGCGTATCATGCCCGGGCGCGACTTGGGGGCAACAATAAAGACGCTACACTGGCTCGCAAGGCTCTCCAGGAAGGATTCTGCCGCCGGCGCAGATTGCCCCGGGTTCTTATCTCATCGGCAGCCCAGCCCTGGTTTGGCAAGGGCGAAGGCCGTGGAGGTGCGGGCAACCCGGAAGTTAAGTTACTTTTTGCCGATTCTCCTATCAGTTGGCCAGAATCGGCGTTCGAGGAAGGTAGCCCGGATTAATACCGGGAAGTCGGCTTGGGTTCCGTTTCAATCGGCGGCTTCCAGTGAATTTCCGCGTTCTCCTCGAACCCCGCTTCGGGCCAGTGTCCGGATGGGCGGCAACACACTCGAAATGCCGCAACCAGATCCGCGCGTTTCTCATCAAGTTGACGCGGGCTAACTCAAGCTTTCCTTAGCGACGTCAAGCGTTAAACCGCGAAGCTAAGCGTGTACTCGTTCGCGCCTATTTGCACCGGAAGAATCAACGTGCCCAGTCTTCTCGTGGCGCGTCTCTTTTCGAGATCCGCCTGCGGAACTGACTGATCCAACCCTACGTGCAGACGAAAGCTACTGCCCGCTCCAACCTCCGCGGAGCGAAGTTCTTGCTGGTTCCAGGCATCTTCATTCCAACTCCCGGGCCTACTCTTAATCTGGTAACTGTGGAAGAAAGGAAACTGGATGGCAACATCGTCCGGTCCCATTAACCATCGCGGCGCCTGGACGTCAATTGGGTGCGTGCCTCAATTCCGTTGGCCGGTTTTGAACCGTCCCTCATTGGCCGGTTTTCAGGTGTCCCCCGAGGGTTGAACAGTTGGTGCCCTTCTGAATTTGCGCCCTTTAGCCGGGGCTCTGAGGAGGTTTGCGTTTTGGGGCATGGGGGGTAACCCCCCCGGTTTTCTTACTATTACGGTTCCTGCGGAGGGCTGTTTTACCACAGGGACTTTCACAGGGACTTCCGCGCCCACCACTCAAATCAACAACATACAGATCACCGAAGAGTCGGATTGATCGTCGTGGGGACCTCACTCGAAACTGGTTGCTCTTTCATAGTGCTCAGTACTTGGACGGCTGCGCTCTTTGCCGCCATGCGGATGTGGGAATACCGTTCAAGCATCGCCCGACTCATGTGCCCCATGATCGCCAGCATTGTGCTTTCGGGGACGCCCGCCTCTGTTCAAAGCCACTTGGCCGTATCAACCCAACGCTCTCCTTTGGGTGGGCCGGTGTTGTGGGCGCCCCAATCCGCGGGATGGCGACTCTTCCAGGATCAGTCTGAGCCGCGACGAAGTTGACTCTAACTTCCCTCGGTCTAGGCCGCAGGTGCATGGGCGGGTTAAGATTGCAGTTTCATGCGGTTTTGCCCTTCACGATGTCTTGTAGTCCTTGCGCTGTTATGCGTCATTTCCCTGATCGGCACCGCTCAGACGAGCCCACAAATCCAGGCGCTCGATTTAGACGTCACTCCCGCGATGGACAGTGTGGTTAGCCAACTCGCCGGCAAGCGAGTGGTATTCGTTGGCGAGACCCACGACCGCTACGACCACCACCTTAACCAGCTCGAAATCATCCGGCGGCTTCACCAGCTCGACTCAAACTTGGCGATCGGCGTGGAATACTTTCCACGGCAGTCCCAGCCGCAGGTGGACGACTTCATAGACGGGCGGATCACCGAACACGAATTCCTGCATTCAACCGAGTATTTCCGGGTCTGGGGGTACGACTATCGCCTGTATGCGCCCATTTTTCGATTCGCTCGCGAGTATCGGATTCCCGTGCGCGCGTTGAACGTGGATGGCAGCCTGCCGTCGGCGGTAGCCAAGACTGGCATCAAGGGCCTTACCGAGCGGCAGCGCGCATCCATACCTTCGGAAATCCAGCCCGCCGACGACGCTTACAAGGCTCGTCTCCGTGCCGCGTTCGACGAGCACCAGTCGGCGAAGCCCGGCGCTTTCGACCACTTCGTCGAGGCCCAACTGGTGTGGGACGAAAGCATGGCCGCCAACGCCGCCGATTACCTCAACGCCAACCAGGGCCGCCGCATGGTGATCCTTGCCGGCTCGGGGCACATCGCGTTCGGTTCCGGCATTCCGAGTCGCTTGGAACGCCGGATCCATGCCAGCTATGCAATCGTGCTCAGTAGCGGCGAGGCGATCGAGCCGCGGATCGCGGATTATATTCTGCTCAGCAATAGGCAACAGCTTCCGCCGACCGGCGCTCTCGGGGCCAGCCTGGAGGAAGCAGGTGGAGAGTGCCGCATCCGTTCGCTCGACCCGGCCGGCGCGGCGGCCAAAGCCGGATTGAAAAAAGGGGATGCTTTGGTTGTCGTGGATGGCCAGCCGGTCAAGACGCTCGCCGACGTGCGGTTAGCTCTTTGGGACAAAAAACCCCGACAGCTTGTGGTCGTCCGCGCGCATCGCGGGCGGCGGCCGGGGACGAATGCCAGCCGCGAGTACGGAGTCGAGTTGGCGGCCGCAGGCAACAGAGTCACAAAGCCATAACGCCGCGGCTGGAAGACGAGCCTTGCGTGGCTTGGGCGATTTTGTAGGCGGCTGGGGCGGGAAGTAGCTTTGCTGCTGACAACGTCATCGGGCATTGTGTCGTTCCGCCGCGTTCCTGCGCCGCAGCGCCCCACGCTTTTCTGGTAGCGCGAACCGCGCGCGGCCGCGCGGCAGCCAACGTCGATCCCGCGAGGGTGGCTCCGTGGCCCGGCGTGCGCGGTTCGCGCAATGACTAGCAGCCCGCGACGATGGGCAACCGCGGCGTCGTTCGCGCCCCCTTCCGCCACCGGAGCATCGTGCCCGTACTACTCCGCCTTGGCACGCGGGGTCAGTTTCAGCATTCGCCGGCTTAGAGCCGCTGTGAGATTGGTGCATGGTCTCCCAAATGAGGCCAAGACCCTCGGGAAATTGAGCTTGCGACCGACTGCATGGTCTGTTTCACCGAAATCATACGAGAATGAAATGATAAGAGTGCATTTGTAAGGGAGGACAAAGTTCGATATGTTGTCCATGCGAACCATAATGATGACCGCCTTGATTGTGATGGTGTTTTGCGCAGGATGGCTGGCGAAAACCAACGCGCAGCAGAGGGCGCCTGCTCCGTTGATCACGTACTTCAGTCATGAGAGAGTGGACGTGTCGTTTGCGCAGGCTCTCGCCACGACCGGCAGCAAGGACCTGTTCACGCGCAAGGATCGGCAAGGCCGCACCTGGGCCGCTCACACCAACAGCCGCGGCAAAGCGGATGAAGGCAAACTGCATTCCCATGAGGATTGGACGGCCGTGGTGGTCATCATGAGCGGCGCGGCAACGTTCATCACTCCGGGGACTGCATCCCCCGGAGCCGCAAGAGGAACGCCAGAGGGCGGTCAGTTGATCGGCGCAGGTGAGTCGCACCGTATCAGCCAAGGAGATGTGGTGATCATTCCTCCAGACGCGCCCCATCTATACAAAAACATCGAGGAACCGTTCCGGTATTTAGTAGTGGAGACGCCGTAGAGCTCTCCCGCAACCGTGCCAATGTGCGGCTGCCGCAGCGTTGATCTCGCCGCGTTCCGTTCGAACCTTGCTGGCAGACCTGGCCCTCACACGCAATCAAGTGCGCATGGGCGAGCAGCTATTCGACATGCTGGCTACGCCGACCACCCTGCAGGACCGGGCGTTCGAACTTCTTCAAGTCCACCCGTAGCTGTACCCAGTACCCAACACCCGAAAACCACATCAAATCACCTGAAGTGTGTAGCTTACACCAACCTCAGGCGAAGGAACTTCGTTGGTATCGAAAAAATGGCGTGGAATCAGCTACTGAGGAGCCGGGCTGCGATCTGGGCCGCGATTACCGACATCGAGAACGCCTCGGAAACGACGATGCCCTGCTCACTTCCTCAGGATCTTGTCCATGGCCTTTCCCCTGGCCAGTTCATCCACCAGCTTGTCCAGGTAACGGATCTGTTGCATGAGCTTATCCTTGATCTCCTCCACCCGATAGCCGCAGATCACGCCGGTGATCTTGGGCACGTTCGGGTTGATCCGTGGTGCCCGGGCGAAGAAAGTCTCGAAGTCGACCTTCTTGTCGATCTGCTGTTGCAGCGTCTGTTCATCGTAGCCCGTGAGCCAGTGGATGATGGCATGCACCTCCTCCTTCGTACGACCCTTCCTCTCCGCCTTGGTGATGTAATGCGGGTAGACGCTCGCGAACGCCATTCTGAATACTCTCGTGTTGTCCATGGACTCGTTGCTCCTCAAAGTTTGGCGCTTTCGTTCAAACACGAGCCGGAGCCCACCTGAGTCGCTACAGCTTCGATGAGGATGGGCGTGCAGGGCAAAGGGTGGCAGTCCCTTGCTCCGCCTCAGCAGAACCTCGAAGCGCGATCGGGGCTCAGAACCTGCGGCGACAGCCTCCATCATTCCTGCGCGTAATAGCGAAGATAGACCATTCCATTGGGCAAAACGGCCCTTGAGCAGGAGATCCAGCCTGATACGTACGTTGCTGGGCAGGACCCGCGTGCCTCCGCCGAGCATAGTAGGCACGACGAGCGGATGATACTCGTCGCATAGCCCGGTCCGGATCGCGTAGGCGGCGAGGGTCGGACCAGCCACCGAAATATCGAGAGGCGATTGAGCCTTCAACTCGCGAACCACCTGCGGGTGGAATTCCCGCTCCAGACGCGTCTTCGGTGTAGAAACGGTCTCCCACGATTTGGAGTAAACGATCTTGTCGGCCGCTCGCGAAGTCCAGCCTGTCCGGCGTCCGGCCAGCAATGACCTCTGGCGCCTCCCAAACCGCCATCATGTCGTACATCTTGCGTCCCTAGAGATATATGCTGATTGGGCGCTCGAGATCGGTGATGAACGCAAATGCGTCCTCGTCTGGCGCCGACCAAATCGAGGTTGCCGGTTTCATCCGCGATATAGCTGTCCAGCGACGCCGCCGTAGAGTAGATCAGATTGGCCATCGTGTAGCCTCCACATCATATCAGTGGACGGCGAGCCAGTTCTGATTCCTCGATCCCGTCACGGTTCAGCGCCAAAGTAACGTGTAGTCGCGTTGTGTACAGCCATCCTCGGGCGGTTCGCTCCTGGATGACGCGCCACCTGGACACGAACTCCGGCGCCGGCATCGTGTCCAGGTAGTCGACGATCCTGGACCCGGCCGGCTGCGCCCCCCCCGATCGTGATGTCCGCGGTTTTCGGATTTCAGAAGATCAGCTTGAGCGCGTTGCCGAGGCACAAGCCA
>Ga0306923_10006555_pt1 | contig 11502 bp, 7 predicted proteins | sample sta12Can44000108_FD_203841 | JGI IMG/M metagenome (GOLD analysis project Ga0306923, IMG submission 203841) | Lab enrichment of tropical soil microbial communities from Luquillo Experimental Forest, Puerto Rico - statanox.12C.anox.44.000.108 (v2)... | ecosystem: Environmental > Terrestrial > Soil...
CCTTGGCAAGCTCGGCACGCATGGCGGCGATCACGCTGTCGTAGCGGTTCGGGTCTTCATCCTTGCCTGCGCCGAAAACCGCCGAACCCGCGACGAAGGTGCAGGCGCCTGCACGCGCGATGTCGGCGATGTTGTCGATCTTCACGCCGCCGTCGACTTCGAGCAGCACGTGCTTGCCGGTCTTGAGCTCCCACGCGTCGAGCCGCGCACGCGCTTCGCGCAGCTTGTCGTAGGTATGCGGAATGAAGCTCTGGCCGCCGAAGCCGGGGTTCACCGACATCAGCATGATGAGGTCGATCTTGTCCATCACGTGGTCGAGCCACGACAGCGACGTGCCCGGGTTGAAGACAAGGCCCGCCTGGCAGCCGTGGTCGCGGATCAGCGCGAGCGTGCGGTCGACGTGGCGCGAGGCTTCCGGATGGAAGGTGATGCTGTTCGCGCCCGCTTTGGCAAACATGGGCACGAGCGCGTCGACCGGTTCGACCATCAGGTGCACGTCGATGTGTGCGTCGGTGACCGGCCGCAGCGCTTCGCAGACCAGCGGGCCGATGGTGAGGTTCGGGACGTAATGGTTGTCCATCACGTCAAAGTGGATCCAGTCGGCCCCCGCCGCTAGGACATCGAGCACTTCCTCACCGAGCTTGGCGAAATTCGCAGACAAGATGCTCGGAGCAATTCGATAAGTCACGCCATCCCCCGTGTGACAAAATCCGATCAGGTTCCGGCCGGATGCCGGAACCCCCGAAAGGCCGCCGATCAGGCGACCGCAAGAAGATCGATTTTCCCACAGGCTCGCAGCAAGCCCGAGATGAGCGCATCAAAACCGCAACAGATTCGCGTCGACGCCGTCGCGCAATACGTTCCCGAGCAGTCCGAACCCGAGGCGGGCCGCTACGTCTTCGCCTATCACATCGCGATCAGGAATGAAGGGACGCAGGCTGCGCAGTTGCTGACGCGCCACTGGGTCATCACCGACACGAATGGACAGATTCAGGAAGTCCGCGGCGTCGGCGTGATCGGCGAGCAGCCCGAGCTCGCGCCCGGCGAACAGTTCGAATACACCAGCGGCTGCGTGATCGCGACGCCGGTCGGCACGATGCGCGGCAGCTACAGGATGCGCGCCGAGGACGGCACGCTGTTCGACACGGACATCCCCGAATTCCTGCTCGCCGAGCCCGGCGCGCTGCACTGAACCGAGGGCGGCGGCAACCGGGCCTCAGTCCCTGAGGACGTAGTCGAAGCCCAGCTCGGGCGGCAGCGGCTCGTCGACGACCAGCGTGGCCACGGTCGGCAGGCCGACGGCCCGCGCCGCCGCAACCAGCGCCTGAAGTGCCGCGTAGCCCTGCCCCGGTTCACGCCCGGAGCGCGACAGGCGCAGATAGGCCAGGCCCGGCCGCACGATCCGCATCAGCGGCAAGGCACCGGCATCGCTGCAGAAGATCGCGAAGGAAACATCGCGCTCGACCAGATCCAGGACGACCTCGGATGGCGACAGGGCTGCATCGAGTTCGAGCACCAGTCTCCCGGTGCCGATTTGCGAAACGACAGTCCGGCAGGCCGAAATGAAGCGCGGGTCGCTGAGCGAGCTGCGGCTCGGTGCGAGGATCCAGCGCTGCCCGTTTCCGTCTTCGTCGCCCTTCGCACGCTGCGCGACTTCTTCGAGCAGCACGAGATCGGCCTCGACCGCGAGCGCCGGGTCGGAAAGGACGACTTCGGGCAGCAGGGTCTCGACCGTCGCAGTGCGTTCGACGCCGACGGTCATCCAGGCGAGCGCATCGCCGCCGCCAACCCGGCAGATCGGCCGCCACTGCGCCCGGAGCGTGCCGGCCTCCAGGGCGTCGCGCCAGCGGGTCTCAGCTTCCGACTGCTGCAGCACGAGGCTGTTGTAGGCCGAAGACGCGAAGCGGAAGGCATTCTTCCCGCCGTGCTTGGCCTCGTACATCGCGGCATCGGCCCGATCGATGAGTTCGGCGCCGTCGCCGTCGTGCGGATAGAGCGCCACGCCGATGCTCGCGGCGACCCGCAGCAGCTCCTCCTCGAACGGGATCACCTCGGTGATCGCACCCACCAGCTTGCGCGCCAGGCGCGCCACGGCGAGCGGGTCGGACACATCTTCCGCCACGACGACGAACTCGTCGCCGCCCAGCCGCGCCGCCGCGTCGCTCTGCCGCACTGCGGCCGACAGCCGATGCGCAACCGTGCGCAGTACGTGGTCGCCGGCAGCATGACCGAAGCAATCGTTGATCGGCTTGAAGTCATCGAGATCGATGAAGAAGACCGCGAGGATCGTGTGGCTGCGGTGCGCTTTCGCAAGCGCGGTCATCAGCGCGCGCTTGAGCGCCGACCGGTTGAGCAGGCCGGTCAGCTCGTCGATCCCCGAGAGCGCAGCGGTGCGCTGCTGGACTTCGCGATATTCCTCGGACTGCCGTTCGAGCTGGCTGCGGGCTTCGCCGAGCAGCACCTGCTGTTTGCGGATGTCGGCATGGAGGCGGCCGTAGCGCCGCGTCGAGACCAGGATGATGCCGCCGAGAAGTGCCACGGCGACCGCGCCATACCAGAGCTCGAGCGGCTGGCGCTGGATGATCAGGCGGACTTCCGTCTGCCAGCCCTTCGAGAATTCACCGACTTGGGGTGGCGTCGGATAGATGTTGGCGTCGCCCTCGACGAGCCAGGCCTCGTTGTGGAACTGCCGCAGCGCGAGCGACTGGTCCTGCTGGACGTGCTTCTCGGGCCCGTTGTGCAGGATGAAATTCAGCGCTTCCGCGCCGGGGCGGATCGGCACGTCGTAGTAGACGCCGAAGCCATCGACGCCGCTCGCCGGAAAAGGCTCGCTCCAGCGCGTGTCTTCTGGCAGCCGGTGCGCGTCGCCCCAGAGGTGCAGGCCCCAGCCCGTGTAATTACTGTCGGCCCGGTGGTAGTGGATGCGTGCGAATCCCGCCGGCGCTTCGGCAAAGCCTGCTGTCGGGCACAGGAACAGAATGACGACCAGGCAGGCGGCGAACGGACGGAAAATCGACTTCAGGTACTTCATGGCTACCCCACATCGGGATGCCGGAGCACTCGCGCCGATCAGCCTCCCGCTGTATTGACGCCTCCTCATGAGCCGGCCGCCGTTCGACGACGGCCCCGGAGGCTTACCAGTTCTTACGTCCGGCGGGGCCTTTCCTGAACGGTCAGCTTCGATAATCCGCGTTAATTTTCACGTAATCGTAGGAGAAATCGCAGGTCCACACGGTAGCCGACGCCCCGCCGCGGGCAAGATCAACGCGCACCGTGATTTCTTCGGACTTCATGACGCGCGCGCCGGCCTCTTCGAGGTAGCTCGTGGCACGGCCGCCTTGCTCCGCAACCAGCACTTCCTCGACCCCATTGCCGAGCCACACGCGCAGCTTGCTCACGTCGAGGTCGTCGACGCCGGCATAGCCGATCGCCGCCAGGATGCGGCCGAGGTTCGGGTCGGAGGCGAAAAAGGCGGTCTTGACGAGCGGCGAATGCGCCACCGCATAGGCGATCTGCCGGCATTCGTCGCGGCTCTTGCCGCCTTCGACCGCGATGCTCATGAACTTCGTCGCACCCTCCCCATCGCGCACGATCGCCTGCGCGAGCGTGGTCGAAAGATCGATGAGGGCCGCGCGCAGCGTCGCGTAGTCCGCGCTCGCCGCGTCGGTGATCTCGGGAGCGCCCGAGGCGCCGGTCGCGATGACGATGAAGGAATCGTTCGTCGAGGTATCGCCGTCGACCGTGATGCTGTTGAACGACAGGTCCGCGGTGTCCTTGGCCAGTGGCGCCAGCAGCGGCGCGGCGATCGCCGCATCGGTCGCGACATAGCCGAGCATCGTCGCCATGTTCGGCCGGATCATGCCGGCGCCCTTGCTGATGCCGGTCAGCGTGACCGTCTTGCCGCCGATCGTGACCTGCCGCGATGCCGCCTTGGCCACGGTGTCCGTGGTCATGATCGCGTGCGCGGCATCGAACCAGCCATCGGCGCGCAGGTTCGCCTTGGCCGCCGGCAGGCCGGCCTTCAGGCGGTCCATCGGCAGATGTTCGAGGATCACCCCGGTGGAGAACGGCAGCACTTGGGCAGGCTTCACGCCGAACAGCCCGGCCACGGCCTCGCAGCTTTCACGCGCGTTCGCCAGCCCGAGTTCGCCCGTGCCGGCGTTTGCGCAGCCCGTGTTGATGACGAGCGCGCGGATGTCACTGCTCGCGAGGTGTTCCTTGCAGACCGTGACCGGCGCTGCGCAGAAGCGGTTCTGCGTGAAAACGCCCGCCGCGCAGCTGCCCTCGGCGAGTTCGATCAGCGTGAGGTCGCGGCGCCCGGCCTTGCGGATCCCGGCTTCGGCGACGCCAAGGCGAACGCCGGCAACCGGCAGAAGTTCGGAAGCAACGGGCGGATTGAGGCGAACGGGCATGGCGGACTCCGGGAAAGGCCGAGGGACAAAGAATTTGATTTTAGCGGATCGAATGTCGCCGACGCGCCAATGAAAAAGGCGCAGCTCCTGCTGCGCCCCATCTTTCGTTTGCTGCGGAAAAGCGCGAAGAAATCGTAGCGAGCGGGCCGAGGCCGGTTCGAGGAGCACAGCCGTACATGACGTACGGCGAGCACCGGAGAGCCGGGATCGGTCCGCGCAGTAGATTTATTCGCGCTTTTTTATGCGAGCTTGCCGTGGCAATGCTTGTACTTCTTGCCGGAACCGCACGGACACGGATCGTTGCGGCCGATCTTCGGGCCGGCGTCGGCCGGCAGCGCCTTCGGCGGGTGCTGCGTGTCGGCGGTCGCCAGCGCGTCATCGTAGTCGGCGTGGTGATACTGGACGTTATCGGCTTCCTGATGACGCTCGGCTTCCTCGAGCTGCTCCTCGGAGCGGACCTGCACGGTCAGCAGCATGCGGCTGACTTCGAGGCGGACCGTGTTGAGCAGGTTCTCGAAGAGTTCGAAGGCTTCGCGCTTGTATTCCTGCTTCGGGTTCTTCTGTGCGTAGCCGCGCAGATGGATGCCCTGGCGCAGGTGATCGAGCGCGGCAAGGTGTTCGCGCCAGTGCGTATCGAGGCTGTTGAGCATCACGTTGCGCTCGAAGCCGTGCCACGCTTCGGAATTGACCGGCGCGATCTTGTCGGCGTAGGCCTTGTCGGCGAGTCCAAGGACGCGCTTGAGCAGGTCTTCGTCCGACAGGCTCTGGTCGTCCGTGCTCCACTGCGCGACCGGCGCCTTGAGCTGGAATTCGCCCTCCAGCGCACGCTCGAAGCCGGCCAGATCCCACTGTTCTTCGACGCTGTCGGCCGGCACGTGATTGCGGAACAGGTCGTGCAGCACGCCTTGGCGCATCGCCGTGATCGTCTCGGAGATGTCCTCCGACTCGAGGATCTCGTTGCGCTGCGCGTAGATGACCTTGCGCTGGTCGTTGGCGACGTCGTCGTACTCGAGCAGTTGCTTGCGGATGTCGAAGTTGCGCTGCTCGACCTTGCGCTGCGCGGATTCGAGCGAACGCGTGACGAGACCATGCTCGATCGCCTCGCCTTCCGGCATCTTCAGGCGAACCATGATCGCGTTGAGGCGCTCGCCGGCGAAGATCTTCATCAGCGGATCTTCGAGCGAGAGGTAGAAGCGCGAGCCGCCGGGGTCGCCCTGGCGGCCGGCACGACCGCGCAGCTGGTTGTCGATACGGCGCGACTCGTGGCGTTCGGTGCCGATGATCTTGAGACCGCCCGCTTCGAGCACCTGCTCGTGCAGCGCCTGCCATTCGCTGCGCAGCTTCTCGATCTGCGCGCCCTTCTCGGTTTCGGCCACTTCGGCGTTGTCGCGCACCAGCGCGATCTGCTTCTCGACGTTGCCGCCGAGCACGATGTCGGTGCCGCGGCCTGCCATGTTGGTGGCGATCGTGATCACGCCGGGGCGGCCCGCCTGCGCGACGATCTCGGCCTCGCGGGCGTGCTGCTTCGCGTTGAGCACCTGGTGCGGCAGCTTCTGCTGGTCGAGCAGGTGCGAGAGCAGTTCCGAGTTTTCGATCGAGGTCGTGCCGACGAGCACCGGCTGGCCGCGTTCGTGGCAGTCCTTGATGTCGGCGATGATCGCGTCGTACTTCTCTTTCGCCGTGCGGTAGACGAGGTCGTTGAGGTCCTTGCGGATCATCGGCTTGTTCGTCGGGATGACGACGGTTTCGAGGCCGTAGATCTGGTGGAACTCGTAGGCTTCGGTGTCGGCCGTACCCGTCATGCCGGCGAGCTTGCCGTACATGCGGAAGTAATTCTGGAAGGTGATCGAGGCGAGCGTCTGGTTCTCGGCGTTGATCTGCACGCCTTCCTTGGCCTCGACCGCCTGGTGCAGGCCGTCGGACCAGCGGCGGCCGGCCATCAGGCGGCCGGTGAATTCGTCGACGATGACCACTTCGCCGTTCTGCACCACGTAATGCTGATCCTTGTGATACAGCGTGTGCGCGCGCAGCGACGCGTACAGGTGATGGATCAGCAGGATGTTGGCCGGGTCGTAGAGGCTGGAGCCTTCGGCCAGGAGACCGGCGCGCGCGAGCAGGCCTTCCGCGGTTTCGTGACCGGCTTCGGTCAGCAGCACCTGATGCGCCTTGAGGTCGACCGAGTAGTCGCCGGGCAGTTGTGCGCGCTCTTCATCGCTGAGGCCGTCGCCGCCTTCCTGCGGTTTGAGCATCGGCGCGATGGCGTTCATCTTCTGGTACAGCTCGGTGTGATCCTCGGCCTGACCCGAGATGATCAGCGGCGTACGCGCTTCGTCGATCAGGATCGAGTCCACTTCGTCGACGATCGCGAAGTTCAGCCCACGCTGCACGCGGTCGCCCGCGGTGTAGACCATGTTGTCGCGCAGGTAGTCGAAGCCGAACTCGTTGTTCGTGCCGTAGGTGATGTCTGCGCCGTAGGCCGCCTGCTTCTCGGCGTGACTCATCTGCGAGAGATTGCAGCCGGTCGTGAGGCCGAGGAAGCCGTAGACCCGACCCATCCATTCCGCATCGCGGCTGGCGAGATAGTCGTTGACCGTAATGACGTGAACGCCCTTGCCCGACAGTGCGTTCAGGTAGGCCGGCAACGTCGCCATCAGCGTCTTGCCTTCGCCCGTCCGCATCTCGGCGATCTTGCCGTAGTGCAGTACCATCCCACCGATGAGCTGTACATCGAAATGGCGCATGCCGTGCACACGTTTGCCGGCTTCGCGCACTACCGCGAAAGCTTCGGGCAGGATCTTGTCGAGCGATTCGCCGTTCGCTACGCGTTGCTTGAATTCATCCGTCTTACCCCGCAACTGTTCGTCGCTGAGCGTGGAGATCGTAGGCTCGAGCGCATTGACTGCGCGTACGGCCTGCGAATACTGGCGAACCAGCCGCTCATTGCGGCTACCGAAGATCTTCTTGAGAAGGCCGGCGATCATGTCGAAAAGGGGGTCAGGCGGCAAAACGACGATGATATCACGCACCCTGAAACACCCCCGGCGCGCGGCCCTTTTGGCGGAGTTCGGACGATGAAACGACGTGTCCAGGCGATCGGCGATTGCTTCGCCGGCGACTCGCCCCTCGCCCGCCTGCAGGACCATGCGCAGCGCCTGCTTCGGCTGCAGCGCCAGCTCGTCCTGCTGCTGCCCGGCTATCTGCAGGATTCGGTGACGGTCGCGAACTTCCAGCAGGGCATTCTCGTCCTGCACGTTCCCGGCGCGGCTGTCGCCGCACGCATGAAGATGATCCTGCCACGCCTCAAGGAAGGCTTTTTCGCGCAGGGCACCGCGATCGAGGACATCCGCGTCAAGATCCGGCCGCCGCAGACCGAATACCACAGGCCGCCACCGGCACGCGCGGTCAGCGAAGACGTTCTTGCCGGAATCGAAACGCTGCGGGCCAGCCTGCCCGGCAACTCACCGCTTGCCGAGCCGCTCGCGCGGCTGCTTTCACACGTGGCGCGCAAGCCTAGATGATGGGCACCAGCAGGCGTTCCGCAAGGAACAGCCCGAAGAAGATCAGCCCCGTATAGACCGCGAAGCGGAACAGGCGCCACGCGAGCGCCAGATAGCGGCGGTCGCGGGTGAAGATCCAGGCGCAGAGGGAAGCGATCAGTCCGAGCCCGAGCAGCAACGCAACGAGCCGGAGAATGAACATCGCGTCGTCGTGCTCAGGCCAGTTGCAGCGCGACCGTCTTCGCGAGCGTCGCGGGCACTGCGGCGTCTTCTTCGAAAGTCACGATCTCCCAGGCCGTCTTGTCCTCTAGAAGCACACGCAGGATCTGGTTGTTCAACGCATGGCCCGACTTGTGCGCGCTGTAGGCGGCGAGCAGCGGATGACCGGCCAGGAACAGATCTCCGATTGCATCGAGCACCTTGTGCTTCACGAACTCGTCGGCGTAGCGCAGGCCGTCGGCGTTGAGCACGCGGTATTCGTCCATGACGATCGCGTTGTCGAGGCTGCCGCCGCGGGCAAGCCCGTTGTCGCGCATGTATTCGACCTCATGCATGAAGCCGAAGGTGCGCGCACGCGCGATCTCCCGCGCATAGGACTGCTCGGAGAAATCGACGGAGACTTCGGTCCCGGTGCGATCGATCGCCGGGTGGTTGAAGTGGATGGAGAACGTGAGCTTGAAGCCGTCATGTGGTTCGAGCTTCACCCACTTGTCGCCCTCGCGGTACTCGACTGCTTTCTTCACGCGCAGGAAACGCTTCGGCGCGTTCTGCACCTCGATGCCCGCGGATTGGATCAGGAACACGAAGGGCGCGGACGAGCCGTCGAGAATCGGGATCTCGGGACCATCGACATCGACGTAAGCATTGTCGACGCCAAGGCCGGAAAGCGCCGACATCAGGTGCTCGACCGTGCCGATCTTGGCCGTGCCGTTCTGCAGACCCGAGCAAAGGCGCGTGTCAACGACCGAATAGGGGCTCGCGGGCAGATCCACCGGCGGATCGAAATCCACGCGGCGGAACACGATTCCGTTGTCGACCGCTGCCGGGCGCAGCGACAGCGTGACCTTGACGCCGCTGTGCAGACCGACACCGGTCGCAGTGACCACTGACTTGAGGGTGCGCTGGCGAATCATGGCGACCACTCCCTAAATACTTGATTCATAAGATGGTAACACGCGCCCCTGCAGCGGCAGATTGGCCGCAACAATCGGTTTCATAGGCCGCACAAACAAAAACCCCGGGACGAACCCGGGGTCTCGGAAAGAGCGTCTATGCGACTGCCGAAAAGCGCCCGGCCGCGTCACCGTCCGCTTGCCCGTCAGGGGTAGGCAAGCGCGGCAACGGCCGCCGGTGAGTTCCTCAGTCCGCCTGCTTGCGCAGGAAAGCCGGAATGTCGAGCGTGCCGAAACCGTTGGCGCTCATCGCCTCGACCGTGCTGCGGCGATGCTGGCGACGGATCACGGCGGGCTGTTCGAGATCGGCGTAGTTCACTTCGATGCCGACGTTGTCGGTGCCGGTGCGGATCACCTGCATCGGCGGCTTCTGCGCGGCGACCTTCGCCACGCCGAGTCCGGTCGCGACGACCGTCACGCGGATGCGGTCTTCCATGGCGTCGTCGAACACCGTGCCGTAGATGACGAATGCATCCTGATGCGCGAATGCGCGAACCGTGCTGACGGCTTCACGGACTTCGCTCATCTTCAGCGAACGGCTGGCCGAAATGTTGATGAGGACGCCACGGGCACCGGACAGTTCGACGCCTTCGAGCAGCGGGCAGCATGCGGCCTGCTCGGCAGCAATGCGCGCGCGGTCGAGACCGGACGATTCGGCCGAACCCATCATCGCGCGGCCCATCTCGGCCATCACCGTGCGCACGTCCTGGAAGTCGACGTTGACCAGGCCATGCACGTTGATGATTTCCGCAATGCCGCCGACGGCGTTGCGCAGCACGTTGTCTGCGGAACGGAAGCATTCCTCGACGCTCGCATCGTCGCCGTAGACTTCCATGAGCTTCTCGTTGAGCACGACGATCAGGGAGTCGACATGCTTTCCGAGTTCCTCGATGCCGCTGTCGGCGACACGCGCGCGGTTTTCGAAGTCGAAGGGCTTGGTCACGACGCCGACGGTCAGGATGCCCATCTCGCGCGCGATCTCGGCAAACACAGGCGCGGCGCCGGTTCCGGTGCCACCGCCCATGCCGGCGGTGATGAAGACCATGTGGGCGCCTTCGAGCGCATCGGCGATGCGTTCACGCGCATCGAGCGCTGCAGTGCGGCCCGCTTCGGGCTTCGCGCCGGCGCCGAGGCCGGTTTCGCCAAGCTGGATCTTGACCGGCGCACTGTTGCGCTTGAGAGCCTGCGCATCAGTGTTGGCGCAGACGAAATCAACGCCCTTCACGCCTTCGCGGATCATGTGGTCGATCGCATTGCCACCGGCACCACCGACACCAACTACCTTGATGACGGTACCGATCGCTTCCTTTTCCCTGATCTCGAACATCTGCATCGCCTCCTGGTTCAGCCCGGCGTCTGATGTGGTCTGGTGCGCTCTCGACACGACCACCTAAATATAGTACGCACGCGCAATTTTAAAACTAAATATTGACGTCGCGCTAGAAAATATGCGGACGCCGTGAAATACATTGTTTCCCGATCAGAAGTTCCTCTGGAACCACGCCATCATCCGCTGGAAGCTCTGCTTCACGTTGCGTGTTTCGCGAGCCTGCAGGCCACGTCTTCTCTGCGCTGCACCTTCAAACAACAAACCCATGGCATTGGCGTATTGCGGATGACAGACCATGTCCGCAAGACTGCCTTCGTAATTCGGAATGCCGATCCGCACCGGCGTGTGGAAAATCTCTTCACCGAGTTCGACCACGCCAGCGAGCACCGCGGAACCGCCGGTCAGCACGAGCCCTGACGAGAGCAGCTCTTCATAGCCGCTGCGGCGCAGTTCGCCCTGCACGAGTTCGAAGAGTTCCGACACGCGCGGTTCGATCACGTCGGCCAGCGCCTGACGCGAAAGCTTGCGTGCGGCGCGCTCGCCGACGCTCGGCACTTCGATCATCGCTTCCGGATCGACGAGCGAAGGCATGGCCACGCCGTGACGGATCTTGATGTCCTCTGCTTCCGCAGTCGGCGTGCGCAGCGCCATCGCGATGTCGTTCGTGATCTGGTCGCCCGCGACAGGAATGACTGCGGTGTGACGGATCGCGCCCTGCGTGAAGACCGCGATGTCGGTCGTACCGCCTCCGATGTCGACGAGGCAGACGCCAAGCTCCTTCTCGTCCTCCGACAGCGTCGCGAAACTCGACGCGAGCGGCTGCAGCACGAGGTCCACGACTTCGAGCCCGCAGCGGCGCACGCACTTGACGAGGTTCTGCGCCGCAGACACCGCGCCGGTGATGATGTGCACCTTCACTTCGAGCTTCACGCCGCTCATGCCGATGGGCTCGCGCACACCGTCCTGGCCGTCGATGATGAATTCCTGCGTCAGGATGTGGAGGATCTGCTGGTCGGCAGGGATCGGCATCGCACGTGCGACCTCGATCACGCGCTCGACGTCGAGCGGCGTCACTTCCTTGTCCTTGATCG
>Ga0306923_10006556_pt1 | contig 11502 bp, 7 predicted proteins | sample sta12Can44000108_FD_203841 | JGI IMG/M metagenome (GOLD analysis project Ga0306923, IMG submission 203841) | Lab enrichment of tropical soil microbial communities from Luquillo Experimental Forest, Puerto Rico - statanox.12C.anox.44.000.108 (v2)... | ecosystem: Environmental > Terrestrial > Soil...
AGATCGGTGGGACTCGGTTCGGTCGAAGACTGCGAGGTCCGCAACACCGGCCGCGGCGAATTCTATTTCGCGGTCATCAAGCGGTCGGGCCGGCCGGCCGCAGAAGTCTTGCCCGATTTGATCAAAGCCGCGATCGTCGAATTGTCCTGGCCGAAATCGATGCGCTGGCCGGCCTCGCCGCTCCGCTGGGTGCGGCCGCTGACCTCGGTCATCTGTGTCTACGATGGCAAAGTGCTGCCCTTGGCGCTTGAGGGCGTGCCGGTGGGCCGCACCACAAGGGGCCATCGCTTCTTGTCGCCCGGCGAGATCTGCGTTGGAGGTGCCGCGGAGTATGCCGAAAAGCTGCAACACGCCTACGTCATCGTAGATCAGGACCAGCGCCGCCAGCTAATCCACGCCGATCTCGACCGCCGCACGTTGGAACTGGGAATCAAGGTTAAGTCCGATCCCGGCTTGATCGACGAAGTCACCGGGCTGGCCGAATACCCGGTCGTGCTCGCCGGCGCGATCGACACAGATTTCATGACGTTGCCGCCCGAAGTGTTGCAGACGGCGATGCGAGTCCATCAGAAATATTTTTCCTGTATTTTTTCGGATGGCAGGCCTGCACCGCATTTCCTGTTTGTCGCCAACAATCTGGCCGTCGATGGCGGCAAGGCGATCATTGCCGGCAACGAGCGCGTGCTGCGCGCCCGCCTCGCCGACGCCCGCTTCTTCTGGGATCAGGACCGCAAGATCAGGCTCGACGAGTGGCTCGAACAATTGCGTGGTCGCGTATACCACGCACAACTCGGTAACTTGTTCGATAAAGCCGAACGTTTAGAGTTGCTCGCCGAATTTCTCGTAGAACATGTACCTGGCTCTGGCAGACAGCGCGCGCAGCGGGCCGCTCTACTATCTAAGACTGACCTTTCGACGGCGATGGTCGGGGAGTTCCCGGAGCTGCAAGGGGTTATGGGGGGCTATTACGCCCGTCACCCCAGCGATATGAGGTATAGTGAAGACCCGCGCGTCGCTGAAGCAATTGCAGAACACTATAAGCCACTCGGCCCGAATGATGCCTGCCCTGGAGCCCCGGAAAGCATCGTTGTTGCACTTGCCGATAAAATAGATACGATCTTTGGATTCTTTTGGATCAATGAAAAACCAAGTGGCTCGCGCGATCCATTCGCACTGCGCCGCGCTGCACAGGGAATAATTAGGATCATCCTCGAAAACGGCCTTCGGTTGCCGCTTGTCCGAGCGTTCAAATACGCACAACGTGTATTTATACGTCACCAGAATGAAGCACACAGTGTTACTGGTAAATGGCGATACCTTGGCGTTGGTCCATTTGTTAGCGATATATCAGACGAGGCGATGGAATTTATCGCCGATCGGCTGAAAGTACACTTACGAGATCGAGGGATACGTCGAGATCTCATTTCGGCGGTCTTTGCTCTCGGCGAAGATGATTTGGTGAGGTTGCTCGCGCGAGTTGATGCGCTTGCGGGTTTTTTAAGTAGCAACGAAGGTGCAAATTTGCTCACCGCATACCGCCGTGCCTCAAACATTGTCGCTATTGAGGAGCGACGGGACGATCGGAGTTACATTGAGGGCGTGAATCCGGCGTTATTTAGACAACCTGAAGAGGTCGCGTTATTCGCCGATCTGAATCTTGTTGCCGCTGGTACCAAGCTAAGTTTGAAGACCGAGGACTTTGAATCTGCAATGGGCCATTTGGCAACAATGCGGCCGTCGGTCGACAACTTTTTTGACAAAGTTACAGTTAATGTAGACGAGCCTGAGCTGCGCGAAAATCGCCTGCGCCTGCTCGCGCGCATCCGCGCGACGATGAACCGGGTGGCCGATTTCTCGCAGATCCAGGAACGACCAGAGGACGAAAGACGAGCCGCATGACGAAAAACCGCGCGACGGACCGAACCAAATGGGTCTTTAAATTTGGCGGCGGCTCCGCCGAGGGCGGCGCCGAGATGCGCGATCTGCTCGGTGGCAAGGGCGCCGGCCTCGCCGAGATGAGCGAACTGGGGTTGCCGGTGCCGCCCGGCTTTACGATTACGACCGAGGTGTGCACCTGGTTCTACGCCAACGGTAAATCCTATCCCCCCGAACTCGAGGCGCAGGTCGCCGACGGCCTCGCGGCGGTCGAACAGGCGCTTAGCGCGCGATTCGGCGATGCGGACAATCCGCTCCTCGTCTCGGTCCGCTCGGGCGCGCGGGTATCTATGCCGGGCATGATGGATACCGTCCTCAATCTCGGGCTCAACGACCGGGCGGTCGAGGGTCTGGCCTACAAGAGCGGCGACGAACGCTTTGCCTATGACAGCTATCGCCGCTTCATCCAGATGTACGGGCAGGTCGTGCTCGGAATCGAGCATCACCATTTCGAGGAGCTGATCGAAAATTACAAACTCGATAGCGAGCAGATGCTCGATACCGATCTGTCGGCGGAAGACTGGAAGATTGTCGTCGCCGGGTTCAAGGATCTGGTCGCACAAGAGACCGGCCATCCGTTTCCGCAGCAGCCGCGCGATCAGTTGTGGGGGGCGATCGGCGCGGTCTTCGGCTCATGGATGAATCCGCGGGCGGTGACTTATCGACGGCTGCATGAAATCCCGGCCGATTGGGGCACCGCGGTTAATGTCCAAGCGATGGTGTTCGGCAATATGGGGGCGGATTGTGCGACCGGCGTCGCCTTTACCCGCAACCCGTCGACCGGGGCCAACGAATTTTACGGCGAATACCTCGTCAACGCACAGGGCGAGGATGTCGTCGCCGGCATCCGCACGCCACAGCATCTGACGCTTGCCGGCAAAGAGGCGAACAAATCGGCGCTGCCGGCGATGCAAGAAGTGATGCCCGAGGTGCTCGACCAGCTCTACCGGGTGCGGCGGGTGCTCGAGGACCATTATCGCGACATGCAAGACATCGAATTCACGGTGCAGCGCGGCAAGCTTTGGATGTTGCAGACGCGATCGGGCAAGCGCACCGCCCAAGCGGCACTGAAGATCGCTGTTTCGCTGGTGGAAGAGGGGGTCATCGACCGCGAGGAAGCGATCCGCCGCATAGAGCCGGCGTCACTCGACCAACTATTGCACCCGACCCTCGACCCCAGAGCCAAGACCACGATTCTGACCCGCGGACTCCCCGCCTCGCCGGGCGCCGCCTCCGGAAAAGTCGTATTTTCCGCCGAGGAGGCGGAGTCGCTCGCCGCGCGCGGCGAGGCAGTGATCCTGGTGCGCGTCGAGACGAGCCCCGAGGATATTCATGGCATGCATGCCGCCCGCGGCATCCTGACGGCCCGCGGCGGCATGACCAGCCACGCAGCGGTGGTTGCCCGCGGCATGGGGCGGCCCTGCGTCTCCGGCGCCGGCGATCTGCGAGTCGATTATGCCGCCCGCACGATGGCGGCGCGCGCCACCCTGGTCAAAGCGGGCGAGATCGTCACGATCGACGGTTCGACCGGAGAAGTCATGGTCGGCGAGGTGCCAACGATTCAGCCTGAGCTGTCGGGCGATTTCGCGACCTTGATGGGCTGGGCCGACGGGATCCGCAAGATGAAGGTACGCGCCAACGCCGAGACCCCGGTCGACGCCCGGACGGCGCGCCGGTTCGGCGCGGAGGGCATCGGGCTCTCTCGCACCGAGCACATGTTCTTCGAGGCCGATCGGATCGGTCCGATCCGCCGCGTGATCATGGCCGACGACGAAGTTGGAAGACGCGCCGGGTTGGCCGAGCTGCTGCCAATGCAACGTGCGGACTTCGCTGAAATCTTTCGAATCATGAAGGGGTTGCCGGTCACGATCCGGCTTCTCGACCCGCCGTTTCACGAATTCCTGCCCAAGACCAACGCGGAGTTCGATGAAATGGCGCGGCTGACCGGCCGCGACGTTGCTCAGGTGCGGCAACGCGCGCTCGCCCTCCACGAGGCAAACCCAATGCTTGGCCACCGCGGCTGCCGTCTCGGCATCACCTATCCCGAGATCTATGAGATGCAGGCGACGGCGATCTTCGAGGCCGCCGCGGAGGTCAAGAAGGAAACCGGCGAGGGCGTCGAGCCCGAGATCATGGTCCCGTTGATCGCGACCAGGAAGGAACTCGACATCCTGAAGAAGATGATCGATCGCGTCGGCGAATCGGTTATGAAACGGACTGGCGTCAAGGTGCCCTATCTCGTGGGCACGATGATCGAACTGCCGCGCGCGACCTTGCGCGCTGGCGAGATCGCGGAGACGGCGGAGTTTTTCAGCTTTGGAACCAACGATCTGACTCAGACCGTATTCGGGCTGTCGCGTGACGATTCAGCGAGTTTTCTCGGCGCCTATCAGCGGCTCGGCATCCTCGAACATGACCCGTTCGTGACCATCGACACGGAGGGGGTCGGCGAATTGGTGCGCGTCGCCACCGAGCGCGGCCGCGCAGCGCGTCCCGGGCTCAAGCTCGGTATTTGCGGCGAGCATGGCGGCGACCCCGCCTCGATCCGGTTTTTCCATGAAATTGGGCTCGATTATGTTTCGTGCTCACCATACCGGGTGCCGATCGCCCGCTTGGCTGCGGCGCAGGCAGAGCTTGCGGGCGAGGGCCGGGACGCAATCCCTTGATGCCGCGGGCGGGCGGTCTCCTGCTCGCGTTGTTCGCGGCGCTTGGCGCCTCTGTCGCCTCGGCTGCGCAACCAGCGCCGATTCAGCTGCTGCCGCAGCCAGGTATCGTAACCCCTCCGGCGAGCACGCCCGCCCCGTTGGCGCCGCCGATCAACCCGGGCTACGCCGCCGCGCCGGCGAACGGACTGTCGCCGATACTGGCGCAACCGGGCCCGGTCTACGAATTGCCTGCGCCGGCCAACGCGTCCTATCCACCGCAGCAATTGCCCGGGCCGATCGATCAGCAAAAAATGCAATCGTATCGGAATGATCTGCGTAGTCGGCAATGGCAGCTGCAACGGCAAGGGGTCGGTCCGGGCAGCACTGAATACAGCCGCGAGATCCAATGGCAGTTGAACCAGCCGGATGATCAATAATTTCGGGCTGTGGGATCGGTATTGCTAGAGCGCGGTCTCGCCATCAAAATGCATCCAAACGGGTTTCGACGCGACGATAACCGCCTCCCCCGCCATCAGCAGTTTATTCTCTCGTACGGCGTCGATGCGCAGCAACGCCAGGCCAAGCCCGTCGTTACTCGACCTCATTTCACCGACATCATGGCCATCGGCGGTGACGACCGTGCCTGGAGGAGGCGCGGGGCCGTCGAATGTCACCGGCATCAGCCGCCGCTTGATCAGGCCGCGATATTTGGTGCGGGCAGTCAATTCCTGACCAATATAGCAGCCCTTGCCCCAGTCGACCCCGTTCAACTCGTCGAACCCGGCTTCGAGCAGGATCGACTTTTCGAGCACCAAGTCGCGGCTGCTGTCGGGAATGCCGAGTCTCATGCGCAGCTGATCGTAGGCGCCGAACTCAGCTTCGCGTAGGCCGGCAGCGGTGAGCGCCGATCGCGCGCTCTCGCGCGGGATGATGCAGCGCACGCCCAGCGCCGGATGCCGCGGGTCGACGAAGACAGTTCCCGAAGCGAAGGCTCGGGCGGTTCCGGGTTCGCTGGAAAGGCCGAAAACGCTCGCTGCGCCATCACCAAAGACTGCGGCCACCGCCAAGTCGGGCCGCTCGTCTAGAACCGCCTTGGCGCGCAGCCGGTAGATCGACAACCGACGTTTGAGATCAGGGAGGCGGTGGGCTTCGGCATCGAGCAGGATCGTCTCCGATAGCTCGACCATCGTGAAATCGTGGAGATATTTCCCCTGTGCGGTCAGCAGCGCCGCATATCGCGCCTGCTCGGCGCCGACCTTGTCGACATCGTTGGAAACGAGCCCTTGCAGAAACGCGCGGCGGTCACGCCCACCGACCGCGAGGACGCCGCGGTCGTCGAGCAGTACAAAACGGGCGTCAGCCATGGCTCGGCAAAATGGTTGCGGCGGGCTAGACGTAGGCGAACGTCGACGGGTTGGCAAGCCGCCGAGGGCGGGATATAAGGCGGCCGGATCGACGAGATGGACATTCTGTTTGTCACCGCGACGCGCATCGGCGACGCCGTGCTTTCGACCGGTCTGCTTTCTTTTTTGATCGACCGATATCCAGGCGCCGCGTTGACGATCGCCGCGGGGCCGCTTGCCGCCCCGCTATTCGAAGCCACGCCGGGCTGCACGCGGGTTTTGGTCGTCGAAAAGCGGCGGTGGTCCTCGCATTGGTTGCCCCTCTACGCGGCTGTCGCAGGCCGGCGCTGGGACCTCGTCGTCGATTTGCGCGGTTCGGCGCTTGCCTGGCTGCTCCGGGCCGGCGAGCGCCGGGCAATGGCAAAGGGCGACGCGGGCGAGCACCGCGTGCGCCAACTCGGTCGCCTCTTCGGCCTCGATCCACCCCCCGGTCCTCGATTGTGGACCGCGCCCGGTCACGAACGGTCTGCCTCTGTGCTGGTTCCCGCCGGCGGCCCGGTGCTGGCGATCGGCCCGGCCGCAAACTGGCGCGGCAAGCAGTGGCGAGCCGAACGCTTTGCCGAGGTGGCGCGGCGGTTGACGGCGGGCGGCGGGCCGCTGCCGGGGGCGCGGGTCGTGGTGCTGGCCGCCGCGCATGAGCGCGCGCAGGCCGAACCGCTGCTAGAGATGATTCCTGAGGGGCGCCGCATCGATCTCGTCGGCCGGGTCGATCTGCTGACTGCGGCGGCGGTGCTGCGGCGCTGCGCCTTGTTCATCGGCAACGACACCGGGCTAATGCACATCGCTGCCGCCTGTGGCGCGCCAACGTTGGGCCTGTTCGGGCCGAGCCCGAGCCGGCAATACGCGCCCTGGGGTTCGCGCACCGCCTTCGTCTGCTCTGCTGACCCGCCGGAGACGATGTTCGGCCCTGGCTTCGACCACCGCAGGACAGCCACCTTAATGGACGGGCTTTCCGTTGATTCCGCGGAAGCGGCCGCATGCCGATTGTGGCGCTCGGTCACGAGCGCCGCGGCATAAACGCGGCATGACCAAAGTTCGGCTCTCCGCTCTTGTCGTCGTGCATGACGAAGAACGTCAGCTTGCCGATTGCCTGTCATGTCTCGGTTTTGCGGACGAGATCGTCATCGTGCTCGACCGGTGCGGTGATCGCTCGCGCGAGATTGCTCGGGACTTTACGGACCGGCTGGTCGAGGGCGCCTGGGAGCGCGAGGGGCGGCGGCGGCACGCTGGGATCGATTTCTGCCGCGGCGACTGGATCCTCGAAATCGATGCCGACGAGCGGGTGACGCCGCAGCTTGCCGATCGGATCCGACAGGTCGTCGCCACCTCGCGGGCGGCGTGGTATCTCCTCCCGATCGACAATTTCATCGGCGAGCGGTTGGTGCGCTGGGGGTGGGGAGCGTCGTTCGGCCGATCGGCTCACGCCGCGCTCTATCGCAGGGGAGCCAAAACATGGGGGGATCAGCGGGTGCATCCCGCTGTGTCACTGTCAGGAGAGCAGGGCGCGATGCTGTTCCCGCCGATCCTGCATTACGTCGACCGCGACATCTCCGACATGTTGCGCCGCCTCGATCGCTATTCGAGCGCGCGAGCGCAGGATCTGCGCGACAGTGGCGATATCGGTTCTTACGGCCGGAACATCAGGCGAATCCCATCGCGCTTCTGGAAATGTTATGTCGGTCGCAAGGGCTATCGCGAGGGCCAATGGGGCTTCTTAATCGCCTTGTGCGCGGCGCTCTACCCGATGCTGTCCTTTCTGAAGGCCCGACTTGAGCCTTCTCCGGCGTCGGAAGTTGCCCCTCACCCTTCCGCGGCTCGGGTCCCACCCTTTCTCCGTCAGCGGGAAGACCGGCCGAGGACCGAGGAGCTTAGCCGTTCCGAGCGCCGGTAATGGCCAGGGTGGTGATGGCGGATGACGGCGTTGACTTTGACGGCGCGATGGCCGAGACGGCGCCGCTCGGCGGCGCGGAGACCGCCTTTGTCGCGCTGGCCGAAGCGTTGGCCGGGCGTGGGCACCGGGTAGAGGCGCGCAACCGCTGCCGTGCAGAGTTGACCCACAAGGGCGTCCATTGGGCACCGTTGTCGACTGACATACCGGAGGCATGCGATCTTTTCGTCGGGAATCGCGGACATCGCGTCATCGGGCTTTCGAAGCGCGCGCGACGGCGGCTGTTCTGGCTGCACAATCCGGCGTGCTATTTGCGAAAACCTCGCAATTTGTGGCGGCTGGCCTGGTATCGCCCGACAATCGTCGTGACCGGCACCTATCACGCGGGAACTGTGCCCGCTTGGCTGCCCTGCGGTGGCTGCGAAATCATTCCCTACGGCGTGCTGGATCAATTTCGCGAGACGATTCCCCGCGACCCTCCGGCGCCGCGCGCGATCTTCACCTCGAATCCACTGCGGGGGCTCGATTGGCTGCTCGATTTGTGGATTGCACGCATCGCGCCCACCGTGTCGGGGGCGGAATTGCACATCTACGCCGGACCGGCCGTCTATCGCGGATCGGGTGGAACGCAGACAAGCGCGATGGAAAGGATTCTCGCGCGCGCGGAAGCGCTCGGTGACTTCGGTGTTCGTCGATTCGCTCCGCTTGGGCGAGAGGCGCTGGCGGCGGCGCTGAGCGAGGCCCGGGTCATGCTTTATCGCGGGGACCCTGGCGAGACGTTCTGCCTGGCGCTTGCCGAGGCGCAGGCGATGGGCGTTCCCGCGGTAGTCACGCCGCTGGGTTCGGTGTGCGAGCGGATCATCGACGGGGTCAGTGGACAGATGGCGCGCAGTGACGCCGATTTCGCCGCCGCAGCGATCGCCGCGCTGCGCGACGACGGGTTGTGGCGGCGCTGGCATCTAGCGGCCCTTGAACATCAGCGTGGGCTGAGCTGGGACGCGGTCGCTGCTCGTTACGAGGCGCTGATCCCGTGACGCGACGGCTGTTGCAGGCGATCGCCGGTGCGCGCCACGGCGGGGCGGAAACCTTTTTCGTTCGCCTGGTAACAGCCCTGAACCGCGCCGGAGAGACGCAGCGGGTCCTGATCCGGCGCGATTTCGGCCGGTCGCAAATCCTGCGCGCGGCCGGCGTCGGGGTTTCCGAACTCGCCTTTGGCGGCCCGCTCGATTTCTCCACGCGGCTCGCCTTTCGCCGCGAGATCGCGCAATGGCGGCCGGATATCGTTCTGACCTGGATGAGCCGGGCGACTTGGCATTGCCCCCGCGGCGATTTCGTGCATGTTGCGCGGCTGGGCGGATACTACGATTTGAAATATTACCAACGGTGCGATCATCTGATCGCGAATACCCGCGCCATCGCCGAATACGCCATCCTCAGGGGATGGCCACGCGAACGGATCGATTATTTGCCCAATTTCGTGCCCGATGCGCGTGCAGTGCGGCTGCGCGACGGCAGCCGATCCAATCCGCGCCAAGATTCCCCGCTGGGGCTGGCGCTTGGTCGTCTCCATCCGAACAAGGGGTTCAGCTTGCTGCTCGAGGCGCTAGCGGAGACGCACAAGGTGCGATTGGCGATCGCCGGCGACGGACCGTTACGAGCGCCGCTCGAGCAGTTGGCGGGTAGTCTTGGGATCGCCAACCGGGTGACCTTTCTCGGCTGGCGCGAAGACGTGCCGGAACTGCTGGCGAATGCCGATTTTCTCGTCTGCCCGTCTTTGCACGAGCCGTTAGGCAATGTCGTCATCGAGGCGTGGTCGGCGGGGTTGCCGGTCGTCGCCACCGCCAGCGATGGCCCGGCGGGGCTGATCGAGGACGAGGTGAGCGGGCTCTTGGTCCCGCTTCCGGGTGAGCCGGGCGGCGGCCCCAGGGCGCTGGCCATAGCGATCGAGCGCCTGTGCCAAGACTCTGGCTTACGTGCACGGCTCGGGCAAGCTGGCCGCCGCGCCTATGAGGCCGAATTCACCGAGAAGGCGGTGGTCGCCGGCTATCGCGGGTTTTTTGAGAGAGCGGGCCCGAAATGTGCGGCATCGCCGGGCTGATGACCCTAGACGGCACACCGCCGCCCGCGGTGCCGTTGCAGATCATGGGCGCGGCGTTGCGCCATCGCGGGCCTGACGGCGACGGCCGATACCGCTCCGGCAATGTCGGCATGGTGCAGACCCGATTGGCGATCATCGATTTGGCAACCGGGGCCCAGCCGCTCTACGAGCCTGGCGGCGCGGCGTTGATCGCCAATGGCGAGGTCTACAACTATCTCGAGCTGCGAGAGAAATTGTGCGGCGCCCGCCCGATTGCGTTTTCGACTCAATCGGATTGCGAGTTGCCGTTGCATCTCTATCGCCGCTCCGGGCTCGAGTTCACCCAGCATTTGCGCGGCATGTATGCAGTGGCGCTGCACGATCCGGGCACCGGGCGGCTGGTTCTTGCCCGCGATCCGTTCGGCATCAAGCCGCTCTATTACGCCGAGACCGCTCATGGCTTTGCCTTTGCCTCCGAGCCCGGTGCGTTGATCGAAGCTGGCGTCGTTACCGCAGAGCTCAATCGCAGCGCGCGTAACGAGCTGCTCCAGATGCAGTTCACGACCGGTCGCGAGACGATTTTTGCCGGCATCAGCCGGCTATTCCCGGGCGAGACTGTGGTTGTGCGTCAAGGCAGGATCGTCGAGCGGCGGCGGCGCCCGGCGCTACCTGAGCATGGCCCGCTCGCGCTCGATCAGGGAGAGGCGCTCGCCCGCCTGGACGCGGTTTTTGCCGATAGCGTGCGCATTCACCAGCGCTCGGACGTGCCGTTTGGCATGTTTCTCTCTGGTGGCATCGACTCGACTGCGGTACTCACGATGATGGCTCGGCTCGCCGAGCGCCCGGTCAAGGCGTTCACGATCGGGTTTGCCGATGGCGATGTCGCCGACGAGCGATCGGCCGCCCGCGCCGCGGCCGAAGCGGTTGGCGCCGAGCATGTCGAAATCCTGTTTACCGAGGCCGACTTTTGGCGATTGCTGCCGCAAATCGTATCCGCCGTTGACGATCCCGCCGCCGATTACGCGATGCTGCCGACGTTTGCGCTCGCCCAGGTGGCGCGCGAGGCCGGACTAAAGGTCATATTGTCGGGCGAGGGTGGGGACGAGCTGTTTGGCGGCTATGGCCGCTATCGTAGCGTGCTGCGCCCGTGGTGGGCGGGCGGCCGCCGGCCCCGCGCTCGCGGGGTGCTTGATGATCTGGGGGTCCTGCGCGGCGAGATCGCCGGCTGGCGTGACGGGATCGCAGCGGCCGAAGTGCACGCCGCCCGCCGCGGCCGCACCCCGTTGCAGGCGGCGCAGGCGGTCGATTGCACAGACTGGCTGCCAAATGATCTGTTGACCAAGCTCGACCGTTGTCTGATGGCGCATGGCGTCGAAGGCCGCACGCCGTTTCTCGACAGCGAAGTTTCTGCGCTTGCCTTTCGCCTGCCGGACGGGCTCAAGGTGCATCACGGGCTCGGTAAGTGGCTGCTGCGTCGTTGGTTAGCGGGCCAGTTGCCGCAGTCGCAGCCGCTTGCCCGCAAGCGCGGCTTTACCGTGCCAGTGGCGCAGTGGA
>Ga0306923_10006560_pt1 | contig 11497 bp, 9 predicted proteins | sample sta12Can44000108_FD_203841 | JGI IMG/M metagenome (GOLD analysis project Ga0306923, IMG submission 203841) | Lab enrichment of tropical soil microbial communities from Luquillo Experimental Forest, Puerto Rico - statanox.12C.anox.44.000.108 (v2)... | ecosystem: Environmental > Terrestrial > Soil...
CCGCCAACAGGACCGGCCTACGGCCGTGACGATCGGAGATTGGTCCATAGACGATCTGGCCCAAGGCGAAGCCAACGAGATAAAAGGAAATCGTCAACTGCACGCGCGCAGGGCCGGCAGCCAGCTCGCGCCCGATGTCCGGCAACGACGGCAAATACATATCCACGGACAGCGGACCGACCGCCGTCAGCAGCGCGAGCACCGCGGTAAGCGCGAAAGTATCAGGACGCAGCATGACGGACCCCCCGCGCGCCACGGGAAACGGCAGGCGCGAGCCTACGAGGCTGCCCGCCCAGCGCGCGCTTGCGCAAAAAGCGTCGCGTTGGGGCAGAAGGCCGGTGCCTCGGCCGACGACTTCGCGGCTCGCGCAAGCCAATCGTGGCACACCTCGTCCGCGTGGCAGAACTGGCAAGTGCGGATCGCGGAGCTCAAATCGAGGCCGAAGCGCCTGTGCACGAACGCGTCGGCGTCCAATCCCAGCCGATCCATCATGTCGGACATGTTTCGCGCCCGGCGGTCCGCTCTATCGAACGTGAACATCGGATCCTCCTTAGTAACCAAAACACTAGACGGACGAACCAGCCGCTCTTTGATCTATCGCAATCCAGTCCCGCGGTCGCCGCCACCCAACAAGTTGACCTAAGTCAAAAAGTACCGACTCATCCTCCCCTATATTGGGCAACGGCAAACCATAGGCTGCAACAGGAGGAGGGTTAGATGTCGGCCCTGCCCGTTGGACAAAAAAGCTTGACCAAAGCTATTTCGCAGTGGTGGCGAGAGTGGACCAGAAGAGCGTCCGCACGGTTCGAACTCAAATGCTGCGGCGAGGAGGAAGTGGAGCGCATGGCTAAAGATATCGGCCTGTCCTCTTCCGAACTGCGCAGGCTCGCGAATCTTGGACCCGACTCAGCCGATCTTTTGCTGCGCCGGATGGCGGCGCTCGACCTCGACCGCAACGAGGTGTCGCGGACCGAACCTCGAACGTTCCAAGATCTGCAGCGAGTTTGCACAATGTGCAACCACCACCGCCGGTGCCGAGGGGACCTTGCGCGCGATACCGACGATCCGGCATGGCATGATTATTGCCCGAACGCGTCGACGCTCATGGCGCTCAACGCGCTTCCCTGGCGCGCCCGCAGCGAGTGGTAACACGCTCCCGCCGCTCGCGCCATGTTTGAAGAAGTTGACGCCGGTGGCCCGCCAAGAGGCAGCGGTGCATCAACTCGGGAGCCATGGAAGGTACAGCGGACATGCTGCCGTCAGAGTGGGAGCGCGAGCGGGCGAGCGACCACCGCGGCCGTGTGGTTGGCAGCGCAGCAGATCGACAAACACGTCCACGGTGGGGCAGAAGGCAGCAACGTCGCTGAGTGTCACGACGCGCTGGCGCAGTGCCTTCCGGCATTTCTCCTTCGAGCCGCAAGTGCCGCAACTGCGGCGCGCCATCGCAAAGCTCAGTTCGGTGCGCGGATCGACCATGGCGTTGAGGTCGATGCCGAGGTCTGCAACGAGCGCCCAGAACTCGGCTTCTGCAGAATGCCGGCGCGTTACCGTTTCGCTGTAGTTTGTCATCGCTGATGTCCCGCATCGTGCGCAACCGCATTTTCGTTATGCCGGCAACAGCCCGCGGACGCGGCCGTCGTTCAATAGACCGGCAGGTGCAAACGCCTCACCGGCGTCGCGCCGCGCGCGATCTGTTCAGCTCTGTGGACACAGTCGTCGTGGGGCGGCAAACCACATCGCTCCCAGCGCTCGCAGTCTCCACAGGTGAAACCAGATCGCCGCGCCCACGGCGCGCGAGCGATCCTTTTGGGGAACACCTGTCGAAAGATGGTGAGTATGCGCATCGCTCTCCTCCATGGATATTGGAGTCGCCTGCCAAATACTCGGCGCGCTGTCATCTGCGGCATTGATCAAGATCAAAATCGAATGACGCTCCGGCGAAATCAGGCTTGAACCGCGAGGTTTATTGGGGGCGCCGCGGGAGCAGGTCTGGCATGACGAATTGCAACCCTGATGGAGCCGAGAGTTGATCTTGATCAAATTTGCTTGGGCTTGCCCGGGCTAACCTGCTCGCGTGTGAACTTGTGGAGGGTTTACGGCATGAAGCCACCGAAGGTCATGCCACATTGACCGCTGGTGCATGCGTTCGGGCTTCAGCGCAGTGGCTCATCACGAACGGTACGCCGGGAGCCGTCCCCGCGGGTCGCATCAGTCAGGCAAGACCCCACTTCGGCCGCTCCCGGCGTTCGCTTTTCAAGACGTATGAAGCACTCCGTAGCCTAGATTGAGCGTAGCGAAACCTAGGAGTCGTGCCGTTTTGGCGAGACCGTACCCGGTTTTGCTCCGCTCAACCCGCTACCCGCGAGCAGAGTCGCATTCCCCGGCATGCTATCCTGAGGGCCGCCCGGCAGCGCCCAACCCGATTTAAGAACAATTCACGTCTCCCCAAGGACTAGCGGGCCTGCCTATGGCAGGCTCAGTCTGCCTAGACCCGAGCGCGAAAAACCGTTGTCTGCCACTGGGAGGAAGGTCGCGTGTTCGACTTGAGGCGGCGCGGTGAAGCTGGTTCGCCCGCCGAGCGCGCCGACGGCCGAGGCGAAGAAATCGCCCGCGGGGGCTCCCCTCGCGGAGTAGTGAGAGTCACGAAACCGGGCGCTTGCCTTTCGCCAGCGCCGCCAGCGCGTCGACGACCCAGGGGGCGCGCTGCAGCGCCTCCACGTAGGCGCGCTCGGTTCGGCCACCGCGCGCTTTGATGACGTCGAGCAAGCCGCGGCGCTGCGCGGGGCTCCAGTGCGAGACGCCGGGGAGCGAGACCACGATGGCGCTCCACTCGGTGAACGCGTCGCGCTCGTGGCCGCGCAAGCCCTCGCGCGCGTCGCGCTTGCCGCCGAGCAGAGCGGCGGCTTCCTCGCTGGTGCGCGCGAGCCCCTCGCTGCGCAGGCCGCCGCCGCGCTCGCTCAAGCGATGGGACGCGTGCAGACCGACGGGCCCCACGCCGCCGTAGGGAAAGCGCGGCTTGTCGTAAAGCTGCAGCACCATGGGGGAGAGAGCGAGCTCGCGCAGGGTGCTCGGGCTCGAGCGATAGGAGGCGCGCTTGGTCACGCGCTCTTGCTCGCGCAACGCCAGCGCGCGCGCCTCCCGATCGCGCGGGCGAAAGCCGAGCTTGTAATAGAACCACCACGCGCCCGACTCGATGGCCTCCTCGTTGTCCGCGCCGAGCTGGTAGGGATCGACGATGAACGTCGACACGTGTTGGAACGCGTGGATGACGGCGAGGCTGCGCGCGTAGAGCGCGGCGGCGTCGCGCCCGCGCCACGGCGGGAAGATGTTGTAGTTGATCTCGGCCCAGCCGCCGAGTCCGCTGCCCTGCAGGTAGCCCACGGGCACGCCGTTCTTGACCACGAGATAGACGTAGGTGGCCTCGAGCACGAAGCGGCGCTCGGGCACCTTGCCGAGGGCCACGAAGCACAGCCCGTCTTCGTCCTCGAGGATCCAGGCGTCGCCCGGGTAGGCGTAGGCGATCTGCTCGAGGTCGCGCTCGCGCGTGAGCATGGCCACGCGCGCGGCGTCCACCAGCTCGGCGCCGCGCTTGTGATTGACGTGGCGCATGCGCTTCGGCGGGCGCTCGATCTCACGCTTCAGATCGGGACGCGCCGTGGAGCGCGCGTGGGTTTGCCAGCACAGCGGCAGGCCACTGATGAACGACGTCGTGCGCGAGGGCGTGCCGCGCGCCGGGGCGAGCACGAAGGGCACGTCGAGCGAATCGAAGACGTCCTCGCGCCAGCGCTCGTCCATGCTCGCCTCGGCGAAGCGACGCACGAGGAAGGTGCCGTCGCCCTCGTCGTCGCGCTTGAGGTGCCGCACCCATTGGCGCGCCGTCAGCGGCAGCTCCTCGAGGGCGGGTGACTCGGCGCGCGGCATGAGCAGCTTGAGCAACGACGCCACGCCGTCGGCGTCCTCCAGGTTGTCCCAGTCCACGTGCAGCGCGCCCGGCCAGCGCTCGGCCAACCACCGCGCCGTGGGCCAGAAGAAGGGATAGGCGTTGGCCACGCCCGCCATGCCGAGGCCCTGCAACGCTTCGCCCAGCGCGTGCACGTCCGCGCGGCGCTCCCAGCGATCGAGCAGATCCTGGACGAGATCGAGCACCGCCTGGTTGTCGGGGTACGCGCGCGCAAAGCACAGCGTCTCGTGCAGCGAGCTGAGCTCCTTGCCGCTGCGACAGCGCGCGCGCCCGCAGGCGCGCAGGAGCCGCTCGCGCTCGGCGGCGGCGTCGGGCCCGAAGGTCTCGCGCAGCTTGGCCAGCCGCCGGATGGCGCGCGCGCGTTGGGGAACACGCCGTGTCTTGCTCACGCGCGCTTCACTCTTTGCGGGCGATGCCGTGCTTCTTCATCATGCGGTAGAGGTAGTTGCGATCGATGCCCGCGAGGCACGCGGGTCGCCACCAACGATAGCACACACGAGCCTACTGCACTGCGGGACTTCAGGCCCGTCAGAGCGGACATCACCCGTCGCCTAGCCTATGTCTGCTTTAGCCCCGAAAGCGGACATCGTGAAGCTGCCTCGACATGTCCGCTTTGTGCCATAAGCGGCTGTGAGCAGGTGCAGCAAACGGCAGACTCCTCGATCACTTCGTCGGCAAACTGCTGAAAACGCAAAGGAGCAATGGCCGGCTCACCGTTCGCCGTGAGCGGCTATAATCTCTGGGCAATGCAAACTGAGGCCGAGGTCCGTCTTCGCGCCAGATGACAGTCCGCGTTCATAAGGCAGAAGAACTGTGAGAACTGCGCTCCCATAGTTGCGCTCAGGACGGCTTGCGCGCCGAGACCAGCAGATAAGTCTTGCAGCTCCAACCGAAAAAGGCCGCTAACAGCTTACAAATCACCGCCGCGGCAAAGCTTCGCGATAATTTCATGCGCCCGGCGCGGCGCTCCGCGGCCGGCCAACGAGCCAAGTTGGCGCGAAATCCGCCGAGGCAATCGTCGGTCGCGTCCGTCACCTCGATTGAGACGAAGCCGGCTGCGGCAAGGCGGGCGCAGTACTCGGCAATGCTTGTGAGCAGGTTGGCGCGCGGTGCCTGGCCGAACTCTGACAGGATTGTAATAGGAAATAACATATCGGACATGGCGAGCGATCCGCCCGGTTTCAGCACGCGATGAGCTTCTTTGAGGAATTTGTCGCGGGTGTCGAAATGGCACGCCCCCTCGATGCAAATCACCGCGTCAAAATGGTTGTGAGGAAAATCCAGTTTGGTCGCATTCATTACCTGGAAGGTGCAGCTGGGTGCCAGCGCGCGCGCATCCGCAATCTGCGCGTCGGAAATGTTGATGCCGGTAATCATCTCGGGCGCATAAGTCTGCGTCAATCGCTTAGTGGAACCCCCGAGTCCGCAAGCCACGTCCAGAATCCGGCCTGTTTTGTTGGCGATTCGCGCGACCATCTGATCGACGAGGGCTTCGCACGCCTCCCGCTGCGACTTCGCCCCTGCGCCCCAGTACCCGAAATTGAAATAGCCGCTGTCCCCGTAGTAGCGACGCTGATGGCTGCCGCGCATCATGCGGTCATAGGTGCCGGGACGCATCGACCATCGCACCGTCATCACGCTCACCCCTGCCCCGGCGGCGCATCAGATTGGGCGCCGTCGCATGCTCAGCGATCAGTACGTTGTAAGGGCCGATCGGATTGCATTCGATCCACTGCCAGCCAGGCCGGAAATTTGGCAGAGATCAGTCAGCGTATGTCCGAGCCCCGTGATGAAGCAAGTAGCTTACGATATCTGAATCGCGCAGGCCGCGGCGAAAACTCAGTGCGTTATCCGGTGAACGCAGGCTCAATTCGGCTTGATGCCCGCCGCGCGGATGACGCCGGCCCATTTCGGAACCTCGCGCTTGATCAGCGCCGCAACCTCGTCCGGAGTTGCCGTGGATGGTTCAAAGCCAAGCGCAAGGAGCCGCGTCTCCACGTCCGTCAAGGCGTGTGCGCCGATATCAAATCGAGCGGTAGCCGCCATCAGCCATGATGATCACGCCGGTGACGTAGGCCGAGAGGTCGCAGGCAAGGAAGATCGCCGGCCCGACGATGTCCTCGGGCTTGCCGGTGCGGCCAAGCGGCGTGTGGTCGAGGAAGATCCGCACGAGCTCGGGGTTGTTGGCGCGCGCTTGCTCGTTCAGCGGCGTCTCGATCAGGCCGGGGCCGATGGCGTTGACCCGCACCCCATCCCTGCCGAGCTCCGCCGCCAGCGCGCGCGTGAGGCCGAGCACCCCGTGCTTGGAGGTGGTGTAGGCGGGCGAGTTGGGGGTGCGCACGTGAACGAAAGACTGGATCGAGCCGATGTTGACGATCCGGCCCCTGGTCGCGCGCAGTTGTCCGAGAAACGCATGGGTCACGTTGAACACGCCGTTGAGGTTGACCGCCATGATGTCCTGCCAGTCCTTGACCACCGCTTCGGGGGCCGCGGTGAAGGCGTTGCGGCGGTTGATGCCGGCATTGTTGACCAGGACGGAGACCCGGCCGACCGTCTCGCCGATCTCCGCGGCGACCTCGCGGCATTTGTCGCGCTCGGTCACGTCGAGCACGAAGCTGCAGGCCTTGCCGCCGGCGCCTGTGATGGCCTTGGCGGTCTCGGCCGCGCCGTTGCCGTTGGCGTCGAGCACGACCACGTGTGCTCCCTCCCTCGCATAGCCCAACGCGATCGCCCGGCCGATGCCGGAGGCGCCGCCGGTGACCGCCGCAATGTGTTGTTCGAGAAGGCCCGTCATTTTCCCTCCCCCTCCAATATCGTGCCAGCGGACTCCGCCGTCATCGCGTCATGCAGTCAAGCGTGTCATTGTAATGTCGTCACTCAAGCAGGGCGACGGCGTTTCATTGCGCGACCAAGCGCAACCTCAATTCGGCTTGATGCCCGCCGCGCGGATGACGCCGGCCCATTTCGGAAGCTCGCGCTTGATCAGCGCCGCAACCTCGTCCGCAGTTGCCGTGGACGGCTCAAAGCCGAGCGCAACGAGCCGCGCCTCCACGTCCGGCAATGCGACGGCGCGGGCGACCTCGTCGTGAAGCCGCGCGATGATCTCCCTTGGCACGCCGGCCGGCACCAGAACCAGCATCGACGTATCACATTCCACGGCGGCAAAGCCCACCTCGCGCATGGTCGGGACCTCCGGGAGCTCGCGCACGCGTTTCTTGCCGCCGACGGCGAGAGCGCGCAGCTTGCCATCCTTCACTTGCGGAATAGTCGCGGCCGGCGATCCGAAAGAAATGGGCGTATGACCTCCGACGGCGGCTGCGATTGCTTGCCCTCCGCTATTGTAAGGCACGTGCACGAGATCGAGGCCGAGCGAGATGCGGAACAGCTCGCCCGTGAGGTGCGCGCCCGTTCCGACGCCGGCCGAAGCGTAGCTGTATTTGCCCGGGTTTGCTTTGATCAGCGCGACCAGCTCTTGAATGGAGCGCGCCGCAATCGAAGGGTTCACCGCGAGGACCTGCATCGTGGTGGCCGGGGCCGCCACCGGGTCGAAATCGCGCGTGGCGTCGTACGGGACCTTGGCGTAGAGGCTGGGATTTGCCGTGAAAGCGATTCCATCCGCAATGAGGATCGTGTACCCGTCAGGTGCCGCCTGAGCCGCCCGGCCCGCGCCGATCGTACTACCGGCGCCGGAGACGTTCTCGACGTAGAACTGTTGTCCAAGCTGCTCGGACAACCGCTGCGCGATCAGGCGCCCGACAACATCCACCTGCCCACCGGGGGCGAACGGAACGATCACCCGCACCGGCCGCGCCGGATAGGCTTGCGCCCATGCGCTCGACGGAGCGACGCGCAGGGCCGCGGCGGCGGCGCTGAGATAGAGAAAGGTTCGGCGTTTCATCTCGCGCTCTCCAGGCGACATGGAGCGCGCAGGCTAGCGCATTTCGCGACGGCCGCGATATCGGTTTGATGCGGCGGCGCGGTTCACGGCCCCTGTTCGGCCGCTTTGATCCGGTAATTGCTGCATGTCGGGCGCTGCAGCAGGTTTTCGGTTCTGCTACAATTTAAAATCGCAAAGTCCTAGGGCCCCTCATGCACATACTGTCATTCGGCGACGCGTTCCACGCAGGTCGCCTGGTTAAGTTGCTGACGATCGCTGCCCTCGCTGTCCCGGTGGCGCTTGAATGTCCCGGCGCGACTGCCTGGGCGCAAACTGCCGAGAAAAGAGCAGATCCGGCCATTCGACCGGAGTTCCGGGAGCCTGTAACGCTTGCGAGCAAGGAAGGCGTGCTCGAAGTCCGCCTCACCGCGCGGCAAGGCCAAGCCGCCCTCGATACGGCAGCCAAGCCCGTCCAAAACTTTCTTCTTTTCGACTATGAGGTGATCCGCGGCACGGCGTCCGACGGGCGGAGCTCCGGCGGCAATCTCTATCCGGCGCCCACTCTGCACGTATTTCCCGGCGAAACGCTGATCGTCCATTTCGAGAACGGCCTCAGCGGCCTGACCATCCGGGACTACTTCAGTCCGCAGTACACCCCAAAGGGTCAGTCCATTCCGATCTACCCGCAGCAGATGACTTCCTCACCGATCAATCTCCACACCCACGGAGCTCATATCAGTCCGAGGGGAAACGCCGACAACGTGTTGCTGCACATCCCTCCAGGCATGTCCAACACCTACACCTACGACATTCCAAGGAACATGCCGCAGGGACTGTATTGGTATCACAGTCATCTTCATGGGCTCACGTCGGCCCACGTCTATACAGGTCTCGTCGGACTGCTGGCGATCGGACGAACGGACGGCAACCTGCCGCTCGTCACGGAGAAGAACATTCCCATCCGCAACATGGCGCTTCAGTACAACTTCGTCTTTGACCGTGCCGGCGGTCTAGCGCAACTCAACAATCCGAGCTGGCCCCAGTGGGTCAGCACGATAACCCCGCCCAAGCCCGGCGAGCTGGCGAACGGAACTTATCAGCCATTGCTCGCGCCGGTAAACTTCAAGCAATCGAAGCCGGGAACGAAGTACTTTACGGTCTGGTACGCGGGGCCGCTTTCAATCCACAATCGCCGCGGGAGCCTCCAGTTCATCCCCAGCAATCTGCAGCACTTCGTCGCGGCGGGCGGCAAAGCCGAGAGCGATGCGCCGGCGGATCCATCGCTGCCGGATTACCAGCGGGATGTGCAATTCACAGTCAACGGCCAGTTTCAGCCGGTCATCAGGAGCAAGGCCGGACAGACCGAGATCTGGGTGCTCGCGAATGTGAGCGACTTTGCCTACATGAACGTCCAGCTCACGGAAACCGCAACGGGGCGGCACCCGCCGATCGCCATCGTTGGCCAGGATGGAAACCCCTATACCAGCGTCCATTATCCGCCGACCGACCAGGGCATGCGGCTGCTCATTCCACCGGCGAGCCGATTCGCGATTGCAGTGACGATACCCTCGGAAGGCGATCTCGTTCTCGAGATGCCGGAGCGCGGAGGCGGCGCAAAGACGATCACTGAGCCCGGCGTGCTCTACACCAACAATGAAACGGATAATCCTCCGGCCGTGCTCGGGAGCCTGAGCGTCCTGCCGTCAGCAGTCAGCTATGCCGACGGGTTCTTCGTCTTTCCAACCCAGGTGCTAGCGAGAGCCACGGCCTCGGAAGGGGGCGGCGTAACGACCCCCTTCGTCGAAGGTCAGCCGCTCGGCGGCTACACGTCCTTTGTCGACCTCGCCAACACCACGCCGGACGTCAAGCGGCAGATCCTGATATCCGGTGGATTTCTCAACAATTTGGCGAGCACCGAGGATCCGAAAGCGTTCGTGTATGCATTCGACGGCGGCGCATTCCCTAACGTGCCGCTGATCCAGCCGCGGCTCAACTCAGTCGAGGAGTGGAGGTTCGTCAACCACAACAACGACGAGCATCCCATCCACGTCCACGTCAACGACTTTCAGGTGATCGAGTACTTTGATCCCACGACGGGTCTGCGCACCGGCCCCGACAAGTTTTCCATCGACAATGCCAACGCGCCGGCACCGACCATGCACAGTGACGAGAGCGTGATCCAACCCGGCATCCTCGCGATCCGCACCCGGTTCGACGAATACACCGGGCTTTACGTGATGCATTGCCATCGCCTCAACCACGAAGACAACGGGCTGATGGCGCTCATTAACGTCATACCGGCCGCCTCCATTTACGCGGTAGCCGTTCCAGGCGCCCCGGGCAAACCTGCCGAGGTTCGCCTGTACGACGGCAACGGCGACCGGTTCGTCGCCACCGTCATCCCGTTTCCCGGTTTTGAAGGCAACGTCAATGTAGCGATGGGGGATATCGATGGTGATGGCATTCTTGACCTGATCGTCGGCGCGGGGGCGGGCCGCGCGCCGGAAGTCGTGGCCTACGCCGGGGCATCCATACGCGGCAAAGGGACGTTCGGAACGGAGCTGGCGCGCTTTCAGGCATTCGAGTCTGCCGCGCGTGGCGGTGTCAGCGTAGCCGCTGCGCAGATCGACGGGACGACCTCCGACAACATCATCGTCGGATCAGGTCCCGGCGTCCCGAGTGAAGTGAAGGTATATCAAACCCAGCTGTCGTCTGCGCCGGGCGCCGTACCAGCGATCTTTTCGAGCTTCAAACCGTATGGTGACGACCAGTCCGGGGTCAGCATCGCCACCGGTTTCGTCGATTTTTCGACTGGCCGCGAGAGCATCGTGACCGCTCCCGGCCCGGGCGGCGCGACCGAGGTCAAGGTGTTCGCCTTCCCGCTGTTGAACCCCATCGGCAAGGCCGGCCTGGGTCGCGCGCAAGCGGACGTGACCGACCAGCCCGTGAACACCGCCTCGTTCATTCCGTTCGGCAAGGATTATCGCGGCGGCGTTTCCCTCGCGACGGGCTGGCTGGCCGGCTCGCTCGGTGGCGCCAAGCGCATTATCGTCAGTCAGCTCGCGGACAGCGGTTCGGTAAAGGTCTTTTCGAGCGGCTCCGCGCTAGACGGGGGTCCGTCACTCTATCTGCAGAGCCCCCTGCACCACGACCACGGCGCCTCCTTCCGCGAGATCGCCGCCTTCGAACCATTCGACGGATCTGCCGGCACGCGGGTCGCCACCACCAGCACGACGACGGGGGCCAATCTGCTGGTCAGCGGTGTCGCGGCTGAAGGCACGAACGCAAGCGTTCTCAAATACGAGTTGGTCAGGCCGAATGCGCAGTCGACGACACTGCAAGCCGTGCGTCTCGGACAAGTCTGGTCCGGAAAAGCGTCGCAGCCTGCCATCCTCGGCGGCGACTAGCACTTCGCAATGCGGGGTTGCTGTCCCAGTTAGGCGGTGTGAGAGATAACCGCCGTTTAGCGGCTGCATCGCAAAGGGTGCCAACCGCGACACACACACCCAGCCTCAGAACGGCGTATCACCCACGATGGTGATGCGATGCATACGCCGCCGCTTGCCCGGATAATCGTTGAGCGCGCGATGCTGGGTGCAGCGGTTGTCCCATATCGCCAGCGAACCAACCTCCCAGCGGAATCGGCAGGTAAACTCCGG
>Ga0306923_10006566_pt1 | contig 11493 bp, 7 predicted proteins | sample sta12Can44000108_FD_203841 | JGI IMG/M metagenome (GOLD analysis project Ga0306923, IMG submission 203841) | Lab enrichment of tropical soil microbial communities from Luquillo Experimental Forest, Puerto Rico - statanox.12C.anox.44.000.108 (v2)... | ecosystem: Environmental > Terrestrial > Soil...
AATACCGCGCGACGTGGTACTCCTCCGAGTAGCCCATGCCACCGTGTGTTTGCAATGCGCGGTCGGCCGCGTCGAACCCGGCGTCCGCGCATAAGTATTTGGCCGTATTGGCTTCGCGCGCACAGGGTTTCCCGTTGTCGTAGAGCCAGGTGGCCTTGCGCAGCATGAGCTCGGCGGCGTCCAGGCGGGCCAACGAGTCGGCGAGCGGGAACTGCAGTCCCTGGTTCATGCCGATCGGCCGGCCGAACACCTCGCGCTCGTTGCCGTACCGCACGGCCGCGCGCAGTGCGGCGCGTCCCATGCCCAGCGCCTCGGCGGCGATCAGGCAGCGCTCGGGGTTCAGCCCGTCGAGGATGTAGCGAAAACCCTGGCCTTCCTCCCCGACGCGGTCCTCGACGGGAATCTCGAGGCCGTCGATGAACAATTCGTTGGAGCTGACGGCATTTCGGCCCATCTTGGGAATCGGGCGAATGTCGACCTTGCTGCGATCGAGATCGGTGAGGAACAAGGTCATGCCATCGGTCTTGCGCGCGACGTCCTCGAACTTCGTGGTGCGCGTCAGCAGCAGCACCTTCTCCGATTCCAGCGCCTTGGAGATCCACACCTTGCGGCCGTTGACGACGTAGTGATCGCCCTCTCGCCGGGCGAAGGTGGTGATCTTGGTGGTGTCCAGTCCCGCACCCGGTTCTGTGACACCGAAACACACGTGGAGATCCCCGGTCACGATGCGTGGCAACGTGCGTGACTTGAGCTCCTCGGAGCCGTGCACGATCACCGGATGCATGCCGAATATGGAAAGGTGCATCGAGCTGGCGCCATTCATCCCGGCGCCACTTGCCGCGACTTCCTCCAGCAGGATCGACGCCTCGGTGATGCCGAACCCGTGACCGCCGTATTCCTCCGGCGTGGTGATGCCGAGCCAGCCGCCCTGAGCGAAGGCGTCGTAGAACTCCGTGGGGAACTCGTGCTGCTGGTCCTTGGTCATCCAGTAGTGGTCATCAAACTTGCTCGCCAACTCCGCCACAGCAGCGCGGATCGTCTGCTGATCCTCGCTCAATTCGAAGTCCACAACGTTCTCCACTCGACGGGATGGGGGAATCGGTCTAAGCGTTAATCATACTAATGGACAGACCAAAAAGGAAGACCGCTTGCTTGAGGCGCCCGTCACCTTCACGCGGTCATGCCGTGGCCGGAACTAGCGGCAGAACGTCTGCGATGCGCTCGTTCCAGGCCGTCGGCGTGCCGAACAGCACCCGGTCGAGTTTGGCCCGCTTGTAGAACAGGTGCAGGTCGTGCTCCCAGGTGTAGCCGATGGCGCCGTGCAGAGTCAGTGCGCTGTCGGCGATTTCGGCGCCGCCGCGGGTGACCTGCGCCTTGGCCACGGCCGCATGGGTCGCGCGCTCAGGCAAACCCTCCTCGGCCGACTGTGCCGCATAGCAGACGATCGACATCGACGACTCCACGGTGACCAGCATCTGCGCCGCGGCGTGCTTGACCGCCTGAAACGATCCGATCGGCCGGCCGAACTGCTGGCGCTGTTTGCTGTAGTCCACTGCCAGTTGGAGCATCCGTTCGGATGCGCCCAGCACGTCGGCGGCGACGAGAATCGCTGCTCTGGTGCCGATTTCGTCGAGGGCGGCGGTGGCGTCGATGTCGAGCCGGCGTGCCGCGACGTCATCAAGGACGACATCGGCGACATCGCGCGAACGGTCCAGCAGCGGCCGAGGGTGAACACCGACCCCCTCGGCGCCACGGTCCACCAGCCACAGCGACGTGGCCTCGCCGTCAGCTAGCGGCACCAGCAACCGCCGCGACGGAGCGGCGCCCAGTACACACGGTATCCGCCCACGCAGTCGACCATCGGTACTCAGCACCGACGTCACTGCCGCAGGGATCCGGTCCGCCCGAACCGCCAACGCGGTCACGTCGCCTGATTCCGTCGCCGTGCGGACCAACGCTGGTTCGCTAGCAAGGGCCGGGATGACGATCGCCGACTGCAGCCAGCTGGCCGACGGTGCCGCCGCCCGCCCCAGCTCCCTTGCGGTGAGCGCCAATTCCAGCAGCCCGCCGCCCTGGCCACCCAGATCCTCGTCGAAGCCGACCCCCGCCCAACCCTCGTCGACGAAGAGCCGCTCGAAGGCGGCGGGATCGCCGGCGTCCAACCAGCCACGAACCGACGACGAGCCGGCGCGTTCGCCCAGCCATTCGCGGAGCGAAGTTGTGAACAGTTCCTGTTCGTCGGAAAGCTCTAAGTGCATTGGCGTTGCTCCTGCCGCCGTCGGCCATGATTTGGGCTAAGCTAGTTACCGGCCGGACCGAATTAAATGGTATCTTCGGTCTGACCATAAACCATGAGGGGTATGCGATGGAAGTGGTCCCGCCGAACCCGGGCTCGTCGCGCAGCCTCCGGCTGAGCCCGGTCGACGTCCCCAAGGCCTCCGACGTTCTTGCCGGCGAGCTGCGCGAGCGGATCCTGACGGGCGAACTCGCCGAGGGTGACCCGCTACCACCGGAGCGCGAGCTGGTCAAACAAACGCAGATGAGCAGAGCCACCGTGCGCGAAGCGCTGCGCATCCTTGAAGTGCAAAACCTTATCCGGGTCAAGACGGGGCGTGCCGGCGGCGCCTTCGTTCAGCGGCCCACCACCAAGTCGATGGCGAACTCGGTGACCATGCTCATCCGCGGCAGGCGCATCAAACTCGTCGACCTGATGGAAACCAGAGAGGCCTTGGAGCCGTTCTGCGCCGAGCTTGCCGCCCGAAACCGCACCGGCGAGGATCTCACCAAACTTGAGCGGGCCAACGAGGCGATCGCCAACCCCGAGGCCGACTTCGCGCAGTTCCTACAGGCCAACCTGGACTGGCATGTCGGTGTCGCGGTGGCCAGTCACAACGAGCTGCTGGTCGGCTTCATGATCGGGCTTTCGCAGGCGATCTACACCGGCACCGAGAACGCAGCCTTCGTCGATACCGAGGTTCGGGCAGTGACAACCCAGGCGCACCGGGCGATCACCACCGCGATCCGCGATCGCGACGCCGCGGTCGCCCGACGGCGCATGCGCCGGCATGTCCACAGCTACGCCGACGCATTGGCCGAATCCGACGAGCGCGAGGCGATTGTCGTCGGCGAGGCCGCCGTGGGCTAATAACAGCCCGAACTCACGGCGATCTCGCGCCACCCTTGGTCCTCGGGAGCCGGCTCGATCACCGGGCCGCCATTCATTTGCGGTGGGCCGCGAGGAAATCATCGACGATCCGGGTGCAGTCCTGGCGGTCGATGACACGCAAACCGATCATCCATGCGAACTGCTGTCCTAGGGGGCAAACGTTGGCTGGTGACGTTTCAATACTAGGAATATCGTAGCGATACCATGCGTTCCTTTTCGATAAACCAATGGAGTACCGAAGGAACGTCATGTTCAACCAAGTTTTGTTACCGCGCCCACGTCGGTTGTTCGACGTCGCCCCCGTTGTCGCCGCTTGGCGCCGCGGGTCGCTGACTTTGGCGGTGCCCGCGCGCCCACCTCGAAGGTCCGCTCGACGCCGTTCGGAAACCTATTTTGAAGACGGGCTCATGAAACGGGAAATACATAGGCTCTGAGTGCCCCGGAAACCCGGGACGCGGGGCACCCCCCCGCAGTTGCGGGCGCGCTTGTCAGCTCGGGTTAGCGATGGATGCAGCTGCAGGAATGGGTGTCGCCTCGGGTGCCCGCTTGAGCTCCTTCAGCATGTACCACGTGGTCAAAACGATGTACACGCCCCAGATGACGACCGGCGCATAGAAGGCCAGCAGCCCGTGATAGGCAAACGGTCCACTCTTGAAAAAGGCCGGGCCCGCCGCGAAGAACACTGTTACGGCTCCAGCAATCGTCAGCCACGTGAGCCAGCGAGGGACCATCGGTTCGGGCCGGTGATCCATGAGTCCCACGGCGGCGGTCGCGAACATCTCGATGGCCAGGTAGATCCAGCCGAGCAAGAAAGCGAACCACGCCCAGTCGCTAAAGGCCTGGCTGACGTCCGACCCGCTCTCTTTTCGATAAGCGGAGACGATCCACGCACAGGCATTGAAGAAGACGATCAACGAGATGAAGACTCCGCACACCGCCGTGGTGAGCGACCACAGCGGCCAGCGCCCCTCGATCTTCGCCAGCATGATGCCGAACGTGATCGAGCCGGGCGTGAGTATTCCAGCGGCGATGTAGAACAGCGTGCAGCCGATGATCACGCCCCAGTGATGCGTCTCGGAGAACCACACCTTGGTGGCGTCGAGACCGAGGTCCGCCCTCGCCGGCATGTAGAAGTGAGCGATGCCCAGCCAGCCAACGGCCGTGAGCAGAACAAAGATCCAGTTGCACCAAAGGCCGAACCTCACGGAGCCAACTCTTCCTGAATCCTGCACGTCTATGCTCCTTCAACGACAGCTTCGCGCGGTGAGAGGGCTAATTATAGTAATGGTCTGACCAAAATGGCAATACCAGGCACTGCTGCTGGCCACCATCTCGCAGGCGTTCAGCGCGGCTCACATGCATACGCGGTTGCGACGCCGGCGTAGACGGCCACCGCCGCTGCCCTGCTGGACGTATTGAGCTTGCGGGCGATGTGTTTGAGATGCGACTTCACGGTTCCTTCGGAGATCACCAGGCACCGCGCGATCTCGCTATTAGTGGCGCCGGCCGCCACGTGGGACATGATTTGCCGTTCGCGTTCGGTCAACGACGGCACAGCGCGTTGATCGCCGGGGGAGTAAGCGTCGTGTCGCTGACCGGGAGTGCCGGCCGGCAGCGGCCACCACGCCAGCTCGTTTGACCGCCCGATCAGTTCCTCTACGTGGCCGCACAAATTGCCGACTGCGCCGTGTTGTTGGGCAGCCTTCTCCTCGAGCACGGCGCTCTCGAACGCCACGGCCAGACATTCGGCGAAGGCCTCCAACTGGTCGAGATGGTCCATCGTCACGATTCCGTCGGGTTCCGGACGGTCGGCATGCAGCAACCCAATTGCCCTGTCCTGAACGGTGATCGGGGCAGCGACATAACCCGAGCAGCCGGAGACGTCGAAGATTTCCGTGCGCATACGCTTGCCTTGCTTCGGATACGGCACGAGCAGTCCGCGTCGGTTGCGGATCAGTTTTGCCTCCAGAGGAGCATTCGCCAGGTGGATCTGGGCACCGGTCAGATATTCGCGCAACCGCCGCGATTGCGGATCATCGCCTTCGTTTTCAATGTGGAGGTGCTGGGGTAGCCACATGGACCTTCGCACGGTCGAGATCATGGTCCGCGCGAAACCAAACCCCCGGCTCAACACCACCGGGGCGGCATGGATCATCTCCCGCGGCGACAGACCCCGGAGGTCCCCCAGCGCGTTACGAATCTCCGTCAGCCACCTCACCCGTCGAGACAACTCGTCATCGAGCAGTTCGCATTGCAGCCTCAGAACTGAGATCAACAAATCAGGAGTAGCCTCTGGCCCCTCCGTCGAATCGTCCAGGTCTGCGTCACTCGCGGCCACGGCTACTTGCTGAACCATCACCACTCCTTTCGCCAACTTCGGTCAACGGCATATTCGACGGCGCGCCCGGCCCTGTTACGCAAATCGGCGTATTCAGTAGCGGAGGTCGAGTAACCACTCGGTGACTAAGTGCTACCTCAGATGGCCTCCGCATCGGAATGCATTCTCCGAAGGCCGCGCGGCTCGGGCGCCTATCCAAGCTGGGCCATTAGCGCAAAGGCGCAGTGATCCGATTCACGTAGCTGCTCCGCACCTGAACGCGCGGACAGATACTAGGATGTCATAGTATTTCTGCGGCGGCGCGTACTGCGCCCGGCCCATAGCGTGATGAGGAGTGGTAATCAATGGTGGATGCGTCTGACGAGGTGCTTGTTCGCGTCGAGAACCGAGTGGGCTTGATCGTGCTGAACAGGCCCAAAGCCATCAACTCCCTGACGGATTCGATGGTCGAGACCATTCAGGCGACGCTGTCGGCGTGGGAGCGGGACGACGATGTGTCCGCTGTGATGATCTCCGGTGCCGGTGAGCGGGGCCTGTGCGCCGGCGGCGATGTGGTGGCGATCTATCACAGCGCACGCGCCGATGGCGAGGAAGCGCGCCGATTCTGGCACGCGGAATACCTGCTCAATTCGCACATCGGTCGTTACTCCAAGCCGTTGGTGGCATTGATGGACGGGATGGTGATGGGCGGCGGCATCGGGATCGGTGCGCACGCCAATACCCGCGTGGTGACCGACACCTCGAAGTTGGCCATGCCGGAAGTGGGCATCGGGTTCATACCCGATGTCGGCGGCACCTATTTGTTGGCGCGCGCACCCGGGCTGCTGGGCCTGCATGCGGCGCTCACCGGCGCCCCGTTCTCCGGGGCTGATGCGATCGCGATGGGTTTTGCTGACCACTATGTCCACCACGACAGGCTTGCAGACTTCACCACCGCGGTCGTTCGCGACGGCGTCGCCTCGGCGCTCGACAGCTATGCGATCGAACCGCCGCCGAGCCCCCTTGTCGCGCAGCGCGATTGGATTGATGAGTGCTACGCCGGGGAAACGGTGGCCGATATTGTTGCCGCGCTGCGCCGGCACGAGGCCACAGCCGCCGGCGAGGCGGCGGAGATGATCGCCACACGTTCGCCCTCCGCGTTGGCCGTCACGCTGCGCGCCGTACGGGAGGCCGCGCAGCTCGACACCATGGAAGATGTCCTGCGGCAGGAGTATCGGGTGTCGTGTGCGGCGCTACGGAGTCATGATCTCGTCGAAGGTATCCGCGCTCAGCTGATCGATAAAGATCGCAACCCAAAATGGTCACCAGCGTCGCTCACCGCCGTCAGCGATGCTGATGTGGACGCGTTCTTCGTCCCTGCCGGGCACGAGCTCACGTTCGAAGAAGACGAGATTTGTGCAGACGTATGACATTCGGCACCTCAGCCGCCGCGGCAGAGGTGTACGGGCGAACAGGCTCATCTTGAATCGTCCCGGCGTGTCCGGTCACCTTGTGTGCTGGCGCAACGTCTGCATTCTTCCCTGAGAAAAGGTGCATCCAGACGTCGAAGGTCGCGCTCTCGAGGTCAAAACCGGAACCGCATGATCCGGCCTGCGTCGCGCAACTTGGGGATGTGAGCGACGATCGCCACGCTGATCCGACCGGACAAAGGGAGTTTGTCCAAGTCGGGCAGATCGATGCTGCGCAAGGCATCCAGGCATTCCAGGCCTGGGTGCAGAGACTCGATTTCGTGGGGATCGTCGACACCCCAATGCAACATCGCCCCAGCATTACGAACAGCGGGCACCAACTTCTGCAGCTTGATGCCCAACGTCCCATACACGTCAAAAAGCAACTGTCCGCTGGGGAATCGCGAGGTGATCCGTTGGATCAGGCTATGGCCCTGTTCTTTGGTTAGGTACATCGATAGGCCTTCGAACACCGCTACTGTCGGCCGATCGTCGGGCACCAGGGACAGCCACTCGGAGTCGGTGACCGACGAGCTAATCGGGTGGTAGTCGCCGGAAGACCAGGGAAGCAGGCGCGAACGCAACTCCATAACCTCGGGAAAGTCCACATCAAACCAGCGCACGGAGGGCAAGGGATTGAGGCGTTGCACTCGGGTGTCCAAGCCACAGGCCAGATGCAGCACGGTCGCCGAAGGGTGCTCGGCAAGAAACTGCGAAGTCCACGCGTCGAGGACTTTGGCGCGGATGGCGACGCTGACGGCGCTAGTGCCCTTCATGCGGGTTTTGCCGAAGTCGTAGTCGACGCGCGCGACCGCGTCGGCGGCGGCGGTGTCGTGCAGCACGGAGTTGGGCGAGCGGCTATCCAATGCGCGGCCGTACAAGGTGGCGAGCATCGTCGCCTGGGTACCGGTGAGGGCGATTTTCTCGCGTTCCACGACAACCAACATAGCGGTGGCGCCCTGGCGGACCGTTCATTGTCTGCGGCAGCGGTGGTGCGGTTTAGACTGGTCGGATTTCATTGGCCATCTGATGGCTAGCAGTTGTGTAATGCCTACCGAAAACCGTTGCTAGTAGATGAATCACATGAGGGAGAAGCAATACAGCAGCAGATCGAGGGTTGCCGCCGCGCTGGCCAGCAGAACCGGGTGACGGAAGTCGTTGGACGATACCGATGTTCCGATCGTTGCAGAACTTGGCCTTCGCACTGACCTCGGTGCCGCACGTTTCGCCCTTGGGGCATTGATCGGTTTGTTGGGCGAGGCGATGTCGCACCGGCTGACAAACGTGCGGGGTGTGATCAATTCGTTTGTCGCGCAACAGCGTCGGGGTCGTGCGGTGGTGGGGGTTGATGACGGGCACCTGCAAGAGCCGGCGATGCCGTGCTGTCAACCAAAGTGGTTGGTTCCGCCGGTTGGGTGTCGCGCTGCCGCTGGCGGTATTTGGCCGTGGCGGCACGCCACATCATGGCTGGGCGCAGCAGGCGGGTCGCGGGGTCGATGAGCCCGGTCACCCTGGCGAACTGATTGAACGCGGCGGCATCGAATTCGGCGGCGGTCAGCACCCGATCCACATAGCCGTTGAACAGTCGTGTTGCCAGCGGTTGTGCGCCGCCGATTTCGGGCAGGGCAAGGTCGCCGCCGGCGGCCAGCTGCCATGCCTGCCGGATCGGGCGTGCCGCGGCTTTGAAGAATCGCCGCGGCAGGTCGTTTGTGCCGTGGGACAAGCAATCCCGCAACACCGACGCTTCCAGCGCGGCCACGGTCATACCTTGCCCATAGATCGGGTTGAAGCTGCAGATCGCGTCGCCGGTGACCAGAAGCCCGTCGGGGAATCGGCGCATCTTGTCGTATCGGCGCCACTGGCTGGAGGGGACGCGGTGCCGTGCCACCTCGCCGAGCGGTTCGGCGGCTCGCAGGGCGGCCAGCACGTGGGGGGGCGTGAATTGCTCGACGAACTCGTACATCGCGGTGCGCTCGCAGGGAGGTTCCCGGCCCGCCATTCCCATCGCCGTGACCAGCCACGTGTCGTTTTCACAGCCGACAAGGAACATCCCGGTCGGGCGCCCAGGGACGACGCCAATGATGAGAGCCATTTCGTGTAGGGCGCCCGGCCGCATCCGCAGCGCCTGGCTGGCGTACGTCAGATGCACGACGACGTGCTCCTCGACCGGGCGGCCGTAGCCCAGGCTTTCCAGCCAACCCGGCATGCGGGAACCGCGCCCGGTCGCATCCACGACGAGATCGGCGGCCAGCGTGGATTCTTCGCGGCTGTGCCGGTTGACGGTCCGGACGCCGGTGATGCGGCCGTGGTCCGGCGTCGACGTCAGCTCGACGACGTCGTGACCGCCGAGCACCTCGACGTTGGCGAAGTCGCGGACACGCCGCCGGACGTGGTATTCCAGGAACGGCCTGGTCAACACGTACGCGGTGAAGTCCTCGGACGAACCCGTGCTGACGACCCGGTGCCCGCCCAAGTTGTAGTGCAGCTTCGACAAATCTCGCCCATCGAAGTAGGGCACGCCGGCCAGCACCAGCTCGTCGAGCAGACCGGGGAACAACTCCTCGAACACCAGCGCGCCCCGGGCGAGCAGGCCGTGCGGGTGTCGCCCTTGTGGCGCGCCGCGCCGGGTGACGGGGTCGTCGGGCAGCACGTCGCGTTCGACGACGGTGACCGTATCGAAGAAGTCCGACAACGCCCGCGCGGCCACCAGGCCGGCCATGCTTGCGCCCAAAACGACCGCGTGATCGCCGATTTTCGCCATGCCGCCACCCATTTCAAATTGAGTTGCCTGTGACGAAATCCATGCTCACGGGCGTGCGGGGAGTCGGATAGCGTAGGCGACTACTCCAATGTTCCGCGCCGATTACCGCAAGGTCCGTTCGTCTCGACGAAACGACCTATTACGGGGTCGGGGTTGGCGCTGATGGCGCCACTCGGCCACCGGAACCCGCTCCACCCTCGACAGCACTGGTTGCGGCACGTTGATAAACAGCGGGAGGGCCCAAAGATTTTCAGCGCGTTAATTTGAGCAGACAGCGGCAGCCGGCCGCGGGGCGCGGGCCCCCATAATGCCGCAGGACGCGGTCATGTCATCGCCTCTGCTAACGCTATGTGACCTTCAAAGCCGAGCTCTGTGGCGAACTTTCGGTAGCGGTCCCGATAGTCGCGATAGCCTGCCTCGTCGCCGCGAGAACGTGCCAGCAGCGCGCGCAAGCGCAGCAGCCAGATCTCGTGCAGCACGAACCCGGCGTCGGTCGGCACGGCCGCCAACCGGTCGATCGCGGCCTGTGCGTCCAGGACGTCTTTGTCGCCGCCGCGGCGCAGCAGCGACTCCACCAAAACGGCCGTGGCCGGCGCACTCGAGAAGGCCCCACCCGAGTCGAACAGATCCTCAACAACTGCGCGCGCTAGTCCGATGGCGCCGTCGAGATCTCCGGATCTGGCCTTCTGCTCTGCGAGGTGGATGTCCACGACCGGCACAATCAGCAATGCGAACCGCTGTTGTACGGCGGCGTCACGGACTTGCGCAAGCAGGGCGAACCCAGCCTCACGCTCCGGATCGTTCCGATGGGCCAGGGTGATACCCCGAGCGGTTTGGGTAACGTGCAACGCGATTTCGTCAGCCGATCGCTCCGCGATCGCCAGCGCGTCGGCGGTGTCGCACAGGGCGGTCGCATCGGGCAGCAACGCTCCGCTGGGAATCGCGGGAACGTACGTGTAGTAGATCACCCCGGCCAGCGAGATGGGATCGGCCGCGCGCGCCATGGCGACGCCCTGGGCGAAGTCGTGTTTCCAGCCCGGAATGCCCAGGCAGCATCGGGCCGCGCCACGATACGTGGTCGCGAACGCCAGCGGCGACCCGAGGATCAGGTTTCCGGTGGTGGGATCGCCGTTGGCCACATCGATGACGCGCTGGGCCAACCGCAGCAGTTCGGCCATCTCGCCGGCCTCGAATTTGGCGGCGAGGGCCGCGAACGACAGCCCGACTGTGAGCGTCGGGTCGCCGATCGATTCGAGCAGTGCGGTGTGTTCGGTGGCCAGACCAGATCCCTCGCGCCGGCGCGCATTCATGAATTGCGCCATCACCTGCCCGGTCATGCCGATCGCCAGCGACCGCTGATCACCCGCGGCGGTGCACAGGTCGCGCAGTTCGTCAAAGCCGGTGTCGGCGCCGCTACCACCCACGCGCCACGCGCTGCCGCACAGCAGGGTGCGCGGCGCGATCCGCATCGACAGCCGATCCGGGTCCTCGTCGGGCAGCGCGTCGGCGACCTGACCGGCCCTGCGCCAACTCAAGTGCGCGGCGGCGATGTCGCGGTTGGTCGACCAGGTTCCGGCGCGCATGTGCCAGCCGAAAGCCTCCCGAAGATCACCCGCGGCCTCCAAATGCTCGGCGATCAGGGCCGCGTTCTCATCGGCCGAGCCGGGATCGCGTTCTTCGATCGTGGCGGCCAGGCGCCGGTGCAGCTGCGCGCGATCGGATTTGAGCTGCGACTCGTAGGCCACGGTGCGGATCAGCGGATGGCGAAACGCGTACTCGA
>Ga0306923_10006568_pt1 | contig 11491 bp, 10 predicted proteins | sample sta12Can44000108_FD_203841 | JGI IMG/M metagenome (GOLD analysis project Ga0306923, IMG submission 203841) | Lab enrichment of tropical soil microbial communities from Luquillo Experimental Forest, Puerto Rico - statanox.12C.anox.44.000.108 (v2)... | ecosystem: Environmental > Terrestrial >...
CCCAGCGCTACGGCATCATGGCCATCCCGACCATGAACGTGTTCTCCGGCGGGCAGGTCGTCAAGCAGATCGTCGGGGCCAAGCCGAAGTCGGCGCTCCTCCGCGAACTCGCCGAATACATCTGACCTGTTCACCAGGACAGATAGGAAAAGACCCCTCAGGGTAATGCGGAGGCCGGTCATACCGGACGCAGCGCACCCTGGGGGGTCGACGGTGTCATGGACCCGAGCAGCCGCTCCAGCGCCACCTCGACGTCCTCCCGCCAGCTGAGCACGGTCCTGAGCTCCATCCGCAGCCGCGGGTAGTGGTGGTGCGGGCGGACCGTCTTGAACCCCACCGCGAGCAGGTAATCCACCGGGAGCACGCAGGCCGGGGACTCCCAGCGACGGTCGCCGAAGGCTTCGATGGCACGCACGCCACGCCGGGTGAGGTCCTTGGCCATGGCCTGGACGAGCATACGGCCGATGCCCCCGCCGGCGAACTCGCCGAGCAGATGAGCCGTCATGAACAGCACCGCGTCGGCACTCACCGGGCTGGTGGGAAAGGCGATCGAGCGGGGCACGTACTGCGGCGGCGCGAAGAGCATGTAGCCGGCCGGCGTGCCATCGACATAAGCGATCTTTCCGCAACTGCCCCACTCGAGCAGCACGGAAGAAACCCAAGACTCCTTCTCGAGTTCCAGGTCGCCGCTTTCCTCGGCTCGCGCCCGGCTGACCGGGTCAAGTTCCCAGAAAACGCATTTACGGCACTTCGGCGGCAAGTCACCGAGATTATCGAGCGTGATGTTGACGATACGACGTGACATCCTGTTCCCCGGCTTCCCGGCAGAATCCACAAGCGTTACCCGGAGATACCCCGTATCCTGGCATGATACTCCGGCCGAGGAGGCCCCGGTGGGCCCCCCAGGGGGGTTTGGGGGGCGGGTAGCCCCCAAGAGCAGGGGGGGTCTGGGGGGGATCGTCCCCCCGAGACAACACTGTCCCCCGAGACAATACAGGAGAGGCCGTGACACCCGGACAGCAGCCGATATCCCAGCCACAGCGAATCGACCGTTACGTCGGCCAGTACGCCGAGCGAGCGGTTGGCATGGTGGCGTCGGAAATCAGGGCGCTGTTCGCCGTCGCCGCCCGGCCCGAGATCGTATCCCTGGCCGGTGGCTCACCGTACGTGGCGGCGCTGCCGCTCGACGCCGTGGGCGACATGATCGGCCAGCTGATCGCCGACCAGGGTGCGACCGCGCTGCAGTACTGCACCGCCCAGGGCGACGCGGGACTGCGGGAGCGGATCTGCGACGTCATGGCGCTCGAGCAGATCCGCGCCCACCCGGACGAGGTCGTGGTCACCGTCGGCTCCCAGCAGGCCCTGGACCTGATGGCCAGGATCTTCATCGACCCCGGCGACGTAGTGCTCGTCGAGGCCCCTTCCTACGTGGGCGCGCTGGGCGCCTTCGCGTCTTACCAGGCCGACATGGTGCACGTGGCCATGGACGAGGACGGGCTGATCCCCGAGGCCCTCGAGGAGGCCATCCGGCGGGTCGCCGCGACGGGACGCCAGGCCAAGTTCCTCTACACCGTGCCGAACTTTCACAACCCCGCCGGGGTCACCCTCGCCGTCGGCCGTCGGCATCGCATCCTGGACATCTGCCACCGGGCCGGCCTGCTGGTCGTCGAGGACAACCCGTACGGCCTGCTCGGCTTCGACGGCGATCCGATGCGGGCGCTGCGGGCCGATGACACCGACGGGGTGGTGTACCTCGGCACGTTCTCCAAGACCTTCGCCGCGGGCGTGCGGGTCGGCTGGGCGGTCGCGCCGGCCGCCATCAGGGAGAAGCTGATCCTGGCCGCCGAGTCGGCCGTGCTCTGCCACTCCAGCTTCGCGCAGCTGACCGTGCGCGAGTACCTGAACACCCAGCCCTGGCAGGAGCAAGTCAAGGACTTCCGCGAGCTCTACCGGGAGCGCCGGGACGCGACGCTCGGCGCGCTGGCCAGGATGATGCCGCCCGAGTGCGGTTGGACCAGGCCGGCCGGCGGGTTCTACGTCTGGCTCAGGCTGCCGGGCGGGATCAACGCCAAGGCGATGCTGCCGCGGGCGATCTCGTCCCGGGTCGCCTACGTGCCGGGCACGGGCTTCTACGCGGACGGCTCGGGCAGCCAGTACGCCAGGCTCTGCTACTCCCTCCCCGCTCCGGACCGTATCAGCGAGGGTGTCCGCAGGCTCGCCGCGGTGATCGAGACCGAGGTGCAGCTGCGGGACGACTTCGGACCGGCGCCGGTTCCTAGTAAAGGCCATATTTCAAAATCATGAGCGAGCTTGAGCGTATCGTCATCCTGGCCGGCGGCCTGTCCCCCGAGCGGGAGGTGTCGCTGCGGTCCGGAGACCGGGTCCGTGACGCCCTGGACGAGGCGGGCATCCATGCGATCGTCGCGGACGCCGATGCGGCGCTGCTGTCACTGCTGCGTGCCGACCCGCCCAGCGCCGTGTTCCCGGCCATTCACGGGGTCTGCGGTGAGGACGGCGCGATCAGGGAGGTGCTCGGGCTGCTCGGGGTGCCGTACGTCGGCTCGGTGGCCAGCGCCTGCCAGATGGCCTTCGACAAGCCGACGGCCAAGGCCCTGACCGCGGCCGCCGGACTGGTCACTCCGCCGTCGGTGACGCTGCCGCGGGAAACCTTCCACGACCTCGGCGCCGCCGCGGTCATCGACCTCATCGTGGCCAAGCTCGGGTTGCCGCTGTACGTCAAGCCGTCCCGCGGCGGTTCGGCCCTGGGCGCGGGGGCCGTCCGCACCGCCGCGGACCTGCCGGCCGCGGTGCTGAGCTGCTTCGCCTACGGCGACACCGCACTGATCGAGCGGTTCATCTCCGGCACCGAGGTGGCGGTGGGCGTGATCGACCTCGGCCAGGGCCCGCAGGCGCTGCCCGCGGTGGAGATCGTCCCCGGCGAAGGTGAATACGACTACGCGGCCCGGTACACCGCGGGCAAGACCGAGTTCTACGTTCCGGCCCGGCTGCCCGCGACGGTCGCGGACGAGACGGCGCGAATCGCGATCGCCGCGCACACCGTACTCGGCCTGCGCGACCTGTCCAGGACCGACCTCATCGTGGACGCCGACGGCACGGCCTGGTTCCTGGAGGTGAACGTCTCCCCCGGGATGACCGAGACGAGCACGCTGCCGCTGGCGCTCGAAACGTCGGGCCACCCATTCGGCCGCACCTGCGTCCGGTTGCTCGAGCAGGCGGCCGCTCGCGGCGCCTAGCGTTCCGTCCGTACCAGGCGCTAACGGCGTGGATGTGGCATCCACGCCGTCTGAGTGACATGGCTGGGACATCCACGCCCTATGAACGGACCCGGGGCACACGCCGCCGGGCACACGCCGCCCGCCCAGGCCAGGATGACCGAAGACCGCCTCTCACCGCGAGATCAAGCTGGGCGGCAGTGCGCCCGAGCCCCGTCCCGGACCTGCTGCCGGGGTCCTAGGCTCGTGAGCATGACACACTCCAAGAGCTTCGGTAGCGACAACCACGCGGGCATGCATCCGGCCGTCCTGCGCGCGATCGTGGACGCGAACGCGGGCGACGCGGTCGCCTACGGCGCCGACGCGTGGACCGAGGAGGCCACCGCCGCGCTGCGTGAGATATTCGATGCCGACGAGGCGTTCCTGGTGCTGAACGGCAGCGGCGCCAACGTCCTCGGGCTGAGCCTGCTGCTGCGCCGGCACGAGGCCGTCATCTGCGCCGAGTCCGCGCACATCAACACCGACGAGTGTGGCGCGCCAGAGCGACTGGTCGGCACCAAGCTCCTCACCGTGCCGTCGCCGGACGGGAAGATCACGCCGGAGCTGATCGCGGAGAAGCTGTCCGGACGGGGCGACGACCACCGGTCCCAGCCCGGTGTGGTCGCTCTTACCCAGTCGACCGAGCTCGGCACCTGCTACACGCTCGCCGAGCTACGGAAGATCGCCGACTTCTGCCGTGCCAGCGACCTCCGCCTGTACCTGGACGGGGCGCGGCTGGCCAACGCGGCCGCCTCGCTGGACTGCTCGCTGGCGGAACTGGCCGAGCACGCGGACGCGCTCAGCTTCGGCGGCACCAAGAACGGCGGGATGGGCGCCGAGGCCCTGATCGTGATGCGGCCTGGCCTGGCGGCCGACGTACCGTACCTGCGCAAGCAGGTGACCCAGCTCACCTCCAAGCTGCGCTTCGTGGCCGCCCAGGTCACCGCCCTCCTGCACGACGACCTCTGGCGGGCCAACGCCACCCACGCCAACGCCATGGCCCGGCTACTCGCGCAAGGTGCAGCCACCGTCGACGGCGTCGAGATCGTCCATCCCGTCCAGGCCAACGCCGTCTTCGCCCGGCTCCCTCAGCGCCAGATAGAAGCCCTCCAGCAAGATTGGACGTTTCACGTGTGGGATGAGAGCGAATCTGTGGTCCGCTGGATGACCGCCTTCGACACCACCGAAGCCGACGTAGATGCCTTCCTCGGCGGCATTCGGTCAGCCGCCAGCCGGTAGCCGCACTCCCCGATGTTTCACGGGAAACATCGTGCTCGCAGTCTTAGTCCTGGTCCGCGGATGCCGCCACCGATGCAGCCGGGCTCATGGCCTTCACGATCCGCTCGAGGTCCTCCACCGTAGCGAACTCGACGATTATCTTGCCCTTATGCCGGCCCTGTTCTACTTTGACGCGGGTCTCGAACAGGTCCGACAAGCGATCGGCGAGGCGGAGGAGTCCGGGTGCGACCGGCTGCCGACCGACCGCGGCGGAACGCTTGCGTCGGGCCTCGTCGCTGCCGCCGAGGGAGACGATCTCCTCGACGGTGCGGACGGACAGACCCTCGGCCACGATCCGGGCGGCCAGGCGCTCCTGCGCGGCGGGGTCGTCCAGGCCGAGGAGGGCGCGGGCGTGGCCGGCACTGAGCACACCCGCAGCGACGCGCCTCTGTATGGCCGGGGGGAGGTTGAGCAGCCGCAGGGTGTTAGTGATGTGCGGGCGGGAGCGGCCTATCTTGCGCGCCAACTCCTCGTGGGTGGCACCGAAATCGTCAAGGAGCTGCTGGTAGGCGGCGGCCTCCTCGAGCGGGTCGAGCTGCTGGCGGTGCAGGTTCTCGATCAGGGCATCCCGGAGCAGCTCATTGTCCTGGGTCTGCTTGACGATGGCGCCGATCTCGGTCAGCCCGGCCCGCTGGCAGGCCCGCCATCTACGCTCGCCCATGATGAGCTCATACCGGCCTGGCCCGGCCGCACGGACAACTACTGGCTGCAGCAGGCCGACCTGCCGGATCGACTCCGCGAGCTCGTCGAGTCCCTCGTCGTCGAAGGACCGCCTTGGTTGCCGGGGATTCGGCGTGATCGCGGAGACGTCGATCTCCCTGTAGTGAGCGCCGAGAATCTCAGCCGGCACACCCGCAGCACTGTCTGATTCGGCCACCTGGGCGGCGGAGTCCGGACCCCGAGCGGTATCACTGTCGGCTAGGCGCGGCGATTCCTGAATGAGAGCACCGAGTCCCCGGCCTAGTCCGCGCCTCTGCTGAGCCACTTGCCTTCTCCCGATCTCGCCGTGCCATTGCAGGCGTCCTAGCGCACGCCTGCCGACTGCATCGCCAGCTCGCGTGCGGCTTCGGTGTACGCGATCGCGCCGCTCGACGCCGGGTCATAGCTGATCACCGACTGACCTCGGCTCGGCGCCTCGGACACCCGGACGCTTCTCGGGATGATAGTGCTCAGCACCGAGGTGCCGAAATGTGCGCGCACATCGTCGGCCACATCGGAGGCGAGGCGGGTGCGGCCGTCGTACATCGTCAGCAGCACGGTGGATACGTGCAGCCCGGGATTGAAGTTGACCCGCACCAGTTCGGCCGTGTTCAGCAACTGCTGGACGCCCTCGAGCGCGTAGTACTCGCACTGGATGGGCAGCAGTACCTCCTCGGCGGCCACCAGCGCGTTCAGGGTCAGCAATCCGAGCGACGGAGGGCAGTCGACCAGCACGTAATCCAGGTCCGACATGTCGTACGCCTTCAGCGCCCGGGCCAGCCGAAGCTCCCGGGCTACCACCGGGACCAGTTCGATCTCGGCCCCGGCGAGATCGATGGTCGCGGGCACACAGTACAGGCCGGGCATCTCGCCGACCGGCCGCACGACCTCAGCCAGCGGGCGGTCATCGACCAGCACGTCGTATACGGAGGGGACGCCGATGTGGTGGTCCACGTCCAGTGCGGTTGACGCGTTTCCTTGCGGGTCGAGGTCGACCACCAGGACGCGCGAACCGTGCTGGGCCAGGCTGGCGGCCAGGTTCACCGCGGTGGTCGTCTTGCCGACGCCGCCCTTCTGGTTGGCAATGGTCATGATCCGGCAGCGGGGCGGTCGTGGCCAGGGCTGGCGTCCGCCGCGTACCCCGACCGCCGCCGCCGCGGCCCGGCCGATCGGGGTGTCTGCCGGATCCGGTGGGATCTCCGGGACCACCACAGCGTTGGTTTCCCGTGAAACAGCCGTTACTGCCGGGTCCGGGCGCTGGGCGGTGGCGCCGGACTCGAAGGTCGGGCGAACCTCGCCACCATCGGCTTCAGACCTTGCCTCGTTCACCCGAACGCCTCTCGATCCCTGGCCCGCACTCTGCTTTGACGTGATGGGCGCTGACATGATGGCTCCGGAATTTCCGGGCCAGCCCAGGCCGCCGATCCTGGCCGCACCGGCCGGCGGGACATCGTGCACCCGGGCGGTCAGCGGGCCATCCGGCCAGCCGAGACCGGCTCCCAGGCCCGCGCTCCGGCCCGCCGCTGGTCGACTCGCCGTCACCTGCGGGTAATAGCTGAGCGCCACCTATGCCCTGCCTCATCTAGCGAAGAACCGCACGACGGTAGTCGCAGGATCGACCTTACCTTCTCCGGCCCGTACAACCTCGGCGCCGCGAGCACCAATTCGCCGCAGGACCGGACGGGCCTTCCTCAGTTCGTCCGCGGCCGTTCGGCCCTTGATCGCGAGTACCATCCCGCCCGGCCGCACGACGCCCACCGCCATCTCCGCGAGCCGGTCCAGCGGTGCCACCGCCCGGGCCGTGGCCGCGTCGGCCCGCAGAGTGGTTTCCTCGGCACGCCCGCGCAGCACGCTCGCGTTGACCAGACCGAGCTCGGCCACGCATTCGGACAGGAACCGGCAGCGTCGCTCCATCGGCTCGAGCAGCGTGACGCTCAGCTCCGGCCGCACCATGGCCAGCACGATGCCGGGCAGGCCCGCACCGGAACCGATATCCACCAGCGTCCTGTACCTGCTGTCGATGAGGTCCGCCACCACGGCGCAATTCAGCAGGTGCCGGTCCCACAGCCGGGGTACCTCGTGCGGCCCGATAAGGCCTCGCTCGACCCCGCGGGTGGCCAGCATCCGGGCGAACGCCCGGGCCCCGTCCAGCGCGGGCCCGAGCACCGCGGCCGCGCCCGGCGGCGGCAGGACACCAGCGGCCGACCCTCCCTCGATGTCATCCTCGGCGAAATCAGTATCGACAGTCATCTCGGTGCGAACCTGGAACTCGAAATCGTGACTACCCATCGCCGGGCTGTCACCCCATCGCCGGGGCCATCACTGCGCCGGGTAGACCACCACTCGCCGGTTCGGCTCCTCGCCCTCCGACTCGCTGCGCTGGCCGGCCGCGGCCACCGCGTCGTGCACGATCTTCCGCTCGAACGGCGTCATAGCGGCCAGGGTCTTCGGCTCGCCCGTGCGGGCGACCTCCTCGGCCACGTTCCGCCCGTAGTCGGCGAGCTCAGCGCGGCGCCGGGCCCGGTAGCCGCCGATGTCGAGCATCAGCCGGGCCCGCGTACCGGTCTGCTGGTGTACGGCGAGCCTGGTCAGCTCCTGGAGCGCCTCCAGGACCGCGCCGTCGTCGCCGACAAGTTCCTCCAGCGTCGCGCCGACGACCGAGACGATCGCGCGGTCGCCCTCGACGTCCATGTCGATGTCACCGTCGAGGTCCGCAATGTCCAGCAGGCCTTCCACGTAGTCCGCGGCGATATCGCCCTCGAGCTCGAGGTCGCTCAGCTGGGTGCTCGCGGGTGCCCCGTCGTCCCGGCCGTCCTCGGTTGCGTCGAGGGCTTCCTCCGCGTCCGTGACCTCCACGTCCTGCTGGCTCACGACCGGACCTCCCACTGTGCTCCATGCCTTTCAAAGTTCGGGTATTCAGGTTCCCGCGCTGGCTTCCGCAGGCTAACCAGCGCCATCCGCCATCTGAATGACCCTCACGGCGCTGCCGTCACCGCTTGCCCGACCGCTTGCTTCTCGCCTGCCGCACCGGTTGCTGCCGCACCACCTTAGCGGTGGGCACATCGTCCTGGGGCTCGGGTTCGGCTTTCGCCCGGCCAAGTCTCAGCAGTCCGCGCTTTTCCGTGCCGTTCTGCCCGGTGACCGGGCCGGAGGCGGTGGTCGCCGGACGGGACGCCGTCCCGGTCCGGCCCGAGGCAGACGTCGTGCCGCCCTTGGCCCGGGCCGACGCCGAACCCTGTCCGGCCGGGCGGCCGCTCGCCGTGCCCGCGCGCGCGGCGCCGTTCCGGGCACCGCTGGCCGCCGTACCGGCCCGCGCGCCGCCGGACGTCTTGGCGGCACCGGACCCCGGACGCGCCGAACCCTGCCCGGATGAACCGGCCCGCGACGAGCTGGTCCGAGCCGGGTTCTGCGCCGTCTTGACCGGCCCGCCGGTGGTCGCGCCGCCCAGCGCGCCCTCGGCGCCGACCGGCTGGGGGTCCCAGTTCCTGAACATGAAGTACTGCTGGCCCAGCGTCCACAGGTTGGTCGTCACCCAGTAGAGCACCAGGCCGTACTGCCAGTACAGCCCGGTCAGCGAGAAGAACGGCACGATGTACTGCATGAACTTCTGCGACTGGGCCATCGGGTTGGTCGGGTCCACGTTGGTCTGCATCAGACCGCGCTTGGCGCTCTGCCGGACGGTCATGAACGTCGTCGTCGCGCTCAGTGCCACCGTGATCACGATCACGATCACCACGTGCAAGGACAGCGGCGGCGAGCCCGCGGTCCGGAACAGCAGCTTGTCGTAGAGGTGGACGCCGAAGATGGTCGTTTTCTGGGCGCTCTCCACCACCGACTCGGTAAACCCGTACTGGAGCGGGTGACCCGGCTTCCAGTCGGCGATGAACCGCAGCACGCTGAACAGCGAGAAGAAGATGATCAGTTGCGGGATCATCGGCAGGCAGCCCGCAAGCGGGTTGACCCCGTTTTCCTTGTAGTACTTCATCGTCTCTTCTTGGAGACGCTGCTTGTCGTTCTTGTACTTCTTCCGCAGTTCCTGCAGTTGCGGGGCGTGCTGGGCCATCTTCCGCTGAGCGTTCACCTGCTTGACGAACAGCGGGACCAGGCACAGCCGGATGATCATGACCAGGAACACGATCGACAGGCCCCAGGCCCATCCCGAGTCCGGGCCGAAGATCGCGCCGAGGCCGGCGTGCAACCGCATGATGACCCACGCCACCAAGTCATTCAGCGGATTAAGGATACTCACCTGCTAGCTCCTCGCGACCTTGGGTTTCCTGGCCGGCACCGGATCATAGCCGCCGGGATGGAACGGATGGCACCGGGCGATGCGCGACACCGCGAGCCACAGCCCGCGCACCGCGCCGTGCTCGGCCAGTGCCGTCATCGCGTACTCGCTGCACGAAGGGGCGAACCGGCATCGCGGCCCGAGCAGTGGGCTGATGAACCGCCGGTAACCCGCGATGGGAAGCATCAGCAGCCGGGCCGGCACCGTACCCTTTCCTGGCGCGGTGCGGTCCGGACCGTGTGCAGTACCTCTATCTGGCATTGCCGACGCGCGCCCCAACCTGCCGCCGCAGCAACGTGCTGATCACCGAATCCAGATCTGCGGCGAGATCCGGATGGCTTGCGTGCGCGGCCGCGGCGTTTGCGCGCACCACAAGAAGGCTACCGCCAGGCAGCGACTGAAGGTACCCACGCATGAGCGCGCGAAGCCGCCGCTTGACACGATTTCTGGTGACCGCCGGGCCAACCGCCCGGCTCACCACGAATCCTACCCTGGGCGGTTCCCGCCGGTGCAGCGCGTCGCTACGGACCAGTAGGTGACCCACCACCAGGGGCCGACCCGCACGGGTCCCGGTCCGCACGGTCAGCGCGAACTCCGCGCCGCGGCGCATCCGGGACTGGGACGGCAGGATCAGGCACTCAGCCGGTCGCGGCCCTTGCGCCTGCGGGCGGCGAGGATGGCGCGCCCGGCCCGGGTGCGCATGCGCAGCCGGAAACCATGCGTCCTCGCGCGGCGCCGATTGTTCGGCTGGAACGTGCGCTTACTCACTGATGCTCCAGGTAGGGATCATGTTATGGGCACGCTGGATGAAGGCGTGCTGTTCTCGGATTCACCACAGGCTACCATCTGGAACCCCGCCGTTTGCCAGGCGTGCCCGGCTGCCGGGACTTAGGCTGTGGAAAGCTATTGTCCCCATGCTGCCGCAGTCACGGTACGCAGCGGGGATGCCACGTGCACAACATGTGGATTGGTTTGTGGATCGTGAGCGCGGCTCGCGACGTGGGGATGCGAGGGGAGCGCCAAGTGGCAAATTCAGATCTGGCAGAAGTCTGGGCACGATCCCTCGACGGGCTGGCCGACCTGCAGATCCAACCGCATCAGCGGGCCTGGCTGAAACTTACCCGGCCGCTCGGCCTGGTGGAGAACACTGCGCTCATCGCCACGCCGAACGAGTTCGTCAAGGAACAGCTGGAGACCCGGCTGCGCGCGCTGGTCACCCAGGCGCTGTCCCAGCAACTGGGCCGCGACATCCAGCTCGCCGTTACCGTCGACCCGGCACCGCCGGCCGCGATGCCCGGGTCCGGACCGGGCCAGGATCTCGGTCCGGAAACACCGGAACCGCCGGCGCCGCGACTGCAGGCAGTGGGACTGCAGGCACTGGACGGACCGCAGGTCGCCGAGGCCGGTCACGGCCCCCGGCCGCACGCGCACCCGGCACACGACAGCGGGATCCCGGACGCCAGCGAGCCCGGCCACCAGGACCAGGGCCGTCCCATAGCGCCCGGCACGATCCCGGCCGGCCCGCGGCCCGGCGGCACCCGGCTGAACCCCAAGTACACCTTCGAGACGTTCGTCATCGGCTCGAGCAACCGGTTCGCGCACGCGGCCGCGGTCGCCGTGGCCGAGGCTCCGGCCAAGGCGTACAACCCGCTGTTCGTCTACGGTGACTCCGGCCTGGGCAAGACCCACCTGCTGCACGCGATCGGGCATTACGCCCAGACCCTGTACTCCGGCCTGAAGGTCAGGTACGTCAGCTCGGAGGAGTTCACCAACGACTTCATCAACATGATCAGGGACGGCAAGCAGGACGGCTTCCGCCGCCGCTACCGCGACGTCGACGTGCTGCTGGTCGACGACATCCAGTTCCTGGAGAACAAGGAAGGCACGCAGGAAGAGTTCTTCCACACCTTCAACACGCTGCACAACGCGAGCAAGCAGATCGTCATCTCCAGCG
>Ga0306923_10006570_pt1 | contig 11489 bp, 6 predicted proteins | sample sta12Can44000108_FD_203841 | JGI IMG/M metagenome (GOLD analysis project Ga0306923, IMG submission 203841) | Lab enrichment of tropical soil microbial communities from Luquillo Experimental Forest, Puerto Rico - statanox.12C.anox.44.000.108 (v2)... | ecosystem: Environmental > Terrestrial > Soil...
CCGCGGCCGTGTTCCGCCAGCAGCCGCTGCGGGTGGCCGCGTCGGCAGTCAGCGACTCGGTCCGGCTGTTCGCGCCGGTCAGAGCCGACGACCCGTTGGTCACCCCGATCGCGCGCTGGCAGTTCCAGGACTCCTACCCGACGTACCCGCGCCGGTACTCGATGGCCTTCTTCACCCGGCTGGCCCGCGCGCACGGCGGCGGCGACCCGGTCGCGGTCCAGCCCGCCGCTTCCTGGCTGCGGGCCTACCAGCTGGGCGGCGGTTACACGCCGGGCCCGCTGTACGCGGCCCTCCTGGTCGCGGGGGTGCTGGGCGCGGTGCGGCGGCGCACGGAGCTCGCCACGCCGTGCCTGCTGGTGACGGCGGCCGCGGTGGTGCTGCTGGTGAGCTCGGACGCGTTCGAGTTCTCCTGGCGGTACCAGCTGCCCGCGGTGGTGCTGCTGCCGCTGGCCGGGGCGCTGGGAATTACCGCCCTGGTCAGGGGCAGACGGTCCCGCTGCGCGGCACCGACAGGCTAATCAGGTAGGCGTTCACGATCTTGTCCACGCAGGCGCTGCCCTCGCCGTAGGCGGTGTGGCCGTCGCCGTTCCAGCCGAGCAGCACGCCGGAGGACAGGTCGGCGGCCAGCGCCCGCGCCCACCGGTACGGCGTGGCCGGGTCGCGCGTCGTGCCCACCACCAGGATCGGGCCCGCGCCCGCGGCTTTGAACGCGGGCCGCGGAGCGGGCGGCACCGGCCAGTACGCACAGGGCAGGTTGCCCCACACGATCGGCGGGCCGAACAGCGGGGCGGCCCGCGCGGCCGCCGACGCCTCCGCCTGCCACGCGGCCAGGGACCGCGGCCAGGGCCGGTCCAGGCAGCTGATCGCGGTGTCGGCGTCCACCAGGTTGGAGTAGGTCCCGTCTGCGTTCCGCTCCAGCAGCAGGTTGGCCAGCTGGACCAGCCCCGAGCCGTCGCCGTCGAACGCGTTGGCCAGCCCGGTTTTCAGGTCGGGCCACGCCGACTTGCTGTACAGGGCGGCGGCCACGCCGTTCAGCAGGAGGGCGCCGTCGGCTACCTGGCCGGTGCCGAGCCGGTTGGTCAGTGGCGCGGAATTGGCCCGAACGATCAGGGCCTGGAGCCTGGACGCCGCGGAATCCACCGATCCGGCGCTGGCGCCCCGGCCGAAGGGACAGCCGGAGGCGGCCAGGCACCACGCGGCGAACGAGCGGAACGCCACGGTGAACCCTTCGGCCTGGGTGATGCCGGCCTGCAGGGACGGCGTGTCCGGGTCCACCGCGCCGTCCAGGACCAGCGCCCTGACCCGGTGCGGGAACAGCTGGGCGTACCAGGTGCCCAGGTAGGTGCCGTAGGACTTGCCCAGGTAGGTGAGCCGGGACTGGCCGAGCGCGGCGCGGAGCACGTCCATGTCGCGGGCCGCGTTCTCGGTGCCGACGTAGGGCAGCAGCGCCCTGGAGTTCTGCTCGCACCGTTGCGCGTAGAGCCTGGCCTGCGCGACGATCCGGGCCAGTTCGGCGGCGTTGTCCGGCATCTCGTCGGTGCCCAGGTACGTGTCCAGCTCCGGGCCGGTCAGGCAGGCCAGCGCGGGCTCGCTGGCGGCCACGCCGCGCGGGTCGAAGCCTATGATGTCGAACCGGGCCAGCAGGGCGGGCGGGAACACGCTGCGGGCCGCGAGCGCGTACTGCACGCCCGAGCCGCCGGGGCCGCCGGGGTTGACCACGAGCGGGCCGACCCGGTGGCCGGGGTCGGTCGCGGGGAGCTTGATCACCGGGAGCGAGAACCGCTGGCCGCCGGGGCGGGCGTAGTCGAAGGGGACGAGCAGCCGGGCGCACTGGAAGCCGTTGTCGCAGGGCTGCCAGTCCAGGTGCTGCGCGTAGTAGGCGGGGAGCGTGGAAGGGGACTCGTTCGGCCCGGTTGAGCCGCTGGAACAGCCGGCCAGCAGGATCGCCGCGGCGGCCAGCCAGCGACGGCGCCCGATCACCCGTCCTCCCGGGCCGCCTTCCCGTGCATGGATTCGTACGCCTTCCGCGACCCGCAGACGCTGGCCCTGGAGCAGGCGCAGGTCCGGCCGTCGGCGGTCAGCTTGACCACCACGGTGTCGGAGGGGACGTTGTGGCCGACCACCGTGCCGTCCCCGGCCGGCGTGCTGACGGCCGTGCCGGCCGGCGGGGCGTCCTTGCGGAACTCCTGGTACAGCGGGTGCTCGTACTTCAGGCAGCACATGAGCCGCCCGCACGCGCCCGCGATCCGCAGCGGGTTCACCGGCAGCTCCTGGTCCTTGGCCATCCGGACCGACACCGGCTCGAAGTCCTTCAGGAACGTCGCGCAGCACAGGTCGCGGCCGCACGGGCCGATCCCGCCCTGCAGCCGCGCCTCGTCCCTCGGGCCGATCTGGCGGAGTTCCACCCGGGCCTTGAGGCGGCCGCCCAGGTCGCGGACCAGGGCCCGGAAGTCCACCCGGTGCGGCGCGCTGAAGTAGACCACGAACACGTTGTCGGCGCTGAGGAAGTCCACCGCGGTGACCTTCATCGGCAGCCCGTGCTCCCGGATCAGGCGGCGGGAGGCCAGCCGTCCCTCGGCCCGCCGCCTACGGTTCTCCTCGTCCCGGGCCAGGTCGTCCTCGCTGGCCAGGCCCTCGCAGACCGGCAGCCCGCCGATGTCCTCCGGCACCCACTGCGGCGCCCACACGCACTCGGCCACCTCGGGGCCCGAGTCGGTGGGCACCAGCACCTTGTCGCCGATGGCCGGCGAGCAGTCCCCGGGATCGAGGTAGTAGAGCCGCCCGTACCGCTCGAAGCTCACCGCCATCATCATGCCCACCCCGCCAGGGTACGTGGTCCGGCACCGACGTCCTTTACCAGGCCGTGATAAGCGGGCGGGGTCAGCCTTCGGAGAGGGAGAGGGCCATCTCTTCTACGGCCAGGAGGGGGGCGACGTTGAGAGGGAGGAGCTCGCGGCAGCGCATGATGGCCTGGATGCGGCGGAGGGTGGATTCGAGAGTGGAGGCCGAGGCGATCGGGCGCAAGTCGGCGGGGTCGTTGGCGAGTTCCACGTCGGCGCCGACCTGCATCATCAGGATGTCCCGGTAGAACAGGGCCAGCTCGAGCAGGGCCTGGTCCAGGGTGTCGCGCTTGACCCGCGTGGCGCGGGACTTCTGCCGGTCCTCCAGGTCCTTCATGGCGCCGGCCATGCCGCGCATCGCCTTGGCCACGCCCTTGCCCGAGGATCCCTCGCCGAACGCCCGGCGCAGCGCCTCGCGCTCCGGCTCGTCGAGTTCCTCGGTGACCGCCTTGGCCTCCTCCTCGGCCGTGCGGACCAGGGTGGCGGCCGCGGACAGGGCCGGGCCGAGCGAGGTGACCTGCGCCGGGACGCGAAGCACGTCGGCGCGGCGCTGGGCGGCCGAGGCGTCCAGGGCGAGACGCCGGGCGCGGCCCACGTGTCCCTGCGCCGCGCGGGCCGCGGCCAGCGCCTTCGCCGGCTCGATGCCGTCCCGGTCCATCAACACTCGAGCGACCGCCTCCGACGACGGCACGACGAGCGTGACCACCCGGCAGCGTGACCTGATCGTGGGCACCAGGTCCTCGGCCGAGGGCGCGCAGAGCAGCCAGACGGTCCGGGGAGCGGGCTCCTCGATCGCCTTGAGCAGCGCGTTCGCGGCCTGTTCGGTACACCGGTCGGCGTCCTCGAACAGGACGATCTGCCAGCGCCCGCCGGTGGGCTTGCCCGCGGCGCGCAGCACCAGGTCGCGGGTCTGCTTCACCCCGTAGGACAGGCCCTCGGGCCGGACCAGCAGCAGGTCGGCGTGGGTGCCGGCGAAGACCTGGTGGCACGAGGGACACTCACCGCAGCCGCCGGACGGGCACAGCAGCGCGGCCGCGAAGGCCCGGGCCGCCACCGAGCGCCCGGACCCGGGCGGGCCGGTGAACAGCCAGGCGTGCGTCATCCCGCTCTGCTGGCCTATTCGGGGGGGACGTCCCCCCAGCGTCCCCGCACGGGGGGGTCCACCCCCCCGTCCCCCCCCGACCCCCCCGCCAGGCCGGGCGCCGGAGAGCAGGGCCGAGGCCGCGGCGGCCGCCTTTTCCAGCTGGGCGACCAGCGCGTCCTGGCCGGCCAGGTCGCGGAAGACGCCGGTCACGAGGAGCGCCGGTCAGACAGGGGCGGGGGGGTCAGGACCTCTGCCCTGATGGCAGGGAAGTCGCCGGTGTTCGCCTCGGCGGCCGAGGGCACCGGGTCGGGGAGCAGCTCGCGGATCCGCTCCTGGATGTCGCGGGTGATCTCCTCGGGCGGCCGGTCGGCGTCGAGCACCAGGTAGCGGGCGGGTTCGGCGCGGGCCAGGGCCTGGAAGCCGGCCCGGACACGGAGGTGGAAGTCGGCGGGCTCGGCCTCGAGCCGGTCGGCCGAACGGGTCCGGCGGCTCAGCCCGGCCATCGGGTCCATGTCCAGCAAGATGGTGAGGTCCGGGGTGCGCCCGCCGGTCGCCCACCAGTTGAACCTGGCGATCTCGTCGACCGGCAGGTCCCGGCCCGCGCCCTGGTAGGCCAGCGAGGAGTCGACGTACCGGTCGGTGATGACGACCGCGCCGCGGGCCAACGCCGGCGCGATGACCGAGGCGACGTGCTCGGCCCGGTCGGCCGCGTACATCAGCGCCTCGGCGTGCGGCGACATGCCGGTGTGCGCGGTGTCCAGGAGCAGCGCGCGCAGCCGCATGCCGATCTTGGTCGCGCCGGGCTCGTGCGTGGTCACCACGTCGTAACCGAGCTCGCGCAGCCAGATGGCGATCAGCCGGGCCTGGGTGGTCTTGCCCGAGCCCTCGCCGCCCTCGAACGCGATCAGCAGGCCCGGCGGCGGGCCGGGCGGAGTGCTCCCGTTCAGGTGGGCCGGCTCCGGCGCCGAGGGCAGCGGCGGGGGCGGCTCGTTGCGGATCGCCGCCAGCAGGTCGTCGCGCAGCGGTACGCCCTTGCGGTCGTCCATCTGCCGGTAGGCCCGTATCCCGAGCAGGAACGCGACCAGGGCGGCCAGCAGGATCACCAGATTCTGCCCGGCCGAGACGTAGGTGATGTTGCCGATCTTCACGTTCCCGGTGCCGTTCAGGCTGACGATCAGCCTGGTGAAGAGGGCCGACAGGAACGGGACGGCGGCGATGACGGTGAGCAGGATGATCTGGATGGAAGACTGGAAGAAGGCGAAGACCCGGCCGCGGGTGTCGTCGTCCACCTCCAGCCCGACGATGGTGAAGCCGGTGGAGTAGGCGATCCCGGACAGCGCGCCGAGTAGCACCACGAACAGGACGACGGCGCCCAGGTTCGGGATCAGCCCGATGAGCGCGAGCGGCACCGCCCCGGCCGCGATCGTGATGCCGAACAGCCGGCGGCGGCTCAAGCTGCCCAGCACCTTGGTGCCGACGACCATGCCGAGCGCCATGCCGATGAAGATCGCGGCGAAGACCAGGCCCCAGCCGGCGCTGCCGCCGTGCAGGGTGAAGGTGATGTAGAAGTAGCCCAGGCCGATCACCACGCCGGCCGCGGCGAACGCGCCGACCATGCCGATCACCAGGCCACGCACCACCGGCGTCTTGCTGATGAACCGCCAGCCCTCCCAGATGGACTTGGCCGTGGACGGCGCCGAGATCTTCTCGCAGTCCTTCCGCTTGGGGATCTCGCGGATGAAGTAGACGGTGAGCGCGGAGATGAAGTAGGTGGCGGCGTTGAAGTACAGGGCCAGGCTCACGTTGCTGGTGTGGAACAGCGGCGTGACCCGGCTGATCCCCTCGCTGACCAGGGCCAGCACGCTGAACACGCCGGCCGCGAGCGGCGCGGTGCCGTACGTGCTGAGGACGCTGAGCTGGTTGGCCCGCTCCAGCTTGTCCTTGGGCACCAGGTTGGGCACGGACGCGGAGGTGGCCGGGGCCCAGAACTGGGTCGTGATGCCGGCCAGGAACTTGGCGACGAAGATCCAGGTCAGGTTCGGGAAGATGGGAATGGACAGGAACAGCAGGCCGCGGATCACGTCGCCGACGATCATCGTGGTCCGGCGGTCAAACCGGTCCGCCACCGCCCCGGCCAGCGGCCCGAACAACAGCGCGGGCAGCAGCGTGGCCAGCCACACGCCGCCGACGGCCGAACCCTTGGCCACCGCGCCGCCCGACGCCAGCGACGGCGCCAGCGCGGTGAGCGCGACGATGCTCAGCCAGTCGCCCAGGCTGGACAGGGACAGCGCGATCCACAGACGGCGGAACGGCTTGATCGACAGGACCCCCCGCTCGCGGGCATGATGACGCCGCGCGGCGCCGTTCCCGAGCTTCCCCCGGTCGGCGCCGTCCTTGTGTGGTGCGGCGCGGAAGTTCACGGCGTTAGCGTATCGACAGTGCAAGCCGCATAACGGCTTAGTCCCCGATCGTAATTATAGAACGAAAGTTCACAATCGTTTTGATCCCGAACGGGCTGGCGTGGCTGCCTTCTTCCTGGTCGTAGTGCTCCTTCGGCGGGTCGACGGCGAGGCCGCGCGGCGATCGGCGAGGAGCTCGGCCGCGCGCTGGACGGTGACCGAGGCCACCTCGTCGCCCTTGCGCAGCGACGCGTTGGTCTCCCCGTCGGTCACGTACGGGCCGAACCGGCCGTCCTTGATCACCATCGGCTTGCCGGTGGCCGGGTCCTCGCCGAGCTCGCGCAGCGGCGGGGTCGCGGCGCCGGTGCGGCGGCCGCGGGTCTTCGGCTGGGCGAACAGCTCCTTGGCCTCGGCCAGGCTCAGGCTGAACAGCTGGTCCTCCGCCTCGAGCGACCGGCTGTCCGAGCCCTTCTTCACGTAGGGTCCGTACCGGCCGTTCTGCACGGTGACCTGCTCGCCGTCCAGCTCGCCGAGCGTCCGCGGCAGGCTGAGCAGCTTCAGCGCGTCGTCCAGCGTCACCGTGTCCAGCGCCATCGACTTCAGCAGCGAGGCAGTCCTCGGCTTGGCCGAGGCAGGCGCGTCCTCGGGCAGCAGCTCGGTGACGTACGGACCGAACCGGCCCGCCTTGGCGACCACCTCGCGGCCACTGTCCGGGTCGGTGCCGAGGTGGATGTCCCCGTTCGGCTGGCTGAAGAGCTCCTCGGCCCTTTCCACGGTCAGCTCGTCCGGGGCCATGTCGTCGGGCACGTTCACCCGCTCCCCGTCCCGCTCCAGGTACGGGCCGTACCGGCCGACCCGGACCACGATGTCGGAATCGGGCAGCGGGAACGAGCTGACCTCCCGGGCGTCGATGTCGCCGATGTCGCCCACCAGCGACTTGAGGCCCGGGTCATCGTCGGCGCCGAAGTAGAACCGGCGCAGCCACGGCACCCGTTCGGCTTCTCCACGGGCGATCTCGTCCAGCACGTCTTCCATCCGCGCGGTGAACTCGTAGTCCACCAGCTGGCCGAAATGCCGTTCCAGCAAGGTGACGACGGCGAAGGCGAGGAACGAGGGAACCAGCGCGGTGCCCTTCTTGAACACGTAGCCGCGGTCCAGGATCGTGCCGATGATGGTCGCGTAGGTGGACGGCCGGCCGATCTCCCGGTCTTCCAGCTCCTTGACCAGCGAGGCCTCGGTGTACCGGGCCGGCGCCCTGGTGGCGTGCTCGGCCGGGGCGAGCCGCAGCACGTCGAGCGGGTCGCTCTCGGCCAGCGGCGGCAGCCTGCGTTCCCGGTCGTCCCGGTCGGCCGTCGGGTCGTCGGCGTCCTCGACGTAGGCCTTGAGGAACCCGTAGAAGTTGATGACCTTGCCGGTCGCGCCGAACTCGGCGCGCTCGCTGCTGGTGGAGGTGCCCGCCACCCGGACCGAGACCGACTCGCCGGTGGCGTCCTTCATCTGCGACGCGACGGTGCGCTGCCAGATCAGCTCGTACAGGCGGCGTTCGTCGGAGGACAAACCGTCCCGGTTCACCTGGGCCGGGGTGCGGAAGCTGTCACCGGCCGGGCGGATGGCCTCGTGCGCCTCCTGCGCGTTCTTGACCTTGCTGGCGTAGGTGCGCGGGGCGTCCGGCACGTAGTTCGCGCCGTACAGCTCGGCGGCCTGCTTGCGGGCTGCGCCGATCGCGGTCCGGGACAGCGTCACCGAGTCGGTGCGCATATAGGTGATGTAGCCGTTCTCGTACAGGCGCTGCGCGATGGACATCGTGTGCTTGGCCGAGAAGCCCAGCTTGCGCGAGGCCTCCTGCTGCAGCGTGGTGGTGCGGAACGGAGCGTACGGCGAGCGCCGGTAGGGCTTGCGCTCCACGCTGGACACGGCGAAGGCCGCGTTCTCGAGGCGCTGCGCCAGGGCCGCGGCGGCTTCGGCGTCCAGGTGCAGGACGTCGCTGGCGTTACGCAGCTCGCCGGCGGAGGTGAAGTCGCGGCCCTGAGCGACCCGGCGGCCGTCCACGGTGACCAGGCTGGCGGTGAAGCTGGTCGGGTCGCTGATGTCGGGCTTGCCGTGGTCCTTCGTGGCGAACTCGGCCTCGAGGTCGGAGAAGGCGGCCGGGCGGAACGCGATCCGCTCCCGCTCCCGGTCCACCACCAGCCGGGTGGCCACCGACTGCACCCGCCCGGCGGACAGCTTGGGCATGACCTTCTTCCACAGCACGGGCGAGACCTCGTACCCGTACAGCCGGTCGAGCACCCGGCGCGCCTGGTAGGCGTTCACCTTGCCCTGGTCGAGCTCCTGCGGGTTGGCGATGGCCCGGGCGATGGCCTCCGGGGTGATCTCGTGGAAGACCATCCGGCTGTGCGGCACCTTGGGCTTGAGCTCCTCCAGCAGGTGCCAGGCGATGGCCTCGCCCTCGCGGTCTTCATCGGTGGCGAGCAGGAGCTCGTCGGCGTCCTTGAGGAGGCTCTTGAGCTTGGAGACCTGCTGCCGCTTGTCGCTGTGCACGACGAACAGCGGCTCGAAGTTGTCGTCCACGTTGACGCCGAGCCTGGCCCACGGCTCGCCCCGGTACCTGGCCGGGATCTCGGCCGCGCTGTCCGGCATGTCGCGGATGTGGCCGACGCTGGACTCGACCACGTAGCCCTGACCGAGGTACCCGGCGATGGTCCTGGCCTTCGACGGAGACTCGACGATGACCAGCTTGGTACCGCGGCCGTCACCCGTGACGGCCGCACCCTTGCTGGCCCTCCTAATGGCTGGGGCGCCTCCGTTGCGCCCGGCCCTGGCCGGAGCCCTGGTGGCCTTGGCGGTCGTTCCCGCCTTCGTCTTCGCCGTGTCTGTCCTTGCTGGCACGCTCTTCCCGTCCTCGCATCGCGTCGTGACCGCCCTACGGTACCCCGTGGTCACACGCCGCCCCATAGATGCAACCATCGGGCCGGTTCGGTGTGTTCCCTCGGGCTCACCGGATTACCCGGCAGAATTCACTACCGCAGGTTGAATCACCGGTGAACTCAAGCACAATAGGACCGATGGCCGAGTACGCCTACCTCGTCGTATACCTGCCCCGCGGAACGTCCCGAGACGCTCGCGACGCCGCGCGGAGGATCCTGACCGACCACGCCGAGTACGGGGACTGGGAACTGTCCAGGCTCTCGCTCAACGCCGACGGCAGCAGGAAGGCTACCCTCCGCAGGCGAATCATACGCCCAGTCCGCACATTCTGAGCGTTAGCAGCGGTCCAGGAAGCCGTCCAGGACGCGGGTGCCGAAACGCAGGCCGTCGACTGGAACGCGCTCGTCGATGCCGTGGAACATGCCGGAAAAATCCAGATCCGATGGCAGCCGCAAGGGAGTGAAACCGAAGCAGCGCACGCCGAGGCGGCTGAACGACTTGGCGTCGGTGCCGGCCGACAGGCAGTAGGGAATCACCCGCGCGTCCGGGTCCTCGGCGAGAAGCGCGCCGGTCATCGCGTCGTAGAGGTCGCCGTCCGGGGTGGTCTCCAGCGCGATGTCGTGGTGGATGAACTCCCGGGTGACGCCGGGGCCGAGGATCCGGTCGAGTTCGGCCAGGAACTCCTCCTCGTAGCCGGGGAGGAAGCGCCCGTCTACTTCCGCGGTCGCGGTCTGCGGCACGACATTCACCTTGTAACCGGCGCGCAGAACGGTCGGATTCACCGTGTTGTGCAGCGTCGCGCCGATGATGCGCGAGAGAGAACCTATTTTGCTGAGCGGCTGGCCGGGATCGTTCGGCACAAATTCAATGCCGAGTGCCTGACATGCACCTTCCAGGAAAGCCCGGACGGAGGGGATGAGGCGGGTCGGCCACTCGTGCCGCCCCAGCCGACCGATCGCCTCGGCCAGTTCGGTCACCGCGTTGTCCGCCTGCACCATCGAGCCGTGGCCGGCCGTGCCGCGCGCGGTCAGCCGCAGCCAGGCCATCCCCTTCTCCGCGGTCTGCAGCAGGTAGAGCCGCTGCTGGCCGAGGCTCAGGCTGAAGCCGCCGACCTCGCCGACCGCCTCGGTGACGCCCTCGAACAGCTCCGGGTGCTTGTCCACCAGAAAGCGGGCGCCCCAGGTACCTCCGGCCTCCTCGTCAGCGGTGAAGGTGAACACGACGTCGCGGGCCGGCTTCCGTTGTTCGCGCAGGCGCTGGCGGGCGACGGCCAGCATCATCGCGTCCATGTCCTTCATGTCGATCGCGCCGCGGCCCCAGACGCAGCCGTCGGCGATCTCGCCGGAGAACGGGTCTATCCGCCAGTCTTGCGCGCTGGCGGGGACGACGTCGAGGTGACCGTGGACGAGCAGGGCGGGCCTCTCGGGGTTTTCGCCCTCGATCCTGGCGACCACGCTGGTGCGCTTGGGGTGCGATTCCAGGACCGTGGGCTCCAGGCCGGCCTCGGAGAGCCTGGCGGCGACGTACTCGGCGGCCTGCCGCTCGCCCGGGCCGGAGTGGTCGCCCGGGTTGGAGGTGTCCATCCTGATCAGGTCGCGGCAGAGGTCGACGACCTCGTCCTGCGCGGTCGCTGGGTTCGGTATCACGCTTCCTATCGTTGCACTGGGGGGTGGCGGGTCTGGGAGCCCGGGTCGGCGTGGGCGCGGGCGACGGGCGCGAGCGGCCTCGGCGCGAGCGGTGTGGTGTGGGCTGTGCGTGGGCGGGCCCGGCGCGGCTGGCGCGTGGGCCGGCCCGGCGCGGCTGGCGCGTGGGCGGGCCCGGCGCGGCTGGCGCGTGGGCCGACCCGGCGCAACTGGCGCGTGGGCGGGCCCGGCGCGGATGGCGCGTGGGCCGGAGTTAACCGCCTGGCGTTACGGCTGATGCTCTAGCGCTCCTGTGTACTTCTGTGACTTGTGATACCTCTCCGGGCATGGTTCATAAGGCGTGGATGCCACATTCATGCTGCTGACACGACATGGCTGGGACATCCACGTCGTATGCTCGGGTCGGGCCGGGGTGACGGGCCGGGATCACTGGCCACGGGAGGGTGCCGGGAGCGCAGGAGCACCAGGAAGCTGGGCCGGGATTGGGGCGCCCCTTGGCTTCCTGGTGCACTCAAGCTGACCGGCATGGCGTTCCAACAACATGAACGCGACATCCACCACGTACGGGGTGGGCGGTGAGGGTGTGCGGAGTCGTGGG
>Ga0306923_10006571_pt1 | contig 11488 bp, 9 predicted proteins | sample sta12Can44000108_FD_203841 | JGI IMG/M metagenome (GOLD analysis project Ga0306923, IMG submission 203841) | Lab enrichment of tropical soil microbial communities from Luquillo Experimental Forest, Puerto Rico - statanox.12C.anox.44.000.108 (v2)... | ecosystem: Environmental > Terrestrial > Soil...
AAGAACAGGAAGCCGAACGCTGACCACGCTTCGTGAGAAGGTGCGACACTAAGACCCGGTACCACCATTCGCCGGAGTGACTATACTGGGCGGCGCGCACGTTCCGCTGGCCTCACAAAGGGTCATCGGCCTGGATTACGCAGAGTGACAATAGATATCGGAAGAAATCGCAAACTTTGAAAATTGTTGCAATAATATAAACGGCATCTCGGAATAGGGATTAAGAGGCGAATGGCTGGCAAAATTGGACAGATAGTAGGAGCGTTTTTAGTCACAGTTGTTTCCGCGTCGCCGAGTGCCCCGGCCGAGGCCCCTCAAAACCTCATGATGCAGGGTTCGGACGGTGTTAGCGTTCAAAATGGCGAAAAATCGGCATCTATTAGCTTCTGGAGGCCAACCGGAGGTGTAACGCAAATCGGTCTAGAACACCTCGATTTCTCCCCAAGCGCCTATGTCACGATGATCACCGCATCCGGCCCGACAAGACAGGATGCTGCAATGGTAGCTGCCACCTTACAGACGTTTACAACTCTTAGCCAACAGAGTTCGTTTGTTGACCATGAGTCGATAACTTTTGCCTATAATCAAATAAAGCCGACTTACGTTATTTCGGAGTTAGAAAGGGCAAAGCTCATTTCTCCCGTAGAGGCGCAGGCCGCCAGAACCGCTTTTTACGGCCTTGAAACTCGGGTGAACCCGGACCCAACGACTCAGCGCCGGTAGGAACAGCGCAAACTTAAGAGAACCGAAAACGCCGACGCTCGGACGGACCTCAACCGGCTCCGCTCGATCGCTCGAATGAAAGTATGTGCCACCTGTTCATGCCGGCACTCGCCGATTATTTCGAGCGTCCGATCTGGGGCCCTTGCGCAGGCCTAGCTCACACCCATATATGCGAAAGGTTGTGATAACATCAATATTAGATTGTCGTTACTTCAGTTATTAAAGGAGCCACACCGCATCCGGTGCTTTTTGGAGTTTCCCTGCCGGTTCCCTGCCAGCCTTTAAATTTTCGCCGAGCGTCCGACCCAAGCTCATGATCGCACGAGGTTTTTTCGCGTGGGCCGGGTCTGAAAAAATTTTTTCCCGGGTTTTTCCCGCGCGGCAGGGAAATGGGAGAGGCCGTGGACATCTACGGGACGATCGTATCCTCGAGCTCGATCTCGGCGGCGAGGCTGTCGCGGTCGCGGCCGATAGTCAACACCGCCAATTTGCGCCCGCCGCCCTCTCGGTAGGTAACCGTGCAGTCCTTCGCCGGGAGGCTTCCGTCGATATCGGTTCGGTCCCATTTCGCGGCGTGCCCGACGTAAGAAAGCTGCAGGTCGTGCTGCTGGGTCCAAAAGAACGGCACCGCGTCGAACCGTTCGCGCGCGCCGAGCATGTTGCGTGCGGCCGTCTGCCCCTGCCGTTCGGCGACGACCCAGTGCTCGATGCGGATCTTCTCGCCGCTCAGCCGGTCGGGCCATCGGGCTATGTCGCCGGCGGCCCAGATCCCGGGAACATTGGTTTCAAGATAGGCGTCGACAGCGACGCCGCGATCGACCGTGATCCCGGCCTGCTCGGCGAGCATTTTCTCGGGCCGTACACCGATGCCGACGACGACAAAGTCGGCATCGAGCTGTTCCCCGCTCTGCAATGTGACATGGCTCCGATCGAACGAAGCGGGCGTGGTGCCGAGGTGAAAGACAACACCGCGCTCTTCGTGAACCTTGCGCACAAAGTCCCCGACTTCCCGGCCCACCACTCTTTCCATCGGGTGTGCCTCGGGCGCGACGACATGCACCTCGAGCCCGCGCGCCCGCAATGACGCCGCGACCTCGAGCCCGATGAAACTCGCACCGATGACGACCGCGCGGCGCGCGGCCGTTGCCGCGGCGATCAATGCCCGGCTGTCCGCCAGTGTGCGCAGATAATGGATCTGCGGCAGATCGCTGCCGGGAATGGCGAGCCGGACCGGTGCTGCGCCGGTGGCGAGAATCAGCGCGCCGTAATCATGCCCGGCGCCGTCGATGAGCTTCACTTCGCGCGCCTTCGGGTCGATCGCTGCCACGCGGGCGCCGAGCTTCAGCTCGATCGCCTGGTCGGCGTAGAACTCGGGTGGGCGCAGCGGTATAGATTCCTCAGGTGCGTTGCCAGCAAGATAATCCTTGGACAGGTTGGGCCGATCGTAAGGCCCGGCATCATCGGCGCTCAGCAGCGTGATCGGGCGGGTGTAGCCATCGCGGCGCAGCGTCTCGGCTGCAGCATTTCCCGCGGCGCCCCCGCCGATGATGACGATCGACTCTGGCCCGCCATGCCCAGCGATCCGCGCCGCCCGCGCGGCGGTCTCGAGCTTTTCTCGGACATAAATTGTCCCGTCGCGTTGCTCGACTCGCCAGCACGACACCGGATTGAGCGCCGGCGCGCGCAACGCCTCCCCGGTGCGCAGGCTGAAGCAGGCGTGGTGCCATGGGCAGCGGACGGTATCCGCGACGAGTACACCCTCAGCAAGCGGACCGTGGTAATGGGTACACTCCGCCCCGATCGCGAGCAGCTCCCCACCGCTGCGCGCAACCAGCACTGCTTCGCCGCCGGCTTGTCCCAAGATCATGCCGCCCTCGGCGAGATCTGCTATAGGGATCCCCTTGCTGAAGTCGGGTCCGGCGAGTTCCGGATGCTCTTCGCTCATGACTGCCTCCTGCTGACTGCGAAATCGCCACTCTGAAACCAAACGCCGCCAGATGCCATTCGGCATATACAGCGGTTTGCTCCGGCGTGTTCGCCGGTCATCAGGAGGGCGCGGCTTGCCCGGAGCCTTTGGAGCGCGAGCTCGTCTAGAACGTGATACGAACCCCGGCGGTAAAGCTGTTGTAGGTGGTGTTGTTTATCCCAAGGATCGAATCATAATTGATAAAGGCCGAAGCGTTTCCCGAAAGCTGCAGCGAGACGCCCACTCCAAGGTCGAAATAGTTTCTTGAGGTCGGGACCCCGGGTAAAATGAAGCTCGAAAGAAGTCCTGGACTCGTATCATTACTGTATGCAACCGAAACGCTGGTGTTTCCAGGACTGTATTGATGCGCCCAATGAAAGCGAGCGATAGGGTAGAGGGGACCGAACGAGGTCGGGATCGTGTATTGTGCGTCGGCGCCGAGGAAAGTCAGGACCGTGTTGACCGAGGAGCTGCCGAATGCCAAATCGGCCCCTTGCGCACCCCCTTCGGTGAACGCGTCGACGCCGGTATGCTGGTAGAGGAACCGGGCGATCGGGGTCAGAACGAGAGAGCCAAACGGGAAGGCATAACCGCCGGCTAGGATGAACCCCGCCACCCGGCTGCCGAAGGTCTCGCGATCCGATCGACCGCCGGAGCGGGCGAAACCCCACTGGGTACATTTTCGGGCATGCTGGGTATGACGATATGTCGTTGGGAAGAGTTGTCGCCGCCGCCAATGATGGCAATCCCATTCAAATATAACGCATCCGTCGGGAAATAGGTGGCGTAGAGATTTCCCTGGTAGAGATTACCGTTCAAGGATTGACCGGATGCACTCAACGCGCTGGTGTCGAAATTGGTGTTTGACTGCGTATAGCCAAAACGCCATTCCCGCGATGAGTTGCGAGCTGATCCGGTAATCGGCACCGGCGACGAAGCCGGCGTTGTTGAACGAATAACCGTTCTCGCTTGTCGTCATATCCCTGCTGCCAAACTGGCCAAGACCGTTCGCGAACACCCCCAATGGGCCGATCGAGTAGGCCAATGGCGGCGGCTGGTTTTGCGCGAGGAGAATTTGGCCGCCCGGTTCCATCGTGCCGAGTGCCGCAACTTGCGCAGCCTGCGGCGGCTGGGCGCCGGCCACTGCGGTACCGGTCGTCCAATCGCGCAGCTCCTTCAGTCGCTGCTCGATCGCGCCATTTTGCCTGCTCGTTTGGCTGGTCTGCACCACCGACGCCTGGTTTGTCGGGACGATCAGCTCGGTGCCGCCATTCAGGCTTTGCAAAGCGCCCATCAAGCCGCTCGCACCAAAACCATAGGAGCCGAAGCCCTCGGCGGACTGGCCTTGCAGCTGCAGGGCGTTGCCGATCATCGCCGAGCATATTGTCTTCAGATCCGTTTGATTTGCGGTGACGGCGGTCATACTGACCGTCGGGCAGAAGTTGTTTATGGACCCCGACATCGTCTGTTGCGCAAGGTTTTGCCCGGGCAGCGCCGTCAGGTTCGGCTGACCGGTTAAAGCGGAAAAGGACGCAGGTGACTGAGCCCGTGCGACCTGGGCAACGATCGCCGAGAGGGCAAGCCCGAGGCCAACGACGATGCTAGCTTGCCGCGGGACACGGGACCTGGACACGATCCTCACCACCGTTGTCTCCCTCCTAAGGTGGCAGAATGCCAATTGGTTAAAGGGTAACGCATATCCGGTTGCCTTGCACCTGTCAAAGCGCAACCACCGATTATGGGGTTCAGCAACATATCACCGGAGATAGTGAGGCGAGTTCGCGGATACGGCGTGTGCTTCAACGCCAGCTTCGGTGGCGATCATTTGGTAAATTTTCTTTCTTAATGTGAGCCGGCTCACAGATCTTTCGGCCCATCGGCTATTCACCTTAAGTAAAGACGCCGAGGAGGTCCCGTTGCAGAGGCCCTGGGGCATTCCAGAAAAGGTAAAGTCAGCCCGGGAGGCGGTCGCGCCGCTCTTTCCGATGGCGGCCGCCGTGGCCGGCGGTTTCCAGCCGCGGTGCTAGGACAATGTCCCGGCTCGGCATCACGCTGTGCAGCCTGGTTCTTGCCGGTTTGGTCGCTGGCGAATGTCGCGCCCAAGAGGTGAGGGCCGGCGCCGGAGGGGTTGCTGTTGGCGGGAGCATCAGCGACAGCCAGATCAACATCACCGGTATCCCGGTCGAAAAACTGCCCAGCATCATCGAAGCGGCTACGAAAGACTGGCGGCTCCTCAACGAGCAGCAAAAACAAACGATAAACAATCTTCAGAATAGCCTCGGAGTCAACGAGGATGCTCTGAAGTCGTTCTTCCAAACCATAGGTGAAAACGAGGTTCCCACCGAGCAGCTCGGAAAGAAGCTGCTCGAGATCGCGGGGCATTACAAGGAGGTGCTCGCTCAGGTCAAACCGGGTCCGGACGACGGGCCAAAGACCGCGGAGATCAAACGCGCAGCCGAGCAAGCGCTGAAAGCCGGTCAGTTTGCTCGTGCCGACGAGCTTCTGGATCAGCTCCAGAAGCTGCAGGATGCTGCTCTGGAGATGGGACAGCTGGAGCGCGCAAGCACTTCGGCGCAGCGGGGGCGGCTGGCAATGACGCTGCTGCAATACCGTCAGGCGGCGATATATTTTGCGGAAGCCGGCGCACACGTACCCTCTGGGCGCAGCGACATTCGCCTCGGCTATCTTGATCAGGAAGCCGGCGCGCTTTATCGGGAAGGCGACGAGCGAGGCGACAACCGGGCTCTGGCAGCGGCGATCGAACGATATAGCATTGCGTTAACAATGCTGCCGCGCGAACGCGCGCCACTCGCCTGGGCCACAGTCCAGAACAGCCTTGGCAATGCGCTGGCGACGCTCGGAGCGCGGGATAAGGGGACGGCCCGGCTGCAGGAGGCGGTTGCGGCCTACCGGGCGGCTCTCAGCGAATGCACCCGAGAACGGGCGCCGCTCCAATGGGCGAGCACCCAGTTGAACCTTGCCGCTGCGCTCGTAAGACTTGGTGAGCGGGAGGTCGGAACGGCGCGGCTGCAGGAGGCGGTCGCGGCCTACCGATCGATGCTTGAGGCAGTCGCGCCTATTATGCGGCGCTCGAAGAAGACGTGCACGATCGGGTCCCGTGGATTATCTGGGCAGTGACGCAATTGAATCTTGGCGTCGCACTTCAAACGCTCGGCACGCGGGAGGGCGGCGCCACGCGGCTAGAGGAGGCGGTCGCGGCCTACCGTGCGGCACTCGAAGAGGAGACGCACGACCGGCTACCACTCCAATGGGCGATGACCCAGATGAACCTCGGCAACGCGCTGCAAACGCTCGGGGAGCGCCAGGGCAGCACAGCACGGCTGGAGGAGGCGGTCGCGGCCTACCGCGCGGCGCTCCAGGAAAGCACGCGCGATCGGGTGCCGCTCCAATGGGCCCTGATCCAAAAAACCTCGGCAAGGCGCTCTGGGTTCTGGGGGCACGGGAACGCGGGGCAGGTCGGCTGGAGGAAGCGATCGCGGCCTACCGTGCAGCGTTCGAGGTGAGGACCCGCGAAACGGTGCCGCTCGACTGGGCGATGACGAGAATAACCTCGGCATCGCGCTCAAGACGCTGGGAGAGCTGGAGAAGGGTACCGCACGCCTGGAGGAGGCGATCGCGGCTTACCGAGCAGCGCTCGAGGAATACACGCCGGATCGGGTACCCCTCGCATGGGCGATGACCCAGATGAATCTCGGCAACGTGCTGTTGATACTCGGAGTGCGGCAGGGCGGGCAGGCGCAACTGGAGGAGGCGGTTGGGGCCTACCGTGCGGCACTCGATCGCGATCCGTTGCCAATTGACCAGGCGAACACCCAGTTCAACATGGGACAGGCGCTGATTGAACTCGGCAGGCGAGAAGAAGCGCTGAGATGCTTCCACCAAGCAGAAGCGGTTTTTCGAGCCGTTGGCATGGCTCAGCAGGCAGCGGCCTCTGGCCAATGGATCATCAGCCTGCGAGGTGAGATGGAGCCAAATTCGGCTGGCACCGCGGCGCGGATACCCCTCACCCCGAATTAATAGCGCGACGCTGCCGCCTCTAGGCGGCTCTGTTCCCCGAGATTTCGGACGGGGATTGGGGTCACTTGCCATGACGAGACCGAGAGGCGAAGATCGACGTACCGGCCGGCCCCCGGGGCGCGCGACCCCAGAGCGCGCGGTCGGCGTCCGAGAGGAGGACCTAACCATGGGTTTGCTCGATGGGCAGGTGGCGCTCGTCACGGGCGGGGGCTCGGGCATCGGCCGCGCGGTTGTGGCGCGTTTTGTCGAAGCGGGTGCCCGCGTCGGGGTCCTCGACCGGGTCGCGGCGCGCTCCGAGCAATTGCGGGCGGAGTTCGGCAATGCGGTAGTCGCCTGCGCCGGCGACGTGGCCCAACTTGCCGACAACAAGCGCGCCGTCAGCGAAACCGTCGGCGCCTTCGGCCGCCTCGACATCTTTGTCGGCAATGCCGGCGTCTTCGATGTTTACGCGCCGCTCGCCGAGTTTCCGGAAGAAAAGCTTTCCGACGCCTTTGACGAACTCTTCGGAGTCAATGTCAAAGGATGCTTCTACGGTGCGAAGGCCGCTTTGCCGGAATTGACAAAGACAGAGGGCTCGATGGTGTTTACCGCGTCGGTCGCGGGGCTCAACTCCGGCGGCGGCGGAACTCTTTATACTGCCTCCAAGCACGCGGTCGTCGGGCTGATCCGGCAGCTCGCGGTGGAAGTCGGGCCGCGCGTCCGGGTCAACGGCGTCGCCCCCGGTGGCACGATCACCGATCTGCGCGGTTTGGCGGTGCTTCGACAGGACGACCGGTCGCAATTCACCGATCCCGGCACCGAGGAGCGGCTGCGCGGCGGCAATCCGCTGCAGTTGGCGCTTCAGCCGGTGGACATTGCCGGGGCGTATGTATTCTTGAGTTCGCGGACCAGCGCCAGAGGCATTACCGGGACCGTTGTGACGGTCGACGCCGGAGCGATGCTGAGGGTGCCACGGCGCACCCCTACAAAACCAATGAGGTGATAGCCGATGGAAACCGATACGCTCGGGTTGGTCGATGCCGAAAACGGCCTGATCAGCCGCCGCATCTTCATCGAACCTGATATTTATCAGCAGGAGCTCGAGCGGATCTTCGCCCGCTGCTGGCTCTTTCTGTGCCATGAGAGCCAGATCCCGCAGCCCGGCGATTTCTTTACGACCTATATGGGCGAAGACCCGGTTCTGGTGGTGCGCGATACCGCGGGCCAAGTGCGTGCCTTCTTGAATGTCTGCCGCCATCGCGGCAACCGGCTGTGCCGGGCCGATACCGGCAACGCCGCGACTTTCACCTGCGCCTATCACGGTTGGACCTACCGCAATGACGGGCGTCTGGTCGGCGTGCCGTATCTGAAGGAAGCCTACCACAATGAATTGGACCGGGAGCGCTGGGGCTTGGCACCGGTGGCGCAGCTCGACAATTACAAGGGGCTGTTTTTTGCCACCTTCGATCCCACGGCGCCGCCATTGCGCGAATATCTCGGCGGGGCAGCCTGGTACTTGGACTCGTTCTTCGACCGCCGCGAGGGCGGCATCGAGGTGGTCGGCGGCATCCACAAATGGGTCATGCCGTGCAACTGGAAATTCCCCGCCGAAAATTTCTGTGGTGACGGATACCATGTCTCGTGGAGCCATCTTTCGGCCGCGCGGACAGGCTCCGGCGGCGACTTTCGCCTCAAGCCCGATCCCGCCGGCAGGGCATTGTCACCCGGCAATGGCCATTCGGTTATGACAATCGGTCCGGACATGGACCCTGACCCGCCAGTGCCCGAGATCCAGGAATATGAGAAAGAGATTGCCCCGGAAATCGCAAAGCGCCTCGGGCCGCGCTTGGGCCGAGGAAAGCCGATCGTCAGCACAATGTTTCCGAATTTCTCGATGCTTCGAGCTTCCGCGCGCACACTCCGGGTCTGGCACCCGCGCGGGCCGGAGAAGACCGAGGTGTGGTCTTGGATCTACGTCGACAAGGCAGCCCCGCCGGAGGTCAAGAAGGCATTCCGGCTCGCTGGAATGCGGGCCTTCAGCCCGTCTGGCACCTTTGAGCAGGACGATATGGACAATTGGCAGGGCTGCACCCAGACAGGACGCGGTGTGGTCGCCCGGCGCTATGCCCTCAGCTACCAAATGGGCCTCGGCCACGAGCAATTCGATCGGGATCTCGGGGCATTGGCCAGTGACTACCGCTACAGTGAAAGCAATCATCGCGGCTTCTACCGGCGCTGGGCGCAGCTGATGGCCGGCGCCCGCCCGCCGGCAATCCCGGGTAACGGAACAGGAGGATGATGTGGCAACAGATGTCGCCGGTCTCATTGACACGGACCGCGGATTGATCGGTCGCCGCATCTTCATCGAGCGGGAGATCTATCAGCAGGAATTGGAGCGCATCTTCGCCCAATGCTGGCTCTTTCTGTGCCATGACAGCCAGATCCCTGAGCCCGGGGATTTCTTCACCACCTATATGGGGGAGGACCCGGTGCTGGTGGTGCGCGACACCGACGGCCAGGTGCGCGCCTTTCTCAATGTTTGCCGCCATCGCGGCAACCGGCTGTGCCGCGCCGATGCCGGCAACGCCGCGAGCTTCACCTGCGCCTATCACGGGTGGACCTACCTCAATGACGGGCGGCTAGCCGGTGTGCCGTATCTGAAGGAAGCCTATCACAACGAACTCGACCGGGAACGCTGGGGTTTGGCACCGGTGGCCCAACTCGACAACTACAAGGGGCTGTGGTTTGCCACCTTCGACCGGCACGCACCGCCGTTGCGCAAGTACCTCGGCGAGATGGCTTGGTATATCGACACCTTTGTCGACCGGCGGGAAGGCGGGATCGAGATCGTCGCGACCCACAAATGGGTCATGCCATGCAACTGGAAATTTCCGGCCGAGAATTTCGGCGGAGACGCCTATCATGTGCACTGGAGCCACGGCGCGGCGATCGCCACAGGGTTTAGCGTCGGGTCCACCGCGAGCCCGGCGAGCGCCAACCGGATGGTGTCGCCGGGCAACGGCCATGTCTTAATCTGCATCGGCCCCGATGGCTTCGGCGACGCGCCGATGCCCGAGATCCAGGCCTATGAGCGCGAGATCCGGCCGGAGGTCAAACAGCGGCTGGGCTCGCGCGCGGACCTGGTCAATCCGATCGTCGGCACCACCTTCCCGAACTTCTCGCTGCTGCGGGGAACCTCGCGCACAATACGGGTGTGGCATCCGCGCGGCCCCGAAAAGACCGAGATCTGGTCGTGGGTGTTTGTCGACAAGGCCGCACCACCGGAGGTGAAGGAGGCATTCCGTCTGTCCGGGGTGCGCGGCTTCAGCCCGTCCGGAACCTTTGAGCAGGACGATATGGACAATTGGCAGGAATGCACCCAGACCTGCCGCGGCGTCATGGCGCGACGCCTGCCGATCAACAATCAGATGGGGCTCGGGCATGAGCGCTTCGATGCTGCCCTCGGCGCGTGGGCCAGCGATGCCGGCTTTAGCGAGAGCAACCACCGGGAGTTTTATCGCCGCTGGGCGGAGCTGATGGCCGACGCTTGAGGAGAGTTGTCATGACACATGACATCGCCAGTCTCGTCGATGCCGACCGCGGATTGATCGGTCGTCGCATCTTTATCGAGCCCGAGATTTACCAGCAGGAGCAGGAGCGGATCTTCGCCCGCTGCTGGCTCTTCCTGTGCCACGAGAGCCAGATCCCGGAGCCCGGCGATTTCTTCACGACCTATATGGGTGAGGACCCGGTTCTCGTGGTGCGCGACAGCGATGGCCGAGTGCGTGCCTTCCTGAATGTGTGCCGCCATCGCGGCAACCGGCTGTGCCGGGCGGACGCCGGCAATGCCGCGACCTTCACCTGCGCCTATCACGGCTGGACCTATCGCAATGACGGGCAGCTCGTCGGCGTGCCGTATCTGAAGGAAGCCTATCACAACGAGCTCGACCGCCAGCGCTGGGGCTTGGCATCGGTGGCACAGCTCGACAGCTACAAGGGGCTGTACTTTGCCACCTTCGAACCGGAGGCCCCGCCGCTGCGCGAGTATCTCGGCGAGATGACCTGGTATCTAGACGCGTTCTTCGATCGTCGCGAGGGCGGCATCGAAGTCATCGGCGGCATGCACAAATGGGTCATGCCGTGCAACTGGAAATTCCCGGCCGAGAACTTCGGCGGCGACGGCTACCACGTACCGTGGAGCCATCTCTCGGCCATCAGGACCGACTTCGCATCGAGCGCGTCGACCAAGCCGGAGACCGAGGGAAACCAGGTGTCGCCCGGCAACGGTCACGTGCTGCTCTGCTTTGGGCCAAACGATGTGGCCGACCCGCCGATACCCGAAATTCTCGAGTATGAGAAGCAGATCCGCCCCGAGGTCGACAAGCGTCTAGGGCCCCGTTCGGCCCGTATCAACCCAGTTGTCGGCACGCTCTTCCCGAATTTTTCGATGCTCCGCGCAACCTCCCGCACCTTCCGTGTGTGGCATCCGCGCGGCCCCGACAAGACCGAGGTGTGGTCTTGGGTCTACATCGACAAGGCGGCTCCGGCGCACATCAAGGAAGCGATGCGGCTGACCGGTGTGCGAGGGTTCAGCCCGTCCGGCACCTTCGAACAGGACGATATGGACAACTGGCAGGAATGCACCCGCACTTGCCGCGGCGTCGTCTCGCGGCGCATGTCTGCCAATACTCAGATGGGCTTGGGTCACGATCGGTTCGACGACGAACTCAAGGCCTGGGCCAGCGACTTCCGGATGAGTGAGAGCAACCATCGCCAGTTCTA
>Ga0306923_10006574_pt1 | contig 11486 bp, 10 predicted proteins | sample sta12Can44000108_FD_203841 | JGI IMG/M metagenome (GOLD analysis project Ga0306923, IMG submission 203841) | Lab enrichment of tropical soil microbial communities from Luquillo Experimental Forest, Puerto Rico - statanox.12C.anox.44.000.108 (v2)... | ecosystem: Environmental > Terrestrial >...
GTCATCTAGATGTCCGTCACTTGATCTAGGCTCCGGCACCCGCCAGGTGCTCAACCAGCGCGGCGCGGAACCGCTCGGCCTGGTCGAGGTGCGGGCCGTGCCCGGAGTCCTGGATGACTGTTTCGCGGTACCGGCCGCCAGCCGCGGCGTAGCCGTCGAGCAGGGCACGAGTCTGCGCCACCATCGGCTGCGGGGGCCACGTGTCAGGCCCTGGCCAGCCGGGCACGGCCCCGATCGAGCCCAGGTAGGCGAGGTCGTACAGCGAGGTGTCGGACACAATGACGTCGTCCGCGCCGCGCAGCCACAAGACTGGCGGCTTCGGCTCCACCGCGGCCAGGCCGGTGATCCGGAAATGGGTCGGTGCCATCGTGTTCAGGACGCCATGGTCGCCGGGGGCGAAACCCGGCCAGGCCGGCACCTGCCGTGAGGTGCCCGGATAGTGGTCATCGCCGATCCGGGTCGACAGCATCGACTCCACGAAGATGTCCAGCTCGGCTGGCACGAAGGGTGGCTTCACGTAATGGGCCAGCAGCACCTGCCGCGGTGATGTGGGCATGTCAGCGGTGCGATCGCGGCCGGCCAGGCGCTCCACGAAATCGGGATTGGCGGAACCGGCGCCAGAGCCGGCGCCCGAGGGATCGCACAGCGTGCCGTCCGGCCCGCGGGTGCCGCCGAAGCCGAACGGGGAGACCGGCGCCACCAGCGTCACCGACGCGGCGCGGTGCGTGCCCGGCCGCTGCGTCAGGTACTGCAGCACCACTCCGCCGCCCATGCTCCAGCCCACCAGGTGCACCGATGTCAGCCCGAGCGCCTCGATGACCGCGGCGAGGTCATCGGCGTAGTCACCGAGCCCGCGCGTCGCGTCCACCGGTTCCGGGTCGGTCTCGCCGAAGCCGCGCAGGTCCACCGCCAGCGGCCGGAAGCCTTCCGGCAGGGCGAGCATGGTCGGCTGCCAGAACAGCGACGACGACACGTTGCCGTGCACGAACAAGACCGGGTGGCCGGTACGCCCGGTCACCGAGAGCACGGCCGTGGTCAGCCGTCTTGTGGGCACCCGCTCCGCGGTAATGCCAGGCAGCAGCGTCTGCATCGTTCCTCCGTTGGGTCGCGACAAGGAGCCTAACGAATCGCGTCTACTCCCTTGCGGGTGATGCGCGAGCGGACCGCCGAAGGCATCGTGAAGTAAAGAAGATCAGTCCGTGCTGATGCCGCCACGGTCGTGCCCGACCTGGTGAGCAGCACCCGGCCATGGGGAGAGTGCAACATGGCGATAGGTCCCGTACAGCTCATCGTGCTCGGGTTCAGCCACCCGAATTTCCACGGCGAGGTGATCGCCGAGCTGGAACGGCTCCGCGAGAGTGACACAGTGCGCGTCATCGACGCGCTGGCCGTCTACAAGGACGCCGAGGGCGAGATCGAGGTCGAGCACCTCAGCAACCTGACCCAGGAGGAGGCCATCGAGCTTGGCAGCAAGGTCGGGGCCCTGATCGGCCTGGGTATCGCCGGCGAGGAAGGCGCCGAGGCAGGCGCCGAGGCAGGTGCGGAAGAGGCCGCCGCCGAGGGGATCAACGTATTCGGTAACGCCGACGAATGGGACGTCCTCGAGGACATCCCGAACGACTCCGCGGCTGCGCTCATCCTGCTGGAGCACCACTGGGCGGTGCCGCTGCGGGATGCGATCGCCAGGGCGGGCGGCTTCCGGATCGGTGACGGGTTCATCAGCCCGTTCGACCTGGTCGAGATCGGGCTGCTCTCGGCCGCCGAGGCCAAGGAACTGCACGACATGGAGAACGCGGCGAAGTCTGCCTGACCAGGCAGGACGGAAATGGAGGATGACATGTTCGGATCTCGCAGGGTCGCACGCCGGACCTCACGGCGCACCGCTCGGCGGGTTAGCCGCCGCTGAGCGTCTTAGGGAGGATCACCCTGTCCTCGGTGACGATGGCCGTGACGAATTCCGCCGGGGTGACATCGAAGGCGTAATTGAGCGCCCGGGTCCCCGCCGGTGCCAGCGGGACGCCGAGGGCATGGGTGACCTCATCTTCAGGCCGCTGTTCCAGCGGAATCTGCTTCCCGCTCTCCGTCGTGCCGTCGATGGTCGACTCCGGGGCCGCGACCACGAACGGGATGCCGGCCTGGCGCGCCGCGAGCGCCAGGGCATACGTGCCGATCTTGTTGGCCACGTCGCCGTTCGCCGCTATCCGGTCGGCCCCGACCACGACGGCATCGGCGAGCCCCTGGCTGATGAGAAACGGCCCCGCGCCGTCCGCGATCAGGTAGTGCGCGATGCCGAGCTGGCCGAGTTCCCAGCAGGTAAGGCGCGCGCCCTGGAGCAGCGGACGGGTTTCGTCCACGATGACCTGGTCAAGGTCCCCTCGCTCGTGCAGCGCCCGGATGACGCCAAAGGCCGATCCCCAGCCCAGGCAGGCGAGGGTTCCCGTATTGCAGTGCGTGTGGATCGCCAGCGGGCGACGTCCGCAGGCCTCGGACAGGTAACTCGCACCCCGTTCGCTCATGCCCTGGCTGACGCTGATCGCCGCGTCCCGGACGGCGATTGCCGCGGCCTCGACGGCTGCCGGGCCGTCCTTGATGGTGGCGGCGGTCGCGCGGACCTCACGGCCCAGGTTGACGGCCGTCGGCCTGGCCCCGGCGATGCGCTCGACCTCGGTATCCAGGCGCGGCGCGTCCCAGCCCTCGCGCCCGGCCTGGCGAACCGCGAGGGCGACGCCGAGTGCGCCCGCGACGCCGAGTGCGGGGGCGCCGCGGATAGCCAGCCGGATGATCGCGTCGACCAGCTCGTCCACCGTGGTGATGTGCAGCACGCGGAGCTCGTGCGGCAACGCGGTCTGGTCGATCGCGACAATGTGCCCGTCCCGCCAGGCGACCACGTCGTTCAACGGGTCGGTCTCCCCCGGATTACCTCGCATAACGTTGAACCTACCCCGCGCTCGTCGCGGCTGAGCGGCGGGGGAACGGAGGACTGATGCTGCTCGGTGAGGTACGCGAGGAGATCGTGCGCGTCTGCCGGGAGCTGTCCTCGGCGGGCCTGGTCGTGGGCACCGCGGGGAATGTGAGCGTCCGCAGCGGGGACCTGGTGGCGGTGACGCCGAGCGGCCTCGAGTACGCCGACCTGTCCGCCGGCCTGGTGGGCGTGCATCGGCTTGACGGCACCCCGGTCGAGGCGCCGCTCAAGCCGACCAGCGAGCTGCCGCTGCACCTGGCCGTCTACGCCGGCACGGACGCGGCGGCTGTCGTGCATACGCACTCCCTCGCGGCGACGGCGGTCTCGACGCTAGCGGACGAGCTGCCCGCGATCCATTACTACGTGGCGATGTTCGGCGGCCCGGTGCGGGTGTCGCCCTATGCCACGTACGGGACCGACCAGCTCGCGCGCAACGTGGTCGAAGCGCTGCGCGGGCGCACCGGCTGCATCATGGGCAGCCACGGCGCCGTCACCATCGGGCCTGACCTCAAGACCGCGCACACGCGCAGCCTGTACCTGGAGTGGCTCAGCGACCTCTATCTGCGCGCGACCGCCGCCGGGAAGCCGCGCCTGCTGCCACCCGAGGAAATCGAGGCCGTGGCGCGAAAGCTCACCACCTACGGTCAGGGCGTCTCCTTAGGCGGCGGAGCCGGGGACTGGGGCGGGGCAGCGCCGATGCGGACGGGACGCCAGCGAGTGCCCAGCGTTCCCATCGCCGCCTGGGTTCCGCTCAGGCCGCCGCCGGGGCCCCGCAGCACGAAGGCGATCCCGACCGCGATGGCCCCGCCGACCAAGGGCCCGATCAGGTATGCCCACCACGAGGTCCAGTCGTTCAGGACGAGGGCGGGGCCCAGCGACCGGGCGGGGTTCATCGACGCGCCGCTGACCGGCGAGCCCCATAGCCCGGCGAGGGCGATATAACTGCCGACCCCGAGCGCGGCCAGCGGCCCCAGTTGCTGCGCGCCGGAGGCGGTGCCCAAGATCACGCTCACCAGCCCGGTGGTCAGCACCACCTCCCACCACATCGCCGTCGCCGTGGAGATGCCTTGGCCGGGCAGCGTCAGGCCGGCGCTGCCCTGCTTGCCGATAAGCGCCCACAGCACCAGCGTGGCGAGGATCGCGCCGAGGATCTGGGCGACGATGTAGGCGGGCACGCGTTTCCAGGGGAAGTCGCCGCGTAGCGCGAACGCGACGCTGACCGCCGGGTTCAGGTGCGCGCCGGAGACGGCCCCCATGAACAAGATGATGGCGGCCACCATCAGCGCCGGTGCCACCACCTTCGCGGTATAGGGAACCGCATTGCCGCCGAACCGGGCGCTGACCATCCCGCCGCCCACGGCGACCAGGACCAGGAAGAAGGTCCCCAGCAGCTCGGAGAACAGGCGCCGGCCTTCGTATCTGTTGTCCCAGAAGTCGAACTCCCCGACCACCGAGTTCGGCAGGCCCAATGACCGCAGGGCGACATAGACATGCTCGGCCCGTTCCGGTCCCTGAGCGGCTCCCTGGGGCGAAGCCGGGCCTGTCTGCTGACTGGTCATCCTTGGGCCCCTTTCCGGGGCCAGGTCGCGGCTACCGCCGACTCCGCCTGGCTCCCGCTGCCGGTATGTTGCCGCATCGTAACTTAGGAGACATCATCCGTTCGGCATGGTTTCACCGGAAGGAAACCTGACTCGCTTTCGGCCATCACAATCGCCGAATTTCCCTTCTCGCCGGCCGCACAGAGCATGATCGCGAAGGTTTTGTGCTCGTATCGGACGAATTTCTTACCTTATAAAAAATGTTTTCGTGATCATGCCGCTCTGCCGACTGCCGGCTGTTGGGTGCCGGGTGCCGATCGCCGCCAGTCAGCCGGCGGCCGCGGGTGCTTCGATGTCGTCGTAGACGCGGGCCGCGGCCAGCAGCCCGTCCCGGTCGCGTTCGTATACGCCGAGTCCCGCCTGTGGCGGCAGGTCGTGGCTGCCCCAGCGGACGCAGTTGTACTCCAGGGCGCAGCGCACCCCGTCATCGGTCATGGCGCAGCCCTGCAGGCCGATCCCGCCGCCCGCGCTGAACCAGGAGCTGAAGAAAGAGCGCAGCTCAGCTGGACCGCGGTGGATGCGGTCCGCGCCGATCGGCTCGCGGAAGTACCCGTCGGGCGCGAAGGTGCGCACCACCGCTTCGGCGTCGCCCGCGCCCACCGCGGCCTGATAGCGGCCGACGACGTCACCGGGATGGGCGTCCCCGGGCTTGAGTATGGGCGGCCTGACGTGGTGCTGTCCGAGCACGGGCCACTGGCTGCAATAGGTGCGGAACACCACCGACCGGTCGTCGGGCGATTCGGCGACGACCGCCACCGGCCACGCTATCTCCTGCCCGCCGACGGCCATGTGCGCCAGCAGTTCCACCACGGCCCGCCGACCCGCACAGGTCGCGGCCACCGTTTCGATGCGGGCGCGGTTCTCGGCCAGCCAGGACTTGTTCCGGACGACGTAGTCCCGAAGCTTCCTGTGGCCGTGAACCTCGCCGGCCCGGGGATCGTAGACGACTATCTTCCCGGGCCATACGTTCTCCAGGGCGCGCGCGTCGCTCTTGTCGATCGCGGCCAGGTACTGCGCGACCGGATCGGCCTGACCCGCGGCGCGGGTCTCCCTGCGCGCCAGCTCCGCCGCGCTGGCGAAGTCCGGAAACCACGGCATCTCAAGGCCCCTTCATCCGCAGGCTAAGGATCCATTGTCCCCCGGCAGGCGGACAATGTCGCCATGAAGCATTCCGGACCAGGTCCCGCGGAGCTGGTGGAGGTCGGCGACGACGTGTTCGCCTACATCCAGCCCGACGGATCGTGGTACATCAACAACACGGGCTTCGTGACCGGCCGCGCGTCGGTCATCAGCGTCGATGCCTGCTCGACCGAGCGGCGCACGCGCGCCTACCTCGACCGGATCGCCTCGGTCACCTCCGCGCCGGTGACCACGCTCGTGAACACCCATCACCATGGCGATCACACCTACGGCAACTCGGTGTTCGGCGCGGTCACGATCGTCGGGCACGAGAACTGCCGCACCGAAGTGATCGCGGCCGGCCCGCCCGCCAACAGGGGCATCTGGGAGCCGGTGGAATGGGGGGAGGTGACGCTGGCACCGCCCACGCTCACGTTCTCCGACCGGCTGCGGCTATGGTCCGACGATCGCCCGGTCGACGTGAGCTACGTCGGCCAGGCGGCGCACACCACGAACGACAGCCTCGTGTGGCTGCCGGAGCAAGGGGTCCTGTTCTGCGGCGACCTGCTGTTCAACGGCGGCACGCCGTTCCTGCTCATGGGATCGGTCCGCGGCGCCATCGACGTGCTGACCACGGTGGTCGCGCCCATCCCGGCCACGGTGATCGTGCCGGGCCACGGCAGGCCGTGCGACGGCTCGCTCATCGGCGTCGTGACCGGCTACCTCAACTTCGTCCTGGCGGCCGCCAGGCAGGGCATCGACGCCGGCCTGTCGCCGCTCGAGCTGGCTCGCGAGACCGACCTGGGCAGCTACGCCGGCTGGCTCGACAGCGAGCGCATCGTCGGGAACCTGCACCGCGCTTACGCCGACCTCGGGGCGCCCGGCCATCGGGTAGACATCCAGGCAGTACTTCAGGACATGGTCGCGTACAACGACGGCAAGCCCTTGTCCTGCTATGCGTAAAGCTAAGGACACGGTCCTCCGGTACGGGCGCCGGCGGGTTTCGGGGGCGCCAGCTTCGACAGCTGCCGAGCCGACATCGGGCGGCTAGTGCTCAGCGGGCCAGTGGCGCGCAGGCCGGCGAGGTGGATGTCGAGGAACCGCTGCCAGGAGTCGGGGGCGACCTCGCCGACGGTCCCGATCAGCCCGCGCATCGCCCAGATGAGCGCCAGGACGTCGCCCACGGTCACGTTCGGATTGATGGTGCCGGCGGCCACGGCACGGGTGGTCAGCTCATCGATCGCCGCGCGTATCCGGCGCGCGGCGGGAGTGTCCGCGCGGCGCTGGAGCAGCAGGCTGGCGTAGCGCGTGTGCGCGGCGAATACCGTCGCGTGCGCTCGCAAGAGTTCTTCAAGGCCGTGTCCGTCCGCGCGGGCGAGCGCCCGCTCGGCGGCGGCCAGCACCTCGGCGGTGGCGAGCCGCAGCAACTCGTCGATCAGCGCGTCCTTGTTGGCGAAGCGGCGGTACACCGTCCCCACGCCTACCCCCGCGCGGGCGGCGATCTCTTCCATGCTGGCTTCGGTGCCCGACTCGCCGAACACGTCACGAGCGGCCGCCACGATCCGGTGGTAGTTGCGGACCGCGTCGCGGCGCCCGGCCGGCGGCCGCAGGCTGAGCACGGCATCGTCGGCCAGCTGAGTGTTCACGCCGCTCATTCTGGCCGTGGTTCCAGTCTGGCGACAGGGTCGGCGACCTCGGCGTGCCGCGGCTCGCTGGCTGCCTGTCGGACCCGCCGCGACCCCGGAATGAGCGAGCCGGCCAGCGCCGCGACGGCGAGGCAGCCCGCCATGACCGCGAATCCGGTCGTGTAGCCGGCTTCCTCCGGCAACCCGGACGGGAGCAGCGAAGCGGTGACGATGCTGGCCATCACGGCGGCCCCGATGCTGCCGCCGATCGTGCGGATGTTGGCGTTCATGCCGCTGGCCACGCCAGTCTGGTCGGCCGGCACCGCCGCGACGACCAGCGCGGACATGGCCGAGAAGGCGAGACCGAACCCGATGCCCAGGATGCCCGCCGCCAGGTAGATCTCCCACGCGTGCGCGTGGGCGAAGGCCAGGATCGACATCGCCACGGAGCCGGCGAGGCAGCCCGCCACGACAAGCGTCTTGCCGCCGAAGCGGCGCGCGAGCATTCCGGCGCACAGGCTGACCGGGAACATGGTGATCGACGACGGCAGCAGCATCAGCCCCGAGCGCGTGATGCTCGCGCCGAACCCGTACCCGGCGGACGGCGGCGTCTGGACGAACTCCGGCAAGAACGCGAACGTCGCGTACATGCCCATGCCGATGAGCAAGGCGACGAGGTTGTTGGTCCAGATGGCCGGGCGCCGCATCATATGCATGTCGATCAGCGGTGTGGCCGCCCGCAGCTCGGCGATCACCCAGGCCAGGGCGAGCAGCACGGCCGCCGCTAGCAGCCCGATCACCGCGGCTGAGCCCCAGCCCCAGCTGGACGCCTCGCTCAGCGCCACCAGCAGCGCCGCCAGCCAGCCGGACAGCAGCACCGTCGGCAGCCAGCTGATCCGCCCCGGGCTGCGCACCGGGGACTCCGGGACGAACAGCACCGCGCCCACCGCCGCGAGCACCGTCCCGATCAGCGGCAGCCAGAACAGCCACCGGTAGCCGAGCCCGTCCACGATCGGCCCGGCCAGCACGATCCCGAGGCCACCCCCGACCGAGGTCAGCCCGGCGATCGTGCCGACCGCGGTCGCCACCTTGCCCGCCGGGAACTCGTCACGGATGATCCCGAACGCCACCGGGATCATCCCGCCGCCGGCGCCCTGGATCACCCGGGCCACGATCATCACGCCGATCGAGGACGCCAGCGCGGCCATCAGCGACCCGGCCGCGAGGGCGGCCAGCGCTACCACGAACACCCGCTCCTTGCCCTTCATGTCCCCGACACGCCCCAGGATCGGAGTCATGATCGAGGCCGAGAGCAAATACGCCGTAAGCACCCACGTCGCGGCGCTCTGCGACGTGTGCAGCTCCTGTTGCACGGTGGTCAGCACCGGGATCACCAGCGACTGCAGCAGCGCGAACGCCCCGACGCCCGCCGCCAGCACCGCGAACGTCAGCTGATAGTGCGTACGCCGCGCACTCGCCATCTCGGCCCTTTCATCGAAACGGAATTGGCCTTCCGCTACGATAGCACAAAGCGGAATGGGCATTCCGCTACGACGCGGGCTAGGCCAGGCCCAGGGCGATGGCATGCAGGGCCAGGCCCACCCCGGCGCCTACGACCGTGCCGTTGATGCGGATGAACTGCAGATCCCGCCCGAGGAGCAGCTCCAGCTGGAACGACGTCTCCTCGGCATCCCACCGCTGGATAGTCCCCGTGACGAGGTCGGCGAGGTCATCGTGGAACTGGTCGGCTAGTGCCCTGGCTCCCGCCTCGACCATGCGCTCGAGGCCCTCCTGGAGGCGGCGGTCTGAGCCGAGGCGCCGCCCCGCGGCCGCCAGCGCGTCGGCCATCCGGTGCCGCAGCTCAGACTCCGGATCGGCCGCCTGGATCCGCAGTGTCTCCTTGGCCTTGCTCCACAGCGACGAGGACCAGTCCCGCAGCCCCGCGCTGCCCAGGACATCACGCTTGAAGCGCTCGCCGCGCTCGCGCAGCTCGGGAGATGTCTCGAGGCGGTCGGGGAGGCCCGCGATCCATGCTTCGAACTGCTGCCGCGTCTCGTCATCGGGATCGGCCGCCATCGCCGCGATGCGGTAGCGCAGGCGGGTGTACAGGCGGTCGAAGACGAGCCGGTAAGCCGCATCGGGCAGCCAGCGGGGCGCCTCGGCCTCGAACCGCTCGCGCAGCTCGTCATAGTGGTCCGCGAGGTAGTGATCGGCGCCGGACAGGATGATGTTGAACAGCTCGGCGTGATGGCCGCCCGCGATGACAACCCGCAGGGCGCGCCCGGCCAGCGGCGCCACTTCGACGGCTTCCGCCGCGCGGGTCAGCTCGGCGGTGAGCACGCGCTGGACATCCTCATCGCGCAGCGCCTCGGCCGCCGTGACCACCGCATCCGCGGCATGGCCGGCGAAGCGGGTGGCGTTGGCCGGATCGGACAGCCAAGCGGCAAGCCGGGGAACGAGCCCGGCGGAGCGGATCCGTTCGGCGAGCACGTCCGCGGTGAGGAAGTTCTCTTGCACGAACTGGCCGAGAGTGGCTGCGAACTGGTCCTTGCGCTCGACGATCAGCGCCGTATGCGGTATCGGAAGGCCCAGGGGGCGGCGGAAGAGAGCCGTCACCGCGAACCAGTCCGCGACGCCGCCGACCATGGCCGCCTCGGCGCCGGCCTGCACGTAGCCGAGGAATGTCCCGTGGACGCCGGCGGCGGTCACGGCAATGAACAAGACGGTTACCCCGCCGAGCAGAGCGGTAGCGCGCCGCCGCGCGGCGGCCAACCGGCGCGTCCGCAACTCCACGGACTCGCGCTCGAGCTTGGACACCGGCGATGCGGACATCGTCGCCGCAGGTTCCATCTGGCAGCCCCCGGTCAGTCAGCGGCACAGGCGGGGACCCGTGGCCGCGTCAGTCGAGTAGTTCCATCGGCAAGCCAGTTTCCCAGGAACTCCGTGAGCACTCGCAGCCGGAGCTTGCTAACGCAGGTCAGCGAGGACGGCGGGGAGGCCGACGGTGAGCATCTTGCGGCGGACCCGGACGCGCGCCTGGACAGCGGCCGAGACCCAGGGCTTGGATAGGTCAAGGCTTGAAGGGAGAGGCTGATGCCACGGTCAACGGTCAATGTACGTGAGCTCCAGGCGCCGCTGCGGGACCAGTACACGAAAGATCCCGGCAGCGCGCCGGTGATCCTGCGGGCTGTCAACGGCAGTTCCGACCTGGCGGACCCGTTGCACTGCGCCGTGCATCCGGACGGCGCCCCGGAATTCACCTTTAGTTCCGGCGCCCACCCCGCCGTCGGCGGCGCCGGGGACGTCCCCTGCTCAGGGGACTTGCTGCTGGCGGCCCTGGCCGCCTGCCAAGAGGTCACCATGCGCATGGTGGCCGCCAGCATGGGGATCGAACTCGAGGCGCTGGAGATCACGGTGGAAGGGGACTGGGACCCGCGGGGAACCCTCGCCATGGGCAAGGAGTTTCCCATCGGGCTCACCGGCATCCGCTGCCACACGAACGTGGTGATCGGTGAAGACGAACGAGGCGAGCGGGCGGCCCGCCTCCTCCGCAGTGCCGAGCGCTACTGCGTCGTGCTGAGCACTCTCCGCGGCGGCGTCGACGTGACCTCGACCTTCGAGGTCGGCAAGGCCAACTCCGGCGATCAGTGAAGCCGTTCCCCCGCCGGGATGGGTACGTCGATGGTGTTGTCACCGGGCGCGAGCGGGCAGACCCACCGGTCGTCGTACCGGCAGGACGGGTGGTACAGGAAGTTCAGGTCGATGATCAGGGCCTGGCCAACGGAGCCGAGGTCGGCGCCCTTGGCCGTGTCGAGCAGGTAGCGGCCGCCGCCGTAGCTGCCGCTGCCGGCCGTCGCGTCCCTGACGGGGAGGAAGAGGCCGCCGCCGTACTGGTCGAGCCACCACAGCGCCAGCCGCCGGCTGACCGGGGCCGGCAGCGTGACCCAGCCGGCCTGTTCGAGGCGGGTGACGCCGTCCGGGCCGGTGTCGATCTCGAGCCGCCGCGGCCTCGCGGCCGGTTCGACGGGCACCGTCCAGCGCAGCGCGGGATCGTACGGCCAGTACGGCACGCCGCTGACGCGCAGCGGATCGCCAGCGGGCAGGGGGCTCTGCGGGTGCGCCCGCAGCAGCCGGTCACGGCCATCCCGCCACAGTTCGCGCGCGGCCGCGGGATCCGCCTGA
>Ga0306923_10006575_pt1 | contig 11485 bp, 17 predicted proteins | sample sta12Can44000108_FD_203841 | JGI IMG/M metagenome (GOLD analysis project Ga0306923, IMG submission 203841) | Lab enrichment of tropical soil microbial communities from Luquillo Experimental Forest, Puerto Rico - statanox.12C.anox.44.000.108 (v2)... | ecosystem: Environmental > Terrestrial >...
CTTTTACCGAGGACGGCATTGAGAACTTGCGCCAGATCATCTCCGATGAACGAGCCGCCGGCCGCACGCTACCATCGGTCAAACCCGCTAAATAACTCACCTCTGCGGTGCTCACCGCATGGACACGACTGAGGATGGGAACGTGGAGATCAGCGGGCGGGACTTGCGCTAGGTGCGAGGTGGGACCTGTGCCGACCGCCAGGCAGTGTCTCAAATCGACCCAATCCGGACCTTCGCCATCGCAGATGAAAGGGGCGGCCTATGCCCCTTTGCGGGGCGCCTCGCCGACCCATGAACTCATCTAAACCTGGATGTCCTGGTCAGCTGTCGATTTCGCGCCGATGGTGCAGGAGAGCTGCTGCTGCCGCCTAGCGTGCTAAGGATCAGCGATTGCGCGTAGGTCGAGATCTGATGCTGGGTCGCTACCATATCGACGATGAGCTGGTAAGGTGATGGCGAGATGGCGGTTAAAGCGGCCGCTATATTGTTTGCATAATTGGCGACGTACTGATCCCATGTCTCGCCGTAATAACCCTGTAGTGTAGGACCCCATTCTGCGGGCCCAAAACAGCAATCGTCGTTGTAGTTAAGGATTTGGATATGAGTGCGACCCGAACCATAGCTGTCCATTATATAGTGGTCGAGAAATCCGGCGATTCCGTAATAAGAGCTCAGCGTATACTCAGCTGGGAAACCCGAAAACGGGTCTATAAAGGCTATGCCCGGCATCGACCCGGCATCGGCAAAAGAAGTCGTAACGCGAGGATCGAGCGCGGCTAGGATCTCCGTCGTCCATCCGCCGCCAGAGAGCCCCACCATATCGTATTCATTGAACTCGCCGGTGACGTCCCAATAGTTCATAGCCTCGACAGCTGCGGCGACGTAATAGCCGATCGCCAAGTTGCCGTAAGTGCCGACAATCAAATCGTCGTTGGTTCCGCAGCCAAGCATATTCATTGCAAAGACGCTGTGACCGGCGTTTAGCAGACCCTGCATTGTCGCCTGAAGGTTGAACCCGGGATCAAATGCGTCCAATCACAGGTTCCTTGATGACCGCCATTGAGTATCACAACTTTACCGCTGCTGACCGGCCCGGCGATATAGAGCAACGCATCTTCGGGATAAGCTTGCGGCGGCGTGGCAGGATCGTGGTAATTGTCGACTTCCGCTACATTCGTAAAATCCGGAAATGGATTGGCAACCGCGGGCGTTACGACCGGCAGTGTCGTTGGCAGTTGACCGGCGGAAGTGCCAAACGCCGCATTGATAATCGCTTGCTGACAGGCAACAACATCATTAGGCGAGCCGAGAGTAATTTGACTATCAATGATGGGAGCGGGGTTGCAGGCAGTCTGTGCGGCCACGCGATGCGACGTGATCGCCGGCTCGGCTACAAAGCACAGCGCAAGAACAATGACCGTGGATAACGTGCTAGTCATGACGGGAGAGAATCCCATTGAGGGGAACCCGTAACATTCGTCGGAGCTGGCCGCCGCCAACGCGACATCCAGTGTCCGCCACTACCCGACAACGAATAGCGGCAACGGTTATGTAGTAATCTCACTGTCCGACGTTCAACGAAATCCGTTGATCGGACGCGCTGAAGGAAGAGATATGCGTGCGCCAGATGTCGGTTCTGCCGCCATCGCCGATATATTCGTTTGCCGACCAGAACACGTCCTGTTGGTCATTGGTCAGGTCAAGCACCGTCGTGCTGTAATCGCCGATCCTGAAATTAGCGGCGAAAAAGCCGCCTCCAGGAGCCGCCACCGCCGAGACGAGTTTGCCGAACCGGTCGAGCGTGGCAACCCACATCGTCAATTAGGTAATACCATAAAGTCAACACATTTTTGATATGTACGTGAGATGCCTGTTCCTACTGTAGATTGCACAAGTCAAGATTTGCATCGCGGTGCCGGCGTTGGCGGAACAAATCACTGTGCTCGCGCAGAAACCTGGCGCTAAGGACCGTTTTCCACCCACTGTTGCCGTTCGTTTCGCTGCCTAACCCGAATATCGTGTGCCCCCAGCACCCCGCCATCGACCTGACCGCGTGAGCCATCTGGGCCATCGGGTCTGGTGTTTACGTTGGTAGGGCTTGGCCGGGTGGTTTCTGACCGATCCGGGTTTTAGTCCGCCAACCTTATCTCATACCGCGGTGTAACACTTCCCAGGATTTCTACGGGTCTCGGACGTTTTTGGTTGCGGCTTGGGGCCGGTTCGCCGCAGGTGGGGCGTCTTCAGCAGGAACTATCGCCTTGATCGGGGTCCGGGCCTACCGATGTTCGCTCGGAAAACTGCAGCATCAGGTGACCGCTGGGTACTCCGAAAGTAGGTTTGCCGGATTGCCGGTTCGACATCTTGGCGGCGAGTTCATCCGGGTCCCGAGGCGGTAGCTCATTCGGGGGCAAAGAGCGCTTGGGCATTTACGAGGCAGCCGGTCAGTCCCGAGGTATGGTGGAAGCCGTTGCCAATGACTGATTTGAGCTGTTACCAACCTTATTAATTGCCAGGGGTAAAAAACACAGGGATCGGGTCCGGTTTTGGTGCGAGCCTAGTGGCCATAAGGCTCTTACCATTTGTGCCAATGAGAGGAACGCATGGTCTACCAGAGGGATCGAGAGGTTTGGGGCGCTGTCCTCTTTAGGACAACCAACCCGGAGGTTGTTGAGGGGGCTATCTTGCGACGCAGTAAGCGATTGCATTGGACCAGCCAAGCAGCCAGAGAGGAAGTGCTCGGATGGATGCGAGAGCGGGCGGAAACTACCCCTGCTGGAGACATCGACTGGGAAGGTGCCGAAGACGTTGTTATTGGTCGTTTTGCCCGCGATCCCAATCATGTTGCTGTGATACGATCAATGTTGCTCCCGCTGGGTACGCCACCCCGTATGAAGTGAATAGATATTAAGCTGAGACACTTTCAGACTGAAACTCGCCCGCCGGATCTCTCTGGTGCCCTCTCTTTCTGGTGAGGCCGGCAAACCCCCTCCGCAAACTGGTTCGCATGCTTAACAGTGCCCGTGGGAGCTCAGCTGGGGATCGCGGATCAGCATTTCGGTGCGGCCGAAGAACGGAACTCCGCGATAAACGCGTGCAGATATTCTGTTGGGAGAGCTAACCCCAGCGGTGACGTTATAAGTGTGGCCGTCATGGGGATCGTAAAGCCAGCCGTTGGACCAATGCCCAGCACCGTTGGGCCGCAGCCCCCAAAGGATCGTCAGGCCACACAGAGGGCGTTGCCGCAATTTCGGATCGGGGTTGAGATGGTCAACATCGGGCCGCCCAGCTGTGTGCGTGGTCTTGCCAGCCATACGATTTTGCCGCACGGCAGCCCGCTACAATCGAAAACCTGTATGGCTACCCTGTTTGCGAGCAACCACGTTAATTCCGGCACTTCACATGAAGCCGGGCGACTGTAAACGACGAGCAACAGCAGAACCGCGCAAATCACACGAAGAGCTGGGTGCGCCTCTGATCGCAAGCAAGAACACCAGTCGTCGTAGCGGGTGGGCCAACTCTTGGGGGCTAGCTTGTAGCGGGCACCATTGACATTGGCCGCCAGAGCCGGATTTTGACGATCTGCCGGGGAGAGGATTACCCTGCAACGGGCCAGGCTGGCCCCGGTAATGATATCCACGCCGGGTCACCGGGTTCTCAGAAGGCGCCAACGTAGAGCCCTGCCAGCCTGGTTCATCCGGTGGCTCGCGCTCTCTGGCGGCGGTGCTTCGCCTTCAACTTGGCCTTGCGTTTATTGGCCCTGATAGTCTTGCTCGATTTGGCGGTCTTCTTCATCTCGGGCTCCGATTGGATGACATGGAGCGGTTTCTAGCGGACATCCCTGTTATCGACCACCCTCACGGCCTGCTGCCGCGCCCATTTTATCGAGACCACCACCCGCCCCTTCCTCCGGCATCCGCAGCACCGGAGTCGTCCTTTGAGATCGAGAACATTTGTCGCAAGGCTCAACCCGAGCCTTTGCTGCGCATCCGGTGTCAGCAGCGCGAACGTCGTGGCAGCCAGCGCGCCCTTCAATTGCTCGCGGCCTGCCTCCCCGCCGCCCCCCTGCCGCGGCCCAGAGGGTAGCCGGGCGCTCCCGCAGGATAGAAAACCCCGGCGGGGGACACCGGGGCTTTCAAGACGGACGATCTACGTTGGGGGGAACTCGATCGCCCCGGATAATAAACAGCAGCGCGCGCCAATCATCCAAGTTCATATTCCGCGGGGCCGATATGATCAGGCCGCAGCGATCGGCTCGATCAGAGTAGGATCGTTGTTCTTGACGTTGCCGACACGCCGGCTGACCGGCCAACACGTCATCGCCTCTGATCGGTAAGGCGCGAGAAGGGCTTTGAGTTGGCGCGGACCCGCCAGCTCCTCCCCGAGCCATACCGGCTACGTCTCTGGCCCCAGAACCACCGGCATACGGTCGTGTAGCTCCGCGCAAAGCTCATTGGGCTTGGTGGTGACGATCGCGAAACTGCGTATCCATTCGCCCGCCGACGAGCGCCAGTTCTCCCAGAGCCCAGCCAATGCCATCACACCCCGATCAGCAAGCGCAACGACATAGGGCTGCTTTCCTGTCGCGGTCTTCTTCCACTCGTAAAAGCTGTCGACCGGGATAATGCAGCGCCGCCGCTGGAATGCTTCGCGGAAGGCCGGCTTGCTCTCGATCCCTTCGGCTTTCGCGTTAATGTTCGCGAAACCGACGTTGAGGTCCTTGGCCCAGAATGGCACGAGGCCCCAGCGCAGAAGATCCAGGCTGCGCTCGCCTGCCTTACGATCGTACCGAACCACCGGCAGCAGATCAGTCGGCGCGGCGTTCCAACTCGGCGGGAAGTTGGGCGTAGGCCGATGGGCGGGATCGAGAAGACGAGCTTGATTTCGCTTACGTCGGAGGAGAGATGGGCGTGACCACATGTCCTGCGACCTTAGCCCAGCCGACCATCGTGTTCACGCGCGCTCAGGCAGGACTACGGCCGGCAGGCGCTAGCCTGAGGTTAAAGAGTAGCTGCGGCGCACCTCTTTGATGATCGATTGAGGTTTGCCGTTAGCGGTGAGATAGAGCCGCCCGAGATACTCGCCGATGATGCCGAGGATGACGAGCTGCGCGCCCGAAAGCAACAGCACCGCCGCCATCAGTGAGGCCCAGCCGGCGGGCGGTGAGTAAAGCAGCGTTTCGCCGATCACCATTGCGCCGCCGATCGCGCCAATGCCGCTGAACGCAAACCCGGCAATCGTGCTGATCCGCAGCGGCATCACCGAGAAATTGATAAACATGCTCATCCAGAGCCCCATTAGCCGGCGCATCGTGTAGTTGCTCCGGCCGGCTGCGCGCGGCAGGTGTTTTACCTTGAGCCGGCCAATATCGTGCGTGACCTGCAGGATCAGTCCGTCGATATACGGAAACGGCCCCTCGTAGCGGCTGATTTCGCGTACGACAAAGGCGCTAATGCACCGGAAACTGGAGAGATAAAGACCCTTTGGCTTTTCGAGTACGAAATCGGCGACGCGGTCGGTGAAGCGGCTCCCGAGTTGCGCCAGACTGAGTGTTGTTTTTCATCGTAGTAGGTATAGATCACCTGCTTCCCGCTACGCTGGGCAAAGGTAAGCAGGCGCTCGATCTCCTCGGGCGGATTTTGCAAGTCGTCGTCCATCGTAATAACATACGCTCCGCCAGCGTGACGCATCCCTGCCAATACCGCGTTGTGCTCGCCATAGTTTCGCGCCAAGCTGACAAGTGTGATCGGCACTCGCGCGTTCTCGACCAGCCCGCCGCAGATTTCGAGGCTGTGATCGGGGCTGCCATCCTCGACCAGCACGATTTCGTGCCCCCCCTCGATAGAAAGATTCTCGATCGCGTGGACGAGTTCGGCAATGCTCTCTGCCCCGTTATAGACCGGAATCACAATCGACAGGGCAAAGCGCGGCAGAGCTGTTTCGGCGTCGACCGTTCCCTGTCAATCATGAGAGTTGCCTTTTTTGGCGGCGACCGCGAGAACCGAGCCGCCGAACGGAAATCTCGTTCCTCGCCGCAAAAGCGCGGTTTCAATGCCCGTGGTCCAGCGGCAAAGCACTGTCTATCGAAGGGGGGTAAGGCTTGACGTCGCTTTCTGCGCGGCAATTCCCGGCAAAAAGCTTGCGTTCGATCACCATCAACGGAAACAGCAGCGCGTTCCAGTAAGTCAGGTAGAGTGGCCGGAAGCCGCTCCCTTGCAGCAAACGGGCAAGACCCGAGACAGTATAGCGTCGGACATTGCGTACTGCCGCGTCGTGCCGCGACAGCATCCAGCGGTACGCCGGCAGATTGAGGACCAGCCAGCCGCCTTCAGCCAGACACCGGTGGAACTGCTGTAGTGCCCGCTCCTCGTCGACGCCTGAATGGCACAGCACGTCGGCGCTGAAGATCGCAGCGAACGAACCGTCGCGGAATGGGATTTCGTTCACCGATCCCGCACAGATCGGCCGGGTGCTTTTCGCCGCCGCACGAATGCAAGCATAATCGTCAAGTTCAAGCCCAAAAATCGCCTTATCGCGGTATTCCCGCGCCAACCGCGCAAGAAATCCGCCAGTCCCGCAGCCCGCATCAAGGATGGGCAGGTTTCCGGCCGGTATCGGCACACGGCCGGCCGCCAAGAGCAGGTTCCTGTGCATCGCGGCAAACCACCACATGCGGTCTTCTGCGATATCGAGCTTCTCGTACTCGGAGCGCTCCACCGGTAACCTTACTTACAATAATACATTTTCCGAAATCCCTGCCTTCGCGTTTTGCTTAGCAACTATGAGGCTGCGCCGCCGTTCCTGCAAGTTACTATCAATCTCGTAAGCTAGACTTCAATCAAGATAATGAACGGCGCCGAGGGTTAGGCAGGACTGCATCGGGCGTCGCGAAGGCCAGAAGGCAGAGTGAACGGAGCCGGCTCGTCAACTGTTGCTGATACCAAGGAATGCATTCGGAGTATGGTGATTGGAACGGAGATCCGCGGATTATCATCGTGCGGAGGCGGCACGAGCCCGAAGGCTTCTGGCGGAAGCGACGACACCTTCGAAGTCCTGGGAACTGCGCGCGGCAATGAGCATGGCGCGGTTGTGGCGCGATCAGGGCAAGCGACAGGAGGCCCACAAACTGCTCGCTACGGTCTTTAGCTGGTTCACCGAGGGCTTCGATACGCTTGACTTGAAGGAGGCCAGGGCGCTGCTTGACGAGTTGGCGTCGTGAGGGCTTGTGGTGGCGAGCCAGGGCATGGATAGGTCAGCATTGGCCCTTCCCAGAAGAAGTACGCCAATCAAGTGAGGTCCGCACTCAGGAGCGACACGGACTGAGCAGCGACATGGCGCAACTGTCGGGATCTGACCCACAGGAGACATGCAGCCCAAACAGGCCGCGACGATCCAATTGTCGCGATCGGGACCAGGCGCGGTATTAGTAGCGATGATCCTGATGGACGGCTCCGCCACAGAGCATTGCGTTGTCAGCCAGGGGACCGTCCTTTATCGGCGCAGTCGGGCCGTTGCGGCAGAACTGCTTGACAAATAAGTGTTCCGCGCCGAGGTGGCGGCAAATGATCGGGAACGCAATTCGAGTGTGGCGGTGGGCGGCGCTTCTGCAATTGCTCTGCGCGACCGCGGTGACTTGCGCTCAGGCGCAACCAACTGCCGCTGGTACTGATGCGCCAAAATCGGCTTCGTCTCCTTCGCACGGAAGCTATCTCGGGTCGCAGCTTATGCCCCCCAAATCAGAAGGTTCGTGCCAGCCGAACATCGCTCCAATGTACGAGGCCGATGCGATCGTTACCGGCACAGACATGCGTCAGCGCCCTTGGGGTTTTGCCCAAACTCTCCGCGACGTCCTTGTAAGGTCATCGGGCGACCCGCGGCTCAAGGATGACCCGCGCACCGCGGAGCTCGCCGTGCATGCGGATCGTTTCGTCGCCTGCTTCAACTATGTCGATATGATGTCCGGCATCCCGCTGCACGACGACCAGGGAACCTATGACCGACCGCACAAGCTCACCGTCTATTTCGATCCTCCCAAGATCGATGCGATATTGGCGCAATTCGGCGATAAGCCGTGGCGCGGCGAACGCCCGGTCGTCGTGCCGGTCCTGCTAGTGCATGGTAGAAAGCCACCGGCTTATGTGCTCAGTGCCGAAATCCCGGCGGGTGAGGAACAGCGGAGCTCGTTCGCCACCGCCGCTGATCAGTTCGGCATGGATGTGCATATCCCGAACGATGCGGAGCTTGTCGCTTGGGGTGCCGGTGTCGGTCATTTCCCGAGCGATCCGCCACCGTCAAGCGCCGCCCAGGCGATCGTCGCCGGCACGCTCGACTGGAATGAGACATTGCCGGGATGGATCGGGAAATGGCGGATGCGCTGGCAAGGCGCCGATTACGCATGGGGCATCAGCGGCGTCAATTACGACGCGGCATTTCGCAATATAGTTCGCGGAGTGGTGCTCGTCGCGTCGGGGGTCGGCTCGCCCGACCAAGGCGATTAAGTCGGCGCCACCTTCGCGAGGGTAGTATCGCTAGATTATCGTCTCTAGCTCGAATTTCCTGGAATAAAGACGACAACCGGTCGGCCGATAACAACAGCGACGCTCACGTGCCCGACACCCGGAGCGGCTCTTCGCGTCGACAACGCCGAGCCGGTCGAGCTGGCTAAGAACCTACGAACCTACAACTCGTTTGCACGACACCAGATGCCGGAGCGATGTCCCGATGCGGACGTGCAGTTCGTCTTCTTAGAACGTCACGCCCGGTCAACGACCTCCCCGAAGAACGATCTTCCCGCGTTGGTGAGGAGGTTCGCCCGCGAGCATCTCATGTGCAGCGCGTGCCTCAGCGAGCGGCAGAATGGTTCCAACGGATGCGGCCAATTCCTTCGCGTCAAGCCGTGTTGAATTGACGTCGACGATGAAGTAGTCAGACCTCACCCGATATTCTTCAGCCCACCGGTCATTCGGCGGCGAGACCGCCGACACGACGATGCCGCCCAGCTTCGCTAACGCGAACAATTGGTCTTGCGTTGGTCCGCCGACCGTATCGATCACCGCATCGGCGCACTGGGCGAATTCCGCGAGGCGCAAGGATGGGCTTCGGATTACCTCGTCCGCCCCAAAGCGCGGACATAATCGGCGTCATAGCCACGAACGCTTGCGATCACGCTCGCCCTACTCCACCGTGCAGTTGTACGGCATAGGGCCAACATTGCCCGCGGCGCCATGGACAAAGATCGTCTGTCCCTCGCTCGTCGAACAGCATCTGCCATGCGGTCACGGCGACGACCGGCACCGACGCGGCCTCGATATGGGAAAGCTTGCTGGGCTTGCGTGCGATCATCTTTGCCGAAGCGGCGGCGTATTCGGCATACCCGCCGACAAAGGAGGCGTTCGTGACGCCAAAGACCTCATCTCCTTGATGAAAATCGGTGACATCGGTCCCAATCTTTGCAACGACGCCGGAGACCTCGGCACCCAGCGTCAACGGCAGCGACTGCGGCAACCCGCTCGTGCCCATTCTAACCAGGGCGTCCCAGTGTCCTACCCCCTGGGGCGTGGACGCGAACGAGAACTTCCTCCTCCCGCGGCTCCGGCACGTCGATCTGCTCTAGAGTGATGACGTCCGGCGGACCAAAGCGATGGACCCGCGCAGCCGTCATCGTCTGCGCGTGACTTGGCGTCGGCTCCGGCGGCGACGGTGTAGCAGCGCGCATAGGCTACCTCCATGAGGCGAGGATGGCCCGCTCAGCGGACGTGCGCGCGGATGAAAGCGCCGATATGTTCAATGGCTTGCTGCGCCTCCGGCAGAATTGCCGCGAACAGCTGCCACACGTGGATCATCTCCGGCCAGACCTCCAAGCTCACCTCTACCCCACAACGCTTTGCCCGCTCGACCAACCGCTTGGAGTCGTCGAGCAATACCTCGGACTCGCCAACTTGAATGAGCAGCGCGGGCAACCCTGCGAGATCGGCATAGAGAGGCGAAGCGAGTGGCGCCCTCCGGTCACCGTTGCCGAGATAGAGCCTTGCGTTGTTCAGAAGCCCCTCGCGTTGAACAACCGGATCAATTGCCGCTTTTGTTGTCATCGAATCCCCGCTGGCCTCCATATCGACCCAAGGCGGGAGACACACCGCTGCTGCCGGCATTGGGTCGGCTGCTTTCCGCAACGCAACCAGCGTGCTCAGGGCAAGTCCTCCGCCGGCCGAATCCCCGGCAATGACGACATTCGACGCCTTCGCGCCGTAGGTTCCCGAGCCAGCCCCGCAGAGTGATGCCGCCCTGGCGGGCCCGTTCAGGCCGGCAGCCCAGCCGCTCCATTCTCGTTCGACACAGGTCAGATGTTCGCCGAGCGGATGCGCGAGACCGGACCGGCACCGGCGAGCGAGGATTTCGGATCATTCGGCGCGGAATGACACGTGCCCTCCGTGTCGTGGTTCGTCGGCAGCACTGACCCCGACCGATACGCGAAAGCTAAGGAAGCGGGCCGGCTCTACGAGATCCCGACCAACCGCAATCCGCACTTTGCGTCGGTTATTCATCCGACGTCGCAGACCGGTGTCGAGGCCGTGGTCGTCGCGACGCGCGCTTGGCTGGCGCCATAAGGACTGCCATGCTGCTGATCGGGTCGGTCCGGAATCGCCTTCGCCCATACGCCACGTGGTCAGCCACCGGCTGCAGAGCGCCGTTTGCGGACCTTCCTAGACGATCGGTGATCCGGCCGGGTACCCCCCAGAGCCGCGATTCGCCGCGAGACATCAGCCGCGATGCCCCCGAAAGGATTGCAACGCTCAGTTGTGTGATGGCGCTCCAAGATCGATATTCCTGCAACGCCAGACAAAACCCCTTGCAGGTAGCTCGACCCGGCTGGCTACATCGATAAAAGGGGCTGCCGGGGGTCTAGAAGTCCTAGGCCAGGGCCATGTCAGCCGCCAGATGGAACCGGCTCACCCGGCAACTGTCCGCATATCGTGCGTTGGACCGCTCTCGGCGCACCACATTACAACCGCAGATTTGCTTTTCTGCCACTGCGACATTCCGTATTTGGTTCTTATGCGGACAGTCGACAACTCTTGGTTAAGTTGTCTCCGACGTATCTTCACTATCTTGCGTAGAGGCCAGCTCGGCCTCGACCACTTCGCCCTCGATCAACCGCATCGGCCGCTCCACAAAGGCGTCCAGAATCGCCTGGCGAGCCCGCTGACGGCGTTGTTCGTCGGTCAGCAGACTGACCTCGGTGGTGCTCTTTACAGTTGCGTCGATACTGGCAAGTCGCGGATTGGTATAGGGCGCTACCGCCTTCGCCGCATCGAGACGCACCGCCAAAGCAAGCTCTTCGTTCCGCATGATCGCGAGCATAAAGTCGACCGGACTCAATCCTGCGGCTGCCGCTTCCATGGCGACGATTGTTGATTTCGTTCGCAGGTCGGCAATCCACCGAGGATCGCGGTAGGGATGCCCATTGCTGGACACCCCCCGCACGGATCCG
>Ga0306923_10006579_pt1 | contig 11481 bp, 10 predicted proteins | sample sta12Can44000108_FD_203841 | JGI IMG/M metagenome (GOLD analysis project Ga0306923, IMG submission 203841) | Lab enrichment of tropical soil microbial communities from Luquillo Experimental Forest, Puerto Rico - statanox.12C.anox.44.000.108 (v2)... | ecosystem: Environmental > Terrestrial >...
AAGGTTCGATCTGGAACCGCTCTCTCTCCATTGCCCCATCCATTTCCCTGTGCTAGCATCGCCCCATTAAGAAGAGCGGACCAGGGATTTTTACTCTTCTCCTTCGCCCCGCGTTCCGGGACCCAGGTAGGGGCCGCGCTCTCTTTCAAGCCAACATCTTCGCCAGGGCCGGCCCGCGCCTGTTTTTCATCGGCGGACCTCCACCCGGTGACCCTGTTGGTCACACCTTCGTGGAGGACTGCAATGAAAATCTACCAAACCAAGGACATCAGAAACGTTGGCATTGTAGGCCACGGCGGCACCGGAAAGACGCAACTGGTGTCGTCGTTGCTCTACACCGCCGGAGCCACCCAGCGCTTCGGCAAAGTTGCAGAAGGCTCCACCACCACGGACTGGGACGAAGAAGAAATCGCTCGTAAAATTTCCATTCAAACCGGCCTGGCCAACGCCGAATGGGCCTGCACCCTCTGCGCCGGCAATACTGTCAAGATCAATCTCCTCGACCTCCCCGGCTATTCTACGTTTATCACCGAAACAAAGGCTTCCCTCATCGCCGCCGACGCTGCCCTCATCACCGTGGACGCGCACGTCGGCGCACAAGTCACCACCGAAAAAGTCTGGGATTATTGCGCCGAATACGATATTCCGCGCGCGTTTGTTCTTACCTGGATGGACCGCGAGCTCTCCAGCTTCGAGCGTTCCATGGAATCGCTCCAGGAACTGTTCGGCCGCACCGTTGTCGCTCTACAAATGCCCATCGGCGCGGAAAAAGGTTTTCGCGGCGTGATCGATCTCGTTTCCATGAAAGCGCACCTCTACACGCCCGATGGCGACGGCAAGGCCACGATCGAAAATATTCCCGACGCTCTGAAGGATGAAGCTAACGAAGCGCATGAAAAACTGGTGGAGATGATCGCCGAGGGGGACGACGAGATGATGGAGGAATTTTTCCGCGAAGGTACCATTTCCATCCAGGATCTGATCCCCGCGGTGCGCAAAGCCATCGTCACCGAAAAAATCGTTCCCGTGCTGATGATTTCTTCCACGCGCAACGTCGGCAGTGCCAGCCTGCTCACTTTCCTCGCCGATGTCTTCCCGCATCCTGACGAGCACACGCAGTTCGGCTTTACCGAACCCCATGGCAAAGGCGAGCGTATTGAACGCAAGTACGACGACAGCCAACCGCTTTCCGTTTTCGTCTTTAAGACACTTGCCGATCCCTTTGCTGGCCGCATCAATTATTTCAAGGTGAAGAGCGGCTTGCTGAAAAACGACGCTACCTTGCAGAATTTCAATCGAAGTGTCTCCGAACGCTTTCAGCACATCATGGTCGTGCAGGGCAAACAACTTACCGAGATTCAGGAGCTGCACGCCGGCGACATCGGCGCCATCGCCAAGCTGAAAGAAACCGTCACGGGCGATACTCTGGGAGACAAGAACTCGCCGATCTTCTACGAACCCGTCCGGCTGCCCGAGCCTTCCATCACCTTCGCCGTGGAGCCTAAGACCCGCGCCGACGAAGACAAGATCAGCGTCGCCATCCACAAGATGATGGAAGAGGATCCCGCCCTGCGTTTCTCCCGCGACCCGCAGACCAAGGAATTTCTCCTCGCCGGCAATGGCCAGCAACACGTCGAAGTTGTGGTCGCCAAGCTCCAGAAACGCTACAACGTCAATCTCACCCTCAAGCCCCCCAAAGTTCCTTACCGCGAAACGATCCGCGGCAAAGCCGACGCCGAAGGCAAGCACAAGAAACAGTCCGGTGGACACGGCCAGTTTGGCGTTTGCCGCGTCAAGTTCGAGCCCACGGAACGCAACAAAGGCATCGAATTTGTGGACGACATCTTCGGCGGGGCTATTCCCAACAATTGGATCCCTTCCGTGGAGCGCGGCATCCGGGAAGCGGCGGCGCGTGGCCACCTAGCCGGTTTCCCCATGACCGACTTCCGCGCCATCCTCTACGACGGCAAGTATCACGACGTCGATTCTTCCGACATCGCTTTCAAGATCGCTGGCTCGCTCGCTTTTAAGGAAGCCATGAAACAGGCCCGCCCCGCGTTACTCGAACCCGTCATGCACGTGGAAGTTTACGCACCGGATCAATATTCCGGCGACTTGATGGGCGACCTCAGCTCCCGCCGCGGCCGCATCGCTGGCAACGAAGCCCGCGGTCACAACGTGATCGTCAAAGCTCAGGTGCCGCTGGCTGAAATGCTTTCCTACGCCACGGACCTGACGTCCATGACGCAGGGGCGCGCGAGCTATTCCATGGAGTTTTCACACTACGATTACGTACCGAACGAACTCGCGGATAAAGTGATTGCCGCCCACAAGGCGGCCCACGGCGAAGCCCTCGTCGAAGAAGAAGCCTAATCTGGATTTCTCACGAGCCGCCGTTTTCTTCGCCAACCAACGTCAGCGCGATGTTGTGCCCTGAAGGATCTCAATGGGCACACCACGACAAAATTGCAAATTACATTTCACGTTACACGCGGCAGAAACATTCCCGTGTGCCTCGCATGTTCTTCAAATCCATCTCCAAATTCCTGGCGCAAAAAATTCTCTTCGCGCCGGGCCTTGAAATAAAAAGTCGCCCACACAATCACGAATCCGATCCAGCCGCGCAAGTGGCCCTTGATCAGCGCCGTCCCGATGAATCCGATCAATATGCCGGTGTAAATTGGGTGCCGGATCCAGCGGTACAGCCCCTTGCGAATCAATTCGTGACCTTTCTTCAGGGTCACCACGCCGCTCCAGTTCGCTCCCAGCGTCAGCCGCGCCCAAATGCTGATCGCCACTCCGATCGCCGTGAATGCCAGGCCGATCCACCAGACCGCTGGCGCCGCAGGAAACAATTTGAGATTCAGCCAGCTCCAGTTCCAGCTCTTTTCATAAAGCAGCCAGAATCCCAACATCACAGGAAGCCCATGCTTCGCCATTTCCCACGGAGTCTCCACTTTCTTCGCTTTCTTCATCCCGAACCACATCACGAGCCAAACGGTCCCTAGCGTCAGCCAGAGCCAGCTTGCCCATTGCGAAGTTTTGTCCGGAGTCATCTCTATCGCGATCATCGGAATCCTCTTTCACTCTTTTTGTATCACCTCTGGCAACAGGTAAGAACAAAAATGCAAGCTGGCTTTGCCGCGCCAAATTGGAGGTTGCCGCCCTCCCGTGAAAAAGCAAATAATCCACTCCATGAAGAAGAACACTCGCTCCCCGCAAGGCCCGCAGACACGCGCCATCCATGCCGGAGAACCATCCCGCCACGGTGTAGGTGTACCGGTAACTTCGGCCATTGTGCGTTCTTCCACCTTCACCCTTTCTTCCAGCAAAGAGCTGAAGCGCTGGGCCGAGGGAAAAAGCAAAGTCTACATGTACACGCGGGACGGCAATCCCACATTAGCCACCGCGGAAAGAAAAATCGCCGCCCTCGAAGGAGCCGAAGACGCCGTCGTAGCTTCTTCCGGCATGGCCGCGATTTCCAGCACCCTGCTCAGTGTTCTCGGCAACGGCGATGAGGTAATTTCCACGGCGCAGGTTTATGGCGGAACTTATCGCCTGATGCGAGACATCTTTCCGCGCTTTGGCATCACTGTCCGCCACGTCGAATCATCGCTGGAAGGAATCGAGAAGCTGGTTTCCCCTCGCACCAAGTGTTTTTACGTCGAGACGCCGGCGAATCCGACGCTCCATCTCGTGGATTTGCACAAGGCCGGCGCCTTCGCGCGCAAGCATCGCCTCTTCAGCGTCGTGGATAATACTTTTGCCACGCCGATCCTGCAGAATCCCCTCGCCTTTGGATTCGATATGGTTGTCCACAGTGTTACCAAGGGGCTTTCCGGGCATTCCGATCTTCTCGGGGGCGTCGCTGCCGGAAACTCTGAAAGCGTTGCGCGCGTCCGCCATATGGTCTCCTGCTTCGGCGGTTGCATGGATCCGGAAGTTGCGTTTCTCGTGATGCGGGGAATCAAGACGCTCGGCGTGCGCCTGGAACGCCAGTGCGAGAACGCCATGCGCGTGGCGAAGTTCCTCGAGAAGCATCCGAAAGTCGAGCGCGTGCATTATCCGGGACTGCAATCGCACCGCGATCATGCGCTGGCAAAAAAACAGATGCGCGGTTTCGGCTCGATTCTGGCGTTTGACTTGAAGGGCGGTTTACCCGCGGCGCGGAAATTCTGCGATCGCGCGAAACTATTCCTGCTTGCGGCGAGCCTGGGCGGCGTGGAATCGCTCGTGATTCTCCCGATTTACGGTTCGCACTACCGCATGAGCGAAGCGGAATTGCAGCGGGCGGGCGTGAAGCCAGGAACGGTGCGCGTCTCGATCGGCTTGGAGGACGCGGCGGACCTCATCGAGGATTTGCGCCAGGCGCTGCAGTAGCTTTTCCGCGAGCCCCGCTCGCTTCACGAGATTCCATCCGTAACCATCCGCTCCAATCTCTGAAGGCTGAGGTCCTTCACCCCCGCGGGTTCAGGATGACAAGTTGACGGTATTTGGCTACTGAAGTGTTGTGGCGATTAAGGATTCGGCCTCTTCATCTTGTGCGGAACTCCTCCAGCCCTTCAACCAACTGGCGCTTCGGCCGGCACTTCCCAATTTCGGTTTTCCGGCAGCATGGACTTCACGATGTCCTCGAGTTCATGCGAGCTCTTCACATGATCCGGATAGTTGTGCGCGGAAAGATCGAAGGTAGAACTATACTTCGCGCGAACGCCCTGCAATTCTTCCTGCCGACGCATGGCGATGCGTTTGGCGTTGAGCGTGTCGGTTTCGGGAAGCACGATGCCGAAGAAATCTTCGGCGAGATGGTAGATGGAATCCGAGGGTCGCAGCCGTTTGGAAATGGCCTTGGCGGCGTCGCTGAGGGCGGATTTCTGGTCGTTCTGCGAGGCCCGCGCGCCGGGCTTGGCCTTGACGAGCACCAGCGAAAGATTTTTCTGCAGGGTCATGGCGCGACGAAATTCCATGGTCAGGCGATCCCAGAAGTGGTTCTGGTCCGGCATGGACTGCAGCAGATCGGCGCTGGCCTGAAGCCGCAGCGAAACGTTGCGCTCGAGTTCCGCGAGCAGATGCTGCTTGAGCTTGCCGAAGGTGCGCTGCCGGTCGAAGAGGTAACCCATGAATAGCAGCGTGAGCGCGCAAAAGCCGAAGAAAGCCACGCGCAGCGTCCATTTGTTGCCTTCGGGACGCACGAAGACGAGCGGATACATAAAGATGGCCAGGCCGCTAGCCAGGATGAAGACAAAGACGGCGGAAAGAATCGTGAGCTGGAGGCCGCGCCGCTCGAGGCGATCGAGCTCCTGACGATCAATGCTGGCCATGCGTGACACCTGCTGCGGGCAACCTCTCCGTTGGGGACCTGGAGTTGCCGTGTTAAAGACAGCTTCCGTTTCGGGACGGCTGATAGCAATAGCCCCCGGGTACTTTGTGGCGCAAGAGGAAACACATCCTGATTTTGGCACGGAAAGCAGAACAACCCGGAGGCTGGCTACTACAAAGGCGAGTTGGCCGAGCCTAAAAGCGGGCGCTACAACGGCGGAGAGAGGGCACGATCTCAACTAGGCGGGGAGATGTGCATCTTGCGCCTACAGAAAAACCATCGCCATTATCTGTCAAAGTTCCAAGAGGGAAAGAGAATTGACAAGGAATGGGCGTGGTGTGAGAATCCGCGCTGTTATGACTGCCACACAGGTGCTGGTGTTCGCGTTCTTGATTGGATTTTTCGCGGGGTTGCGGTCGCTGACGGCGCCAGCGGTGACGGCGTGGGCCGCACATCTGGACTGGCTGAAGGTGCCGAGCCCACTTTCGTGGATGGGCACGGCGACGGCGGCAATCCTTTTCACATTGTTCGCCTTGGTGGAACTCGTCACTGACAAGCTGCCGAAGACACCGAGCCGCACCGCGCCGCCGGGATTGATTGCGCGGATCGTCCTGGGCGGGTTGAGCGGTGCGTGCGTCGCTTCGGCCGGGGGAGCAGGCGGCACGGTGGTGGGCGCGGTGTTGGGGATTTCGGGCGCGCTCGCGGGCACGTTTGGCGGATACCTGGCGCGCACGCGATTGGTGAAGTCGTTCGGGACGCCGGATTTCGTGATTGCGATTCTGGAAGATCTGGTGACGATTGGCGGGTCGTTGTGGGTTGTTTCGCGGTTTTGAGGCATTTTTTGTGCCGCACCTATGGCGCTACGATTTCATTTTGCGGGGTTCCAGCCTTTGCAGGCTGGACTCACCTCTGGCGCGCCGCTGGCGCTGAAGAAGGCCAAGCAAAGAAGGAAGAAAGGAGAATGAGCGCGCTCATTTGACCGATTCACTACAGGGCTACGGCCGGGGATGTTTCGGTTGATAAAGGTGGACGTCGCCTCCACCGGGAAGCCGTATTCTCGTGATGGAACCCCACTGCGCTTCCTGAACTTCGGAGCACATGACATTTTTCTTCGCGAGAGAAGTCATTTCGGCTTTCAGATCGTCGCACAGGAAATAGAGTTCATGGACACTATTCTGATCCGCAGGGTGGAATGCGGCTTCGGCCGGCGGCAGGGCGAAGATCAGCCAGCCATGGCCGGCATCCACGGATGGAAAGCCGAGAATGTCGCGGAAAAAGGCGCGGTCCGCTTCCGCGTTTTTGCTGTAGACGACCACGTGGGCGCCTGAAATCATTTGCCCTCCTAACACATGCCGGGAAGTTGCACCAGGCTGCACGGTCCGTGACGCTTGCGAATGGGGTTCGCACTAAAAAAAGGGCTTACTTAATCCAAGGGTGCATGCGCGGGAACCAACGCGGAACGTTCCTGCAATATTCTTCGTAGTCCGCACCGAACATTTTTCGCAGCTTGGGCTCTTCATAGAGCTGCACAAACAAAGCCACACCGACGACAGCCACGAGCGCCACGATGAGCGCTGCGCGACTCGAGCGGCCAAAGACCACCCAGAGACTTAGCCAACCCACGAAGAACCCCACGTACATCGGATTGCGTACGTAGCGGTAGAATCCGACCACGACCAATTTCTGCGGGGGAACAAACGGCGCGGGTGTTCCGCGTCCGGTCCATCCGAAATCCCAAATACATCTTAGGGCCACGGCGAAACCCAGCACGGAAGGCACGGCCGTAATCCAGCGCCAACGCCCCACACCGGCCAGGTCCACTTGAAAGCCCAACCAGGACGGCAGAAGCCAGAACCACAACGCCAGGAATGCAGCGCCAACAACCAGCGAAGCTACGGTTGCCGCCCAACGGGCCGCAGGATTTGCATCCGGGGAAGGCGCGGCTTGTCCACTCGTCATCGGAACTCCGTTACGCGGAAGTATGAGCCGATCCCGGGGCAGCAGCAAGCAAAGAAGGTGTCTTTGCGGGGCGCGCCCCGACAGCGAGAAGAACACCTTTCGGGATGGCTCCGGTGGACGTCGGGGTGCAGCAGTTCGGGTTCATTGGCGCTCCGCGCCTGCCGCAAGTTATCGCGGCGGCCATCACGGCGAAAGCGCAAGCCATCCAGCAAGCGGAACGCGCGCAACGAATTGGCCACCACGCAGGCGGAAGCGGCCAAGAAAATTGCCGAAGCTGAAGGCGATGCCAAGTCTATGGTGACGCGGGCGCAGGGCGAAGCGGATGCCAACCGCATCCGGCAGAATTCGCTGACAGCGCAGTGGTTGGATCTGCGCCGGATCGAAAATAGCCACGCGTTGATTGAAAAGTGAAATGGGCAGTTGCCCATGGTGGAAAGCGGGCAAGGCAGCGGAATGATTCTGCAATTGCCGAAACCGTGAGGAGTGAACAATTCGGCGAGAAGTAGGCCACCCAAGAACTTTCAGCGCTCTGAGGCGGTTTCGGCGGGCATGGTTGCGGCATCCCAGGCGATCTTGCCACCCACGATCGTCTTTAAGACTTTGGCGTCACGAATCTTTGCGGGATCAATCGCGAACAGATCTTCGCTTACGATGATCATGTCCGCCAACTTGCCCGTGGTGATCGATCCCTTCTCTTTGTCCAGAAACTCTGCATAGGCCGAGCCCATCGTGTAGGCTTCGATGGTCTCCGCCACGCTTAATTTTTGTTCGGGAAACCATCCTGCCGGATTTTTTCCATCAAGGGTCTGGCGGGTCACGGCCGCGCACACGGTAAACATCGGATTCAGCGGGGCCACGCTCCAGTCGGTGCCAAACGCCAGGTGCACGCCGTGATCCAGGAATGTGCGAAAGGCATAGGTGCGGCTCGCGCGATCGTGGCCAATGCGCGATTCGGCCCAGCGGACGTCATCAATGGCGCGGAAGGGTTGCATGGATGCAATCACTTGTAGTTGGGTGAAGCGGTCAAAATCTTTTGCGGCCATGTGCTGTGCGTGTTCGATGCGGAAACGGCGGTCCGCGGCTCCGTGAGCTTTTTCCGTCTCGGCGTAAATGTCGAGAATCATGGAAATCGCTTGGTCGCCGATCGCGTGTATACACAACTGCAGCCCTGCGGCATCCGCTTTCAGGACGCGGCCGCGCATCAACGATACCGGATGCATGTCTTCGCCCAGCAGGCCGTGATTTTCGGGCTGATTCAGAAATGGTTCGTAGAAATACGTCGTGCCCGATCCGAGCGAGCCATCAGCAAATCCCTTCAATGCCCCCACACGCAAATACGGCCCGCCAAAAGCGTGGCGAAAGCCGATCCTGGTCTGCTCGTCTACGTCATTGATCAGGGGCGCGACGTAAATCCGCGTGGTCAGTTCGCCGCGCTCCAGCAGTTCCGCATAGACCGCGACGTCCGCATCATCCACGGCCATGTCTTGCACGCTGGTAACTCCGAGTGCCCTGGCATGTTCCAGAGCGCGCTTCGCGGCATGCAGTCTCTGCTCGTGCGAAAGAAGCGGGATCACTTTGTTGACGTAATCCATCGCCGCATCTTTCAAAGCGCCGGTGGGATTTCCTTGCGCGTCACGCACAACCGTGCCTCCTGGCGGATCGGGCGTCTTGGCGGTTACACCGGCCAGCTTCAACGCTGCCGAATTCGCCAGGCACATGTGGCCATCGTAGCGATTGACAAGAACCGGAGTATCTCCCGACACGTCGTCAATTAATTCTCTTGTGGGCAATAGGCTCGGCGTCCATTTGGTTTCGTCCCAATCGCCGCCCTGCACCCATTCGCCTTTGGGAATGCGCTTGATTTGCGTGGCAATGCGCTTCTTGAATTCCTCTGGGCTTGCCGCGTCGTTCAACTGGACGTTTTCCAGTTGCAATCCTCCGCTCACGAAATGCACGTGCGCATCGTTAAATCCCGGCAATAGCAGTTTGCCGCCTGCATCGATGAGTTTTGTGCGCGGCCCTAGCCATTACTTCACTTCGTCATTCGAGCCCACGGCCAAAATGCGATCGCCGAGTACCGTCACGGCCTGCGCGGAGGGCTGCGCCTTGTCCACGGTCCAGACTTTTGCATTCGTTACAATCAAGTCCGCAGCCGGCTTCGCCTGCCCGTAGTTTGTCCCCGCCACCAGGAACGCGCTCGCATTTCCCAGCAATAAACTGCAAATAAAGGACTTAAGTTTGATCCCGCACTTTGAATGGAAGTTGCGAAAAAAGAAAGGGGGCGAGTTGGAGATGCGAGTTCTGCGACTGGCTTGGGCATTGGCCATATGACACCATTACAATCCATTCACATTGTGCTTTTCGCGGCATTTACACCGCATTCATCTTTTTGTTACGCCCCGGTCACCACGAGATTTCCCGGTCCTGTCACACTCTCCCCGATTCGCGAAGTCTCTTGGAGTTCCTGTTTACAACCATGTCTACCGCAATTCGACGGTCTACGGTAAACTCCTGCCGATGCGATCTGCGGCGCGAGAGCTGTACATGAAGCGCATCCTGATCATTGAGGACGATCGCGACATCGTCGAGCTCGTCCGCTATAACCTTGCTAATGAGGGTTTTCAGGTGAATGCGGCACTCGACGGCAACACCGGTCTCTCTTCTCTCAAGAAGACTCCGCCGGATCTTTTGCTGCTCGACCTGATGCTTCCCAAGATGTCCGGACTGGAAATCTGCCGCGAAGTGCGCAAGGATGATTCGCTGAACCGACTTCCCATCTTGATGCTTACGGCGCGGGGCGATGAAGCAGACCGCGTGGTCGGGCTCGAGATGGGCGCCGACGATTATGTCACCAAGCCCTTCAGCCCGCGCGAGCTTATTGCCAGGGTGAAGGCGCTCCTTCGACGCGCCGAGCCTCCCGCCGATTCGCCGCGCGTCCTGGAAATCGGCAAGCTGGCGATTGATCCCGCATCCTACCGCGTCAGCCATTCCGGGAGGCCCGTGCCCCTGAGCACGCTTGAATTTCGGTTGCTCTATTACCTGGCTTCGCGCCCCAATCGCGTTTTCACTCGAGATCAGCTTCTCGATGCCGTCTGGGGAACTGATCGCTTCGTGACACCGCGTAGCGTGGACGTGTACGTACGCCGCCTGCGCGAAAAAATCGAATCCGATCCGGAAAATCCCCTACACCTGAAGACCGTTCGCGGCGCAGGCTACTTATTCGAGACACGTGCAGCGTAAACTCTTTTGGAACCTCGCGCTTACCTTCGTGGCGCTCCTGCTGAGCGTGCTGTTGGCGGATTTTCTTGCCGAACGAGCCTTGCGCAGCAGCTACGAAAACAACGCGTATAGCCAGCTCAAGTCCATCGCCAGTTTACTTCCCTTCGAACAGTTACATCTCGCGAATTTTCCGCCACAAACTGCAGAAGAAACTACCGCGCTCAACCAGTGGGTTGCCGCAGCGGCCAGCAAAAGTGGTGCGCGCATTTCTGTCATCTCGGCGGACGGACGAGTGATTGCGGACTCCGAATCCGAAACGCAGACGATGGAAACACACGCGGATCGCCCGGAAGTCCGCCAAGCGCTGCAATCCGGCGAAGGCCGCGCAATGCGTCAGAGCGTGTCGGTCAAACGCCCTCTTCTCTACTACGCCGTGCGCCGTACTATGGCGAACAATGTTCCCGCCGTTCTGCGCCTGGCCCTTCCGCTGGAAGGCTTGGGGGAAACGCTGGGAACGTTTCGGGCGCGGTTGTGGGTGTGGTCCTTTTTCATTTTCTTTCTGGCCGGAGCGGTCGCTTTGTTGACGTCGCGCTCCTACACCGACCGGATCGAGCGGCTGCGCGAATTTTCGCGGCGCGTGGCCGAAGGAGACTTCCGGCCGATTTCCTCCGATGGCACGGGCGACACGCTGGAGGCATTGGGCTACTCGCTGAATCAGACGGCGGCCCGCCTCGACCGCACTATTCAGACGCTTACCGAAGAGCGCAATCTTTCCTCCGCGATTCTCGGTTCGATGGTAGAAGGCGTAGCCGTGGTAAATGGCGCCGAACGCCTGGTTTTCGCGAACCCGGGATTTGCCTCGATCCTTGGACTGGATGTGCCCCCGGTTTCGGGAAGCGCGCTGCTCGAAGTTGTGCGCCAGACGGAGCTGATTGAGGCGGTCCGCCGGGTGCTTGCCGGGGAACCGCGTGTCGAAGCTGAAA